>Ga0163217_1033748_pt1 | contig 14336 bp, 9 predicted proteins | sample SynspAceP_FD_185933 | JGI IMG/M metagenome (GOLD analysis project Ga0163217, IMG submission 185933) | Saline lake microbial communities from Ace Lake in Antarctica - Synechococcus sp. Ace-P (PacBio error correction) | ecosystem: Environmental > Aquatic > Non-marine Saline and Alkaline > Saline ... | reverse complement strand
TGCAGAATGTGTTCTTGCTCTAATACTGGACTGCCTTTTTCTATGGCTTTATCTAGCATTTTTTACTAGACGCATCTCTTTTTTGGTTATCTATCTCAAACATCTCTACTCGTAATTACACTAACCCCAAGTTTAGTTATCTCTGCTTTTTCTCCAGTAGCTAATTGATAGTCGATTGTTTCTTGTACTTTCATGAAGTTTTTCGCTTGTTTGGCGTGAAATGCCTTTTCAGCAATGGTTTGCATCATTGTTGTAACACTGTAAAACTGTTCAATTCCAAAAGGATTTTGGGGATTGTTCTTGTTGTAAGTGACTCTTTTCACCTGCAAAAACGATCCAATGTCTAACCAGAAATTTTTCTCATAGTTGCTATCTTCGTTAGTCACATTTCCATCATCCTCGGCTTTGTAAATGTATTTTTGCTTGCCCTTTTTAATACTTCTGCCGATACCTTTCAATTAGAGCAAGTTCTTTTCATAAGCAATTACTAACAAAACGCTTTAAAAATGAAAATTGGACTTTCAAACCTTCATCTTTATCAATGTGTAGGATACGATACAAAATACCAGTTTTCATATCAAATTCAATTCGAATAATCTTTAATTGTATCTTTTGCTAAATCTTACCTTTTGATCATCTACAATAATTCTACAGGGATTTAAAATTAGTCGCATTGATTACTTTCCAAAAATATTCTTGGGTAAGCCATTTTTCCACCAGCGACACGTGTTTTGTCTGGGTACCAAACACCTGCAATATAAGGTACCCCTAAGTTGACTGTCTCCTGAAATAACCTTCTTTCAAAAATTCCCACGCATTCCCCATGTAACCATTACCCATGGATGGTAGACTTTTCTGAAGACGTTTGTTTTTTTTCCTCTAAAGAAGGAAGATTTGATTTTCCAGGGAATCTTACTGCCAAATAAACGTTAATCATGTTTTTTACCTTCAGGCAACTTCTAATTATTTTTAACTGCCGGACTTTATCATTGAAACGCGTTGTATAAAATACCATTAATATCATTAATGCTAGGCCAATCGATTGGAGCCAGCATCACGAATTTATATCAAACTGAATAAACTTGAAATTAATGCAATTAAAGGGAAGCAACCCTAATGCATTAAAGAATTAAAATTGGACAGATCTTTGTACGTTTTATAGATGAAAAAGAATTTTTTTGCGTCAGATATAAAACACAAGCAGATTTCCTAAAACAATCAGAATTGTACTAACTGAATAATATACTGAAAACCAATAACAACAAGATCCTATAACGTTAAGTTGCGATTTTTGGAAAAACCATTGGTCGCGAAATGCAGCTTTCATATTCTTCAACGGATTTTATTTGACTTGGAGTAAAATCTTTTTGAGTATACGAATGCGTAGAAAACCGGTTACATCTTTGTTGTTTTAAAATAAAAATTCATTTTCAGAAAAAATAAGCGCATTTTCTTGCTTTTAAATCTTCTTTGTATGACAGGGAATCCGACTTCCGTTATTACTCACTACAACCGTTTCTTAGCAAGTGTAATCCATGGCGTCAGTAACCCAATGCCCCTTTTTTTTACTTGTTGCCTGCTGAAATAGCTACAACAACTGATTTCATCCATTAATTTAAATGTATCAGGATAACTTCTTCAATAGGGTAAGTCTCATCTTCAAAAAATTTAATGATACAGGAACCCATCAATAGCTAGTCAAAAAGAACAAGACTAACAATTAATTGAAAACCAGTTAAATTTGGTGACGGCTTTTTGAAGATAAAGCCAGGCGTCCAGATATTTTTAAAATTAAAGTCAGTGGAAATACATCAGTTTTCATTAAAAAACCCCTTCTTTTTCTTCAAATTTCTATACAGTACATCTCACTAGCCTTTAAAAGTCTATTTGTGGAAGTGGAGATCCATTATTTTGCTTGCTAAACAAGTTACCTATAACTTTTCTGTTCCTCCAGAAGTAGGCCAGAAAACAAAAATCTTTGTAACATAAGAAGAGATTGAAATTGGAACGGCAATCAAATTGCACCTGGCACGCGAATAGAGAAGCTTTTTGGTTTTTGCGGATATGCTTAGAATGTTTTGAAGTCCAACTGCTACAGTTATTTTTCCGGACTTCTTAACCAAGATCGGGCTAACATAAAGTCACTCAAAAGGTCCAAAATGCCCATTAAAGCTTGAACGGCTATCATTGCGAAGAGTGGCAATATAATTTGCCAAAAAATACGAAAATGTCCTTGCTCCATCTAGTTTTCGCAGATTCATTCTAACTCTTTAGGACAGTGATCAAAATACCCTTTCAATCAGCCAAGTATTCATTGCAATACCTCCACCGCATATAAAGCATAGACAAGAACCAAAAATTGGTTCTAATGCACACCTAGCAATAAAGGCCATAAACATTAGAAAGCTGTTCAATGCAGCCATAGTAGAGCACCATTTGGATAACAAGGAAAAAATTCAAACTTTTTCCCTTCCCATAAAGTATTAGCGGCTTATATGCATATCCTGCTAAAGCTAATCAAAGCAACTTGAAACAACCATTGTTGGACGAGCAACAATAAGAGTATTTCATGTACCATGTTCGTATAGGTTTCACCAAAAAGACGTTGAAAATTATTAAGTGTCCAATCGCATTAAAATTCTAGAGAAAAGCAGTATTTGCCTGACTGAAAGCAGAAACTAGCAGTAATGAGTAGGGGTAAATAATAATAATAGAAAGTGCAATCATTAAAAAAAAATTAAGTAAAAAATATGATTTAAAAAGTGGCAGTTTTTGAGATTTTAAATTTATTTTTCATCTTAAGCATCCTCCATATTGAAAGCTTTGTTTTACGGAAACACGATTAGAGAAACTGAGGATAAACAAGTGTTGGAAAATAAACAACGTAATCGCAGCTGCCATTTGAGTTATTGTGTGACGGTCCCTGTCGTTAGTTTATAATCCAAGAATTAAAATATCTGTCGCACCAGCACCACCCGACACTCCAGCGACCTCCATTATTAAACAGATAGATCATTGAAAAGTTTATTGAAATTCCCTGTATATTGTGTTGATTAAAAAGTTGGGAGCTGCAAACCATAAAGATTCATCGGCAACGTAATTTCTATTGAAGCGTGGATTGCATTAGTCCCCATCAATTTTAGCAGCTTCGTATAAAATCTTCTGAATTGATTGCAAAATACTTGTGTCATAACAATAAAATTATAAGGGAAACCGAGCCATCCTTGAATCATAATATGGCTACTTTTGACAAAGTGCTTGTGTTTTCCAAGCAACTTGTCCAAATTTCAACCAAAAGGAAGATTGTTTAATAAAGAATAACTTGAGTATTGATTGCGCCAATACTGTCATTAAACATATTTGGAGAAAGATAAAATAGTGATGAATGCAAGGAACAGCCCAAGGGAAGTAAGAAAACCCACTCCAAAGTAACGTTTTTCCTTTAATGAACGACTTGGTTTGTGATGACAGCGTATTAATTCCTAAAGAAATTTGTAATGTGTTGCACCAAAAGCGTCCCAGATAAGCGTCCAAACTAAATACAGAAGTTAAAGGCATCCACGATAAGGAAACTTTTAAGAAACAAGATATCGCTAAAGTTTTGACCCCAAACCCAATCAAATTAAATTGCTGGAGGTATATGATAGAAATCATAGTTTGTAAAGGCCATAAATAAAAGTAACTAACACTTGGAAAATTAATAGTTAAAGCCATCATTAGATATGCTGGAACAATCAATAAATATGGGAAATCCTTGATTCATAAACATTGTATAATACCTCTTTTGCAGTTGTATTCACTTTTAACTTGCTTGTTCCATCGATTAGCCACTGCTCTTGCATCATAGATATTTTAAAGCATAAAACGCTAAAAAATATAACAATAATAATTAATTGTAAACTGCCCACCTACATAATAATAAAAGAATGATCTTCAAATTGGAACACTTCCTAAAGTAAACAATCCGGTTAAGCATTTGATGCAAAGGTGATCCATTTCATAAAATAAACATTAGGGAAAAGATCCTAGAAATATAAAGCCCTTTGAACTTTGTTCATTATAAAACTGTCCAATGCGGGATCATAGAATACAACAAATGGCTTTTCTTCACCTCAGCCTTTTTTGGCTGATTTTCCTTAGACATTAGTTTTTTCTCCTCTTCACTTAATAAATAATGCAGAGCAATAAGATTTCATTCTCTGCCGATAAACAGTTGTATCTCTATTAATTCTTGAAAATTAGTTATTGTATTTTTTGCTAATAGATTCAGTAACATTTTGACAGCTTCATCTGCTGATTCTTTTGGTTTTTTATTGCCAGAAGCTGCATTCAACATTAAGTTTTCTGCTTCCTGTCCATACTTCAGCCATTTCTGGAATGTTAGGGCATAGGTTGTGCTTCTTTGTATTGTGCAATAACTGCTGCATGTTAACTCATCATCTTTACCCTGTTGCATTTATTTCACGAGATTCTTGGTTTGCTGGAATTTCGTTTGTAGCATCGTAGAATTATTTTGATTTTTCTGTTTGTTGTAACATAGTCTAACTTATGCTTTGTGACACTTCTTATTCTCTGAGTAGTTGCGACAACCCAAGCCTTTTCCTCCACCAAAGCTTGGTATTCTTCACCATTATTAAGTAGGAATTGTTGCATACACCATAATTAAACACAGAACCTGACATACTGCAAAGCTTGTGCTGCCAAGGTCCGCCAATAAATGCTGCCAACTTTACCAGTCTAAGAACTGATCTTGTAAGAAAGCTCAAGGAACTTGTGCATATCTAGCATTCCTTGAGGCCATACATTTTGCGAACCAGTCTGTAGGCATTAAAGTGATTGCTTCAACTGCGCCTTCATTATTTAGACCGAACATCAGATGCATCTGTGTCCAATTTTCACCAATACATAACCACCATAACCTGCTACTAATCCATAAGAGAAGTAAAAGTTCAGTCCATTTTTGCTAAAGAATTCCAGTGTTTTTACCATCTTCGCCTTCGAAATTATATTTTTTCGCTTTAGCTAATGCTTCCGCTTCTTTAAATGTTTCAGGAGCTTTTCTACAAATCTTTTATTGTAAATATAATAACCAACGTTTCAATAACTGCTGCGTTTCACCATAATTTAAACCATCAATAGTTACTTGAGCTTTGTCTGTTTCATCCAATTGCTCTTCATTCCCTAATGTTTACTTCAGCTAAATGTCCTTGTTGTCCTAATTGGTCAATTTCGGTCATTAAGCGGACATCATGATGTCCGGTGCAACTTCCAGACTGGTCCAATCTAATGAAAGGAAGCCTCTAAACTGTTCAAACATTATCTCTTTCTAGTATTTTTTTATTGTTACATCATTTTCTTTTTCAAAATCTGCTTTAATCTCATTTACGTAATCAACCATATCCTTGCATCAACAGCGATATTTTAATCTTTACTCCCTGCATTATCTTTTGAATCAGATGAAGCTGATTCTGTTCCGCTTGCCCACCACATGCAGCTAACAACAATGCACTTGCCAGAAACTAAACCAACCGCATATTTTTTCCAACTCTTCTTCAATTTAATATCCTTCCCTTTATGTTTTGCTTTTTTATTTTTGTTTACATTCTTATTATTGATGATAAAAACGCCTTTCTTGCCAATCGTTTTTTCGTTTGTTACCGTAACAGAATAACTTATCTCGATTTTATGTTCACAATTTAAGCCACTTATCGCATTTTTTTCTATTTTAACCTAGAATTAGATAATCTTTATAATTTTTTTCTAAACTATTACCATTTTATTTTTTTCCTTTTGAAAAAAATTGATCAACGATATCATTTTTTCATATTTTTGTTGAGTTCTCTTCAATCAATTTGACCGGCATCATCAGCGCCTCTTTTGCTGTTTTATTACCGGATGCTGCATTCCAAAAATCAATCCGGAAAAATTCTGTCCCAGTCCAAAACTTCTTCCATTTTTCCGGAATATTTTGGCATTGGTTACCGCAGAAATTATTGTTTAATCACCCGCATTCGTTAATTCCCTCATCCCCATTACTAATAGCCAGATCTTGTTTCTTGATTTGCCGGATTTTCTGCTGTCATTTCATATAATTAAAGTTTGTGTGTTCTTTAGTGTTGTTAACAAAATCAAGACATTTTTGCGCAAGAGTCCTTTATTTTTGTTGAATACGTACTAATGGTCCAACCCGTTCCGGGCCAACGGCTGATAGTCTCACCCGTTCGGTTAAAGGTTTGGGATAGTAGCCACGCCATAATTTAAGCCGGCTTCTTTATAACTCGCTGCCCCCAAGGACCGTTATAACTGCAGCTGTTTTTCACTAGTAAATTGATCATTCATAAAAATTTTCAGCGCTAGTCCGCATCAAGCGCGCCTTTTGGCCATTACGTCTTGATACCATTTTAGAAGCATTATTCAATGGCCTCAATCGTACTCAGGAGTATTTTAGACCTATATCAGTTGTATCTTCCCGTCTTCTCCAAAAAATGGTATATCCCACCGGTATCTGTGATTAATCCCATTGGTAAGGGGTTAAGGTGCAACCCAGTTAGCTAAAAAAAAATGCCGTGTCGTACCTTTTTCGTTTTCAAATCAAAATTGGTTGTCTTCGGCTAATTTTCTCTAAATGTTAAATGTCTTTAGGAACCGTTTCAACTAAAAATGTTTTGTTGTAAAACATGACTAACGTTTTCTATTACAAAAGGAGCACCGTAAATTTTTACCTTCTGAAGAGTACTTGATTCTTAATTCCATATTGTCATAACGATTCATCATTTGGTAAGTTAACCTTCCAAAACAAATGACCTTGCCTCACCTAAAATAACCTATTCTATCATACGGGAGCAATTAAAAACATCTGTTCCCAATAACCTGCGGGACCATCAAGTGGCAAAGCTTCTATAGAATCTTCAAAAACATATTTTTCGGTTACTTCGGACGGTTACACCCTGTTCTTTTTTCGGAAAATCAGCTACAAAGCATTAACATTTAATCTGTGTGCGTTCATCTACATCATTTTAAAAACGGAAGCGGTTTCTTCCACCCACTCTCAGAATCATTTTGAATCAGAAGTATTACAGTGCAAGCCTAGAACTAAAGCAGTAAGTGAAAGGAAACCAATCATTGTTTTTTTCCAATGTATTTTTTTTCATCTTAAAACTCCTCCTTAAAAATAATATAAAACCTATCGTTCTATTCAATTATCTTAGAAAGGCGATGATTATCAAACGTTTACAGTTTAAACAGCAGATTATTTTTGACGACAAAAAAAAGAGTAGTTCCACAATGAACTACTCCAAAAATAGATAGGAATTTAAAAAAATAATAACGATTATTATTTACGCCTTATATTTTCTTTGTACCAACAACAAAACCATTTTTCTTAATGTCATAACTCACCTTTATTAGAGCGTTAAATGAGATAGCGATACTGTCTTGCTTGACAGTTGACGTTATTGCTAAACTCTTCATCCCCTTCTGGTTAAAGTAAGCAACAATCGTTTGTTCGCAAATGAGCGTTGTGAAACCAATAACATTTCTTCGTCTCTAATATCAAACCATTCTATTTACCAAAAAAACTCAAATTATATCTTGGTAATTTTTTTCTGAAACTTCAATTAATTCCTTTTGTAAATGCTAGGCATGTTTAAATCTTGGTCTTTTTCATTCCAAACCAACATTTCGGCAATCGGGACATTCGAATCCCATCCATTTCCAAACCTCAGTACCATAATAAATACAAGGTGAACCGTATTGCCATTAAATGTAAATGCCAGGACTTCGGACTTCACACTATCTTGTATTTCCTGCACCTGATTGTTAGTATTCGAGCAGTATCCATGGGGGAGTCTAAAGAATTAAAAACATCACTTCATTCGCCTTGTTGCCGGTACAACATTAGTTGTTCATTCAACCCTGAGACCATTTTACTAGCAGTGATCCCTCTTCTGCACAAATAATCTTCTATTGCTGCCAGTTAAAGCATAGTTTCATGACTGCCCATGAAACTCATCACCTTGTAACACAACTTGAGGAAGAGTGCCCAAATTCTCCTAAAATATAAAATCTTCTTTTAAAATCTGTTGTACCTTGATAAAACCTTTTCCAAGAAATGATGGTCAACTTCTATTAAGCTACGTCTAAAACGCCAACGTCAATATCAAATTCACGAATCCCAATAAGCTGCAATTCTATAAAGTAGTTTCTTGAACAGCTGATTAGCTGGTTTAATTTAGGCATTGACGGTAAAAAGCGGAAGTATCCATACGGTTACTTGACGACATTTTCTAGTTCTTCAGTTTGTTAAAAACTCTCATTAATTTTTACTGGAAAACTCCATGGATATGGAACCAATCAGCATATTTAGACTTTTCTGTCATTTTCAATAACATCTGCATTGCATACGACAACAATCCCCAGATGCGTTAAAATACTGATCCACATGATGCGTATCCCTCTTTTATTGTGCTTCATCAACTAATTTTTTTAAACCGTTTCTTATATTCACCAAAATTCTGTATCAATTTCCAAAATAGTCTGTTCGTGTCATACTTATTTGATTCGAGGTCGCTTTTAAAAATATGGGCAAAAATAAATTTACCATTTATTCCTAAATCAACTAGATAATCTAAAGTATCAGTAACCCTTGTTAAAATCTCCACCATAAAAAATCATCACGTCGTTGGGTGTTTTTACTTCCCCAGGCAAAGTGGCCTGCTGGATCATTACTCGTGTCACCATAGCAAATCGCTCGTGGAAAAAATTTGGATACCAGGATTGTTTTTTTTCAACCCAATCAGGCGCTTTAAAACGATCAATTTTTCTTGGAAATAAAGGCATTCGAAAAAAAGAATTAGCAAAGCTAAGTATTTTTCATCATAAGGAAAAAACGCCTCTATCTCCATAAAAAACTCAGTTCCCGTCGTTACCAATAACATGAAATCCATAAGAACAAAACGGCCTAAACTCTGCTCCAGTTTTTTAATTAACAATTAAATCATGGAATATCTGCTGCGTAAGAATTTAAATCCATGGACGTTTTCCAGATACCATTTTTCTGGTCATGTAAAATAAGCGATCACCACTGATAATATTTACTTTGGAAACGTCTCCTTTTTAGTACGTATCCGAATGTTGCATTTCATTCTTTTGTATAAATGTTAGCATATTTCACTCTCCAGGCCTATGAAAAAATTTGCTGAAGTTTCCATTCACTCTATTCCCTTCATTTCTACTATTTTATTAGGCAAGGCTTTTTATTTTCAAATTAACATTTATCCGCTTTTCATCAGTTGTCTTTTTCATTTTTCAAGGACTAATACTTACTGAGCCATATGGTCTTAAACCTGATTTGTTGATGTTCTAAAGAATTATCTCCATTAGACAATAGCAACACGTGACCGGTTCTGTTCATTTGAAAAACGAGAATCACTATAATGAAAAGATTGATTTGTCAAATTGCAACAAATTGTAAAAGCCGTTTGATCGCCAAGTTGCGTTCATAACAATTAACAAAATGGTCATTCTTCACAATTTGAAACTTCCTTTTGCTAAACAAGGCGTTTTTTTGTATGAAGCAATTTTCGATAGTAATTCAAGATACTGGACGTCTTTTCCCTTCCTGGTTAGCCACATTATAATCAGGGCTTCTATATTGACCCCACTCCATGGAGTAGTCGAAGAAAAAAGCCTTCCGAATGTTGAATTATTCCCATTGCATACTCCTCGACTAGGCATCTTTGCTGGTCCGAGTTTTTAATTCTTTAAGAATATAACTGAACGATAGCCTAAATCATACGCTTTTTTATTAAAATACCTTTGCTTCTGGAGCAAAAAAGTTTTCAATCGCTTTTTATTTCTAAATTTTTCATTTCCTATTGTCCTTCACCATTTAAAATAAAGGAATCCCTTTTTGTAAATAATCAAAGTGGCTAACATCTTGCTACCTTATTTTCTCTGGTAATGAACAGCATCCAAAGCGTGAAACGGCCCTTGCCATATCATGCGTTATTCCAAATAAAGTGTTGTCCGCCAAAATCTGCTAGTTCGCTCTTGCCATTCAAACATTGTTTCTTTGAACTTTAATATCTAAAATATACCCGACTGGCATGACATTGGTAAACGAGCATCCTTTTGAGTCCTCGTCTTCCGGGAAAATAAACGAAAGGTAATGACCGCATCGCAAGCCTTACGTTTACTGGGTCTGAGATAATTTGACAGCTAAATTCCAATAGTCGCTGAGCAGCCTTCACCGACTAAAAAGACATCTGGATATTGGCTACGCAATGCTTGAGCAAATGTTTTCATGTACTCATTCACTTTTAGGTAAATTAGCAAATAATTTTCAGCCTAAAACCAATTCTCCATCTTTACTGTACTAGGAACATCTGGATTAACCTCTTCCTATTATCCATATGGAATGAAAGCATCATAAAACGAAAATCCATCAACACTTTTTCATCCAAAAAGAAGCAATTCTAACATAGCTGGATGTAACATTTGGATTTTCCCCAGTTTAAATCCGGCATCTCCCTTTAGCAAATAACATGAAAAAAGTATTGTTCCCTTAAAGGCTCTTTTTCCCAAACAGATCCTCCAAGAAAGGAAGCCCAATTGTTTTGGCAACTTGGCCCTCCGCTTTCCCATCCGCCCCAAAGGTAATAATCTCGATAAAGGATTATCTGGATCTTTTAACGCTTCTTTAGGAACCAAGATGCTGATCTGACGTTATGATTTAATACAAATCAAATATAACTTTTAAAACCAACGATTGTGAGCCTGTGTTGATTTAGTTCCTCTGTATTCTTCCCATTGAACAAAAAGAGAGTCGATTTCATAATAATTAGAATACATCATATCCGTATCAATCTGTGCGAGTAAAGATTGGAGTTTCAACAAATGGAACGACGCCTAGAGATGGAATAATCAAGACGGATCAATAATCCTTTTAACCCACCCATCACTTGTTACTTCTTGAAAAACTTCTTGGATAGGACTGATAAAAAAGATGGCTTCTTCCACCAGGCTCAGGGTTGTCATATCATCTTAAACCCCTTCATTTGTCAAATTGAACTTAAATTTAAGGAATACTCAAATAACGTGAAGCACTTACCAATATTATTCGCGAGAACCGGTAACAAAAAGAGTGTAGCAATTTAAATGACTCGTATACTCTTGCTTTTTCAACTCCTGTATTTTGGAGTAACACTATCGCGCCATTATGGACCTAAGGTAATCAATTTACAATCGATATCGTTCTTCATTCGTTTCGAAGCAATATTTGCCCAGTCATATCTATAAGTTCCAGGCTTGTATAATTTTTCCTCCTTTGTATCTGAAAAAGTTTACATATGATTATCGCACGTTGATTACCTTAGCACCCGTCATAAACTGTATAGACTTTCTTTCATTTAATCATACGAAAGTTCCATCAGTAATAAATTGGTTAATTTTTATATTTCAGTTACTTTTCGATAGTAAGATAGGAATACTTTTTAGGATCTTTTGTCTTCTTCATAAAACATTGTATTTTTCTTCTCTAATTAACACCCACTCCACGGTGCAAATGGTTGAAAATCCAGCTTATTCAGAATTATCCCATTGTCATAAAAACCCCACGACTTACATCACGGGCTGTGGCATGTTTAATTCTTTTAAAATGTGTTCTTCTTGTACCCTAAGGCTTTTTGGATTTCGCATAAAAAAGCCGTATGCACCAGGCGTCTTCAAATTCTTGCGGGTTGTATGACTTTCAATGCACATTCCTATTTCTTCACCATTTAAAAATAAAAGGATCCCTTTTGATAAATACATTAAAGTGGCTAACATTTTACTTGCTATTTTCTCAGGTACTGGACTATCATCCCCAAAGCCGAGAAACAGCTCGTGGGCATAATCATGGTTTTTCCAATAAAGTGTTGGTCCTCCAAATGGATCCAATTTCTCTGCCCACTCTGTCATTATTTTGAATTCTTTTGTTAATCTAAAATTGAATGGTTGCATATTAAGTGGGGCAATCCGTGCATCTTTAAACGAGTGATCTTCAAGGAAATAAACATGAACGAAAATAATGCATCACACATATTCGTTTTTTTCGGATCAGTATAAGTGACCGCTAATTCAACAATCTGCTGAAGCAGCCTCACCTAAAATTTAAATACTCTGATTACTCTTTCGATAAACCACTAGTAAGATCCTGATATAGTTTTTAATTATTGGGTAAGTTTTATTATTTTTCTGAGCAGAGGCTAGTTCTCCATTTTATTCATTGATAGTTCAACTTGGAAAGTCGTCAGTTTATCAAATGAATAAAAGCATCTAAATCGGAAACCATCAACCCTTTTCTTAACCAGAATTTACCTATATCCCTCCATTGCTTCTCAACATGTGGGTTATTCCCAATCAGGTCAGCATTTCTTTTTTTTGAATAAGTGAAAGTAAAAATGATTTCCTGCAGGGTTCTTTTTCCATACTTGAACCGCCAAATATGGAAGCCCAATTGTTTAAGGTTAATCCACCGTTTGGTAAGGCATCACGCCATATTATAAGGAAACCTCTATGCGGATTTATCAAGTCCCTTTAAAGCTTTTCTTGGAACCAAGGATGCCTCAACAGATGTAATGATTAAGAACAAAATTCAAAAATAATTTTAATTCCCGTTTTATGCGGCCTCCTCAATTAGTTCCTCAAAACATCATCCATCGTGCCATAAGAGAGGATCAATGCATAATAATCAGAAACCATCATAGCCGTTTATCAACCCTCCTGTGGAGATTTAAATATAGGGTATCCCAAATCGTATTAACTTCAAGGTTGCTTAATGTAGTTCTAATTTTGTGAAATAACTCCTTCTTAAGTCTCCGATTCCAATTTGCCGCTTGGTTATTCCGTAAACTTTTTTGGAAATTAAACTTGGTAAACAATGGCATTTTTCCAACCACTTTGATTGTCCTACTTCCATTACCAAACGCCTCCTATAATTTTTCTGTTTTTTGCACCTTAACCCAATTCTGTTACCTTTAGTTTAATTTCAAACTTGAATGCGATAGCCAAAATTAAAGACTTTTATTTAGAACCAAATCATTCAGTCTATTTAGAACCAAAAAAAATCAAGGAGTTCTCACCTAAAATGAGAGCACCTGATTTTTGATAACATAATCCAGTTATTTTTTAATCATTCCAAGAAGGTACAAATTACAGCGTAAAAATCGTTGGTAGACTTTCCAAGTGAACTGGAAAAAGCAGGTCCTTCATTGCCGGTCTACTGTTGTAACAAATTGCTTTATTTCTCTTTTGTTTTATGGTCAGCTATTTTTTAAAAATCTCTGTAAGAACAAGTTTGTCTGAATAATTGTCATCATTACGAGAATTTTCTGGAATTAATTTCACTTTTTCTGTAACCTGTTAGGATGCTTCAAACAGAGCATGTTTTTAAAATAGCCATCATCCAATTTTTGGCTTGTAGGAAAATACTGTGGCCTATTTCCAATAATCCGACTGACTCAGCCCCTATTAACAAACAGGCTATACTTGTTCTCGCGAAGTCTTTGCATCTATCGTCATTTGGAAATGTTGCCGTTTCATCATCGTTTAAGGCTTTTACACCCTCTAAAACATTACGCTATGGCCCCAAAATTTTGGACTTTAGCATCATTTATCTACTTTTTGAAACTGTTTCTGGTATGGAACCTACCGAAAACTGTGACTAACGAAGAATAAGCGTCATTTACTTTTCCAACATCAATTTTATTCTTTTTACTTTTTTAAAACGTTTTAATTGATATCCGCTTCCTTTTGGTTCCATTAAGATACCCAAAAAACCTGGGCAAAATTATTTATCGTTACCAAAAGGGTTATAATACCAAATAGTTGGTTGATAATTCCTTGTTTCTGCAAACACCATTGATTTGCCTTTCGTTTTTACTGTTCCTCACCAACCCATTTAAAAAAATAATAAGCCAATCGAATCCGTTCCCTTTTGATTGGCTTGGAGAAAGCCAAAATTATAGGGCATCTCCAGCTTTCTGTGTTTTCTTTAGTTAACAATAGTTCATATTGTTCACTTAAAACGGATTTTTTAATTGCTTAAACATATTCTTTCTGCTTCTTCCCCACTTTTTCCTTGATGGGAAGGGATTGACGGGATTAATCATGGGGGGACTTTTCATAGATCTAAAAACCTTCCCTTTTTTTCTTAAATTTAAACCCTTAATTCATTCTAATTTTTTTTTGGTAGATCCCTCTAATTAAACCCCAAATTTCTGGTTTATTTAAATTAGAAAACCGATTTCCTTGGGGGATTCCTCCTTTTCCCTTCCTTTCCTTTTTTCTTTTGTGTG
>Ga0163217_1049146_pt1 | contig 14337 bp, 13 predicted proteins | sample SynspAceP_FD_185933 | JGI IMG/M metagenome (GOLD analysis project Ga0163217, IMG submission 185933) | Saline lake microbial communities from Ace Lake in Antarctica - Synechococcus sp. Ace-P (PacBio error correction) | ecosystem: Environmental > Aquatic > Non-marine Saline and Alkaline > Saline ... | reverse complement strand
CTCATTCTAAGCTCTAGTTTCATAGGTATTGCGGGCGGGTATATGTTGGCATTTCAAACCGATAACAGCATCTGTTAAGGTCGCACCTCTGATAATAACCGTTCTTCACCTTACAAATACTAGCTGGTCTATTAGTGTTAGGGCTAATATCGGACGTGAGCTAACAACGCGTGTTGGTTATTTGTTGTAGCAACTTCTGCTTAATGCCATCAGATTATCAATAAATTGATAAACAAATTTACCGTGCCATTCTATTGCCATCCTCTCTACTAGTAGCAGTCTTTTACCATTTGCTGGACAAATGCCCAATGAGAATAGCTGTGTGTATGCATTCCCAAATCCACTCTAAGATTCGCAATTTCTAGTAAACTTGTTGCGTCGGCTTATCATGGCTTTGACTTAAATTTTCAATCTCTTTGACCCAATCGCGTCATGTTCCGGACCAATCATTAAGTTTTTGTTGCTTACTAATGGTGATATAAATTCGGTTGTTGCGCACGGCTAATTGCCACGTAATCCCTCCCTGACCACCAAATCGCGTTTTTCACATCTGCAACATTTCTTCTTAATCGCTCTAACTGTCGTTTTGCAGATAAATTTTCAGTATTCGCCATATTTGCCAGCGGTTCCTGCTTCTTTTCAACTGCCGCTCGATTCTGATTCATTATTTTGGCCAAACCGCCACACGCCAATACCGCGCATTTCGGCTAGAAATACCAGACGTTAATGCTCTTCTCAACCCAGCTTCGGCCACCGTCCTTAATCCCGTCCGCCTTGCGCACCTCGATTATACACCAGCGCCGCGTTTCCTGCCTCTCAACCAGCACACGCCAATTACCGCCACCTGAACTTAAATTCGCCTGTAAAAAGTTCTCAATCGGCGCCATAACTCAGAATCACGCGCTCGCCATATATAATCGCGCATGCGTCGCACATTGACTGGAGTTTAAGGGTGCAACAAATTCAAAATACGCGGGGTGATACTTCGCGATAAAACCACTAAAATCCCGCTGATTATTCCTCTGTGGTCATATACGGATGGTGCCGCTATCTTTATCTTTGCGGATACATAAACCGTATTTTGGGTCACCGCTTCTAGGAGCATCCTCTAACTGAATATTTTTGTAGAAAACCAGTCACATTCTTCTTTAAGCTTGCTCTTGTCGACCACAAAATTCAAATTTGAAATATCGGCTAACGCCTACTTGCACATCCAAAAATATTCGCCTGATTAAACTCTAACGACTAATCATCGGCGTCTTTCTTGCTCTTTTGGTTTTGCTATTAAAGAGTTCGGCTTGATTTCATAATATTGCCTTTACATTAACAGCTCTTTCACCTGGCGCAACTTCAATTACCCCTTGCTGGTTTTAATGCTTTAATTTTCTTCAGGCAAGCCTCTTCATTCCCCTTGCCCTCTGTCGTTACTCACTAAGCCCTTTTTAGGTGCGTTGTCAAACAGGTGGACACATCTCAATCTCTCGCAGCTAAAATCAGTGCTGATTACTGCTGAGCTTTTTTCAGTTGACCCGGTATATTAAAGAATTCTTTTTGCGGGGCTCTCACTATTAGTCAATTGAATTTGATCCCAACTTTTGTAGTTCTGGCGATTGACTCTGCTCATTGTCAATTTTGTTCTTCACTATTAACACTTCTCCACACCAGGCTATTTTCTCCGCACCCACCTTGGCTAACTTGAATATGCCATCTTCAATTATATAAAGGCACCACCTACATCAGAGCAACTGCTAATCGGAAAAATTTAAGACCACTGGCAACAAGTGTGTTAATTTTGCGACTTTAACTGACTTTAATATACTTGACTCATTTCCACCATACCTCACTCACACTTTACTCTTCTTCATTTGTTCATATTTTATCTAACGATAACACTTTGAATTAACCGTCCTGATCTGCACTTTCACACCATTAGGGCCACTTCAATTCCACTTTCACACCCTGGTGAACAATTGCATGAAACCAATTTCTCGCCTTTGCTCACCATAAAAACCCGTCCTCTCTTTTCTAATAGGCGTTGCTTTGGATACGTTTGTCCGTTATCCGCGTAGCGCATTTTGGGGCGCCCCTTGTGCAGAAGCGCCCATAGCCAAGGAATTAAAACCACCATATACCCAGCTCGTTCGCCGGTGGCAACCGACTTGTTGCATGCATTTTGTCACTGGTTGTAAAAGGATCTCGCTGAAACTCTTGAGGCATTCCATCTATTATCTTGCACGCGTATAATCCACAGCATTAACAGGAATAGAAGCCAAAGATAGCATCACCAAACAATAACTTTTTTCAACTGTTTTCACCTTATTACAAGAAAAATACGCTAAAGAACGCGTGATAAACAAAACAACATCACCCAATGACAAAATTTTAACACTGGCTCAATCAATGATGACATTGCGTTTTATCACCCTCTTCCAAAACGCTTTCTTCATCAATAGCACCAAGCTCATTCTTTAAAATTCTGGTCTAAAGAACCTGTTTGTTCGCCCAACTGTAATCATTTTGTGGAATTCAAATTCAGGCACTCTTGTCTTGAATACTGGAAGCCCAAGTCGCTTACCAATTTCTTTAATTTCTCAGACGCCTTTGCTAGATGTCTTGATAGTTTATAGCGATTACCAATTACTTTGCTGGAATATTAAAGACTCATATGCTGTTAAACCACTGCTTTAGCATCATAGAAAGTGACCAACTAAAATCGCAGAGCACTATCAAAAGCAATTTGCTATCACTGGATTTTTATTGGAGGTATCAACATCAATCCGACCACGCGGCGAGTGTAACAACACCAATTAACAGGAATCAATAAAAAAACACAATATGTAAACACCGTATTTGATCACAAAATTAGATATCAATTTCAATAGTTGTGTCGGTGCTGGTAGACTGCTACTCTTTTGCAAAAATGCGCAAACTTAGGAATATCACGCGAGATAAAAAGTTACCAACGCAATAGCTGCAAACACCCACAACATGGTAAATCATTGCAGCTAACAGGTTTGCGATCTAAGCGCCAGTTTTTCTCTAAACTGCTTTGCTAGTCTTAACGTCACTGCATCGTTGAACCGGGTACTCTCTTCCTGCCAACACCAGTGGCTGCAATCGGCGGGAATACACTGTTTTTATATTTCTTCATTGCAGTAGTAAATTACTACCCGCTTCAATATCACAATCTGCTGTTGAATGATTTGCGCGCGCTAATCGACCTTGAAATGATTTTTTTGAATATTAAGCTGTGAACATTGGCAACCAGCGCGTAAACATAAACGCCAACTGGTTTTTAAGAAAAAAACTAAATCTCGCTTTGAAAATAGATAAGTTACAGTGAAATTAAAGCACCAATGCCGCCTTTTTTTCTGACTGCGCCGCGGCGTTCATCGCTAATGCTTACCACAAAGAGACCTTCTGTTCCAACGCTGCGTAGCAGTATTGGTGTCGGGCGCATCAATTTTGCCTTTTTCGCTCTTGCCATCTACGTTTAACGCCGTGTCTATATTAAATGTTGCATGTATACACTCTCTTTATAGTGACTTTTTGCACTTCTTTCTATGTTAGTCACAACCTAGCTTTATTTTTTTCTCGCCGTATGCCACATTTTGTGCTTAGTCGTTCGCCGGCCTCGGCTACCACTTTCTTCAAGTACAGCCTTTTTGATACAAACGCCTCAAATCATCGTTCAAACCCAAAGCTGTCTCAAATAAGGCCAATCTCGTCCCCGATAACCCGAACCTTGGCAGCTAGCACAGCTTTACGCACGATAGAGTTGAACATCTTCTTCGCGGCCTCTCTATTTTCAATAAGCACTTTTCTTGCTTCAGTAGCTGGCTCAGTTTTTTTTTACAGTGTTCACATAAGCGACGCTACGCACTAAACGGCTGTGCAATCACCCGCCGTCAATGGTAGAACCCAATCAAGAAAAGGGCTCAACTCCAATATCAACCAGCTTGGGAAATGCAGCTGAGCGGTATTGGTATTGTAAAGTAGAAAAACACTAAATGCCCGTGCATCCGCTGCTTTTAAAGCAGTATCTCTGTTTTCTTTCATCCCTAATTTCACCAACCATCAACACTATTTCAGGGTCATAGCCGTAAAAAAGAGCGTAACGTGCCCAGCAAAAGGGACTATTTGCCCCCGTTTGGAACTCCTGATGAAACCGCCATCGATGGACTACTCCAATTGGATTTTCAACGGTCATGATATTAATATCGGGCGCGCTATTTCTTTTTAGTGCCGGCAACAGTGTTGTGATTTTACCGCTACCAGCAGGACCGTAAGCAAAATTCATGCCAAAAGGTCGACGGATAGATTTTGCAAATCGAGCCAAATCGTTTTCAGACATTGCCAATTTTTTGCTAGGTTAAATCAGCTGCATTCTTGCCCCAAGATACCGCCATGGTTTATCGCTCACCTAGGGCGCGTTGGCGCAGGTAGGCAACCGCACATTTTAAAATTAAGGTCTATCGGCGGCGGCAAGTAATAACCCATACCGCCTGCTTGTGGTTCTCGTTGTCAGGCAATATCCACAATCCAGGCCAGCACTTTGATACGTGAAATCAGTGCTATTTCGCGAAAACATTTATCGATCCGCTTCAGGAATTTCTTGAAATTGCCATCCACGCGCAGCGAACCGCGCATGCCAAAAATCATCAAATCAATATATGAATATCTGATGAGCGTCCTGAGGATAGTTCTTTTTTAAAAATATCAAATCTAGCATCAACAATATTCAATGTCATTCACACCTTCATTAATTGATGCAGGCATAACTTGTTTCATTCAATATAAGCGCGCTGAATCGCCATTTCTATGAATCGGCTCAGATTAAAGCCATATGGATTGGTTTTTTAAATAAACGCCTAATGGTTTCCATATTACTGGATCGATCGTCGGGCATCAGACGTGCAAGCAACACTGCACCATCTGGTTGTGATTTATGGGTAAAATAGTTTTTACGCTTAACAAAGGCACTTTGGATTTCTTCAGCAACTCAAATTTTAGAGCTTGATCTGGCGTATTCAATAAGGCAATGCCACGTGTTTCAGCAGACTGCTCGATAAAATGCGTTTTTGGTAAACGATATTTCACCATTTAACAAGTCCAACAAAGCTACGCGTTGTATCGTGCTTTCAGTACGAGGATTCCAAAGTGCGCTTATCGATCATAATCGCGCCGAATGCTGACCTATCAACTTGCAAATCAAGCTATAGCCATTTCATTTCAAGTTTCCTATTATCATTTCTCGACCAATGGACTGCGGAAAAACCTTGTGTCGCCGTTTGTGTTAGTAACCTGATAATTTGTAATTTTAACAACCGTGATGCCAAGGAAGTCCTTGTAGCCCCTCGATAAAACGTTTTGGATACTATGATAAGTGCCTCAATTTTTTACTTGATGCAACGGTTAGGCTTCATCAAAAGCCAGTTGACCAATTATTCAGTTCACCTTCTGTGCGTTTACAACCACCGACTCCCGAAGCTGCAACCGGTTTCTGGCGGCTGTCTTTGTGCACGTTGCGCCGCTTTCCGCCGTGCTCGCGTCTTGCCTTCTTTTGCTCATGCTGGTGATAGTGTTTTCTTGCTACTCACTGCGGACCCAGTCGTACAAGGAAGCCACTCTTCTTTTGACTAAAAAATGGCAATTACCACAATCCGCACCTAGATTTTTGCTCTCGCCAAATCGGATATTCTCGCAACCACCTTCCTGCATATTATTATATCAAGGTAAGTTCTGTGCCAAATTGCTTAGCCTGTGCTGTTTAAACTCTTTCAAGTCCATCATTTGATCGCCTTGAACTCATCCTCAAGGCGCCTCAATTCTTCAAGTGGCTCGTTCAGGTTACATTGGGATTGGTAAGTAAGGTTTGAATCAGATTAGCTGTTTTATTCAAAGCACTCACACCATCATTGCTGATACCAACTATTAATATACCAAACCCTCCAGCAATAACACCACATGAGTAAGATAAAAACATGTTTTTACTGTCTAGTTGATTAATTGACATACTCACTTTATTTACTTTTTGAACATACGCTTGCGGGAAACAGTGTTTGACTAAACGTTTACTGCACTTACGTTCGGGTTTCGGTAGTACACTCCGCCGCGCCATTCTGCTTCGCTACTTTGTGTTGTAAATCTCGAAAAAACCGCATCGAATACCAGCCCAAACCTAATCGGGACCCCGTTTACCTTCATTACGTTAGGTTTTTGACCCTAAAATTCCGGATGAAATCGCATTGGAAAGTCTTTAACAATGTCTGTGCTGCTTGGTCGTCTCAGCGCCCACATCAAAATCAAGACCAACATGGTATTTTTCTGTAATGCTATTTCAACATACTATCTTCAGTAACACTCGCTTGCAGCTTTTCCTCAAGGTTGTAATGTTGTGTTCCTTTCTGGCACGTTCTTTTGTCCCAGTAGGTTAACCCTTGGTTTCCGGCAGTTTTACTTTGCTCTTTTTGCTGTATCTTCTTGTTTCAATGTTTTTATAGTTGCTAATCTTTTTGTTATTTTAATTCGCTCTATTTCACCCGCGAATTCCTACATCTTCACTAATTGTTGGCTATTCTTTGCTTTCAATCACAGACGACTAGTAATACCCCGACTCAGATACACAATTAGGCAATCACTAACATACCAAGCCCAAAATGCACGTGTTTAGGAAAAGTCGCTTGGCATTCCCGCAGGGCAAATAGTTCAATAGACAGAAACACCTTCAACATGCGCGACTTCTTTACCCGCATGAAAATGCCTTGTTTGCATTACGCCATGGAGGAGACTAATTTTTCCTGCCACATCGGGCAACGATTGATTGGGCCGTTCAAATTTCAATAATTCCGTTGCTAGCTGCTCAATGTTTATGTTCATTTCACTTAAACAATCAATCAGGACTAATCGGCACTTCATCAACGTTCGCCAAGCCACAGTCAATAACTCTTTAATATCCCTAAACAATGTTTTCTGCATTACAAGCATTGTTTTGATCTGCATGGGCATACTGATTAGAACAGGCCACGGCCGACATTCACGCCTTGGTGCTAGCTCTTATCATTCACCTCTTTGAAATCGGCAGGGGCTTTTGGCGTATGCTTAAACACTCATCGGATGAGCGCACCACCCCGCAAACTGGATAAAATGGGTTTCTATCTTCACCTCGAACTGTGAAATGCGCGCTTGCACTCCTCTTTAGTAAATCCTGTTAACCCAACCGCAAACCCATCTATATTTCACCCATATCAGCCAAAATTGGTTTTGCCACGGCAGAGACATGCCAACCACATTTTCATAGCATCGCCCTCACTAGCAAACCAGCGCTGTCTTGCTAACGCTCGCTCCAATTGGGATTTTTTTTCATGTAACCCAGCGGATACGGCTTAATTCCACCAAACCGTCGATACTCAACTGCGCTAGTTTTGCTATCGAGCAATATGTTTTCGTTGGCGTAATATTTTCATCTGCTGACCCGCCGTTTAAAACACCCTGGCAACTTGCATAATTTGACTGATACTTAAAAATATTTTTGTTATTGGTTATCGGCTGGCTCAATTCCCACTGTATGGTTTCCTGCAATTTTGCTGCATTTGCAATTTTATTGTTCCGCAGGAATTAAGATTAATACCGTCAAAACAAGCAGCAGGGCTCACCACAATGGCATGCTGCCCTTTCCAACCTTGCTGTCGTACTTTTGCACCACTTCTGCTACCGCTTCATTAGCTCAAGCGCTTCTGATGTTTTGCCTCATAGGCTATGCGGTTAATTTATCGCCTTTTTGGATCACAACACGGCGCGAAGCCATAACTCGCCTCACAAACCAGCACATTCTCTGGGCTGTTGGTGTCGTTAATTTTTTCTAAAAAGACTCAAAAACGCATACATTTACTTTTCTAAACATTGAATAGCAGATGACTTCATCTGGCACTGGATTATAAACTTACGTGGGCTAACATTGAGCTTGTAAGGCGTGGCAATTGGTGAATACGCATCGCTTACCAATTTCCATCAAATAATATAACATTCAGTTTTTTTTTTTTTTCCCCCAAAAAAACATGCGGGTGGATACTTGACGTAAGCCTTTTGGAAATCAGTCGGCGCTTGTTTTTGCAATGGTAATTCACCTTGCCGACTACAGTTTGAAGTTGATGGAATAAGAAACTGGTCGGCCACTATCTGTTATTACCAAGTCACCTTTACACATCAAAGCTTCAGGATACCGTGACCGTAAAAGTCCACAGCAAGAAACTAAACTTAGGAAAATAGCGTATTCTTCAAACATCTGCATTAAAACGTGAGTTGTTCTGCCAGCAGCTTGGGGGAGCTAAGCGTAAAACTAATCTTAGGATTATCCAACTTTCGCTAACTTGTTTGCATCAATGATGTATTTACCGGTCAGCAGTGATTGGCGCAATCTCTTTCGGTGGGACTACAAATTGATACGTGTTTCTGGAAGATCATTGGATTGACTCACCATCCGCTACCAATACAACCCACTCATCTTAATGGAGGTATTCCAAACTTTTGAGCTGGCTGGACAGTCTTTGGAGCATTAAACTGAAACCGTCATCAAAACGTCAGTGCAGATGAAGCAGCATCTGAATCTCGACTAATGTTGAAAAAACGCGTTGAAGACAGCACGGTAGGCCGGAAGGTACAAAATCTAGATCCTCTATGCCACTTTGGTGGGCGTATTGTTAAAGATCTCAGTATCGTCACCTGTTATAGACCTTTTACCTGCACATCGAACAAACGTGTGCTGATACTGGAAACGTTAACACTTAAAATAGGCGTGCCATCTCGCTCTACAGAAGTGTCAAATAAAATAAAAATCACTCCAATCAGGGAATGCTACCGTTAGCGATTGACGGAATGAGTCTTATAAACGCAAATCGTTTGCTGCGGATCACTCTTGACTGACCGACGTATTCCTGTTGATTTTATCTTAACTGGCACTTCGTTCCAGACCTTGCTCCCAATATCCACTTGATAATCATGGGCGCGTACGAAGGGAATATTCTCCTCCTAATGCTACATTCGGATAATCATTGGGGGAAATCATCTGGTGTACTCGTTTGAACCAACTTTGCCGCCATCGCGCAGCTTTGATACATAATCGCACCAGGTTGCCGTATGTGCCACCTTTCTAATCCAGCATCGTCACAGTCGTCACCTCTCATTGACATTCAGTGCAAACAGTGCCCAATAAACCAACATTTAATTCAACTGCGTCATTAGTTTACCTGTACCATTGTTATTCTGTATTGCCCAACCATCTCTATTATTCATTGGCACCAGCGTTGCCTAGCAATAAGGCCACGCCAGCCAGGACCATTGGTTTGGTTGATGCGATATTTTGTGAATAAATTCCTAATTTACGCTTCTGGTACACCTCTTGGTCATCAGCAAAAAACTGCTGCAGTCCATAAGCCGAATCAACTCACGCAAGCAATTGGGCAAACGGCCCATATCTGTGCAAAACCAGAATAATCGCGGCCGGCCTGTTATATCGGACGATATCATCACCCCCACATCGCGCGTTTAATCGATAACCATTTATCTTTGTTTTACTTCTTAGCTGTTTCCACTCACCTGTACTCACTATTAGCTTAACAGCATGCATGCAAACATCGCCTAACAACGACACAACAATTCAGCAAACTCTAACAGGTCATGCCCGATTTCTTATTTTTATTTCTGCTCAAAGAGCGGTTTGACGACGCAAAAGCCATTAGCTTGCAATGGTATCCAGCGAATGATTCGCTACTCTTTTCTCAAAATCTCTCCCTAAGATTGTGTTTTAGCAGATACCACCAAAAGACAGCACCCTTGCCGGTGCTGCCTTTCAGCGTTATTGATTACTACCAAGCTTACTCAATACACACTACCGTTGCAGTGTCGTCGTTAGCTTGCAGCTACGTTCTTCATCAATCAACTTTACCTTCTGGATCAATTAACGATTTAATTTAGCTTTACCATAAAACCTCATTTTTGCATTGGAATGACAGTATCGCCATCTCTATCAATAGCTACATCAAAACCAGACCGAATCTGTAAACGCCGCATAGGTGTCAGTGTTTACAGCTTACCAACAAATTTGCTGGTGCAGCAGGCAATCGCTTAACATTTGAATTAACAGTGCTGTGTGCCGCATCATGACCACAACCTAAAGCAACGACTAAATTGACACTCGTCTTTTCACCAATATGTGTCATGATTTTTGTCATATAAAGCTTGCGCAATATTATGCCATCATCAACGTTTTACTGTTTAAATGGGCATTCACCTTCTTGCACTTCAGGTAGTACGAATTTTCTTCAAAAGTACCACCTTCGACTGCACACTAACACCACCCGCACCTGCTACACTGTACTTGTCAGGCTGTTAGGATAACAACTATCTCGTTGGGAAGTCCCTCTTCAAGCTCAATTTAATTGTAGTGCGTCACTTACAGCACCTTTCACGTGATGTTGTAGATGTTGGCTCTAATCATCTGCAGTTTCAGATGTATTTCTAGCTTGCAACTCTTCAATACCGACCTCTTCAAATTGCCTCGATAGCGCTGATGACAAAAGCCGTTGCATTGACTCTTGCTAGATACTTTGATAAGTTTTCATCTGCTTTACCGAAATCTTTAAAGCTGATCCCAGGGCATCATTTGCAACTAAATTTTGATTCCCATTGGTTTAGGGTACACTTTAAGCAACAGCACGATAGTTACGAATCGCTTGGTCAGGCAGAGCAGTATTGTTTAGCTGCAGATGATGATGCGCTTTATCTGTAATAACTTCATTACCCAAAAATAGCACCTACAGATTAAAATTTTGCGATGAATGGTACCACCAATTAATAGCTCTAAAAGGGGTGAAAACCCTTTTGGCTTTGTTACTAAACATTTGATTAGTTTACCATTTTACCTCTTCCAAATTTGTATATAGTTGAACAACTTTTTTATCTGGCTTGTTAAGCTGGCGCATAAGCTGCGTCATTTTTACAAACCATACATGTTGTTCACTCTGATGTTTTATAATCACCTTCGCCGAACTTATTCGACAGACATATAGAATGCCCATTCGACACATGCGTCACGCCATGTTAATTGAGGATGTCAATATGCTAATATTAAATATCCCGCGTTCTATTTCGGAAAATATTCCCCGTTTGGGGAATACTGATATTGCAGTGGCGTTTTCCGTTTATTTTATTTCTTTTAAACCGATTATTTGCGTGTGTTGAAACGTTTGGGAGATGGATTGCTTCGCTCATTCTAGTACACTTTCTTCAAAATACTAGTGGGCTTCTCGCACACACGGTGCAAATCTTTTAATTGCTTTACCATCATGCAGTCACTTGCGAAGGCTGTATGCGCAGGCAAAAATCCATGATTTTGGCGCACCTGTGAAGAGAGACCATGGACGTGGCCAACGGCCTTATGGCCTCGCAGTGACGGGGGATTGTATACCTCAGCACTCTCTCCAGACCATTACTAGCGTCTAAATCGAAGTTGAATGGCCACCGCGCATATAGATAGAGATTGACGGTCAGCTCATTTGCGAGCGTCTCAACCGGACCTAGACGGCTTTGCCGCTAGCGAGGTTGGGAACACTTCCTTAACTCTTTTACTTGTGCACTTTAGTGCCCTAGTAAATAGGGGGAAGCCCATGGCGGCTAGCGGCGTGGCGGTGGCAAATTTAGCTTTTGCGCACTGATTAAAGTAGTCATGAGATGCCGCGGCCTTATGGCCTCGCAGTGACAGTGAGCATTCGGGCATGCCGTAGTTACTTGCATAGCCGTCATTTTTTTCAGATATTGTGTTTTATAAAAAAGCCGGCAATGGGAAGTGGCGGCGGTAGGAAAGTCTAAGGGGTACTTTTATTATAAAAAATTACGCCATGATTTACTTGTTGTTTTTTAACCCATGGCAGGCATTACGGAGGTTAAGCTTACAGCAGGCAACTTAAGTTTTAATATTTAAGGTAAACTTCAAAAACCGAACTTGTTAGTTTTTTATCCTGAATTAGTTAGGGAAATATTCCGTTAATTCAACTTAAATTTAATGAACCGCCAATCCTATTTATCACTTTGCTGTAAACTGCTTTAATTGATTTGCAGGGCTAGCAAGTGCGGATTTATATGTGAATCTAGCAGGTTGCTTAATTGTTTTTTCTAATTTGCTTTGCAAAGTCAATGGGGGCAAAAGCCTGGATGTCTGGATCATAAAGACAGACCGGTTTTTAAATAGGCACTTGTGTGCTTGCATTTCGATCCATCGGTTCGCTAATAATAAAACATTAGCGATAAAACTTCTTTTTTCCGCTCTAATGTAATGCATTACGCTCTCATATTTTGCTACTTTTTCTGCGGATTGGCGCTGTTTGGACGGCAATATGCTATTAACGCCCTGCGTTAATATCCAAATGTACGACTCCGCGTCCACTAAGGTGTGTTGCTTAGCAAAACGTCTGACATTTTTCGTTCAACATGCAATTGCTTTGCTTATCTAAATGTCGAAAGTCTTTACCCAATATTTCTCATTTTGCTTGTATTGATAGGTTGCGGTTACGCCAATCTAAAACTGATTGCCTACAACCATTGTTACAACCTGCGCCTGCTTTGATTAATATCTGGCTTGATACGCTAATAGAGAAAATGGGTTTTATCAGCCCAACGCAACGACCACGGGACATAGCACACCTAAAAAGTAGGCATTACCAACAATGGGTATCTTCCAACATTGAGTGCACAAAAAAATGACTGCCGCTGATATAATTAATAGCCAACCAGCGCTCTAGGTATTTTGTTTGTTTGGAACAGCTGAATAAGCCATAAACACAGCGCGATGAGCAGTGCTAGCAAAAGGCAAAAATACCGCAACTTCTACTTAATATTTGCACAAATTAAATTTATGGGTATGCGATGTAAAAACAGTCATGGCATAGATTATACGTATCGGCAAAGATTAGTCATTACCAAAACAAATGCCCCAAGCCGACGCCAACCAACAGGATGATGTTGCCGCAATTATATCGAGCGGCCTCATTAATAAATTTTGATAAGCGGTACTGCTGGTTGCCCCTGCCATTTCTGCTAATTCTAGCGGCTCGGCGGTAGGCGGAATTAAATCCTGCTAATATCCAATGGCAGGCAAATTGTATTAGCTCAAAAATGAATTGGTAGCAATTAGGATTATTTGGCTTTATCTCGCCAGGATTGTTTTGCTCATTTGCGCGGCCGAAGATAAAAAACGAGACGCTAATCATCAGAACAGTATACCAACCATCTTGAGCCAGTTAACGATTAAATGCAGATTCATAAGACTAAAACGACGATATTAAAACACGTGCTGGCTTTTACTTACCTTTTAGACGATGCAAGTAAAAGTTATTGAGTCTATTGCCAATGAAAGATTAATACGGACACAATAGATTCACTTGCGCTTAAAAATTGCCTGTGTAGCTTTAGTGCCTATGTGGTGCGAATGTCCAAAAAAAAATGGTCCGGCATTCAATTAACTGCATCAACACGACCAACACATTAAATAAGCCACCCAATAAACAGGTGGCATAGTAGCTAACCTGTCCACTTAAGGTTTTTCTAATTGGGTAGATTTGTTTTAGATTTAGCGGTTACCGTTTAGCATGAGCATAATTTGCCCAAACTCAAGATATAAAAACGCAGTGTTTGTCTCTTGCAAAAAAAACGGCCTATTTGCGCCTAAAAAAAAAACCATGGCACGGGCCTAATTTAATAAGATAAGCGCGATGGGGACGGGTACCGTGGGCGGGAACACGTTAGCCCCTGTTTTTCGAGACGGCTTTGAAAAAAAAAATTTGCGGCCTAAGGATTAAAAAACCGCCCTAGTGGAGGCGGAGCCGCTGGTCCATAAAAAGTAGTCTCTGGGCGTTCGATAGATTTTGCGGACAACCTAAGGAATGGCAGGGGCAAAACATCAAAAATAGGGCGGACTTGCTCAAAAAAACTCATAAAAAAAAAAATAGGGTTTTAGGGATTTTTTATTTTTTCGGCTCTCATCGACTTGCCTTTCTTTTTTTTTTTTCCAACAGGCTAAAACTCACCTTTTCCCCATTTTTAATTTTATAGATGCTAATTTTTTTAAACCATTTTTCAAGTCTTTAATGGCCGTTTGGGCCGTATTGGGCAAATTTTGCGGCCCCCACCATTTTTCGGGGGTTATTTTTTTTGGGTTGATGGCTATTTTGGGAGAGCGCTCATATTCCTCTTCTCTCTCCTCACAGAAGAGAGGTGGTGTGTGGGGGGTGGTGTTCTCTCTTCTCTTCTCTCTCTCTTTCTTCCTCCTCTTATTTACACAAAAAA
>Ga0163217_1031514_pt1 | contig 14337 bp, 15 predicted proteins | sample SynspAceP_FD_185933 | JGI IMG/M metagenome (GOLD analysis project Ga0163217, IMG submission 185933) | Saline lake microbial communities from Ace Lake in Antarctica - Synechococcus sp. Ace-P (PacBio error correction) | ecosystem: Environmental > Aquatic > Non-marine Saline and Alkaline > Saline ... | reverse complement strand
AATCTGGATTAGTTTGCTGTGCGTGTCTCGGCTGTCAATCGGTCGGATTCTGAAGTGAATCTAGTGCTCCAGTTGAACAATCGCTCCGGGTATAGCGGATGGCGGCGATATGCGGCGGCTCGACGGGGGCGGTCGAATGGCAGAAACTCACAGCGGTTAGGATCTTCATGCCTGCTAAAGCGCTGGCGGATGCAAGCACTGCCAATACGCGGCGCGTTGTCGAGCTGCAAGCTTGTCCTGCACCTCGTCGAGCAGCCGATCGGCTCCAGTGCTTCGGGTCCACAATCTTGTGATGAGGTTTGATGATCGGAATGTCGCGATGCGACAGATTTCAACAGTTTAAGCGTCTGACGGCTCGATGCCTTGGCGGCGTCGAGCACCATGCGGAGCAGTTTCTGCGCCGTAGGCGTGCGTAGTGTCTTTCGAAAGTCTTTCGTGGGCCGGGTATCGGCAGTGGAACCAGATCGCTGTATTGAATGTTCATCACGAGGCAGACAGAGATTTGCGACGCGATCGCGCTCGATCTTCATCCCAGGTCAGATCGTGTGCGCCGGCTGGGGCCCGGCGCCGAACCTGCCGGCCGCACGGATTGGCACGCCTGCGAGAAGTGTTTTGTGAGGGTGTTTTCCGGATCCGGTGGGAAATGTGGCAAAGTGCGCCGACGCGAGGGCATTCCATAGTGGGACATGGAGGTTCCGGACAAATTTGGGTTTTCAGCTGCAGCCCTAAGCCGTTTGAGGCGAAAGGAAAGAAGGGGTGCTTGATTGTATTGACCGAGGAACGCCTCAGGCGGGCGAGCGGCAGATTTCGGCGATGTCGGCGGGGCGTGCCTTCCTTATTCGGCGCTTGCTTTCACGTGCAAGTATGGCTTTCCGGCAGGATAGGTCAGGCGCGGGCTCGCGACTGTACCACAAGGGTCGGGAACAGCGCTGCGTTTTCGCACGGTTTTTGCGATAGATCAGTGAGCCGAGAATCCTGGATCAAGGAATCGTGTCGATCAAAATAAAATACGGACGTTCTCGCGCACATGATCGGCGACAACGCGGGTTGACAAAGTCGAGGCATAGCGCGCCCGCTGGCGTAAGATCCGCCGCGCCAGGCGTTTTCAGCGTTTTGAAGTGGATCTACGGGATAATCTATCTCGGCGATTCGTATCGTGGGCAAGAACAGCATGCTTGCGCCCCGGGGCAGTGGATTCAGCCCGAACTGCCTTGCGGGTTAACAGGCGGGGTTTACCTGCGGAAAGCGGCAACAGCGAAATCGGGACGCCGGCCGACCTAGTCTGTCTCGAACATCTTTCTGTGTGAAATGAGCGTCCCTGCTTGTCTTCGATTTCGACAACCACAGGTCGCTGTCGCGCTCAACGCGCGCGTTTGATATAGGGCTCGCGCTTTGCCTCGTCCGGGGCAACGCCTGGGCGGTTAGATCGCTAGAAGATGACGTATCGCCCTCGAGATTGGTACTGGAGCGTGTAGCCGCGGCGTTGCCATCGAGACGCGATAACTTGATCAGGTTCGCCGCGCGATGCGTGCCCTTCTGGACACGAACGCGGATCGCCTGCGACTTCGGCGGTGCGAATGAGGGGCGTTTCACCAAGTTTGACGCAGGCGGAACGATGGGGGGGACTCTTGCTTGTTTTCGCGTGCGGCAGCCGCGTTGGCCTATTCGGCAGCGTCTTCGAAGCGGCGTCACATCGGTCTGTCGCGAGCGGGAGGGTGACTTAAGCTCGGGTTGCCTTGCCAGAGGCATGGAACGCAGGTCAGGCTGGCCTCCTGAAGCATCGGACAAAGACTGCGGCCCCTGCCGCCCGAGTTCCCGTGCGGCGCGTCGCGTGAATTGCGCCCTGCGCGAACGGCTCGGTGACGCGTTTTGAGTTCGTCCTTGGGAATGGCCGGCGCCTTGCTCGGTGACACTGAAGCACAGCAGCCCGCAGCTTCGAATGCATCCAGGTGACCGACCGCAACGGTCAGAATACTTGATACGCGTTGAAGAAACCAAGGTTATGCAGATCTGGCGCACGGCCCGCGCTCGAGCTCGAGCCATACCTCGCTGTCAGATTGATCTTGAGTTTCACCCCGGCGCGTCGGGCTGGTTGTCGAGCTGGGCGAATTGATCGACATCGGCGGACCGCAACAAAGATCGCGGCTTCTGGCTGTTCGAGCCGCTGGCTCCGCATTAGCCTTGGCAAGATCAAGGATGTCATCGACTGCAGGAGCAGGTCCTAGTCCATTATCGGTGGAATGATACCCGGATAATCGGCATAAGCTCCGAGGGGCCCGCGTAATCTGGGCCCGCTCATTGTCGGCATAACGAGATGGCATTTGAGAGGTGTTCTTAGTCGTTTGCCCAAGCGACGCAAAGAAGGCCGTACAGGTCCTGCAAACTGAGCAGCGGCGGCCTCAAGCGCGGACAGAGGTCTCAGCAGCCGGCGCTGTGACGCGACTGATATCGTGCAGCAGGAAGATTGCGTTACCTTGGTGGACACGGCTTCGGCGGTAAGGCGCCAGGGCGCCATCCGCCAGCTTGATCTCACCTTTGCGCGAGGGCCAGGGTCGGGACGCAGGCCTGACAGGGTCAGGTCCGGTTCGAACAGGTTCACCAGGGATCAACCGGCTTTGGCGGCAACCAGGCCGGAGCGTGTCACCGAAGACTCCGCAACGGTTTGGTGTAATGTCGAGCAATAGCAGACCGGAAGGACGAAGGCAGGAGGCGCGGACGGCGGGCACTGTTCGGGGCCTGAACGCTTTCTTCGGTGGCCGAACGGCCACGATGGGGCCGTATGGTCCTGCCAGCACCCAGACGCAGGCCCGCGGAGCACGAAGCGGCAAGGGCGACGCGACGTCAGCGGGCAGGTATCGACGCGCCAAAGGCAGAGAGATTCGAAACGGGCATCACGAGCACGGCGAATAGGCCGACATGCCGAAGATTGCCGCTTCGCGGCTGTCACGGTATCTTCCAGGTTCAACGCAACCAGCGCGCCAACACGACAGGACCGTCAGCGGCAGGTGGCCCGCCGGTCAGCGCAGACTCAAAGCCGGCCAAAAAGGGTCAGCAGATGAACCAATAGCGGTTAACGCTACGGAGAAGGGTTTCCTCTGTCCGCCCGAAAGGAAACAAGGCCCACGACCGCAGGCAGGATCGCAATCACAAACGCGCTCGCAAGCGCTGCGATTCCAATTCCCTGAGTGCGCATTCAGCGCAGCGGCCGCAATCAGGGGCCAGCCAGTTTAGATTTACGAACTTGTAATCGCTTTTGCATCCGACGGGGGACATATTAATCCCATAGATATTACTTAGGCATTCTCGCCCCCGTACCCATCAGTTGCTGTATTTGTTATGTTATTCGAAGGCAAGGTGAGGAATGCCAAGTGGGGAATCAGGATGGGGGCGGACTATCGCGTTGTCGCGTGAGGGAGAAATGATTACGATGAAATCCACAGAATGATTGGGGCAGGCAATTGTACGGGCTCGGCTCGCTGCTGGACGTAACTGCCCAGGGAAGCGATTCGATTTCGGATACAGCGGCCAGTGTTCGCCAGTACAGTCGGACGTTACCGATGTTAAAGACAGCCGTAGACTTCGGCTGGCGATATCGCATGCGCTCAACTCGTGGGCGGTCAACAATCCGGACGCTGTTCCAGGGCTGGATTCGCTTATTCTGCGCTCATCGCATCGCAGATTCCGGAAATACCGCGCAGCCATCGCGACATGAAAAAGCTTTTTCTATAGGAACGCGATGTGTTCGAAAGCGGCATGAGCAATGGACGTTCACGATATGCCCGCTCCTGCAGGCGGCAGCACTGCTGTGAGAAATTAGCCTGACGGCCACGGAAGCGACAGTACGAAACCGTTAAACTGAAGCAGCGCGGCCGACTTTAGATAGAAAAAGGAGCAGGCCTATTCATTGCAAGCTTCCGGCTGGACGAAAAGCAAAGATTCGGGAAATTTCGGGAAAACAAGGCAAAGAAGCTTGAAATTTCCAGCCAGGGCGACGTATTCCGCGAACTTGGACTTGTCCGCCAAATGAACGCGAGGAGGAGGGTTATCGACTCCGTTCTGGTTCTGGTGCAGTTAGCGCGCCATCGTTTGGACAATGTCTCGGGGCCGCCAGTGCAATCCGCTTCCGGCTGCCATGACATCCGGCCTGGACCGACCGCAACGGGTTCAAGTTCGGCAAGGAGCGGTTTGCCGACCAGATTTGCGACACTGGCCGCTTTTCGGCGTGCTGGCGCACAGCACCGGAAAAAGCCAGCAGATCAATTCCGCGATAGGCCGAACGTGAGACAAGGGTTGCCTGGAACATGGCAAACCTGAATCTCAGCAATGTGTCGCCGCTGCCAACAGCAGTATGAAGTGCTTTTGCTCGGGCGGCACGCCCTCTCAGACGTCGGCAAATTGCATTGGGCGTGTTACCAGTAGCCTGCCGCCCAGTTCTGAATTGGAAACCGGGGCCGGTAGCGGCACGGGGGTTTTCTTTTTGGTGCGGCGTGCCCCATTTCGGCGCCAATGGCATCGAAACGGCTCTGCCGACATTACGTGAGAATTTTCTGAGCTGGACGGGAATTGGAGGGCGCTATGCGCACTCATCAGATTGGCAAAGCAAAACCCACCGCTGTAGGACGAAGAGAAACGAGAGACACGCGTGCCGCGGCTGCGCGTCGACAAGTCTTGGATGGTGAATAGTCGAGGGATGGTCGCTTTTTATCGTGCGCGCTGGTCGGGAATGCGATGATCGTACAGGCCTGATTCAGGTGATTCTGGTGAGCCTCTATTCCGGAGCGCCAATATCAGAGATTGAAGCCTTTCGATGCCAAGGCGTTGCTGGACGATATCGGCGTGACCGGCGCCTGACAGCGCAGCGCTCGAACGGCTCGCTCGATGCTCGACCGCTCAGGCAGGATGCGCACCAGCGCTTCGCTGGCCTGAGCACTGCTGCGTCGGCACGGGCGGCGACTTGCTCAGAAAGCACACGCTGACAGGCCATCACCTACCCGGCATCAGAAAGTGGCAGGACAACTTCCTATCTCATCAGATAGCATCAGCGGGTTGCTGGCGGATTCAGCGCGGCACGGGGAGACTGTGAACAGCACACGGTTTGGCCCATTTGGAACAACGAGCGACGTGGCTTAGCCAGCATTCATCGTGGCACGGACATGTTTCAGGGACGCTGGATTCGTCAGGGAAGCGCAGCCAGGAATAGATGCCGGTCTTGCCTGTTCGATGACGCCGCCACGCGGCCCGGGACGCTCCAGGGCGACGGGACAAGCGAGTGAAAAGGAATTGTCGCATGTTCGCACTCACGTCGCCACCGGCGGCGCGCGCTTCATGCGAAATGTCCCGCAGGCGTGAACACGGCAATCACGGAACCGGCATCGCGGAATCGTTCCAAAACTGACGATGATATTGTGGCAAGGCATTGTGCGCAACTCACCGGGATCGATGCATTCGAGCGGCACGCAACCTGCCTTGTACGCGAAGCCGCTTCCAGTAATTTATTGAGGCCTGCTGAGACGATGGTCAAAACGCCTGAAATACCATTTGTTGACATTTCGTGTTGCACCCCAAGGTGATTCGATTAGAATCACTATCGCGGCGAGTAGGTCGGGATCAAGGTCGACTACTGTTTTCTTCTACATGTCTTACCGAAATATTTTCATTCCGGGAGGCGCACAAAGTATCGGAATGGGCAAAATTAGGCCTTGTCACCATTTTCCAGTCCTCTCTTTTGCGAGCATGAACGATGTCTTGGATAGGCTGGCGGCGACCATCGGATAGTAGGCGGCAAATTCCAATTTTTCGACGGTTTCATTCGGCTGACATGTATATTTTGGTCGTAGGTGGCGCTTCAGCGATTGAACTTCTGCGTCTTCAGCTTACGAGAAGTCCTCGCCGAGTAGGATTCTTTTCACGAAACTGCCGGTGTTTCTGGCGCGACAACTCCTCGGCATCCGACGCTGCCCAACCCGCCAGGAGGCGTGCACATTGACGGATTGTGATCTGGGCAATCCGCTGACTGTCGCGTTGTTCCCAACGTAGGCGCGAACGATTTCACTGGCGAATGCGATGAGTGCGCCCCCCGCGCGGATTCAGGCCTTGTGGCTTTCGGGCATTATTTGCTCCGGAATAACTCTTCGGGTATTTGAGACGAAAATGGTTAAACAAAGGCAGTCTAGTCCGCCCCCAAGTTGCTGCCGTACACCATGGATGCGAAGCGGATCCCGTGACTTCAGGGGCCTACTGTGATGATCCAGTACGGACGAGCCAAAGCAATGCGAGCGTTCCAGATGCAATGGCTCCGGTGAGCCGCAACGGGCCAAGTTCGAGCCCCGTGGCTGAAGGCTTGCTTCGTTCCGGTCATAGGCTGCCGGTAAGGCTTAGACCACAGGGTCATCGCCGGAACCACTTTCCCCATCACGGTTCGCACTTGCCCATGCAAACGATTTTGCGATAGAGCCGTCGTTATCCGGATCGTGCCGGGTTTCTTCGCGGATAAGCACCTGACGCTTGAAGCAGGACAGGCAAAGGGTGCGAGCACTAAAAGTGTAGCTGCGTCGGATGTGGTCGAAGGTGGAACGGCTGATAATTCATCGCCTCTCGCGAAACTGGCAGCAGATTTGTAGAGCCACTCAAGCCGAGGGCCGGGATGAGGGCCGGAATGCCGACGGCGATGCGGAGAAGGCCGCGAAATGCCATGGCGAGGGATGTTGGAAAGGCGCCTCTTGGCACCGCAGGCGCTTCTGGCCGAAGAGAAAAGTACGGTCTTGATGCGGAGATGTTCATCACCGGCCGATGCGAACAGAAGCATGAGCCACACAATCGTCAGGCCTTCATGACGAACCGCGTCATGGTAGGGATTTTGCCCGAGCACGAGCGAGCGGGAAGGCCGAGTCGACATGCGCGATGATACAGAAAAGGGCGTCAGGGCATCGAGCGGTAGAGCACGCGAAGTTCGGGAAGCTTGGTGTGCCGGTGCGGTAGAGCACGGGGCCATGCTCATGAAACGGGGCCCTGTAATGATATTGCACGCAGGCGTTGGCCGTGGCGCCAGCTTCGTGAGGCATCGGATGCCATTATCATTACAAGGGATTCTGCCTCGGTGATCAGCTCGTTGCCCAAGACTGGGGTCGGCAGGGTTGATGAATTTCCAAACCTGGTTAGTGTCACCGAAATAGGGCCTGAGCACCTTGACCCGCAACAATGCGATACTCGCAGACGCGATAGATAAGACGGGATACAGGTTCATCACGTGGCGCCGTCAGAATCAGGGCATCTGGCGGGAACAGAGGGTATGAAGGGCATAGACGGCAAGCTTTGTGGTTGAAAGCCGACAGGACACAGCGCCGACAACGTGGCCTTACGGATAGAGATTCTGCAGCCAGTTGTGCAATGAAGGGGGAAAGGGCCCGGCTTGATTGCCAAGGGCGATGAAATAAGCATTGGGCGCCGGCTCGCTCAGGATGGACAAAGGCCTTCATTGCGAGGCTGCCGGTTTGTTTAGACATGGCGCGAACTGCAGCACAGGGACGCCAGACAGGACACTGATCCGAGATAGCGCAATCGAGGGAATTACGAAGCGCGACGATAGGACCGCAGCACCATAGGAAGACCGAGGGTGACCGCCGTGAATATTCCCAGGAAGAATGAAAGGGTTCATCGGTCGCGCTGAATGCCGCGGCAATGGCGGCCGCGGCATAGGCGAGCGCACATGCCTCTGCAGGCGGTTATCGGTGTGCAGGCGTAGATGGCGTTTGAGAGCGCAGCGAGGAGGAAGCAAGCGACACGAAGCTCAGCATACGACGCGGTTAGAGATTCATGTTCGGCCCCATCACACGTTGGCGTTGAGGTGGTTACGTTCTGGCGGCCAGCACGAGCAGCGCAATGCCGATCAGGGGCGCCGCACGATTGGTGATAGCTGACGGGCACGCGGCGCATGGGCAGGAAGAATGGCCACGATTTACGAGCCAGGTCAGCGCCGCCAAGTGGGTTTAAGAACGGTTCAGGGAGGGGCGGCATTACTCGTCTACCTCTAAAGTTCGGATTGAGACGTCAGGCGGGCCCTTCGGGCCTATCCGCGGTCGACATCGGCGCGGTCCGCCGCGTCACCGTAATAATTCTCGCCCGCAACGCAGAGGGTTGCGAGCGGCAGCCCATTCAGGACGACGGAACGTGAACGCGGCAAAGCCGTTAAGGCGTAGAAGCGTCGCGTGGACGTGATAGTTCAGCGAGTTCCGAACAGGCGAGCACGATCAGGGAAGGTCCGAACAGCCGGCCCAGGAACATGATTCGCGCCAATTGCTGGTTGTTTCGGTTCAGAAACCGAACAGGATTTCGCCATCGGGTGCAAGCCTTCGTCGGGACGGAAAAAAAGTATTGTGGAGGTCGTGGGCTTTTCTGCGAGCACGCTTGAGGAAGCGTACGTACGTGTCGCGGAGATTTCGGCGTTTGCATTGGCTCATGGCTGGCCTTCCGGTCCCAATCGGCGGCGCGCCACCGACCATGGGATGGTGCAAGAGAAATCGGCGAGCGGTCCGACAGAAGAAGGATGATCCAGCGCCGCCGTGACATATTGGGGCGGCCGATTAGGGCGGGGCGCCGCCAGGACGTTTGAAAAGGCGGGGGGCGCCGGAGCCTCAGGGGCGGCATCAGGGACAGAATGGGGAATCGGAGGAGGTGGCAATGTATCAGCGCGACGAGCCGATCATGCAGGCCCAAGGGCCATGCTGTGGCCCACCGTCTGATGCGCCTTGCATCAGTTCGTACTTGCCCAGCTGCTGCCATCGGCGGATGTATGATACGACAGGACGCGATGAAGAAAGGCAAATGACACCATCGGCATCGGCGACCGAGAGGCGCGCATGTTCGGAATATTGGTGGCCCAGTGGCGACGTTAGATGCGCCGCGCACATATGAAGGCGTCATCTTGCGACGCGTGCGGGGCGATTCTGGTTACTGTGCCGCGAGAAGCGGCTTTCGTTGGCCGCTGCGCCACCGTGACATTAGGCAAGCTGCCAGCGATGGTTGAATAGGCCAGCCGGTTTGAGTTGTCTTCGTCTCGCGACGGCGAAGCGGACGATTTGATGGTGGAACAGGCGACTCCGAGAACAAAATCGCGACCGGGCGTCGCTCTCGCAGGTCCTCGCCAAAGATGAAGATTGAAACTTTCTCACGGTGCAACACACCGGGCTTCACAGACGGGACCACAGCGTGCGCAGGGGCGACACCGGCGTACGGCGCAACCTGGCGTTGGGAGGCCAGAAGTGAACCGGTCAGGCCGCACTTGCCGATACCGAAACGCAAACAGGATCAAGACTTGTAAGCGCCGTCGCCGGAGACCGGCTGATTCAGGCCGGAGCAGGCCGCCTTGCACGAGTCAGGATTTTCTGGCCCAGGCGAGCGTCAATGTTCCACTCAAGGCGGTCAGGAACAGGCGATTTGGAATGTGCCCAGACAGTGTCGAGTAGATGGCCCGCCAGCGCTTGGCTTGCGCGTCGCCCTTTGTGGGCCCCAATGGGTAAAGTCGACATGGGTTCAAGCTTCGTGAAGAAGACGAACAGAGCGTGAACGGTTGCTGACATTGGCAACGCCGTGGTGGCACCGAGATTTCGCAATGGCGAACAGACTGTAGAAGCGCGTTGTTTTGCGCTCGCGATTGCGCGCATAGAAGCCAATCGAAATAGAGAATTGACGATCAGAGGGCCACTGGCGACAAGCGCGAACAGGGCGCCAAGCGGTTCCAGCTTGAGCGAGGACAGGCCCGTCGCGGCTGCCCCAGTCAGCGACCGGGCCTTCACATTTCGAAAACGCCCGCCAGCGCGATCACAACGCGAGCAGGATGACCGATTCGACGATGTCGGTCACGCCTTCGGGATATTCGGGAAGCTCCGGCAGGTCCGCAATGCACCGCGATCAGAACGATGCAAAGGGCGGCAAGGATCAGCTGTTCAGGGATCTCGGAACATCCCCGGTCCAACGCGGCCGCGCGCATACGGGCGGGCTGAGGCGGGATTCATCGTGATCCGAAAATCGATATTCGAAGGCAGTATCCAGAGCACAATACAATGCACCGGCGCGCGCATCGGCATTCCTTGGGGTCTTGGCGTGGGTTACGGGTGGGCTGGAAGAAGCGGCCTCAAGAAAATGTGCGTCGCATAGATGACGGCCAGGAAAGCTCGAGAACACGACCAGGGAGCACAGCCACACCATCCATGTTCAAACAGGGCATAGCCAGCTGGAGCTTGGACTGGGAAGCTGCCTGGCGGAAACGAATCGCGACAGGCAGCGATAGCAAAGGCCGTATAGGTACACGGGGACACGCCCGAACGCACGAGGCCTGCGATGATCGGCGGATGTTCGTGCCCTTGTATGGTCAGCACGAAAGCGGCAGGCATGAAACAGGGCGCCCTTGATCATGGCCAATGGTTGGCAAATGGAACGACCGGCGCTTTGAGGGCCGCGCAGGTGCCAATCGAGCGCAAGGATATATAGCACTGCCGACCGACGATAGGCCAGCATTGCGGCGAAACGTCACGTCTGGAACACGGCTGGAACTGCACGCGATATGGGCCGCAATTCCAAGCGGCATCAGCATGGCGATTGAAGGCGGCATTTCGACGCGACGCGGGCTGAACACTGTGAACAGGAAACGGTTCAGCGCTAGCGCGCCACTATTGGTCGCAGTTCGCCGAAAGGACATGGTAAGAAGCTGATGGGGCAGTAGGAATAGGCATTTGGGCGCCATTGGAGTGCAGCGGGCACATCGCCCGCTTTCAGGCCAGGCCGACACGATGAAGCAAACCCGGCCTGACACTGTGCGGGCTGCCGTAAGGTTGGCAGTTGAGGCGATTCGGCTGGTTCAGCGTACGGTGGGCGGATAGAGGAGCCGCACCGATTGTGAAGAACGTCGCGCTATCGTTGCCGCCATGACCAGGAATTGAACGCCGCAGCAGCGCGCGGCCGGGGTTCGCGCGATGCCTAGGGCCAGGGAATAGGTTCGACAGCGAAATGATCTCGAGGGAGACGAAGACTTGAATGCGTTCACCGTGATTTGCCACGCCGCACAGCCCGCAACGGCCACAGGAAAGCGATAGAAAGGATGTCTTTTCCTTTGGTATCTTGCACGCCGATTTGGATAGGACATGACGATGCCAGGGGAACGCCATTGCCAGATTACCGCACCAGAAAATCATGGCATTTCAGCGCATCGACACGGAATTCGACCCAGGGGCGGCAGCCAGTTTCCGATCGCTAAACTGACCCACGGTGTTTGGGGCCTGCACATGAGCCAGCAGATCAGGGAGAATCGTGAGGCAAAGGTACCAGCGTGCTGATTAAACCAAGGCATCGGCCGCTCGGCACCGGCCCGACAGGAGCAGCACCAGCGGCACATGGACCAGCAAGGGCGCAGCATGGGCGGCGCCCAGTCCGGCGCAGACCGCAACAGATATCGTCTGCGCTGACCCATTGAGCATTGGTCAATTTCGTGTTCCTGCGCGGGGCTGTCTCGAGGTCGATTCTCGCTGATTCATCGCTCTCGATTCGATTCCTAGGAACTACACGAATGCGCACGATGAGGGGCCAAAGCCAACCGGAACAGCGTGGCCGCCGGACCGATCGCGTCAGCATCAGGACGTGCGAGAAAGCACATTCGATAAGTGTTCACCGTTCGACCGGTGCGGCTGGCATTTGCGAGGGCTGCCCGCCCGGAACGTTCGCATGATGGGCTCTTCGACGCGTGCCGCCGCCATGGGTGGGCGCGTCGGCGCGAAAATGGTCGGACGCCGTTCGACAGCCACTTTTCCGAGTGTCATAGAACAGGAGACGGAGGTCTTGGACGTTATGACGAGGCGACAGCGCTTGATAAGTTGCGTGGCAAAACGTGATGTACAGCCGATCATCACTTCAATCGATGATCTGCCCAATAGGTTATGCAAAACTTTTCGAGAATTGAATTCCGGCATGTCACCAGTCTTTATCGCGGATTTTCGGCGACGCGGCGGGCAAGGAGACATAGAAGTCGTGAGACATGGGCGCCCCGCACGGCGAACAGGACGCTGGAGTCGATCAGAAGGGATGCGATTATTGCTGGGCCCTTGTGTTGACGGGGCGGCTTTCTGAAGAGCGCCTGTTAGAATTGCCGCCCTGCAACGCGGCCAGGTAGCCACACACAGAATAGAGCAGCACGCCATTGCTGCGGCGCACGCGTAAAAAAGGCGGCACGGCGCGCTGGCAGAGCCGATAGGAGGAATGACGCCAACAGCGAAGAGTTTTTGATCCGCCTGGGAAGCGCCGCCGGGGCCGAAATCACCGTGGAATGCGTGTAGAACGCAACATTCACGATGACGGGAGTCAGCATCTTGGGACACCCGCAGAATGAGTGCGTCTGACGTGCTGGTTTGGCCATGGGGGGGCAGCCTTGCCCCGGCGCGCGGAATGGATTTCGGCCAGCGACCGTTCGCCGATCCAGTAAGCTGCCGGAGAGGGCGCGAGAAACAAGGGGCGGCGTATCGAACCACGGTTAGCTGCGAGAACCAGATGTCAAGACAATTGGGATGCCGTATCAGCACCAGTTAGTCTGCCGTATTGGCAATTCACCGACACGCCGTATTGACGGCGAAATTCGGATCGCCCAGTTGCGGAGGATCAAGGGGTGGCAATAGATCAGCTCACCCGTCGCAAACCAGACAGAAAGCGGGCAAGGCGCGCAGAATTATTGTCGGCAATTGCCAGTGCGCGGGATTGTCGGCAAGGCCATTCGCGACCGAGCGCACGAATGGTCGACATTGACCGCGCACGGCCAGCTTCTAATGCAACATCCACGGTTCGACAACGGGACATTCCAAGGGTGGCGAAACCAGCGAGTAGATGCCGGACGTCACGATTTGGGAACAGGCTGCGCAGTGGCGCAATCGACTATCGAACGACACACGAACTGCCAGAAAGACAGTATGTTGACGAGCGCCATGCCGATATCGCCTTCAAAACGCCAAGGTTAATGGTGCGCCCTGTCATCGTACGGGTATGGCCGGACCGACCGAGAGGCCGGCCGTATGACGGCATGGCACTGGCCCAGGCATTGAAGAGCGTCGGACTTGGTCGGAAACACGAAGCAGAAATTCACAACGTTCAAAACGGACAGCCAGTTCCGGGCCATCGCGCCATGCGATCAGGAATGGACCGACGCGCCGAGTGTCGGTTAATACTGTGCGTGTAGATCAGGAAAATCGCATCACGCCAGTTTGCGATCACGCACAGGATGGCTGCGGCAAGCAAAGTCGCCGAGCCGCTAGGACGGTAGCGTACAGTGTATTCGAGAATGCTTGCATATTCGCCAGTAAAGTCAGCCATTGCGTTGCCTCTTCTGGAGCATCGCGCCGGACCAGCGGCACTGGAACGAGCGTAGCGGAGAATTCAGGATGGCGTTGTCGAGACAAAAGTTGGGATCATGGCGTTAAAGGATTGGCGAAGTCGAGGCGAAAATTCGGGGGCGCCCATCACGAACCAGGAAGGCCAGGCCAGACGGTCTTAATTAAAGGTACCAAAACGAATCACGGCCAGCACGCGATTTTATAAGGGTCGGGCCGTCGCTGTGTGGCGTGATGAGCAGCAGGATATGCGAGCAGGATGGCGTCAGGCAGCAGCGGTCATGCGGCAGTCCCTTCCGTCAATGGCTAGGGAAAAAAAAAAAAACGACGTCTGTCACTCCGCAAGGTCCGTGGGAGTCCTGTTAGACAGCCATGAACCAGACAGTTTGTCACACGATCTTATCTCAACCGTCACCAGTGCGGGCGTCAGTGTGTCGAGTTGGCGAATGTAACCTTGGCGAGGTTCGGACTTGCAGACTGTCTTCAGTTTTCACCGAGCGGTCGGTTCGCAATGTCAGTAGATCGGCGCGAAGAGGCCCGGATCCACGGTCCAGTTGGGGCCTCACGGATCTCTTTCATGAGCACGGGAAATACAATGCAAAACCGACGTACGCGGAATAAGGCAGCCCTCACGATTCACGATTCGAGGCGGTAAAGGCAAGGATCAGGGTTGAGGCAGGCGAAACACGCGCGCCCACTGGAGCGGCTCGAAAATGCCCGGAAATTCCGCGCCAACACGCAGCCAAGCGCAATTAATGCCCCAGAAGTACGCCCGTGCGCCTGCGCTTCCTTGTAAACACTCAACGCCGGCTTGACACCTTTAAAGGCCGGCGGCGGGCTGGGAAGGCTTCTTTCGGTTTTTTCGGCGCCTAAAGCTGCAAACCAGTCTGGCTGTACGCTGTTGCTGTGCCGCGCTTCTTCGTTACGCAGCTTCGCGCGCCTAGCCACGCTATTGTGTGTCAAGGAATGCGAAGGG
>Ga0163217_1017460_pt1 | contig 14337 bp, 11 predicted proteins | sample SynspAceP_FD_185933 | JGI IMG/M metagenome (GOLD analysis project Ga0163217, IMG submission 185933) | Saline lake microbial communities from Ace Lake in Antarctica - Synechococcus sp. Ace-P (PacBio error correction) | ecosystem: Environmental > Aquatic > Non-marine Saline and Alkaline > Saline ... | reverse complement strand
CCTAAAATTCCCTTAACGTTCCTGGTTCTCGCGCAGATCCGAGGCAGGGGCCGTCCATTACGACGCGACCGAGATATCCAGAATAAGCCATTAGTAGCGCAAAGCGCAGCGGCGACGTTGGCTGTTTGTTGCTCGGCCAAGCTGAAGGAACGTTACGCCCTTTCGTTTTCGTTCACCGATTGAACGATCCGAAAATCTTGTCAACCGAGCTGCGGTGGCCGCAAGGCATCGACGGCTGTCCAGCAGGAGGCGTTTTCGGGCGCGACATCAAGGCCGCCGATCGCACACATCTGCTGTTCCCGCCCGAGGTATAGCCCGCCTGCGAATTTGCGCCAGTTCGCGCAGCCGCGCGGGAAATATTCATAGACACTCTAGATCACGGCGTGGGCGCCTTGCCGTCGCTGCGGGCTATAGGCACGGTCAGAAGGTTCTCTTCGATGGTGAGGTTGCTCGGAAACAGTGACGCCCCTTTCCTTACCTTGACACGAACCGCGGTTCACCTTATCTGCAGGGCCGAGTTATGGACGGGGCTCGTTTGCACGGATTTGATCGACCCTTTGGTAAACCTCGCCGCGTTTCTGAATGCAGAAGGTTGGAGACCGGCCTTGAGCGTCGTCGTTTTGCCGCGCCATGCCGCCACAAGGCCGTGATACCGCCCTGGGCACCTTCAGGCTCACGCCCTTTAGCACCAGAATGACCGAGTTGTAGATCACCTCGATATTATTGACCTTCAAAAGGGTTCTCGACCTGCGCGTCGGGCGTTTGGGTGGCTCCCAGCATGAGGTGTCCTCTTCACTAGGTGGGTGGGGATCGGACGCGGCAGCACTGCCGCCGCGCCTTGTTTAATGGCTGCGTTTGCAGCTGGGTTCGATACGGATTTGCTGCAAAGGCCTGCGCATCTTCGGTTGACAGCGGGGGCCAGGACGTCTTTGGTCCGATTGGATATAGTCAGTGATCAGGCTCAGCTGTCGCGCTGCATCCCATTGCGCCACGCACCAAAGCCGTTTTTGCCGCCATCGGTTTTTTCGCACGACCACGGTGAACTCCGCCCAAAGTGGACAGACCCATACAGATCCGCCATATTTGCCTTCGTGATTTCCTAAGTGCCTCGCATGCCATTGACGCCAATGTCTGCGCCAGGTGTAAGCGACCTGGTGTCGGTGAATGCCCCTGTGCCAGAATTTGGACAAGACTTCAGCCGCCTAGCTTCGCCGCATAAAGGACCACGGATTATACAAGCGGTCCCGAATCTGCGTCGCCCGCGCGCTGCCGCTTTACTGCCATCAAACAACAATTTGGATGTCTCGAAGAGGGGAAGTTCCATCGCCCACATTGTGAAGGTCAGCGGCCTTGTAGCGCGTTGGCTTTTTCGCCTGCTGGACGCACGGTCGTTTTTTCAAGAAAACCGACCAACCAGATGCCGTATGAACTGATCCATCGGATAGCGGATGGGTTCGCGGACCTACTTGGACGGGCGACCTGAATTCATCAGCGCCCCACCGGTGTACATGATTCACGTTGTCCGGCTTTTAACGACGGATCTGCAACCACTGGGATTTCTGTTCCTGACGGGGTGGTCAACGAGCAACAGCGAAAGTTCGAACCCGCTGGCTATTTTGCCCAAGCCTCCTGTCCGCGTCGGATAGGCTTCTTTGCCGTAGGCGATGTTGTGATAGACCAGCGCGAATCTTCTTACCCTCAGGCTGCCACCGTTCAATCCAGCAGGTGCTTGATCGCGACGATGCGCCGTCCCAGTAGTGTCGCAAGGGGTAGTCTAAAGTATGTGCTAAAGACTGACCGTCTATTGGCCGATGTGCGGCCATAGCCCAGTGGTGGACAGGAATGCCGTTGCCGCGTCGCTTTAGGATCAGCTGGTAGGTGACCAGTAGACAGCGCTGATAGAACCAAAAGCGCCTTTCGTCCTATGGTGCTTTGACTAGCATTCCACACGCTTTTCTGAGGTGTATATAGCGATTTCGCATTCGAATCATCCGGAATCGGCTTCACACCGATACCGCCGTTCAGCGTTCGCCTTCAGCAAGCGTAAAAAATCTCAAAGCCGTCGGCAAAAACGGTAATTGGCATATCGCTCGCATAGCGGGACCCGTGCGATAGCTGAGGCGACTGGATAATACAAGCATTGCCCCATTGCGGGGGCCGCCAGGCCCAGAGGCAGCGCTAGGCGTGCCACACGTATAAGTCATTCTTTCATTTCGTATCGGTGTTTCCTCTCCTTGGATTGTATCGATTTTGCCGGGTTTGTTCCCGGATCGTGTCTTCTTCGGCTTGGGTCTCCTCCCCCGTTGGCCATCGCCGCCCCCTCGCTAATGCTCGGGCGAAGGGCCACAATCTCGTTATTCCTTGCGACGCGCACAGCGGCGCCAGGCCCGTTTTGTCTGGTTCCGCGATAAGAGAAGATGAATTGATCAACTCCGCCACGATACTAAGCTTTTGCAAGTGTGCGCCACGTAATATTCGCTGTCGGCCAACCCAGCATCAGTCCGATCGCACGCCCCGGATTTTCAGACGGCCCACAGGCCAAAGAGCACAAGGAACCGGACCCGGCAACAGGGCTGCAAAGATCCGACCCCAGCCCGTGCCAATGATGATTCATAAAGAGCACAAGTGAATGATTCTGGAATTACAAAGACTTTCGCCGACCTCGGACCGGCGCCTCATAATACGACAGCAAAAGAACAACGCACCCGATTTGATACCGATAAAAGAACCGAGCTGACCGACAAAGGACGTCCAGTATTTGCCCGACGAAAGCGGCGTTCTACCCCGAAATGATCTCCGGCAGGCGAGATCCATGTCACGGATCGCCTATCCATTTGCGCCACACCACCGGACCCAGCAAGTGGGTAAGGATCCCGCGCCAACATAGGCATTCTGAGAAATCTCACTGAACATCAGGCAAATACCAGATAGGTGTCGCCCCAAGCTATCTGGTATTCCGGCGCCCGTGACCTCCGATCCCGATAAAAGTTTCCGTTTACCGGCGCACTGATTGGCCCGAGGCAGAGTAGTTGAGAACCACGGCACACGGTAAGAGAGCCACACTCACGAAAAAAAATAACTGACGGCCGCCAACTGTGAGCCCATCAGCCAGATAGTAAACCCTTTAGTCCCGCTCAAGGTGACGGGCAGCGAACAACACGGCCAAACACAGGCCGTGACCATGACCCGACAGCAAGCACATGCTACCAGCATGCTGACTTCGGGAAAAGGCCGTCGATGAACTCTGTAGCGAATGGCATAGGCCCCCACAGAGCCATGACAAGCCCGCCGGTCCCCAGACTCGAATCCCATGTCCTGCGAATAGTTCTCACCAGTATCATCAACGCGATCGCCGGCTCATGATGGCGTAGATCAGGCAACGGCAGGACAGCGAGTTTCAACCCAATGTAGTCGATGATCATGTAAACGGATCACGACAGATGCGATGAAAGCACAGAGTATAGCGGGATACCGGTTCAGACTTGGATCGGAAACGTCTGGCATGTTCTTCCGCATTAGGTGGAGCTGAAAAAATCCCACACGAAAAACATTCTACAGATAAAGCAATCATGATTGCGCCCCCTCATTCAAATGGTTTTTAAATTCTCTTGGGCCGAACCCTAGCACAATTCGTGCAAAAGTCCCGCGGTCAGGAGGAGGTTGCCAAAACTACACCACGCTTTCAATGGATCTATCGTCCCCCAAGCAAGCCTTGCGGACCGTGAACACCAGAAAGAATAACAGCGCACATTTGTAGGGCATAAAACCAGTTCTCCGAGGTCGCACCGCCCAAGTAAAGGCCGCACCAATTTCAGGAATTCGAAACATTTCTCACCTCCACACCGAATGATCAAGCCGCCACGGTGCACGGGAATATAAGGTGACCCCACCCTAGCATCAGCTCACCGGCAACGCCCATTTGAGCGCGAATCAGCGAAGAGCGAGAATTGAACCTCCCGGATTTCAGTGCCCCACATTGACATGCCTGCCACCAGTGCGACAAGCCCCGCAAACTTACACACGAGATCAGGATAAATTTAGCGACCGGTCCAGACCGGACAAGCGGCTTAGTGGTCATCCGCCACAGCGCGCCCATGAGCGCGGCCCTGTTTGGTGTATTGGCCAAAACAATCACCAGGCCCGATTCACCAGCCAACGCGGCGGATAATTGCTGGCTACGATATCCAGGTATTAATCGATGAAGGAAAACCCGTAGCCAAAAGGCGTTTAAAGGTCGGTGTCGTCGATCCATGGTGTTCAAACCCTATGCGGCAGGCCCACATACCATAGATTTGATGTCAGACCCCACTCAGATCGCCCACCCCTTAGGAAATAGGGCCAGACCGCATGGTCGCCTATCGAAAGTGATGACTTCAGGCTCTTTGCTGCGGGCACATAGATGGCCGAAAACACCAAACCGGTTGGACCGCATAAAGCTTAGGGACATCGATCATCCCCCTCGAATGGGTCAGCAATGACGCTAAGGAAGCGCCAGGTAATGCCATCCGAAATGGTGGATAATCCGTTGCCCTAGGATCGCGTTGATCAGAGATGGTCTGAACGGCACTTTGGCCCGTCGGATGATCCCGGCAAGGGGTCAGAGCCGCGAACGCAGCGCCACTCACCCCTTGGGCATAGTTGAAAAAATACCGAGGCTTTGTAGATTTCGAACAAACCCCCACACGCGGACCAATGCATACAGCACGCTCGCATCGATCCGTTCAGGAAACACCTCGATTGTAGTAAGGCAGTTTGCCTTCTATGCATATCAGACCCTTCTCATCTGCACAGAAACACAGTGTCACAAATCCAGTCTATGGGCAACCCTTAGGTAGCGCGTCGATCACGTGCTTGGTTGTTTTGCGCACCTCGCTTGAGTAGGGTGCCGTACGCCGATCGTCTTGCCTGTAATCCATCACGACGGACGCGGTCGCTCAGGTCCATCACAAACGCCATGTCTGTGTTTCGATCAGGGCAATCTTTAATCGTGTCCAATCAACTTCATCAGTCATCACAATCCGAATAAATCGGCTCATGTGCCTCTTTTTTCCTCGACGTTCATCCCGCCATCGGTTCGTCCAGCAGCAGGATCGACGGCTCAGCAGCCAGCCGTGCGCGCCCCAGTCAACTCCGCTTCTTCAAACCATAAGGACAGCGCGACACCGCGGCTGCGGATTCGCCTGGTATCTTCAAGAAGTACGATGTATCTTTTCGGCACTTCGCTTCGGTTCGCTGGTTCTTCTCCGCCCTCCTGCCATTCGCCCTCTCCAGATTCGACTGCACAGCAACATTAGCCCGGTTCCTTGCATATTGGTCGCTAAACGCTCCCCGTCATGACGTTGTCCAGCACCGACATCCTCCTCGAACAAGGCGATGTTCTGAACGTGCGTGCAGATGCCTGCTGCGCCACCTTCGAACGGGTATTTCATCGTAGGACGTGGGGCACCTTATGTAACCAGACCTCGCCTTCTTTGCGGCACATAGAAACCCGCTGAATCACGTTCAGGCCATGGATAGACTGCTCCGCGCACAGTTCCGGGCCAGTGATGGCGCTGGATTTCGCGCATGTCCTCTTGACGGATACGAAGGAGATATTCCTGATCGCCTCTCCCACCGACCGCTAGAGGTGATGTCTTTCATTTCATTTCACGACAGCGGCCAATTCTGCGCGCCCATCCGCAATGTGAACATAGCGTTCGCGGATCATGTTCTTCAACGCCGCAGCCCCTTCCAAAATGGTCTTAAATCACTGCGCACCGCGCATGCCCGCTATGATCGTTCTGGAATGCGTACTCCATCTGGCTTTTCAATTGCGATGCGGCCTATATTTCTGGTATGCCTGCGTCTCTGCTCGACGACACTTGCCTGTCTCGCGCACCTTCAAGCGTAGGTCTGCCACGGCAATCTGAGCCCCTTGCGCGCCCGTCTTCATAGGTCAACTTCGGATGACCGTGCTGATTAAGGCGTAGCTCTCGTTAAAATTTACCGACTCGCGTGCTGTGATTGCTCGGCGAATTACTATTTATTCAGACTTATGCATTAGACCTTCTTTTCTAGTTCGACTCGCACTCTTGCGCTCTGTTGCTCCTGCTCTCTCGAAATCTCATCTCGACGGTTCTTCGTGATCCGTGCAATGTCAAGCTCTTTGTGCGCACGTCCATCAAAGCTCGATTTTCGGCACCGTGTACAGCCTCGACAAATGCATTTATCCTCGGCGCGATAGAGGCACGCTTTGACCTCGTTCTATCCAATGATGGCACTCATCTTGGATTCGTGTCCATTACTTCTGGGGACTGCCCGCGCAGTCTCCTTGATTCAAGTGACGCATAACGCCAATGTTGTTTGCGCTCGTCCCAGCTTCCTCGACCGCTGCTCAAGGTCTGATATGATAAAGTGCTGTGCAGTGCGTCGCGGCCCGTCTGCGCGAAAACAACGCGCCTCCAGACATTGGGAAAGAACTTGAGATTGTTTATCCACATATTTCGGCGCAAACAGGCTTCATCGGCCATTTTGCCCAACATCCTTGCGCCGGTCGACTAATGTCGCAGATGGCCCGAGCTTCTCGATCTAAAGCCAGCGTCACCCGGTGCGCGACCAACCCTTCGGCATCTTGGTTATCGGCGAGTGCTTTCGGGGTTTTTTGTAATACTCGACGAAACGGGCCCCGGGGGGCTGCGGTCAGAACACCCTTCCGCCACTTTTTCGCGCGATCTTTGTAGCTCCAGCTGCCGAGATGCAAGGTCACCACCAACCGTGTTCACTACGCACTTCGCCCTCCGGACTTGCGCGGTTGATAGAACGCACGTCCCGCCTTTCTTGTTTTGTCCGTTAAGCTGTTATTCAAAGTTGATCCCGAAGACTCTCTCTCGAGCGATATAGAAAATCGTGGTAAATGAAAAATCTCGGGCGCCGCAATTGCTTCGCGCCCGACCGCTAATAGCACGAACCGGCGCACGCGATCCTGAGGCCCAGCGTGTTTTTCAGCGAGGCCTAATAGATCATCAACTCGCCCAAGCCATATTACGCGCTCGGGTCCAGTCGCACCGACGGATTTACCATCCAGTATCGCACCCGCGTGTCGCCACCTTTGGCTCTTGGCATGGGGCCATGAATCGTTGATCGAAACAGCCGACTTATGTGAACCGGCGGATGCCGTTCCTCTCCTCGCAGGCAGATGTGCGCGTCACCTGATGTGCAGCTAGGGTTTCAAATTACGCGGCGGGGCAACGAGTAGTTAAGGTCGCGGGGCCAGATTTTCATCGCATGTCAATAAAGAATCACATGCCTCGTGGGTCAGCCCGATTCAGGAGCAGTTTCGTTGCATAACTCGTTATACCACAGCGCCAACGACCACGTCGCTAAAAAGATAGAAATCCATCCCCCAAGCCATCGCAGGTAGGCCAGAAGTTTATCGGCTCCGTGCTGAACTCTCTTCTGAAGACAGAGGAGATTCTTGGCGCTGTTCTTCGATTAATGTTGCATCGTGCTTGCTCAGGCACCACGCCCTTGGGTCTGTGCCGACGTAGGTACTGCCTGGTCTAATAGCCATGACCCCGTGCTGTCGTAATTTCGCGTTGGCCTGATACGGTTTCCACTCAAGCATGCTTTGATGTGTTATCGCGCTGCCTTGCGGCCGCATAGTCTTTCCATTGGGACGCGCCATTTAACTATTGGTCCAGCGCCGGCGTGATACGTATCTGTGCGCACAACGTCGCAGTGGGATCGAAAGGTAGATCGCATGCGTTCAGCAAATGGGTCAGCTGGTCATGAACGTCCTGACACCTTGTCGACCTGCTTCCTAGGGTTACGTCACGACGGCAAGACGCCTTGTTTGCGTCTCAGCCGCGCATGGTTGAATCCAAGTACTTCAGACCTATCTCTTTCTGCGGTTGGGCACATGTTCACCACGATGGGCTAGGGATCTTCTCTCTCTCGGATACAGTTCTGCAACGCGGGCTACCGCCAACCATCTCTGCCGGCCATCATGGCCCAATAGAAGATAGGGCGCTGGTTAGACGACCGTATAGTTAGCTACATTGCGTCGAGTGAATATCACTCTGGCGCTTCGTTTCGCGCCAAGTTCCAGCAAGGCAAGCACGAGGCAGCTTTCGATACATCGTCGCGTGTCGGTTGCGCACTAGAGTCCAGCTTTGCCATTTATGCATATCTTTCGCGAATACGCTGGGAGGGCGTGCTCTGCGCAAAGTTGAGCGCCTCTGAACTCTTCACTCAGCAGCACGCTCGTGAACGAGATTTTGGTACCGTCGCGCTCATCCGCGCCGTGTGAAGGTTGTTTGCGCAAAATGATACACGCCTCCCGAAACCCTGCTCTTTTATCTTTCAAGCGGGCAGCGGTGATCGCTGATAACCGAGATTATGCTGTGTGTGTCGGTCTACCATAGGAGGTGGCGCCGCGATGCTTCCTGCTGTTCAACTTTTTTACTAATCGATTTCTGCAATCTAACGAATGTGTACACAGGCGTCCGATCCTCTCGAGCGCTGCGTGTGACTATATACCCGTCACGTCAGATGTTCAAAGAGATGGCGAATATCCGTCGCTCGGAGGTAGTGCGTGAGGAATAGGATTTCCTCGTGCGGGTCAGTGGTCGTGCGCGCTGAGAGGATGTGATACCTCGCCTCCAATAATTATAATATGCTGATCCGCGCTGTGTGGTTCTCTCGATGCAATCCCTCTCGTCGTGCTAAGACCTATACTGTGGTTCTTACCTACGCCGCGCGCTCAAGAATTGTGACCAATCTACTGAGACGTCCGATTTCAGGGCGTCTAGGAGCCATGTTCATGGCAACGACCGCAGCGTTAATGCAGACACCGTCAATCAGAGCTCCTCTGCTGTCTGTTACACGTGGTTTTGCAGAATTTTTCAGGAACGCTCACCCCTCTCAGCTGCCTGGCGGCTAAAACATCAGCCTAAATTGCGCCAATCGCCGCTCGCTTCCAGGGCGTGTGTGCTACTGCCTAGAAGCTCCTCGACGGTGTGGCCACGATTGGTGTTGAGAGGTCGCGACCACGTCTGATGTGGCTGTAATCGCTCGGCGCGTTAGGGTACCCAATTAGCAGGCCCGGGGCTGTCGGCCTTTGGCAACTCCCATAGAGGTTAGTCTCTCTATACGCATACGCCGTGTCGCGAGAGCAAGCAGGAGGATGTGCGTCTCGATGTGCCGACAGCGGCTTGGATATATAGGCGGGCTGGTCGCCCGCGATTTGATCCCGAATGGGTGGTGGTCTGGTGCCACGGCGTGCCTGATTGGCATTAGATTCTTTATTCCAGGTGGATACTTATCCACGTTACGCTAGACGATGCTCTTGAGGGCCCTCTGAGAACTCGCTTCTACCTGCGGGCGTGCTCGCAGATCAGAGTGATACGTCCGCTGGGCGCGTTTCTAGCGCGCTTGGCTTGGGCAGCCTAGCCTGCTTTGCGCCTCCGACAGAAGATAAGGCTGTGTTGCGTTGCGATCAGCCTCGCGCGCATTAACTTGTGCCCGCTATTCTAACACTCTATTTGCAATCACATTCTCTCTCCCTGGTGCTGGAAGCTAATACGCGCGCCCTTACCATGTCGAGCTGAGCGCGGTCCCGTCTCACGACGAAAATGTACCGTGGCACAGGCCTAGATACCTTTAGCGTACTGACTGGATGTCAGATTCGCAACAGTGCACGCTTTGCAGTCAGCTGCTACTCATTGACGCGGCATTCAATCAGCTTAATCGCAGGACGGCTCTCCCTTGTCTGACTCCGCGGCAAAGCTATCACAGGCGAGAAGGCTGACCTGGTGCGTTCGGGGCTACTTAGCTATGCTCGTCACTATCGACGAATACATATCTTTCATGCGGCTCAGGGCCGCATGATGAATGATCGACCCCGGTGTGGCTGGTCCACGCGACTCGCCGGGCGTATACTGTGGGGTGAGATGGAATTGGTCTCCCGTCTCGGACGACTCATGAGTGCGGCGCCGCCGCATATCGGAGGGCCATAATTCTCCCCTTTCCTTTGTTCCATTTTGTCGCGCGGCCATTGCGACGTGTCATCACCTCTCCAAGCGCAGGGGCGCTGCTTTCATAGTTTCCTGTCGATGATGTGACCGAAGAAACCCAAAAACCGGTTGGTCGCCCGCTGCAACAGTAGCGCTGAGGCCGGCGCGATGGAGTGCGGCCATCGCGCACGCGTCGAGTCCTCATGCGGCTCCGGCGCAATATGCTGTTTCCAACCTGCTGACCAGTTCCCATACTCTTGGCCTGCAAATACACGGCTTGGGCGACTTGATGGCCAACGGCTGAAAGCCCGCCCCGTCTGATTTCGAGCGAGGCCACCCTTGCAAGCGCGCGTCGGGCGGTGGCACCTGCTTCCAGCTCTTGATGCGGATATGACGGGGGCGTCGCACGCTGGCGCCGACCGCCAACACATATCCGCGGCCTGCTTGCAGGATCTGATTCCCTGATCGCGCGCCTACCCTGGCCCAAGGGAATGACGCTGAGCATCGACAGCCAGAATGGTCGACGGCGGCCTGTTCTAGTGGATAGTGGGCTGGTGCAGGGACGGGCTGTTGAAACCTGATCCTGAACGCCGCGATGCCTGCGGGCCGCGGGGGCCATCTCGCTGAGGTGCGCCAAGGTCCATGGGATACTTGGATCGAATGGGTCTTGATCGGCGACACCGGCCCCGGCGTTTTCTAGCCCCCTTGGGTCCTCGAATTTTGAACACGGGTTCGTTATCGCGGTTATTTTACCACCAAAGGGCGAAGGATCGGACTGGGCTGCGAATGGTCGTATGACATGGTGAATCGGCGGGGTGGGCGACTTGCGTTGGCAACACCACCGAGGGCGCGCAGGGTACCATGCGCCTGCCCTATCGCCCTGCAGGTTACGCCACCACCGGGCTGTATTGCTGGTCGAAGACGCGATAGATCTGCGCGCTTCTGGTGCTGGGATTATGCTGATGGCCGCTCGGCCATTCCGTGGATCGAAGCTGCAGCGCGACGAAGGAAGCGCTGCTCGCGATCTGCCCGATTATCGCGCTGATCCTGTCTGACATTCCATGCTCTGTCGGCGAGGCGACAGGCTGGACCTTGCAATAGACGGCTACCAACCCGACGCGCCGCACTATGGTGCTGATGACCTCGCTGCCCGCCACGATGACGGCCCGAGTTTCCTAGAGGCGCAAACCCCTCGACCCCGTAAGGTTGCGCAAACCGGTTCGAAGCCGCGGACCTGACCGCACTATGATTGCCCAAAAGAGATCGCCGGCCCCAATGCACCGGCCCCCCTTGCTTCACCATACTGACGATGGACCGGATCACCGGCACGCTGCTGATCTGAAACCGCGCTGGAGGAAGCGGTGGCTTTGACACGCTCGCTCGTTCGGTCCGCGCCGCGCGTTCGAGCACGGGTCGCTCTTCCGGACCGGGCCTCCTAACCCACCCGACGTTTGCTGATCTGTCGATCTCTTGTCCCTGCCGGATTCCGACGGGCTTGACGCTGTGCACCGTCTGTCGCGTTTGGAACAGAGGCGCGATTGTTATCTGTTCATCTCAGGGCCGCAGCTCAGGTCAGGACCGCGTCACGGGGCTGGAGCTTTGGGCGATTGATTTATCATTTAAACCCTTGATCCTGCCGAAGTCGTCGCGTATCCGCGCCCGCCTGCGCTGAGCGCCAAGCGTCCGCCCCCAGGCAGGCACGGTCGCTGGCGTTTCAGCGGAGTGGAAAGCGCATTTCGACCGCTACGCGCTGGAGATGACACCGGTGCCGAAAAGTCCCAGTTTTCCCATGCGAGGGGGAAGGTCTGCGCCTGTTTCTCGACGGCGCCCAAACGACTTTGCTGAGCGCGCACAGATGCAATCAAAGCTTGGGCGGAGCGTCGCCTCTGAAAGCTTTGACAGGGCGATGGATAGTCCGCATCTCTTCGTTTGCGCACACGAGCTGCAGCGATAGGACCCGCAGAACCCCCAAGCACTATAATCAAGCTGATACTTTCTATGCGCGGAGACGCTCTATCTTATCTGGGCGACGTCACATGGAGCTGAACTTACCCCGTCATGTCCCATATGCTTTCATATTAGCGGAATCACATAACTTGGTTCTAATGACGCGGCCCTTGGTCCCGATAGCGTTAGATGTCGCACACGATGATCGAATGTTTGCTCTTACCGTACCAACGTTTCCCACGACGGCTTGTTCTACTGCTCGTGGGGAATCTCGCTAGATATAACCTTTTTCGGCGAAGTATCCGTTGAGCTGCGCGTGAAAATGGGGTGTTGCTCCGAGCTGAACAACCCAGCAAGCGTCAGTCCCAAAGAGTGTTTTACAAGGGCGATACCTGCGCGCAAGGGCGCGCAGAAAAAAATGGCCGATCCTATCGCAACCGTGCTAACGCCTCGCGGTTATTCTACGCCCTCCCAAAACCCCCCCAAATAAAAAAAAAACTTTAGTGTAGGATTTTCTCTCGCCCTTATTAGAAATGTTGTGTAGGTTTTCATTATTTGTAACTGTTTATTTTATAAACGTATATTAGAAAAATTTTGGTTTCCGACCCGGGCCTGCTAATTCTCTCTCGAGCCAAACGCTACGCGTATTGTGTCGGCAATAGAATGAGCTTGGCTTTTGAGTTAGATCTGCAGGGTTACTCTGCGAGGTTGGTGGTACTGATCCAGCTAACGTGCTTCCTCTGACTCTGTGCACTGGGCACGTGATTTTATGAGCACTACTCGCAGTTATTTTTCCTACGAGTAGATGGGGTTCACTAGCCACGGAATTGTGCAGGAATATTCGCCGCGGAAGGGCTCTCGACAGTAAGTGCGGTCTTTTTCCTACGAAGGGCAGAAGAAAAAGACATTTCTCCGTATTGACCGATATCGCAGGCGCCTTTTCGACACGGTGCTCTCGGAGTCTCTCATCCTGTGGACCATCTCGCAGGGTTCACTCGACGCTCGATTCGCAGTTTCGCGTCTCGTTAGTCGCGCTAATCTTGAGCCCCCGAATTAGCACTGCGATCACAATGCTCGCGCTCTCGCCTTCCCACGATCCGGCGGCGATTGCAGGGGCGAAACCTAGCTTCGGCCTTGCGGGCTCCAACCGATCCAGGCACATGGGACCCGCCGAGTAATGAACATGTTCATTGGAATCCACGTGGCTGCGCGGCATTTTGCGTCCAGCTGGCGCCTCTGTAGGTGGCAGGGATCGTATCGAGGAGGTAATGTAATAGGTCGCTTAACGTCGCGCGGCCGCTATCATCAGGTACGATAGATGCGTTGTTGATTTAATAGCTGGGGCAGGCAATAACCAGGTCAACCGCAATGACGCGTCATCCTAGTACTGCAGCATGGGGCAAATCGCAGGCAAGACAAATTCTTGCCCTGCTCCTATCACGGATCAGTTACGGGACTGGTTCTTGGATCGGGGATTAGGTCACGGCCCTCTTCGTTCTAGGACGGTTCCATGATGGATGTTTATTCTGCGACGACGCTCGCTTCTAAAGCATATCAATCTCGGCGAGCAAATCCATCGCATCGCTGGTCCCGTGGCATTATCATAGATACCCACCCCCGTAAGTCCCAGTACGCTTTACAGATTCCTCATCGCGTTACGACTCTATCACCTCTAGATCTCTCTTTCGGTCGCCCAGGCGGCGGGCACGGCCGGGGCGGCCATTTGCACCCTGACGGTTGGTGTTTGGTCAACAGTGCGGATTTCTCGGCAAGGCCGCGCAATGGGCAGAGGCAGAGGATCCAACTCTTCGGGCCAAGTTCGCTCCTCCGCGGTTCTCGGTCAAATATCACTAGTCCACAGAATGCAACACGAAGTATTTTCCAAGCGGTTTTTGTGTTCCAGCGAATCAGCGAACTGGTAGGTTCACATTCGGAGAGGCAATCGAGAAACATAGGCTGGGTACGCCACCCAGACATATAGGCTCGGATGTGCCATCATAACCGCGTCCATGATTCCTGGGTCACATAGCCCGATCAGAAAACCCTTTCTAGGTGTCTGAATAAATCGCTGCTCTTTGGCCACACATCAGCATATAAAGTGACAGACCCGCGACCGCCGTCGTCAGGGACACGGCTGGGTAATCGGTTGTTCAGATAACTTTACGGGCGAAGCCTTCTATTTTACGCCATTTACGGCGCAATCGACGCGACCTCCCTGCCAACTCGCTTTGTTCTTCTCTCGCACCCCTCGATGGGCTGACCCGCCAAGAAAGGTAAAATCTCTTTGTAACACCACGCGCACCGTGCGGCCGAACGCGGATCTGCGCCGTCATGCAATGCATTTTAGGGGCAAACCCAGCCAGATCGAATGAGTAGGCTCAGTCTTCCAATTTTTTGC
>Ga0163217_1076412_pt1 | contig 14339 bp, 20 predicted proteins | sample SynspAceP_FD_185933 | JGI IMG/M metagenome (GOLD analysis project Ga0163217, IMG submission 185933) | Saline lake microbial communities from Ace Lake in Antarctica - Synechococcus sp. Ace-P (PacBio error correction) | ecosystem: Environmental > Aquatic > Non-marine Saline and Alkaline > Saline ... | reverse complement strand
GGCCCTTTGATTCGCCTTCCTTCGGACGGTGTGCTTGGAGGAAAGGCACCTTTCACCTCGTCGCATTGACCCCGGAAAACACAGCTCGAGTGACACCACTATCAGTGAACTGCCGCCTGCTCCCAGCGCCACATTTGGCGCGGGATCCGGCCAGCCGCTGCTGGTCATGCCCCGGTGGCGGCCGGGGCCGTTCCAGCCGCGCATCCAGACGCCATCCGTGCGCCTCGGCCACGCCCGTGGGCCAGCGGCTGCCTCGAGGGCGGCTTGCCCGGTGCTGCTGGATCGGCTCGAAGCGCTCAGCGCCTGGGCCTTGCTGGGTGGACCTACCGCCAGGCGATCGCCAGCTCCGCAGCCTCGATTCGCCGCCACCCCCGATGCGCCGAGCAAGCAGCAGCCACCACCCGCCTCAACCATCCGAGCAGGCAGGCAGGAGCTCGAAGAGATCCGATCGCCGGACCTGCGGAGCGGCTCTGGGGAAGCAACCTCCTGAGCGAGCAGGCGGAGCTCTCGAACAGCTGGTGCGACGGCCTCGGTCAGAACCGCGATCTGCAGGGGACCATCGCAGGGAGGACCGGTGCGGCTTGCAGGGGCCCTGGGGAGGAGGATCTACCCCGCAGCCTGGGCGGAATCCGACTGGGTCGGTGGTGCCGCCGCTGCGCCGGCCTTGATCGACCTGGTCCACCCCCAAGCTCGAAATGCCATGACCGACCTGCTGGTGCTCCAGAAACAATTCGTTGGTGAGGCCGCAAACTACACCCACGGACTCGCTGTCAACCCAGCCCCCAGGGCAGGCGCGACGATCGCCGCCGGATGAAATTCGCCCGCGCTCGAAGCGGCGAAGACGGGCCGAATGATGCTTGCAAACAGGAGCTGGCTGGCTGGCCTTGGACGGCCTGGCCTCCGGCTGGAACGCTGCCCTGCTCAGCGGCAGCCCCTCACCCTGCAGCGGGTCAGTTGCAGCCTACTGCTTGCTCACGGTGAATTGGCCGCGAGCAGGGACCTCAGGCCCCGGCGACGCCTTCGAAAGCCGCGGTCAGCTGCCCCCGCAACGCGGATCCCCGTCGCCGTCCTCCGGGCCGTGCTGGCCGGATGTGGACCATGCCCGCGCATGCCCTGCGGCGCAAGGAACAGCTCCCACCTCAGCGGCCGGGTCCGCTGGACGTTACCGGTGGCACTCGAAAAAAACCCTTGCCCAAGCGGGAAAAACCCGGCTGGCTGCAGCACCGCCCAGCGGCTCGGGCCCTGCAACGGGTCCCCCGCGATTTCTATTGTCCCGGTGTACTGGGATCTGCGTCCACCACTGCCGCGCCTTGATCGGCGACAAAACTTGGGAAACGCCGTAATCAGGCTAGGAGAGCGCCCCTCTTGATCTCCGAGAAAAAACCCCCGGTGAGCCGCAACTCGCCGCCCTGGTGAGCATCTGCTCAGCAGCATGAAAGCTCCCACCCGAATATCGGTCGGCTCTGCTGCGAGAACCCTGCTTTCCCTGGTGCCTTCGTGGGGCCAATCCTGAGGTTCGCTTCGATGACAACCTGGCCCTGTACTGGTGAATGTCGGCCACGCCGTCCGCGGTCGGTTGCACAGGACCACGGCGACTCAGGCAGCGCCGACGAAGCCTACGGACTCACAAAGCGGAGAGCCTGGGACAGCTTCTACCGCGCCTCACGGCCAGCGCCGCCGCTGGCAGATTCCTGGGCCCTGCGTGATCTCACAAGGGAATCGAAATCAGGCCCCGATTCAGATCCGGGCGTCAAGCGTCGATGCAGAGCCGAGGGCTGATCGCGGCCTGCTCGATCAAGTTTGGCCAGCAACAGGGCCCTGAGGCACTTGCTGGCCCTTTCCACCGCCGGAATCCTCGCCAGCCGCGCACGCATTGGCAGAAGTGCTCCAGCTCGCAATAGAGGGGTTCGATCGACGGTGGTGCTCACCTCTTCCGATGAAGGCCCGTCGTGTGCGTCTTAGAGGAGAATCGCCGTTGCGTCGGCAGAACACCGTTTCGTAGGGTGCGGCGATGAATTATGGGCTGCGGTTGAGGAAATCCGGTTGTCCACCAGGCTGGCCCGGCAGTGGGCGCTGAGGCTGCGGATCTTGCGGTGAGCCATCTTGCTTGGCGTCAGCTGGCCACCACACCGTTGTCCGAAAACCTAGAGAGCATTTGACGTAGTCGATCGGGCCCTCGCGCTGCGACCCACCGACCGCCGCCAGCCGCACCACCGAAAGCCTGGGCGAGCTCGAAGCACCAGATCGATGTCATGGATCATCAGATCCAGCACCCACCGGACACATCGGTTTGGCGCGATCGCTGCATGGGGCTGTGCCGGCTGCTCGAGCCACACCCACCTCCTCTCGCCACCACTTGAGCAACTCCCGGAAGGCGGGATTGAAGCGCGTTTCGATGTGGCCCACCTGCAGCTGGCGCTGGCGACTCGGCACCTGTCAGCTCGGTGCCTCCTCCTGGTTGGCGGCGAATCGGCTTTTCGACCATCACGTGCACGCCGCCCCGCAGGGCAGCAGGCCATTTGCCGACCCGATGGTGCAACAGGGTCGGAAACAGCGATTGCACACCGCCTCGACATGGGCAGAAGGCTTCGAAGTCGGAAAACAGCGGCAGGCGAAACTGCTCGGACCGCCAGTGCCCGCGACGCTCGTTGAGGTCGGCAAAACACCGACCAGTTCGCCATCGCGCAACGAGGCAGGACCGGGCGGTCGGTGCCAGGCGCCATGGTGCCGATGCCGATGACGCCCCACCCTGACCGAGTCGCATCGAACGGTGGTCATTCTGCATCCCCAGCACTTGCGCGTCCAACGCGGACCACCTTCCGACCTGAAGAGATCATTATCCAATGATCAGGATTGGGCTCGTGGGCCGTCTCTTCGTGACAGCCCGGCGGGTGATCAGCACCCGCTCGAATCCGGGGCCATCCCCCATGGAGCTGATCTCGAAGTGATCGCCCCTTTCCCAGCGCATCTTCTCGCCCCCGGCTGGAATGTGCTGCAAGCGCTCCCAGCAGGGAAGCCAGCCAGGGCTGTGGTGCCCTTCGGCTTCGGGCCAGGCGCAATCCCCAGTGACGCGTATGAGCTCGCAGAACTCGAGATCCCCAGCCACCAGCCAGCTTGTGGCATCCGATCTGCTGGAGATCGCCACGGCCTACTGACTGTTGTCCTCATCGCCGACGATCTCACCGGTGAGATCGGCCACCGTTGACCAGGGCCCTCGGAGGCCTCCATGTTCATCCACCACCAGCAAGCAGCGGCTGACCCCGCTGCGATCAGGGCAAGCACGCTCAGCCAAGGAGGTCGTTCTTGCCACGCTCGGTCACCGGCAGTGAGATGAGGGGGCCAGCCGGGTGGTTTCCCTGCCAGCAGGCCCCGCGATTGGTTCGGCCAACCGGCGCAGATAACGAGCAGGCGCGGAAATCGCGGAGGACGTCACCGATCACTGGAAAGCGGCGTTGCGATGGGTGGCATGGACGGCATCATCATCTCGGCGAAGAGGCATCGGAGCGGCCAGGGTGACCATGGCCGGAACGGGGCCACCATCACCTCGCGCACCGGTGTGTCGCGCAGGTAAGGAACACCCCTTCAAAGAAGTTGGCGTCATCGGGCATCAAAGCCTCTCGCTGTGATTCGTCAGGGTTTCGAGCCTCCCCCCGCTGAGAGGGCCGGCACCAAGGCGTCCCAGTGGCGCGGCGAGCCCCCAAGCAGCTTTCAGCAGGCCATCGGGCCAGGCGTCAAGCCACGAGAGGCAGGGGCGAGAGGGTGCGGGTCGCCCGGGACTCCAGCACCGGTGCCAGCGCCAGGCCGACACCTCCGGGTTGTGCATCCACCCCAGGCTTTGGGTAAACAAAGCGCCCAGCAGGGTGGCCAGGCAGACCAGGACCAGAACCACCAAGTACATCGATCCAGGGCCGGGCCCAGTCTGGGCGAATCCAGGCGGACGCCAAGCCCCCAAAACGGGGGCCCCGGCCCAGCCCGAGGGGCACCAGGGCCCAGGGCCGGCCCCATGGGTGGAGGAAGCAAGGCCCGCCGGCAGACGCTTCTGCGCCTTGTCGACGGCCGGCACCGGGATGGCCTTCAGCAGCCAGCACCCTGAACCCGGCTCTGGGCCCGCAGGCCGGATCATGGCGACTCAGCGGCGGCGAAGAAGGGCCCAGCAGGGGCGATCAACGCGCAAAAAGCGCGAACAGACGCATCAAAAAGCTGCGGGACAGGGGGAAACGGTGACTCGCACGGGACCCCTCTTGGCCCAGGTTGCGCGCTGATCGACATCAAGACCGCGAGGGCGCGTTGTGATAGCTCAAACAATTGCATCGGAATCACCGTCAGCAAGAGGCGAGAGCAGCTCGTCAACCGCAGGCCACCCGCAGCAAGACATCCGAACCAGCTCGGTTGTGCAGCGTCCGGGCGGCGCCACACCGATCAAGCTGGGCATCGCGGGCCTTGGCCTCGCTGGGCATTGGAGACAGCCTTGTCGAAGGAACTGCCGGGCATCAAACGCGATCGACACCACCGGCACCCGGAATCGAGCAGCGGTCGATCGGTCCGTGTTTCATCGCCGGCTGGGGGGTACCCTCCGCATGGATGTAAGCTGATCTCCTTGACGTTTGAGGGGCCCCCTCCAGGGAATGGGTAGTTGATGCCACGGCCCAGGAAAAGATCAACATCCTGGGTTATTCGCAAAAACAAATGGGCCAGCTCGGGCGAGCGGCCGTCGGATCGGCACCAGCGCCTGATCTGGGCGCGGCCAGGCCCGCAGCCACACACGCCAGGGCGCGAGGTCGTCAGAACTGCGGCTGCTCGCCGCTCGCGAACGAGAGGCAAGCCGTAGAAAGCAACAGCTGGCCCAGGAGGCTGTGGCGGCCACCCCCACCTCGCATGCCGCAGCCGATATCAAGGATGTGCCGCACCCAGCCGACCAAGGGAGCTTTCACGTCCGGTGGTGATGCCCCCAAGCTGCGTTGGGAGGGCGAAAGGCGGAGTCAGCGAATTTCAAGGCGCGTCGATCGCGTCCATTCGCAGAGCGGGCAAGCCCGTGTCCGGGCCGTCTTCCTGACTGGTGACCCCGATTCGTGACGTGTGGGCCAATCAGGGGAGTGGGGGCATAGCGGAACTCGCTGGCGGGAAAAACACGCTGGTGGCGAATTGCCGGCCAGCTGCTCGAGCAGGTAGCCGCCCACCAGGGCGGCATGGCGGCTGGTGGCCGCAGCCAGGATCTGGATGCCCGACCGATCGAACCACCTTGATCGGCCAGGGGCAGGCCCACCAGGGGACGGGAAGCCCGGCGACCCGCCAGATTCCGGCAGGTACGGGGCCACCAGAGCGCCGCCGTTTCGGCCTGCCGGGGAATCTCCTTGTGCATGAAGTGGCGAAAGCTGCGCTTGTTCCGCCACGTGTTCGATGCCCGTCAGCAGGCTGGGGCTGCGCTGCACCGCTCACCGGCCTGGTTGTAGAGCTCGATGCCCAGCGGCGTCAGCAGAGCCCCACTTCCGGCCGTCCTCCATCGGCAGGATCAGTGCGGGTTGAAGCCGGCCAAGGCGGGGGGTTGTCACTGCGCGAGGAACTCCCCTTCACCCAGACCCGATCAGCCCAAACGGTGCCTCGACGCCGTGCCACCAGGCAGGACACCAGGGCATTCGGCCCAGACCACAGCCAGGGCGTAGGCCCCCTCGGAGGTAAACACGTGCTGCACCGGGCTTAACGAGCAAACAGGCCGGCGCTGCAGTTCCACCGCGGCGTCAAGCTCCCAAGGCGCTTGGGCGATCAGTGAGGAATGACTTCCGTACTCGGTCTCGAGCGGAAAAACAACACCCCGGGCCTGCAGCTGCCACGCAGCTGGCGGTGATTCTCGATGGATGCCGTTCTGGAACGACCGGCTCAGCCGCTTGGCCCATCGAGATGGGTGTTGGGCATTGCGGTTCTCAGGCTGCATGGCGCTCGACAGCGCGTATCCGCCGATGCGCGCACTGCCCGCCCAGCGCCGAGCTGCGCGTCGAGCGGCAGGTTCTGGGCAGCGTTGACCAACGCTCTCGGCCCGCAGGAACAGCTCCGTGAGCGCGGCCGGCAGGACTGCGAGCCTCCTGGCGCGGAGGGCCTCGCCGTGGCGAGGCCCGGCTGAGTCATAGCGCCGCCGACTGACTCGAGTTGACGAAAGGCCTCTCCGAGCAACAGGGGGCAGCCTCCTGGAACCGATCACCGCGACGATTGCCACACATGGCCGATGGGGCCGGAATTGGGCTGTTTCTAAAGGATTGACGCGGCGCCTTGACCCAATCGGACAGCAGAAAGGGCAGAACTCACAACCAAAAAAACACAAACCCGCCCGAAGCTCCGGTGTCTGCAGGACGGAGCCGGACTCAGTAGGACCGAGGCCATGCCTGCGGACTGTCTGTCACCGAGATAGACGCGAACACTGAGGAAGTCAGTGGGGCACGCTGTCTCCACAGCGCTTGGCAACCGACTGCAGGTCTTCGCGTGCGCGGTGACGAAGCGATCTGGGCACGCTTGCAGCCATACCCAGGCGACCATCTCAAGGACATCGAGAAGGGCAGGCCCGGAACCGCATCTGGGATGCAACCGATGCAGGTGTCGTAGATCTTGGACGAATGGACATGCCCTGCCTGGGAGCGAACGTCGTGGGTCAAAAAAGTACCCACAGCGAAACGGTCCGCTGGCAAGCCGTCGCCGGGCCGTCACCCTTTTTCATATCGGCCAAGCGCCTTGAACCAGGGCGACCCGTTAGATGCGGGCCTCTCACTCATTCCGGTCATGTCACAGGAAGCGATCTTCGAGAAAGTGCGCTCGATCGTTGCGAGCAACTCAGCGCGAAAGCCGCTGAAGTGAAGCCCGATCGAAAATTTCCAGAACGATTCTCGGCGCCGACTCTCCGACACCGTCGAGGCTGGTCATGCCTTGGTGAAGAAAGCCTTTGACATTCAAGATTCCCGATGATCCGCCGAAGCATCACCACCGTTGTTGAATGCCGTGACGTAACATCCAGCGACAAAGCAGGCCTGAGGGTGGTGATGGTTGGAGGGTCTCCGCCGCGCCGTCGTCGTTCCACAGGGCTGGGCGCGGTCACACCGATCGGCAACACCACTTTCCCAAATTTGGAAGGGTTGAAGCACGGGTCGTAAACGGCGTCGGGCCGACACCCCCCCCCCCCCCCCCCCCCCCCCCCCCCTTTCCCCCCCCCCCCCCCCCCCCCCCCCCCCCCCCCCCCCCCCCCCCCCCCCCCCCCCACTGGTTTTGATGCGTCCCCGCCATGCTGCCGCTGGCGGCCGAGGTCAAGGACTTGATTCCCAGCGCCAGTATCGAGGCGCAAAGAGGCCAAGCGCTGCGGAATCGCTTCTGCCAGTTCGCCGTGCGCTGGCTGCCAAGCAGGCGTGCCCAGGCGGGTCTGGCGATCAAAGAGCGCGGCCCGAGTCGGGTGGGCGTGGCCATCGGGCTCCGGGCGTGGGTGGGCTGCTGATGATGGAAACCCAGGGGCCACTGTGCTGGGCTGATCGGGTGGCCCGATTCGGGGTCAGCCGTTCTGCGTGCCGATGATGATTCCCAACACTGGCGGCTGGTGCTGACCGCCATCGCCATCGCGCCAAGGGCCGAGCACGGCAGCTTCCACCGCCCTTGCCCCCGGCTCCAACGCCATCGCGATCCTATCGCCTGATCCAGCTCGGCACCTGGCCGATGCCATGGTTTTGCGCGGCGAGCCGATCGGCGATCACCCCCCTGGGGTGCGGTTTCGCCGCAGTGCCAAGGCCCTCTCCTGCCGCTAATGGACCGATCCCCGCCACGGCCAGCGCCCGTTGATGCCGGAGCGCAAGGCTTCGGTGATCGGGCGGAAAGGGCCGGGGGCGTGGTGGGTGCTTGAAAGCCTCGAGCACGCCCGCTCCCGCGCGGCCACCATGTTCCTCGCGGAGGTCGTCTTCTATCTCTATATCTCTCGATGCCCTATTCACATCACTTCGCCCTCACCGGGTGGCTTCGGCGGTCGCCGAAGGCCATGCGCTGGAACCTGGCCCGAGCCCGGCTGGAAGCGGAACAGGTGAGATTATCTTATATGCCCACGGCACCCACGTACCCAGGCCATAAACGACAGCAATAGCGATAACCTCATCCTCCAAGTCGCCGCCCCGCGGGGAGCACCGCCAGAACCATTCCAGGTGGAGTTTCCACCAAATCCCGGATGACCGGCTCTATCTGCTGGGCGGCAGCGCGCATTGAAGCCGGTCCGCCGTGATGGCGATCGAGCACCAAACCTGGTGCCCTCACGATCCAATTACACAATCCCGATCCCGCCTGTGATCTGGAATGTCGTTCCCAACAGCCACGGAACCAAATTGAATGTCGTGCTCTCCAACTCCTTGGTCGGCGGTCACAATGTTTGCCTCGCCTTAACGCCCGATTTGAGCTGAACCTTCCGTTCCGCTCCCCGAGGAACCCGCTCCCCACCCTTCTTTGCCATCGCCATGGTCGCCCGCCCCCTCCGGTGGAACCCTGTCCATCGACACTCTCTTGCATCAACCAGCATCCGACTTTCTGGCGATTGATGCGGGTCAAACAGGCAAATTCCGGCCACCCAGGGTGCCCCCCATGGTGCGCCGCCACCGAGGCCTATGCCTTCTGGGACAAGGTGCTCAGCACAACCCGCGAGAACCCCGAAATGTTTCAACCGTGATCGCTTCGTGCTCTCAGCCGGCCACGGCTGCAGGTTGCCCTATTCCCTTCTCCATCTACCGGGCTGTACAAAAGAGCGTCGGGCCGCTCGAAGAACCTCAAAGCAATTCCGGCAGTGGGGCTTCCAAGACGCCGGGCCACCGGAAACCTTCGAGACCCCGGGCCGTTGAGGTCACCACCGGCCCCTCGGTTCAGGGCATCTGCCAACGCGGTGGGCCTGGCGATCGCCGAAAGCCCACATGGCCGCCAAATGTTCAAACCGGCCTGGGTTCCGCATCTGGTCGACCACTTCACCTACGTTGATCCATGGTGGTGACGGGCTGCCATCAGGAGGGGCACTTCCAGTGAGGCCGCCTCCCTGGCCGGCCACCTGGGCCTGGGCAAGCTGACGCGCACCTCTACGACGACAACCCATCACCATCGAGGCGACACCGGCTGTGGTCCTTCACCGAGGACGTGTCAAAAGCCTACGAGCCTGACGGCTGGCACGTGCAAGCACGTGGCCGATGGCAACGCTTGACGGACGTGGCCGCCATCACCCAGGCGATCGAAGCCGCCAAGGCCGGTCACCGACAGGCCCAGCCTGATCAAGGTGAACCACCACGATCGGCTACGGCTCACCCAACAAGGCAACCACGCCGGCGTTGCAACGGCGCCGCACTCGGGGCGGATTGAGGCCGAGCTTCACCCGCAGCGGCGTGGGAGTGGAGCTAGACGGCAACTTCCGAGGGCCACCAGCCGGCACTACGACCACTGGCGCGAAGCAATCAGGCCCGCGGCAGCCGCCCGAAGCCGAGTGGACCGCCACCCTGGCCACCTACCGCAGCAGTACCAGCTGAAGCGGCCGAGTTCGAGAGGATGCTGCGCGGTGAAGCGCCCCAGGGCTGAGAAGCGACGCTGGCGGTCCTTTCACCCCAGCTGACAAGGGCCTGGGGCCACCCTCAGTACTCCTACAACTGCCTGATGCGATCGCGGACCCCAGCCTGGCCCGAGCTGATCGGCGCTCCGCCGACCCCTCCACCCACTCCAACCTGACGACATCAAGGGGAGTAGCCAGCTTCCAGAAGGGCGGTGAAGAGCCAACCGCTATCTGCACTTCGGTGTGCCGAGCACGCCATGGCGCGATCCTCAACGGCAATCGGCCGGTACCACGCAGTGGCTATCCCCTTATGGCGGCACCTTCCTGGTCTTCGCCGGTTACATGGTGCGGCGCTCCATGCCGCCTCTCGGCCCTTCTCGAACTCGGGTGGATCTACCGTGTGCTCACCCACGATTAAAACGATCGGCCTCGGCGAGACGGCCCACCCACCAGCCGGTTGAGACGCTCGGCTCGCTGCGCTCGATCCCCAAACCTGCTGGTGATCCCGCCCCGCGACGGCAATGAAACCGAGTGGTGCTACGGAGTGCGATCAGCAACCGCAAGCGCCCCACCGTGCTGGCCCTCAGCCGCCAGGCCATGGCTAACCAGGCGAACAGCTCAGCGGCCCAGGTGGCAAAGGGGCTTACGTCCTCGAAGAGACTTGCGATGGCACACCGTAGCTGAATCCTTGATTCGGCTTTCAGGGCCCACCGAACTGGATCTCTGCGTTCCAAGGCGGCCCAGCAGCTGAGCGCCGAGGCGAGGAAAAGTGCGGTGGTCTCGATCCCTGCGTCGAGCGTTTGAGGAGCAGGACGCCGCTTATCGCGAGTCGGTGCTGCCGGGCCGCCGTGCGTAAACGCGTGGTGGTGGAAGCTCCGGTCCTTCGGCGGCACAAGTACAGCGGCTTCGACGTGCGAACCGTCTCGATCGATCGCTTCGGTGCCTCGGCCCTGCGCTGTCTGCTCGAGAAGTTCGCTTCACCGTGGCCAAACGTGTCGCCACGGCCAAGGCCTCTTTGGCGTTGAGTCGTTGATTTGTCATCCAGTTGAAGTTGTCAACTCGTTGAGGGTCAACGGCTGAATTGTGGCCTCGTTGGAGCAAAAGGCGTGCGGCGGAATCCTCAGGATTCTTCCCCGGCGTCGTTGCGGGAAAAAACGCAAAGGGCGTCACCGGGAATCTTCTGAGCGTGGAGCGGACTGTCCATCGTGCTTCCCCACCTACAACGAAAACTCCGAGCAACGTTGAGCGGATCCTCCATCAGCTATTGCCGCTCCAGGCACGGTTTGCTCCTCGAGATTCCTGTTTGTTGATGAGAATTTCAGCCGATGGCACGGCGGATTCGCGTCAGAGCTGGCCCAGTCAGCAGGCTTGCGTTCGCCTGATTCCGCAGGGGTGGGACGCGGGGGCTGGCCAGCGCGATCCAAAGAGCGGCATTCTCGACTCCACCGGTGATGTGGTGGCGTCCATGACAGCGACGGCCAGCAGAGCCCACTGCAGATCGAAACGGCTGTTGCGCCACTGATTCGACAGTGCTGCATCTGGTGATCGGCAGTCGTTTTCCATCGCGAGGCCGCCATCGTTTGCCTCAGCAGCCAACGGACCCATTTCCACTGGCGCAATTGGCATGGCCCGGCTTCAGCTTCCCGCTATCGCCGTTGACGATTACATGAGTGGCTTTTTCGGCCCTCAGGCCCGGAGCGCACGATCCTTTGTGCGGCGGGGTGGATTTTGAATGGTTTCAAGTCCTCTACGAGTTGCTGGGCTATCAGCGCACGGCCAGCTGAACGTGAGCGAAATTCCCTTGAATTTCCAGGCCGGATCACCGGAGATTCGAACTGGGATTCTGGCAATCGTCTGGATCTCGGCATCTCGATCCTGCACACCCTGTGTGTTGCGGGCCATTTCCGCGCCGTGCCATCAGCTTTTGCGCTGGTGGGCGCCACAGGCGTGTCATTCAAGCTTCTAGGCGTACAGGCCCTGATGGGCCTGGGTTTCGTTGCGTTTGACCAGGCCCTGCTGGTTGGCGGTTGGCTTCACAGCGGCCACCACCAAACCTACCTGATCAACCAATGCCCTCACCTTCCGCTTTCACGGCAGAAGGCGACGCCTGCTGCGGGGCCTGCTGAAGTTTCTCGTGGTGGCCTCCTTGCCGGTCCTGGCGAAACTGGGTGTGCTTTCGGCCTTTTTACAGGGCCACGTTTCAGCAGACCGGCTCTGGGCCCAGCTAGCCGGAATTCCTGGTGGTCTTTGTCTGGACTATGCGGCCTCCTTCGCGCCTGCGGTCTGGAACACCCCCTGAAAACGGAACGAGCGAAACAGGCCAGCCATAATAAGCGTTGGCAAGTTCAGGCTTGATGGGTATCCATTATGCGGAATCGAACGAACATACGTGCAGCAAATCGCACGTTGAGATGCTGCTCTCAGGGCGCGTATCTTGCGACTGAGCGAGGATGGCTCCATCGATGCATATCTGCTCTGCTGCCTGCTGAAACTTCCTTGCTTCAACCACGCTGACAAACAGTGCTGAAGGCTCGGCATCGCTTATTGCTCTCATCGCAGATATATAATTGTCAATTTTACCCACTACCCAGTGCAGTTTCGTCAACTCGGTAGGGTTTTCTGTAGTACTGCAGACCTCCCCACCCGATTCCACAGGGGCCGATCACTGCGCGATCCTCAATTCTTCCAGGCGTCAGCCATGCCCAGCGATAACTTGAATCAAAAAGTGGTGCTTGTTGCCGTTTGCGCAAGAATCTTGGCGACTGATTCAGTCGCGATCTGCGCAAAGGCGGCCAATCTTGTTGTTCACTACCACAGCCCACGCCGAACAAGAAGCTGAGCAAAACGTGCAGGCCATTGGAGGATACTCGGGCCGGAGGCGATAGCGTCCAAGGCGATCTGACCAAAGCCAGAGAATGTCAGTCCTGCTCTTCGAGAAGGCAAAGGAGCGCTTTGTCGCCATTGATATCGCCATTAACACCGTAGACAAAGTGTTGCGCAGCCAATCCTGGAAATCCAAGCGAAGACGAGTTGACTCGAGTTTGATATTCAATGCAAAGACAGCTATCTTCTGTATCAAAAGGAAAGCGGGCAAGCATCTCCACCGGACCAATGGAAAAATCATCTTCGGCTGGTGACGTCATCTCCTGGCCGGCCTTTACCGATGGTTTACTCCACCTAATGCGGGCGGCAAGCCCCGGGTGGAGCACTTCCACCCGCGCGCCCGCCAAGGAATTTCATCCCGTCGCCTCTCGGTGAACAGCCATCGCGACCAGGCCCGATGGGATACCACCCTTCTTCTATAGGGTCAGGAAACACCTGAGCGAGCGGTGCCTTTTCACAAATCCCAGGGGCATGGCAACCAACTCACCCAGATGCAAATTATGTTCCGATTGTGAGATTTCTGGCAACCGAGGGCTGATGGAATTACCGGGCAGGACCGATTTGTTTCGCCAATGGTGGCCTACCACAACCACGTCTAAATTGCAAAGTTCTGGGCACTGCAGCGGAGTAGCGCAAGCAGGCTCAAGCCAGGGAGCAAGAATTAACCCTCTCACTACTCCCTGTTGATCGGATTCCCTAAACCATTCCGTGCCAGAAAGGCATTTTGCAGAACTCGTTGGAACAGGGCCATTTTTGGGCCATACATTCAAGCTTGAAATGCTTACTGTTCCATCAGGAAGTAGGAACAACCGTTCTCCCCTTGCATGGCTCAGTGAAAAAAAACCCGCGGATTGGCGTCGCCGGTTTGCCGGCTGTCATGGTTTTGCCATCCTGCCGCAATGCGCCAAACCTCTCAGGCACCTGCCGGAATCCAAGGCAGTGGCGGCATCTATGAGCTGGCCCAAGCTCCCGCTTACAGCTTCCGGGCCAACAATCCCAAGAGTGGTGTGACTCCCTTGGATGGCGCCATGGCTGCCAATTTGATGGGGAAGAAGATTCGCTCTCTGTGTTGCCGCTAAACGCCTTCCCAAGGGCCTATGCAAGGAAAACAGCGAAATTCAGGGAAGAGCCTTCTTTCGCTGGCATTGATAGCGACATCATCCAAACGCAAACGCCGTGTGGAGGAACGCTCAACTCAGCAGGCCAAGCGAAAACGAGGTGTTGCAAAAGCAGGCAGTATCAAAGCAGACATACGGCTGACCAACTACAAGCAGCCAAAGCCGATTTCCTATGTTCACCGTGCTGAGATGGCGCATCACCAAGTTGGGCGCATGCGCTATGGAGCAACTACCTCCCACAGGAAGGATTGCGTCCCATGGACCGATTCCCTAATGGCCTAGGAAAGGTAGATTTGAGCACCAGATCAGCCTTGGAATGATGTTGGCCGTGCTGAGGGCACGTGCTTTCTGAAAGCTCTACCGCAAAAACGGAGCCACGTTCCCCTACAGGCCGTATCTTCCGAAGTAATCTGCGCGTATTCTCTAATCAAGTCATTTTTCTTTGCCCTTCGAAGGCAAGCTCGGAGGGTTTCCCACAAGCCTCGGTGGAGGGGATTTACCCAGATTTAAGGGCGCAAATCCATAATCTTACGGTTTCAAAAATTATTTGGGCCCCCCCCCACCCCCAAAACTTCGGACACAAAAAAGCTGGAAATTAGGGATTTATTTTGATGGCTGATAGTATTTTTTCCAAAAAAAAAAGGGGAAAAAAACACAAAACAGGTTTTAGCCCCATCCCCAAAAGGGGCAAAAAAAACCACAAACAAAAAAAAAAATAAAAAACAAATCAATTTGGGGGGGCCCCGGGCCAAAAAACATCCCTTGTTTTTCGTTAACCGATGCCACTTGCGATCTCTCTTCTTTTT
>Ga0163217_1053567_pt1 | contig 14340 bp, 18 predicted proteins | sample SynspAceP_FD_185933 | JGI IMG/M metagenome (GOLD analysis project Ga0163217, IMG submission 185933) | Saline lake microbial communities from Ace Lake in Antarctica - Synechococcus sp. Ace-P (PacBio error correction) | ecosystem: Environmental > Aquatic > Non-marine Saline and Alkaline > Saline ... | reverse complement strand
TCGGACAATCAACCTGCTGGAGGAGGAGGATTCGCCCCATTACAGCGACGACCAGCTGCGTGGCAAGACTTGCCAGCTTTCAAGGAGATGCTGGCGAAGCAGGAATCCCGGCCAGGCGCGCCAGTGCTTGATGATTGCTGCCGCGAAGCCTTTGCGGTGGTGCGCGAAGCCGGGCAAAGCGGGTGTGGGGCATGCGCCCATTCGACGTGCAGACTGATTCGGCGGCAGGTGCTGCACGAAGGCCAGATCGCCCGAAAATGAAAGACCGGCGAAGGCAAAAACCCTGGTGGCCACCCTTGCCGGGCCTACTCAACGCCCTCACCGGCGCCGGGTGTGCACGTGTGCCCCGTTGTGAACGTACCTGGCCCGCCGCGGATGCCGAGTGGATGGGCAGGGTGCATCGCTTTCCTTGGACCTCTCTGGTGGGGCTTGATCAACGGGGACATTTTGCCCCCGGTCCGAGCGACGGCTCCGCAAACTCGGCTGTGACATTACCTATGCCACCAACCGTTGAGCTGGGATTCGACTATCTGCGCGACACATGTCACGAACCATCGAAGAGGGTAGTTACAACGAAGCTTCAACTACTGCATCATCGATGAGGTCGACTCCATCTTCGGTGGATGAAGCGCGGCAACACCTTGATCATTTCAGGCCAGATCGAGAGGCCCCAGGAAAGTCGAACGGGCTTCCGAATGATCGCGGATCAGGCTACTGCGGGCCGAAGGGAACCTCCAAGGGACGGGATCGGACCGAGGTGATTACGAGGTAGAATGAAAAAACAGCGCCAAGTGGCGACTCACCGACGAGGGCTGACGCGAGGGCAGAAGAGCTGTAAATGTTAGGGATGCTGTTCGATCCTGCAGATCCCTGGGCCCTACATCAACCACGCCCCAAGGCCAAATCCCTGTTCGTTTCAGGATGTAACTACCTCGTGCGCGGCGGAGGATTGCCCCGTGATCGCGATGCGTTTCACTGGTCGGTAATTGCCTGGTCGCGTTGCGAGCGACGGCCAAACACCAGGCGATGAAGCAAGGAAAACCTGGGCGATTCAACGGGAAACGCAGACTCTTGCCAAGGCATCCTTCAGAATTTCTTCCTGCTCTTATCGCGTCTGGCTGGCATGACCGGCACCGCCTAAAGACGAAGAAGGTGGAATCGAGAAAACTTACAAGCTCGAAGTGACGTTGTACCACCAACCGCACCCGGTTCCGCCTGGATCTGGTGGATCAGTGTACAAGAACGAAGGCCGCCAAATGGCGCGGCCGTGGCCGCCGAACGCTGGGCATTCCACCGGGGCGATCGGGCCGGCGCTGTGGGAACCACCAGGGCTGGAGGAAATCGAATTGCTCAGTGCCCTTCTTGCCGAACAGGGCATCCCCACAACCTGTTTGACGCAAGCGGGAACGTGAGGAGCGGAGGCTTGAGTCATCGCCCGGGCCGGTCGGGCCGGGGCGTCACGATCGCCACAACTGGCTGACGCGGGCACCGAATATCTCGGTGGCAAAACAGCGATTACATGGCCCGCCTCCAAACTGCGCGAGTGCTGCTGCCCGCTGTGCGTCGGGGGGGGCCACCGTCCCCCCCGTTTCCACTAGCGCGGGAGGCTGCCGGCGGTGGCTTCGCAGCAGCCCTCCGGCCTGGCCCATGCCCAGCGAGGCCCCGCGCCATCGGCGCCCTTCTACCCCTTGCGCCCTCACCGACGCCACGAACAATCCCTGGTGGAGCTGGCGCAAGGGAACTGGTCAAGGCTGGGGCGATTCGGCCCTCTCGGTGCTTGAACTGAAGACCGCTCGCCCAGGCGGCCGAGAAGGCCCCACCCGACGACGCCCGATCCAGAGCCCTTGCGCCAGCTGATCACCCCGGGTGCGGGCCGATACGATGGCCGTGGTCCAGAGGAGGAGGGAACGGGTGCGGCAGGCCGGCGGCTTTGCACCGTGATTCGGCACGAACGCCAATGGAATCGCGACGGATGTGGACAACAAGCTGCGTTGGCCGCGCCGGCCGCCCAGGGGGACACCGGGCACACCCGCTTTCTTCCTTCTCGCTGGAAGACACCTTCCTGCGCTCTTCGGGTGGGGATCGGGTGGCCGGTCTGTGGATGCCTTCCGGGGTGGAGAGGGACATTTGCCGATCGAATCGGGATGCTCACCCGCTCGCTCGGGGAGCACAGGAAGGAAAAAAAGGGTTCGAAAACCTACTACTACGAATCCGGCAAAGCAGGTGTTCGAGTACGGCGAAGTGATGAACAACCAGCGGCGTGCCGTGTATGGCCGAACGCCGCCGTGTTCTGGGGGCCGGGAGCTTGAAGCTGCAGGTGATCGGTACGGGAGCGCCCCTGGACGAAACGTCGTCGAGGCCTTACGTCAACCCCGACCACTGCCCTCGGATGGAGTGGGATCTGGCCCCGGTGGTCCTCGAGGTGCAGGATTCGTTTATTCTGCTGGCGAATCTCACGCCTGAGCAGTTTGCAGGGCCTGTCGATGGAGGGGCTCAAGGGCCTTCCTTGCGCGAGCAGTATGCGCAATGCTTATGACCTCAGGAAAGCCAGGTTGGATCAATCCCGTCCCACTTGATTGCGCGAGGCCGAAGCGTTTCTTTTATCCTCACAGCAGATCGCACCCTCTGGCGCGAGCATCTCCAGGGCCATGGACGCCCCTGCGTGAATCGGTGGGGCTGCGCGAGGTACGGCCAGAAGATCCCCTGATCGATTCCAAGAACGAGGGCTACGAACATGTTTCCTCGACATGTGACTTCGATGCGCCGCAATGTGATCTATTTCAATGTTCATTTCCAGCCCCGCATGGGAAACAGCCCGGGCCGGTGGCCACCGGCTGAAGCCGAGCCGCCCAGCGGCCCCCGCCCGCTCAGTTTTGCTGGCTGCTGGTGGCGGCGGAATCACTTGGCAGCATCCTCGCGAGGAACTGGATGATTTCGCGGATCCTGCGGTTCTGGGAGGTGGCCGCGCAGGCTCCTGCAGCGAGACGCCCGGCGGCCACCCGCGCAGACAATGCTGCAGGACGGCTGAGGTTCGGCCTTCGAGGCGCGTCGATTGCGCTCCATCAAGATTGCGAATCACCCTTGGCTTCCGCATCCGGCGTGGGAGATGGGCCAGGGGGTCGATGCGCACCCCCGATTGACTGCACCACCCGGCAGGGATGCCACCACGGTGCTGTCGGGTTGAAACGTCATGCAGCACCACCGATCCAGCGCCGATTGCGGGTGTTCGGAATCCACGCTGATCGCCCCGAGCACCTGTTGGCGCCGGCGCCAACCACCACGTTCTCCCCCAGGGTGGGGTGACGGTTTGCGTGCACCTTGCCGTGCCGCCCAGGGTCACGGCCCTGGGTTAGAGGGGGCAGCGGTTCGCCGATTCTCGGAGGGGTTTCGCCGATCCCCGCCCATGCCGGTTGGTTCGATTGAACACCCGGAGCCGATCCTGGGCCCGGGTGGATCTCCACGCCGGTTGAGCTGGGGCCGCTGGGAGAGCAGCCGCGGCAGCAGAGGAATCGCAGCGCCAGAGCGGTGGCTGACCGATGCAGCACCAGGGCGTTGGGAACCCGGGATAGCAGGAGCAGGATTCTCCAGGTTGCCCGGGCGGCAGGGTCGCCGCTCGCGGAATGATCCGGAGATCGGCGGCCAGTGCTCAGGAGTTGCCGGAGCGAGGAACCACAGGCAGACGGGGAAAGGTGGGACGGAGAAGACGGGGAAGGACCTTGCTGGGAGGGGGGCGAGGCAGCTCAGCCGGCCTGGGCTGATCCCGATCAGGGAGGCCGTCGGGCGGGGAGGTTCAGGCCGATTCTCCTTACGCAGCAGGTCGTGGTGGGCAGCCCCAGGTCGCTCTGGGGCACCAGTTGCACCTGGGCAGGGCGCATCAGCTGGGACCGATTTCTGCGCAGGCGTCTGCTTCAACAGCGGCAAACTGGGCTTGTCGCAGAAGACTGGCTGGCGGCACGCAGGCGCGCCAGCACGGGCGGCTGCCGACATCGGGTTGGGCGGTCATTCACCAGCAGATCGTTGCGCGATGCTGTGCAGGATCACCTTCGGCGGCCCGGCAGGATTGCCGGGGCTGATGGCTCACAGCCCCACGCAGCTGCCGCGTGCGCAGTTCTTGAGCAGGTTCGCAGGCTCGTGCGGCGGAAATTCATGAGGTCGGACGGCACCGCCGCACCCCATAGCGATGGGCCAGCTCTTCGACGGCTGCAGGGAAGTAAGCGGACTGGTTCACACGCGGTGCGTTGCTGGCGAGGTTTCGTAGCACCGCTTCGAGCTCCTTCCGGGCGGCACCATTCCACCGGCACCTCCAGAACAGGCTCAGCTCCTCAGCGATTCAGGCAGGGAGGCGCCGATTTGTCTCCCGGGGTGTGGAGACCAGCACCCCGGGCGCCGCACGCGCAGGGCGCCAGTCGATCTCGCGGGTGATCAGCTCGCGGGGCTTGCTGCAGGGGTGCAAACCGCATAAAGGCAGCCCGTCGACCGACTGCCGCAACTTCCGCCGGTCAATGTCGGGGCGGAGTGCGATGCGCAGCCCCGGCGGCACTGAGCTCGGGGGGCTTCTGCTGGTCGCGCACATTAAATTGCCGGAACCAGCCATGGCTCTACAACGCCGTTCATTTCGAGTTCGGCGGGATAGACACTTGCTTGTTGTGTTGCCGCCGGGTGCAGGCCGGTCTGCATCGCCAGCTGGCGGGTGCTGAGGCAGGCCGGTGGGCGGGGCGGGGTAGTTGGCGGCCGCGATGGGCGAAAGATCTGTGTACAGCTGGGTGTCGACAGCCGGGATGTCGTTTCCTGCTGGGATGGTGGATCGCACGCCGGTGGGAACCTGCAGCTTTGCCGCCACCCTACGGGCTTCTGTCCGGTTGACAATTTCCCCTTGGCATACGGGGCTGTTGGACCGCGTTGGGGCCAGGACGCTGCTCAGGCCTCGCAGGGCGTGGCGGCCGTTGGTGATCTGGACCACCGGTGAGGTGGAATGGTGCGCCGCCTTGGCTCCAGGGCAGACAGGGATCCTTTTCCTTGCGTGAGTGGGAGTTTTGCGCGGGGTGAGGAACAGCTCATGTTGCGGCCTTCCCGCTTCGGTCTGCTGGATTTCAGCGCTCTCCTTCGAGGTCTTTGCCATGCGATACAACAGCACTTTCAGCCAAGAGTTGTGTGCTGGATTTCCCGACCACGGAGATCACCGCTGCACTTGACCTTGGTCAACCGTTCCTGAGGAAGCGGACTCCTGGCTGATGCGCACCTGGTAGTCGTGGGGTCGATCTTGATAGCGCATCTTCACCTCCTTGCTTCCGTCTGGTGAGATTTTTCTTGGTTCCTTGGCCTTTTTCTCCTGCTCGGAATTTGACTTGCCTAGTCATGATCCGGCGACGGGGGATCGGCCCTTCTCGGCTGAACCAGCACCGATCCGTCCCGATCCTTGGCACCTCCAGGGCCGCTTCCTGCGTGATCAACCCCGAGGTGGCTTGCCGTCGGCGATCGACCACCCCGCAATGGGAGGTAACTGATTGCGGTCGTTGATGTTGGGGGAGCTCCGCACAGGGAGCGCGGCGATCAACGGGGACGGAGGTGGCATTCAAAGAGCGACGGGGACGGAGCGGAGGTGCGCTTTAGGACGTCTGGGCGGGAGGCAAGGAGCTTGACTATTCCGGAGCCTGGATCGACAGATCAATCCCTGGGAACACCCAGGCCTTCATTCTAGGCCGCTCTTGACGCTTTAGGCCTGTCCCAGCAGATCCTGGCCTCGAGCCGAAGGGGCTTGGTGCTGGCGGCGGAACAGGTGCGCTGGGCGTTTGGCGTGACTGGGGGGTGCGCCGCTCGGTAGAGCGATTGGCCTTCGGCTCGCTGAGACTCGCCGGCAGGGTCTGCCTGGGCTTCCGATAGCCGATCGTGTGCGCAGCGCGGCAAGCCTCGCGTAAGCGACAAATCAGGCGGCGGTTTCCTCGAGCAGGCCGCCGCTGAACCAACTGGCGGTCCTGCGCGCGGCGATGCGGCTTGGCAGGTATGTGGGGATTCGAGGGGCCGGTTTCGAGGCACGCGCCAGGGAGGCGGATTGCGTTTTGCGCTGGGCCCGTGAGGGGGCGGCCGGTGGGCATAGAAGACACCCAGGGCGCGCACGGTTGGCACCGACTCGGCCAGGCGGGCAATTTTCCGGGCGGGGGCGGCGATCGGGTCGGCCTGGGCAGCGTGGTTGGCGTTGGCCTGACCAGGCGCCCCAGGCTGGCAGCAGGGCGGCTGAGGTTTGGCACGGCCGGGGGCTGGGTCCTGGATTCAGGGCTGGAGGTAGAAGGCCGCTTCGCCCACCAGGAAGGCCTACCCCGAACGCTCCCCCTCGGGCGGCGATGCTTGGGGTCTGCGGCCTGGCGGAAGTCGTGGAGGTTGATCGGCCGATCCGGTGAGCGCGTTCGAGCAGCTCATTGGAGTACCCGGGCCCGCTGCAGCGCTGTGGGCTTGGCGGTGGCGATGGTCCATGCCGCATAGAGCTGGCGGACTCCACCGACAAGAACAGCAGGTCGAGGCGCCGGCGATCCGATCGAGGTCGGTCTTGCCGGCGGCCGTGGGGCCGAGCAGAAGATCACGGCATGGGTGGGGGAGCCATCGGGGCGCGCTGGGCGGAGGCGAAACAGGGGATGGAGCAGGAGGACAGTCAGGCATGTTGTCTTCCATTACCCGAACAGGCTCTCGAGCCCCTGGGGGAGCCTCTCAAGGCCCGGAGTGATAATCACCTCCTTGATTGGGCTTTTGAGCGTCTCTTTTGAAAGCCCTTCAGAACCTCCGCTTTCCAATCTCAGGCGTTTCCCATCGATGAATTCGCCGATGGGGCTGGCGCCAGATCTGGCCATCGCCGCTTGGGGGTAGGGGCCGGTTTTCCACCGGAACCGGCGCCAGCGCTGGAGCTTCTGCCTATGAACAGACCTCCAGAATCGAGACGCCTACGGCGCCGAGCGATCCAGGCCTTGAAGGGCTTGGACCGGTGCGCAAGGCGCCGGGCATGTCATCGCAGCCCGGGCCAAGGGGTCTGCCACCTCGTTATGAGGTGGCGACACTCTGTGGTGAGGCCTCGCGGACGGGCCATTTGCGACGAAATCTTCGTTCGCCTCTGCGGACGCCGGCTCGGTGGAAGTCACCGCAACGGGCCCGCGGCATTCCCACCGAATCCTCCCCCGCACCGGCAGTCGGCCCTGGGAACGGTGTTGACCTTTGCTGCACGCCGGCGGCACAGTTTCGGCAGTGGCGGGCTACAGGTTGTCCGGCGGTCTGCACGGGGTGGCATTCGGTGGGTCAACGCCTGAGCGAATGGGTGGAAGGCACCGTTGCCGCCGCCAGGGCCAGGTTGACCGCCAGCGCTTTGAGCAGGGCACACCGATCGGATTACTGCGCTCTGAAGCCGACAGCAGCGGCAAACCGGAAGCCCGTGCGCTTCAAGCCCGACCGAAGATCTTCACCGTCGGCATCGTTCTTCACTACGCCACCCTCTCAGGACGCCTGCGCGAGCTGGCCTACCTCAAGCGGGTGCGGATCGTCTATCCGCGGACGAAAGGGCGGCAGCCTGAGCCCGTGAGGCGTGAAGCCCATGGGAGATCTATCATTTACGAGGCCGGGCATTCGCGAATATGTTGACCTACATGAATGCGGGCAAGGATTTCCTCTCCATCCCGACATATCTACGTCAACAAACGGAAGGACGGGCGTTCAGGTTGAGCCGCCCCTGCAGTGGTGCGTCGATGCCTACTCCGGACAGCTCTCGGCTTCGCAACAACATTTCCGGACGTCGATTGGGGGCACCAATCGAGGGCCTCAAAACGGTGCTACCCGCACTCAACACTTTGCAAAGGCGGCAAACGCAAAGGACGCCGTTCCAAATCTGGCCGGCGAGACATCCGCGAAGGCCTCACCGCTTTGCTCTCGGGTGAGGTGCCTGATCCTTGAATTCGAAGGCCAGACCAAAACCAAGCTCGGCACCACACGAGTCGTGGCATTCGTTGGACACGTTGGTGGGCGAATTCGCTGATTGAATTCTGGAATTTCCTATCCCCAGGTGATCGACCTGATCTGGAGAAAAGCGATCCAGGCCTTCAAAACGCTGCTGAGGCCGCGCGGGCGTGCCAGGGAGGCTGGTTGACGCGTTAATTCGGTGCTGAGAGCTCCACCCTGCCGGGCAAAAACTGGCGACTGCCACTCCCGCGATCCCTTCGAATCCGAGATTCTACCTGGTGGGAGGGGCGACTTCCGGCCGGTGGTTACAGGCCAAGCAGGGGGCCGGGATCGGCGCTATCAGGCGGATCCTGCCGCTGCGCAGGCAGACCTCAACTCGAGAAAAACCGACGATGCCAAGATCTTAAAAACACGAATTCGGCCCTGATCCAGGCTTGGGCTTGGGCATCAAGGGGGAGAGAGTTTCACGGGATTTCGGCTGCGTTATCCACGCTCGTGATCATGACCGACGGCCGATGTGGATGGGCGCCCACATCCGCCACCTGCACTCACTTCTTTCTATCGCATCAGAAAACTCTGCTGGAAGGTGGCTACATCTACATTCGCCTGCCGCCTCTCTTACAAGGTGGAGCGCTGGTAAAATCAACACCTATTGCTACAACGGCAGGATCTTCAAACCACCTCGATGGTTTTGGCGGCAGGCCAATTACACATCCAGCGTTTCAAGGGCCTGGGCGACATTGATGGCCAAGCAGCTTGCGGAAACCACATGGATTCCAACGCCCGAAACGATGAGCGGGTCGAGATTGGGAAGATTTTGCTGCCGAAGCCGAATTTTTCGCATCTTCCACAATCCCTGTGGGGTGACAAGGTGGCCCCGCGGCGGGAGTTATCGAGGCCCACAGCGCCGACTCGATTTCGCCCGCCAGACATTGATGATTGGCGATCTGCCATGGGTTTTGCTGGGGCTGGGCCTTGATCGCTTCCAGCAGCGTTGCCGGCGGGGGCGGTGAGCGCCGCTCGCCGGAGCGCGTTCGGGCGCCAGAGCAAGATCCCCTTGGCCGCCGGGCGCTGCGCTGCGTGGCGCCCCAGGCACTCCGCCTTGTTCCTGACCCAACTGCAGCGCAGGCGGCCCGTGCGGGCTGCTGCGCACCTGTGCGGGAAACCCGGTGGTGTGGCCAACCGCTGGGCTGCAGGTTTCAGCTTCCAGGCCCACGGTCGGCCAACCCGCCGCGGCTGCGCTGCCACGGTTGTCACCATGGCCTTGATTCTTGACCTGGCATAGGCACCCTCTGGCTTGGACTCGGAGCGGTTGCCGGCGCCTTGCTGCGGTTGCGCCTGGTCACCATTCGAGCCGATGCTGCCCCGTCGGCACTGGGCACCTTTCGGCGTGACGTGGGCGCCGCCTTTCGCCCTTCGGCCTTGCTGGTCGCCTGGATGCAGCGTGGCGGCCCGGAGGCCAAGAGCTGCTGCTGCTGGATTCGCCACCGGTTTCCTGGGCGCTGAGCCTTCTCCACCTTGTGGTGGGGGAAAGTTTGCGAAACTTGCCGCCAGGGCCAACCGGCGATTTGCGGGCGCTGCTTGGGCGCCGCCTCGGTGTCGCCGGGCGTCTGGCCGTGCAGCTGGGCTTGCTTCTGGGAGCAGGGCTGAGATGAACGCCCGCCTGCGCTCGGCCTTATGGGACTGGGCTGCGTGGCGCCGGGTGCTGTTGCCCGGCGCGATTGCTGCGCTGGCGCCTGGGGGTGCAGATCGGGCCCTCCTTCGCCGACGGGCCGCACCGGGTAGCCGCACGCAACCTGCTCTCCTTCTGCTGGGATCGTTCTGCTTCGGCGTTGCTGAGCCGGGACCGATCCCCGTGCGAACTCCCTGCCGCTGCTCGGCGGATCGGCTTCTGTGGATCGCATCCCACCTTCAGGCTCCTGGATGCTGGAGCTGGTTCTGCGCCTAACGGCCCAGTGGTCAACCAAGAGGCAGGGCCCTGCTGATCCTCAGGCTGGTGGCTGGGTGCCTGGCGCCGGCCGCGCCGGCCTGGCGACCAGCCGCTGGTTGTGGATCAGGCCGCAGGGCCGCCTCGATCGCAGCGCTGAGCTCGGCGCTGTCGGGTCAACGGCCGGCTCTTTTGAAGCGCCCCGGCACCGATGCCGTCACGGCCACCAAGAATTCTCGAAATTCCACTCCAGTCTCCGTCCGGCTCTACCTTGGGATGAAGGTCGTAGGGGGCGGTTTTCTTGTTCCCTTTGGCGTGACCTTGTCCGAACAGGGTGAAGTTGGGCGCCGTAGTGGTGGCGCAGAACTGCTGGATCTCCGCTGGGCTGCCGGGCTCTGGGCGCCGGCGAAGTCGTTTGCAGGGAAGGCGAGGCACCTTTACAGGGCCGCGGCGGGCCGTAGCTGTCCTTGAGCGCTGCAGGCCGGACCGTATTTGGCGGGTGAAGCCACCCGGTGGCCACATGGACAATCAGCCAAGCACCCACCGCCGGATCACCGAGCCGCTTGCTCGTTGCCGATGGCGTTTTTCACACACGTCGATACATTTTCACAGTCATGGGACCAGTGCAGTCGAGCGGACCTTTAGGCGTTCGGGCTTCCCATACACTTCGGAAGGCTTGCGATCCTCTGGGGCGATATGAAGCGAGGCCAACCAGCGCCAGCAGTCCCACTTGCGGCGGGAAACAACAGCCTGCAGGTTGGCGATGTGCGTGGCCCGCCAATTGCAGGGCTGCTCACGGCCGGCATGATGAACGGGGCAAGCTGCTGCTGGAGCCGGTTGCAAGCCGGTGGCTGCGCCGAGGCGATCGGCCGCCTGCCCGCCACCCTGCAGGCCCTGCCTTTCGGTGCTGGGTCAAAACGAGGGCGAATTGAGTCTACGGAATTATCTCGATCCCGGCTGTGCAGCAGAGTCCTGCTGGAGCGGCTGCGCTCGGCGAAGTGCTGGAGGTGGTGGGAGGAGATGTCACCGGACGACCGGGTTGCGGCTTGTTCGACAGCTGCGGCGAAGGGTGGTGCGCCGGCTGTTGATTGCAGCTCAGCCTCGGGCCGAGCGGGCGCCGTTCACCGCCAATTCTGGGTATTGAGGCCGAGACGGCAGGCCGGCTTGATGACCACCGAGTTCATTTCGACCTCAAGGAATTCCACAGCGCGCCCAGGCCCTCGCCATTGTTCCGCGCCGGGGACGCGAAACCGAGACCGTCTACAGCCTTTATGTCACTGATGGCTTCCGCCATCTCACCGGCATCCCTCTCGCTGGCGGGATCTGGTCACCGCCGAGCCGACGACGCTTGGCGATTGTGATGACCGGGAGAGTTGGATCCAACGTGACACACCACGACCAGGAAGAGGGTGGCCGGATCATCCAGCGCTTACGACTCCTGGCCGTGCGGTGGTCGTCGGGGGAGGAAGCGGCTGGGTCGGGTCGATCACGGTCGCGACAGTGATCGACGTGATTCCAGCAGGGAGGGCCACCCGCGACCTCTACGCGCCGGTGCCGCTGCAGGCCGGCGACGAGGGACGACTATTCCAGATCAACCTGTTCCCGTTGGGCCCGGCGCCGGGTGGTTGTGGCTGCTGGTGCTGCTGGTGGCCAACACCGGCACCTCGGCGGTGATCGCCTCGAGGAGGGGGTGCTGCAGAGGTGGTGCGACTTGGCGCCTTCATTCCGCTGTGATCCGGCTCGGCGGGCAACGTGGGCGCCCAGAGCTCCACGGTGGTGATCCGCGGCTGAGCACCAGCGGATCAGCCCTGGCCTGTGGCGCACGGTGGGCGCGAAGCGTTCTCGGATTGCTGTTGGCTGCTGCTGGTGATCGTGGTGGTTGCCCGGGGCGGAGGTTGGGCGGCGGCATTGCTGGTGGCCACCGCCGCCGGGCCATCAGGCTGGTCTGCATCACCACCTGCGGCCACGGCGGGGCGTCCCTTGCCCCTGACTGTTTCACGGGTGGGCCTGGATCCGCCCTTGATGTCGGCTCCATTCTCACCACCGCACCGACGTAGCCGGGGTGTTATCTCACCTGCAGAACCGCCTTCCTGGCTGCTGACCACGTGGGCCTGAACCCCTGAACGGTGAATTCCCAGGCTCCTGGAGAGTTTGCTTCACACTTCTTCAGGTTAGGCTTTACAACGTTCTGGTTTCGCTGTGGTTGTCGCACTCTTTCGTTGGATCGCCCGTCCAGTCAAGGCTTTCTCAGGCGAAGCCTGGTTCGGAAACGAAAGGCTGGTTCGCAGCAAGGCGTGCTGACGCCCCAGCCCGCGGCCGGCCGCTCCAATGCCTCGGTTGGTGGCGACTTAGTGCGCTTCTACTGCGCACTCGGCGGGTGCCCCTGCTCAGCCATTTGAGCAGGAGATCACCCTCGGCGCCAGGTTTCAAAGACCTGTGCGGCTCGAGGATGGAGCAGGGAACGGGAATCCGCACGGCGCCAAGGCCGGAGTTCGTTTTGGAGGTGGGCCCCAGGGGCCCTGGGCCTGAGTCAGCCCGTGCTTCAGCGCAAGCTGGCTGCGGCGCCGCGCCAAGGGAGCGGATGGGTGTGGCGGCCACCTGCGCCTGGTGGTTGAGCGTGCGAGGAATACCACAAGCCGGAACATTGGAGCTGCTCGACCCTGATCCAGGAGGGCACGATCGGTCTGGTTGCGCCGGCGTTGAGAGTTCGGACCCAACCGCGGCTACAAGTTCTCCACTACGCCTTACTGGTGGATTCGCCAGGGGATCACCCGCGGGCGATTGCCGGAAGAGGACCGCCCCCGATCCGGCTGCCGATCCACATCACGAAACGCTCACAAGTCAGAAGGTCAGCGTGAGCTGAGCAGGCAACTGGGGCCGCACCCCGAGCTGAGGCGAGCTTGGCGGTGTCGGATGGTGCTGCGGGGAGGAAGTGGAAGGAACTGCTCTGGCGGGGCGCGGGGGCAACCGGTGAGCCTGGAAACAAAGGGTGGGCGACGGCGAAGACACCGAGCTGCTTCGATTTTGCTGCAGGGCGATGGCACCCTGCCGAGGAAACGTCGATAACGAGTGGCCTTACGCGTGGACATTTGCGGGCGCTGCTGAGCAACGGCCGGAGCTGCAGGGCGCGATGTGCTGAGATGCGACGGCCATGGGACGTGGGGAGCCGATGAGCTCAACCGGCTATCGCCGCTTCCTGGGCTGAGCCGTGATCGGAGTGCGCAACCTGGAGCGGGGATGGCTCGTGGGCTTGCGGCGCCTGGCGCCCTGCGTCGGAGGATACGCGGCCAGCTGATCGTTCTCCCTGCCATGGACAGCAGCAACCGAAGTTCTCGCTCTTCCCGCGCTACGTGCTGTCAAGAGGCCGGCGTCCGTGCCCTGCTCGCTGAGCTGCTGAACTGGGGAGTTCAGGTGCTGGAGCGCCCGAGCCAGAAGCCCCGATTTGCTTCACCAAGTGGCCGGTCAAGCTGGCCAGCAGCGGGAGGCTGCGGCCCCTAGCCACCCCTGAGTTTTCGGGGGGCCCTCTGCGCCGAAGTGTTCTGCCGGCCTGTGAGCATGGAATCCGCCATGTGGATCGAACCGCCAGCCGCCAGGGGTCGGGGCCGTGAGACGCCTGGCCGCTACGGCTGCAGATGATCGTGTTCTGGCTCATTCCACATGGTGGCGGGGGATTACAACCGATGGCACACCCACAGGTGGCTCCTTCTCCGGATGGATCTTCTTAAGGTGCCGCCCCAGATCCACAACGAAGCTTTCGACGGGCAGCTTCTGTTGTTTACGGCCCCGAGGAAGTTGGGCAATCAGAGCTTTCGGCACCGGCACTTGGCCAATACATGCTTTTGGCCGGTGGGCCGGGCGAGCTGTATGTGTTCCCCGCCTGGAAACCCATTCGGTGCCGCCCTTCGTGGCGGACGGCGAGCGCTGGTTTCTCTGGCCTTTCAACGTGGTTGGCCGTTGCCACGCCGGCGCAGCCTGCTGGGGCCGGCACCGGCCGCTGCACCAAATATTTCCCTCTCCAGCTGCGGCAACGAGGCCCCGGGGGGGTTTGCCTGAGGGTCTCATCGCGTCAGCCGTGCGCAGCGCTTACGGGCGGGCGGGGTGAACTGATTACCCGTCGTAGAGGAAGGCCACTCACCTGCCCGTTGCAATTCGGTTGGAACGGCACATCCACGATTTGAGGAGATCACTTTCCGGGCCAGGAGCAAACACTGGGAAGGTATCGCCGTTTTTCAGGGGCGTTCAAAACGAACCGGCTGGTTAGTCGGCTGGCCCCGCCAGCACTTTGCAGGGGGCCCCATTCGCCCCGCTGGGGCCACCGGTTTTCAGGAGGGGCCGAAACAGGATCGTGACATAGGTTGCCCGGTGTTTAAGGCGGCAGGGGCCCAAACCGAGGGGGGGGCTTTTTTTGGGAAGTTGGGTGGGCTTTTTCCACTTTTCGGGGGACAGGGCCCCAAGGGGATCTCTTCTTTTTTTTCTTTGTT
>Ga0163217_1072429_pt1 | contig 14342 bp, 19 predicted proteins | sample SynspAceP_FD_185933 | JGI IMG/M metagenome (GOLD analysis project Ga0163217, IMG submission 185933) | Saline lake microbial communities from Ace Lake in Antarctica - Synechococcus sp. Ace-P (PacBio error correction) | ecosystem: Environmental > Aquatic > Non-marine Saline and Alkaline > Saline ... | reverse complement strand
CTCATTGCCACATGAGCTGCACACGAACAATGGCCTCCATTCACAAAACTCCCTCCGGGTGCCCTGACCTCTGGTCAGATCAGAGAAAAGGGTGCACGCGAGCGAGACGTTTCTCCTGCGCGATGGACCCCATCAGTGAGCGCGGTCCGGCGGCCGGGGGCCCGGGGCGGATAGGGGTTGCCCCGAAACAGTCGTCCGTGCTCCGGCTCGCAACTTTTGGGCGATTCTCATCGATTCCACATAGGGGTATGTGCGAGGTGGCAAACGCGCGCGCGAGCAAGCCGCGACCCTTGCGCCTTGGCGCGCTCTGGGCAAGGAACGGATCGGGACCTGATGCCAAAAGATGTCGTATATGCAAGATGCGCTGCGGGCAGGGCGGGTCCGGTCGTTGGGCTGCGCTTAGAGCGTAACAGATGATCATCACCCTGCCGCTGCGTACCGGCATCGATTCCTCGGACCGTTGATTGGCCGCTGTTGCGCCAAGCGGCTCGGGATGGTCGGGCAGGCGGCGACGGGATCGCGACCCACAAGTGGTTGACCGGATCTTTCCGCTGCTTCGATGACAACGACGGTAACCCTGCCAATGACCTAGGATCGCTGGGATGCTGAGTAGCGCGCAAGGGTGTGTCAGCCGTGCTCAGTACGCCCTCATCGCGGACGTGTGGTCAGCGTGTCGCTTTATCTGCCTATTAATTACGCATATCCGCCGTTAATAATGATCAATCGCACGATTGCGCGCCAGACTGCCATCAGACGGTTGGCGTTCCATTTGTTTTCGGGCGTTGCTATGCTGGCCTTGGGGGTATCGATGGCGGGCGGCGACGGATCATGCGAATGCCGCGCAGGGTCGGGCCTTGTGCGCTGCCTCATCGGCAACCCGGCTGGTCGTTCGCACACGTGGGCGTGTCAAGGCCTCATGCCGCACGCATGGCGCTGCCCCCGAGTGGTTTTTCTGACAACATCGGGCGGGATCAGGAGGTGGCGTCTGAATTTCTCATTGGAACTCGGCCGACGGGAAGCTGATCGGCCACGACCCAAACCGCCGAGCGTTTGTATGCCAGCCGCGGCGCTGCGGGCAAGGCGGTTGGTGACGGCCCTTGGTGGGGCGGGCGCGCTCTGACTGGGTGCGGCAAGAGACAATCCTATAGATCACTGTATGCTGGTGCGTCAAACCACGGTTTTGTCTGGCTGGGGATGCGAGCTGCTTTGTGGAAAGCCGTGAGTTCTGGGCCCGTATGCCTGGGTGAGGAGTCCGCATTGTCGCCTGACCGACCACCGGATGATCCGGCGCGACGGCCCTGGTCTTGGGCGATCGTCGCTCGGCGTTGTGTATGGCGCGACGAGGCAGGCCCGCCTGTTGGGGCGGGCGCGTGTTTGGCGGTTCTTGGTGCTGGGTGGCAAGTTGATGCGGCGGCCTTTTGGCCTGCGGCTGCGCCGCGATTGCGGCCAGCCGGGGAGGGCTGCCGCCTCGGCCTGGGGGGGGGAATGCGTCTTGCGGATATTGGCATACGACGCTGGCGCTGGCTTCAGATCAGGCGCGGCCTTAGGTGTCTTGCAGGGCGGTGCTTTTGCCCGCGTGTTGGCAATGAGGTCCCCCGATGGGAACTGCCCCGCGTGAGGTTGAGAGCTGCTGGTATCCCTGGCCGCGAATGGTGGGCCGCAAACGCTTGCGGTGGGGTGGGCTGAACCACCCGAAGCCTCGTTGTCACCGATTTGTCGTTGAGGGTTTGCGCGCGCGGGCGCGTGTGGCGACCTCTGCAGGCGGAGCGCGCATGTGTTCGGCGCGGGTCAGTGCCTGTCTGCATCCCGAGATGTCGCTCGGTGGCAGGTCGAGCCACGTCCCGGCGGGACCAACTGTCAGTCCATCACCCCATAAGATGATGGGTATCCATGCCACTGATACGCGTTTCGTTGGTTGCGCCACCCTTGTGTGCCCGACGGGCCGACTTGACCATCCGGGCGCACATGCCGATGGGGGTTTCCTGATTCCAGCTGCGCCATGTTCTGGCGCGCCCGACCATCTTGCCTGCTGGGCGCGGGGCATTGCTGGGGGCGGTGATCATTTGGCTGCGCAAGGGGCGCGGCGAATGAATCCCTGGCCAGAATTATTTCCCGCCGATGGCGATATCGAGATCATGGAGGTCAAGCCTGGCTGACCTGATGGTTGGCAATACGGGACCGGCCCGTGCGGGTGGGCAGCCCATTACAGGTTGCGAACATCCCGGACTGGGGGTTGCGACGCGCCGCCCCGCGGCACTTTGCGGTGATATCGCCGCAGGCCCGCCTGCGTTTGACCGGGGCAGGCCGTGAAGTACGCCTTGGCTTATGGCGGTGCGGCGCCGTGGTCTTTGGTTCAACGTCATGTCTGAGGGAATTATGAATGGCCACCCGCCTTGCCCCGCGCCGTTTATGCCGCCATGTAGGGCCCACCCCGGCGCGCCTGCGTCTGGGGCGATACGGTTCTGATTCATAGAGGTTCGAGCGTACCTGACCACGTATGGCGAGAGGTCAGTTTGGCGGCGGAAGGGTGATCCGCGATGCTGGGCCATCACAGGTTTCGCGTGCCGGCAGGTCGCTGTCGGATACTCGTCGATTACATGCGCTGTCGTTTGATCATGCGGGCATCTGGAGGCCGATGTCGGTATGCCGCGCAGGGAGCGTGATCATGCATCGGCAGGCGGGCACCCCGACACGGCAACCGGCGTCGATATCTCATCAGGTCCGGGCACCGTGTGATGCGTCGGGGGCGGATCTTGACCGCCCGGGGGTATGGCCGCGCTACCACTTTTCTCCCGCACAGACGAAGGTTGGCGCTGCATTTCGGGCATCCAACCTTGCGGGGGGGCCCGGGCCGTCGCATGGCTCGCTTGCACCACCTGCACCCCCGGCCCCTGGCATATCGGGCGGATGTTTGCAGGCCTGGATGCGATCCCGTGACATTTCGGCTGTCGGGCCAAGGGCATGCGGCCGCCCCGAGGCGCGTGTTGAAAAGGTGCAGGCGGGGCTTGGCGCGTTGAAACCTGCAACGAGACTGTGGCCCACGCCCGGCCCGCCATAGATTGCTGCCTGTCAGTGGCGATGACATGGATGTGCAGTGATGATCCACACGACACGCTGAACGGGATCCGGGTTGTGGAACACCCTTGCCGCGTCAAGGGCCGCACGATTCATGCCTTTCATACCGAGGCGCGGGCGGCGGCACGCGAACATCCTGCGGGTCGTGGGGCATGGCGGAATATCATCCCATCCTCCACCACCCCCACGATGCCTTATACCGCCCAGCACGGCTGAAGAGCATTGCTGGACTGCTGTTATGGTCTTGCCATCACTTGACCTTCGTATCCCCGAGGATGTGGCCTTCGCGGAAGGCCGCATCCGGCGTGAACGATTGCCGCCGGGATTCCTGCTGACATGGGGGCGCTGTCGTCCTGTCATCCGATAGCCAGCCATGGGCCGGGTCGGGAGAGGTCATAACCCGCACTGGCCAAACCCGCCACAAGTGAAGTGCAGCCGCGGGCGGTGAGATGACCGGCGCGAATGGACAATTCGGCGGGCGCCGCTACATTGCGGATTACACCATCAAACCCTGCGATGGGCATGGCATATGGCGCATATCGGCAGCGGGCGGCGGCCAACGCGCGCCGATATTGGTGCTGTGGCACCCGGCGTTTTCGGGGCCAGCCCTGAACTGGTGCTGATGGAGGTGGCATGTTCGTCATTGGCCAGATGGGCGATCGACGGATCATTCCCCGTTTCAGCCAATATATTCGCGCCGATGTTCGGGCACCGTAGGCCGCGCGATGCAGGCCAGTTGCGCACCATTTCGTATTCCGCCGCCGACTGGGCGGTGGCGGTGGCAGGCGGTGGGTTGCAAAAAACGCCTTCTCGCGTGCAAGGCCGCACCATCGGCAAGGCCGACATTGATCTGAACGCCGCCCGGCCCGCAGTAGACGTGAAACCCGAACCTATGAGGTGCGGGCCGACGGCATCCTTTCTGCCTGCGGCCGGCCACCGAACTGCGCTTGCGCAAACGCTATTTCCGTATTGAAGGCCGTCTGACCTGTGCCCTTAACCGCACGCATTCCTGCACCGCACGGCCAGGGTGGCGCCCTGCAAGCACGTCACGCTGGGCTTCGCCGGGGCGTTTCCTGCGTCGGGCACGGCCTGCCACAACACGGGGCCGCAGCTTTTGGTTGTCTGGATCAGAAACCGCCTTGAATGATGGCCGACGCGTTTGATTTGGCGGTGGTACACCGGATCGGCATTTCTGGCGGGCGGATGGGCTGGGTTGGTCAGTGTTTCTGGCGATCTGCGCGGCTGGCCCTGGCATATCGGCACCGCCCACCGCCTGCCAGATGCCGAGGATCATCTGATCATCCGCCAGGATTCACGGGCTGGAGGCGGATGTTGCGCGGTCTTGGGACCGAATGCACATCACCACCGCTCCCTTCCGCCCGAAGCGGGGGCCTTACGGCCCATGGGCCGGGCACGCTGGACACAGCACGGGCGACGGCGGGCCATACCCATGCAGCGAGGACGGACACCCTTTATGCCCACCCCCACGCTTGACCGTCTTGCACCGGATTCGCGTGGCTATCGCCCGCGTTTCGGTCGGGGAGGTTTGCCTCTTAGCAAGGTTGTTCTTTGAACAGGCGATCACCGATGGTACGTGATTGTGCCGATACGCTGCACGACTGGTGCAGGCAACCTTGTTGGTTTTGGCAGTGGTCGATGGGATGGTTATCTTATGGTCCATGCCCGCGACCGGAACCGATCATTGCAGGCCTGCCGATCTTCGCCTTTGCCTATTGCCGGTCGCGAGCGTGGTTGGAAAATGCCGCGATCGGGTGCGCTTTTGGCCAGGACCATTGGCCTTTGCTGACCGCAACATTGCCGCCGCGCTGCCCTATGCGGGTGCGGTCGGCATGCGACCGTCGATTGGCGCTGCAGACGACGAGGTCTTTGTCATGTTCCTGCAAGCCTCGTCGCCAGCCGATAGCTGCGGCGGTCAAGTGTACGTACCCTTGGGGCAGCGGCGGGGCAGTCGGTTCTGGAAGGGTCTGGGCGCTGTCATCGACGCCTTTGCCGGCCTTGCCATGTGCGCCACTGTCAGCGCTTGGCCTGCCTGTCTGGGTGCGACTTGCGCAGATGCGGCATGAAACCTTGATATGGCTATTCGGTCAGAAGGCTCCATGGTCCCTTGCGCGTGGGTATCGGCGGTCCGTGGCGCGGGCAGACCACGCTCACGGAAAGCTGTGCTCGGCACTGCGCCCGCTAGTTCGATGGCTGCCATTCCAATGACATCTACACGCGAGGCGATGCCGGAATATCTGATCGTGCGCGGTCTGCCCGAACGTCCCGCGATGGTCGTGAGGGTGAAACCGGCGGTGCCCCACAACGCCAATCGCAGAAGATGCAAGCATGTAACCTCGCGCATCGGCTTCTTGCGCCGGGGTTCATGATTCTTGACTGATCTTGATCGAATTCGGCAGGTGACATCTGGCGCCCATTCCAGCCCCGGAACTCGCTGACCTGGGACAATTCTATGTGATCGACACGCCGCCGGACAGGGACATGTCCGGCCAACGGGGGGGGCCTGCGGTTCACGCGGTCGGATTTGCTGGTCGTTCAACCAAAATTGACTGGGCACCGATGTGGGCGTTGATCTGCTGCTTGCACAGCGACCCGCAGGCGGCGCGCCGAGGATTTGCCTTCGTTCTGGCACGTGCGGCGGGTGTGGGGTTGACCAGACGTGCGCTTTGGTCAACCGAGGCGGCCTGCCCTACGCGAGTGGATCATCGCATTGACGCCCCGGTTGGCGCGATCGGGGCGTGGATTTTGCGCCTATATATCGGGTGGCCGTGGGGGGCGGGCGCCTTCCATCCACGGGCACTGTGTCCCAGCACCAGGTTTCTGGTAAATATATATTTTCGGGCAAGATGCAGTGAGAAGCAAATGAGAGATCGTTTGGTTGGGCCGCGTGCCGCGCACGACCGTCTGATGAAGAGGATACGGGCGGCTTGTTTGCCAGTCCTGCATTTGGCCTGCTTGGCGTTCTGCGCGCCTTGGGCGCAGCAGCACGGCGCCAAGGTCCGCTAGGGACGTGATTTCGTGACTGGGATTGGCAAGGACAGCCTTGGCCCGCTTTCATATCCCTCCTGCACACTGCCGCGATGAAGGCGCGGCAAGCCTCGATCTGCTCCGCGCTGTCTCAGCGACGGCTCGCCTGTGTTTGCGCCCGCACGGACGATGATTGCGACACGCGGATTCGTTCAAAACCGGGATTCGGGACGGGAGCAGCGACATCCCCGCCTTCATGGTGTACATCACTTCTTGAGCATCAAGGGCGGGGGGGGGGGGGGGAAGGGAGGGGAGGGGGGGGGACATCGCGGACCTTACGGTTCGTCAGCGAGCACGTGCGCGCCACCTCGGACGCGTTCGATACGCTTCAAGCGCCATGTTTGCGGCCTTGATCCGCTCGCAGTTGTCCGGCGTTCCGAACCCGCCCATGCCCTATCGTTTTCTCAACTGGCTGCGGTTTAATGCGTTAATCGGAAGGGTTAGGGACTCTCGCCGCCGGGGGGCGCCGGACCACAGACCATTCCGCGCCGTCCCAGGCACTTCTGCCGAAGGTTGACTGGCGCGATCGGGCCACCGTTCGCGCCCGGGCGACATGTTCACCACGATGTATGTTCCATCAGGGTCTGAGGCCGCACAAAACCAGTTCGGGCCACCTCGTCGGCGATTACGCTCTGCGTCCAAGTGTGGGCGTGCGTCGGGCAGGGCGAGCATGAACGGAACTCGGTCCAGTGCGGGCGTTTTGGCTGGGTCAGACCACAGATGTTGGAACTGCAAACGAACCGGATCGACGCGCCAGGATCGGCCGCGTTGTCCAGCCCTCGATCCCGTGGCCGCGCTGCGGGTTGCCTCTTGCGCGCGGTCCCACCAGGCGCGAACAGCGGCGGCCTGCGCATCACTTCGCCGGTGAAAATCCGGGGCGACTTCGGGAGTGGTCCAAGGCGTGGCGGATCTTGCGGGCCGATTAGTCGACGCTAGACGCCTCGGGGGCTTGTGACATGTCGATATCGTGAAAGGTTGCCAAGACCCCGACGATATGGCGCAGAATCTCTATATAGGTCTTCCTTGCTGCTTGATGTAGTAACATGCAGCCGGGCTTTCGGGATTCCCCGCGCCGGTCGCAATCGCCTGTGTCGAGGCCCGTGCGGCCGTTGCGGCGCAATTCTCTTGGCCGCCTGTCGGTGGACAAAAGCGTTTCTTCGCGTTCTGAACAGATCGGCGCGCCGGGCTGGTCCTGGCGGGCGCGGTGGCAAGGGTCGTGGCAGCGCGTGTTTCATGCGCGCGGGCCCGGCCAGGCCCGTCGCCTCGACTCGATCAGGATCTCGGTACGAGGGGCATCATGGCGCGACTCGCCACGGTCGAAACCGGCGCTGTGCCGGAAAGGAACATCCGGCGAGACGGCTGTTGTAGGCGCGGAAAATGATCGACGGCTCCGGAAATACTGCACCAGTTTGACACTCGCCATGGTTTGCCGCCCGCTCTTCGATCGTGGCGCGGATGCGGTCGCACGAACAGCCTTGGGCGCGATGATGGGCCATCCTTGCGTCGACGTGAATTTCGCCCGGGGCCCGCTCCGTGTTCGGCCACCGCCCGCAGGCAGGTGGTCATAGCCCCGGATCACGGCGCCCGCCCCGGATTCACGGGCGATTGCCGGACAGGACACGACATCGCCCCGCCGGTCCGGCGAATCAGCGGGCAAGGGTTGCGCGGTGTCGTCATGGGGGCCCTAGAGCGCGTTCAGCATCTTGTCGACGCGGGTCAGAAAGCGCGCGGTCGCATACGCGTTGCGTGGTTATGCCATAAGCTGGCGCCAAATAAACCGGCAGGCGGGGTGAAAGATGGGGTGGCGAAACCCGGCGTGTCACAGGGCTGCGGCCGGATCGCGGATCCAAGGCGATCCACACCAGGGCGAGCCTGAGTGGTGAGCCTGAAAGGGCGCTGTTGGTCAGCTTTTCCCGTCGGGGACTGGACGCGCTGCGCGGGATGTCGAGGACCGCCAGGCACGGCCCAGTTCCAGCGAGCCCTTGGATCGGCGGGAACGCCCAGTAATACCAGTTGGGATAGACATCACGTCAGCCTCGCCCATTCCAGCATCGGCGATGTGGTTCGGCCTGCAGGGCGCTATTGCTTGCGGTCAGATAGATAACGTTCCCTTCGGCACGCTGGAACCGGGTTAAAACCCTCGGCATAAGATCGCCGCGCGGACCTCAGGCCGGCTGCGCCATGGTTTTCCAACGAACGGGCAAGGAATCGCCGCACAAAGGCTGTCGGGGGCTGGGAATGGCAGAAGCCTGGTCAGCAGACGCATGCGCGGGTATCCTGTTCGGCGATCAGTGGAGGGGGCAGTGTGGAGGGTCAGTTGGGGCGCGCTCGATTCCCCACCCGCGTTGTTCACGAAAGCGGTCGGTTGCGGCGGGCTTCATACATCGCCGACCCTGCCGGAAGGTCCCGGCCCTCCCCACCCGTCGGGAGTGGCAGGAACGCGGCGATCCGCTCCATGCTTCATCGCAGCCGATCCCGTTAGTCAGGGCGCGCCCGCTGTCGATGGAACTTCAAGCTCGATCAGATGGCACCTGCTTCCAGCTGTTCGGCGGTGCGTCGGGGATTGGCTGCATGATCAGATCGAGGCCGCGCTGCGGTTGCCGTTAGATAGTTAACCAGCCGATTGATCGAGGCATCCATGCAACGTTTTGCACCGTCGGGGTTTTGTTCTCGACCAGTCGGTTGCGGGGTTTCGATGGTGGTGGAATAGGGCCGCCGTTCGGCCATTGATGAAGACATCGGCGTCAAGGCCTGGAGCCGCCGCCGATCGGTTCCCGAGGTGGCAGGCCCTGCTGCACGAATCGTCTCGTCGCTCAGGAACTGGCTGCAGGTTAAAGCCGTAGGGGCGCCAGTATGTTCGTCTTGAAGCCTGCGTCCGCGGTCAGCCATTGCCAGAAAACTGAACTTGCGTCCCGTGATCAGCCGGTGGGAGGATTGGCAGGTTTCTTCCAGCCGGAAATACTTGCCCGCCATGGGCAATCGCACCTGCGGGTTCGCGTGAAAAACGCCCGACGGACCATGGTGGGGATTTCTTGGGTGTATGTCGAAGGACAAAAGGCAGGTTTCCCCGCATAGGAATCGAAGCCGATCCGCCGCCAGAAGCGCGGCGGTTGTTCACCTGCGGCCCGCCCCATTGACGATTTCCAATCGGCGTGTGCCGGCATAGGTGCAGTCGGCCACCAGCCTTGATTTAAAGCCGCATGCCGGTTGCGCATCAGTGGTGGTGCCCAAAGCGCACCTGTTCCTGTGCGCGGGCGCTGCGGCGGCCAGGAAGTCGGGCTTGGCCGCCATTAAGGTCGTTTTCATTGCAGTTCTTCCTTTCTGTTGCTGGTGTTGCAGAGTTGGTGGGGTCTTCGGCCGGACAGGGGAGCGCGCATATCGGCGGTCCAGCCCCGGGGTCTTGCCGGAGGTTCTCAGGCCGTGGGGTCGGCTGATGCTTGAAGGCGATCTGCGTTCCGTCATTTCCTTCATCCGCCGTCTTCGATGGGATTGAATGCGGGTCGTAACGGTGCAGCACATCCAGCGCTCCAATCTTCGTAGTGAATCTGGTAGATCCGGTACGGCAGGGCCAGCGCAAAAGCGGCAGCGCAAAGTTGGATGTGCTGATTGCGGGCCATCTCGTGATGTGTAAACCTCGTCGCAGCGCGCCATCTGGGCCCATCACGAGGGGCCGGATCAAACGGGCGCGGATAGGCACCTGCAATAGGTCAGACGCGGGTTCGTGTTTGAGCGCTGCAGGTGGTGTGGTTCATCCACATTCCCAGGCGGGCGGGGTGTCAGCCTCGATCGCCGCGAGCGACTTCGCGGGCTGTGCGCCGCCGAAATTCCGCCACGAGGGCCGCGGAATCCGCATTGCGCGGGGCGATCAGGCAAAGGACCGTCGGCCGTCGGGCGGGACAATATCGGCAAGGCGTTTTGTTAGATTAGCGCGATGCGGTGTTCGACACGGTCAGCAATAGGCTCACCCTCGGTCTGGGCGGCCGCGCAAGCGCAGTGCCACGCTTTCATAGCCCGGAAAAAGTGCTATGGGCCTGCTGAGTCGGTCGCGGGCTAAGGGGCGCATATCCAGCCGCGTGATGATCCGTTGGTGCCATTGGGCATGCTTGCACCTTCTGGATGTCGGGCCGGCGAAGCTCGATGTCTGCGGCTGCGGTTCGACCGTGACGCCCGGTATAGGTTCACGTTGCCATTGTGCGCAGCATTCCGTGCCGCAGGCTGCCGATCCCGCCAGAGCCACCGGCGATGAACCCGCCACAGTCGGGGTGCGGCTTGGTCGAGGAACATGGTCAGCATCTGGCGGTTGCCGCCGCGCCTCTTCGGACCTGGGCGGATGCGCGCGCCCGCCTCGCAGACTACCGGCGGGGGCCACATCGATACGCGGTTCAGGCGCGTGACTCGATGATCGCGCGCTCTCATCGGCACGGCATTGTCCATAATTGCCCGTGCCGCCCCACGCAGGTGTCAGCGGCCACCGCCGTGGCGGGCGGCGGCCGCGGCGATGGTGATCACCTCGGCCTCGGTCTTCGGGATCACCAGCAACTGGCCCGATCTTGCCATCCAGTTGCGGCCGATAGGATGGGCGATACCAAATAATCTTGACGCCGCCTCGAAGTGTTTGGCATCGTCATAGGTGCGGTCGCGCCAAGGTCGGCGCGAAAGCGGCCAGGGTTTTGGGAAGAGGACGGTCATGCGGGCTACCTCGTGTCATTGAAGGGCCTTCGACCCCGCCCGAAGATGCGTCGCGCCGTGGCGGGGCGGGCGCGCGCATCCTGCGCGTCCGGTGCGGGGTCGCAGGGAAATCGGCAGGCGCGCTCGCGGCCAGCGGCGCTGTGGGGCGTTTGCCGAGCATTAGGGCGGGGTGGTGGTGATGCATCGGAGCCATCGCCGGTTCAGTTGGGCCGCGGTTGACCAAGGACGCAGTCTCGACCGGGTCTAGTGCGAGGGATAGAACGGATTCGGCCACGTTATCGGCGCCGACTCACTGAAACCCCGGCGGCGCGGCCTCAAAGCGGGTGCAGGCGCGCAACGGGGGCAGTGCGGCCGGGGGGTGGCGTCTTGCAGCCCAAGGTTGTTGTCGGGCAAAACGCACAGGCAACCCCGGCGGCGGCGGCGTCGTCGGGCGCGGGCGCACCTGATTCCGCCGGGCCGGATCGACGCGACAGGCATGCCGCACAGCACCCGGCACCCATGCATTGCAGCAGTCAGGCGCACGTTCGGTCAAAGGCTGCGCCTCGGGTCGAGCACTCGTCAACGGGATCATCCGCAGCCCGTGATCGTCGGCCAGACGAAAGATGCGGGCCAGTTTTTTCTTTGTTTGGCATGCGGTAGGACAAAGGGCCAAACCCCGCGTCGCCCGTGCGCGCAACGATGCGCGCAATTTACCGGGCCAACAGAACGGCGTCGCCAAAAGGTTCCGCTGGACACAAGGGCGCCGCGCGCACGGTAATGCGCCGCGCCAGTCAGCCGCCACCTCGGCCAGACCTCCCAGCCAGTGGCACGCCGGGCTCGACCAGTCGACTGGTGCGGCAGGCGCGCGGGGTGGCCTGCGCAAGGCCTCCGTCGAGCGCCGCGGGTCGCGCGAGTGGCGTGATGTCGGCGGCGCGTCCAGCGGGGCGCGGGGTCGGCCGCGTCGCCTTCGAGCGCGGGAAAAAGGCCGGGCGGCAGGTTTTGAGCGCGCGGGGCATATGAACGTCTTGTCCAGATGGCAGGTGCGAGATCGACCAGGCAGCGGCCCGCAGCGCGGCAGGCGGCGGGCCGGGCGCGGGGGTCGATCCGCGCGATTCGCCCCTCGGCCGGGTCAGCGTTGGCGGTGGCCCCGTTCAGGGAAATCGCTCAAACTTTTCACTGCGTTGATCTCGCTCCATTTGCCGCGGCCAAGAACCAGGCTCTTTTTGATGCGACCAGACGAGTCAATCGCGAACAATCGCCACCCCCAGAGCGACCGCAGCACCAGTGCCGCGAACATCTTGGGTATTCCGTTGCGGAAACTACGATCGATGATGCGCGAGGCAACGCCCGGTGTGTCGTTCCCGTCGCCCCGCACGAGATTCCGGCCCACACGCCCGATCGCGCAGACAACCCGCGATCTTCAGCGCCCGCCATTGGAAATAGGCAGCGCCGGACGGGGCCAAAGCTTTGCGCAGCCGCGCCACGTGTTGCGCCTGGTAAAGCGTGAAAAGATTCGCGCAGTTGTGGTCGGTCGGCGTAGCCCACCACCGTATTCGACAGGATTGGAAGAACGCAACGAGCCAGCGCGATAAGAGCGCGGCAAGGTGTTGTGCACCATAGGTCAGGATCAGGGGCGTGGGCCACGATCGGCGTCGTACTTGCACGATCACGGCAAAGGGAACGGCTCATCTCGATCGGGCGCGAAGGGCAAAAAAGCCCGCAGAACACCGCGGACAATGGCCATGGGCCAGCGGAGAAGAAACGTCAGTTTTCACCGTGCACCGGCTGAAGGTATCAGCGATGCCCTCGACGAGCAATGTTCCAGATTGCGGCTGGGGGCGGGGCTCGAAATCGGGATCTCTTTTGTACCGGACCCAGAATTCGCAGAACGCACCGCGCAGACAGGGTTCAGACCGGCGCCCCGGCCAGATGCTGTTGCGCGCGCGGCGGCGTTGCGGTTGCATTGACGGGGCCGCGCCCGCGTCGTCATCAATGGTTGATGTCGGTGTCATGCAGCGTTCCCTTCAGGATGTTGCGATATGCGCGGCCTCGGTTCGAAAAGACGTCGGACATGCGGGAATCTCGCCTTCTGGCCACGGCTCGGCGACGGGTCAGATCGGCCACCACCGCAGGCCCGGCGCGCAGCGGCATCACTGATGATGCGTTCGACAGATCGAACCGCCTCATAGACCGATGCGGTGCGAGATCCAACGGTTCAGCCGCGTGTTCGGGACGCCAGCGGATTACATCATTGTTCAGTTGGAAGGCGCGTCATTCTCGAGGCGGCAAAGGGTCGTCCATCAGCAAAGATGCGGCGGCGCAAGTGCCATGCGCGCGCGATGGAGCCACGCGCATCTTCATGCCGCCCGGACCATTCGCGCGGAATAGCGTCTCGAATTTTGTTCAGCCCGACCCTCGTGAAGGGCGGCGCGCACCACGTTTCGCGCGCGGCGTTGCCGCGCGGAACCAGGCCGCTGAGAGGCGGCGGCAGCAGACGTTGGTTCGACCCACACTGGGCCAGGGCATCAGGGTCGGTTCCTGAAAGACAAAGCCGAGGCGTCCTGTTCACCTTCTCTTTTCGATCGGGCGATGGGTGATTCGTGCCTGCCGTCACCGGCAACAGGCCACGCAATCATCCGCATTGTGTGGATCTTTGCCGCAGACCCGAGGGGCCGAAAGTGATGAAATTCGCCGCGATTGCTGTCAGGGTCATATCCTCGACGCCAGAATCTGGCGCGCCGAATTTCCTGCGTACCGGGGTCAAGGCGGAATAGGGGCCGGTCATGCCGGTGCCCCCGGATCGGCAGGGGTTGTCATTCGGACAGGCAGGGCGGACCACTCTTTGGCAGCAGGTGGGACCAGTTCGCGCGCCGCACATGATCGACAAAGGCGCGGCCTTTTGGGCAGGGTGGCGGGCAGCGGCATTCCCGCATGGCCACCCGCGGGATAGGTGGCAGGAGTTCTTGCGCCCTGACAGCCCAGACGCCCCGCCAAGGGGGTCAGGCCAAGGGTGGCGGGTTCGTGGGTGGCCAATATTGCGCGTTCAGGGGGCGGGGTTGCGCGCAGCGCGATTCACTCTCTTACACAGAAATCGGGCGCGCAGCCGCCAGCATTCATTGGCTGGTCTTCCATATCGGCCGCATGGGGAACGTGGCGCGCCTCATCCTCGGTCAAAAAGCCCGGCGGGCTGGCCCTCGCGAACAGGCTTGCCGGACAACCGCGATTCACTGCGTGGCGGAATGCGCAGATTTCGCGCGTGACGTATCCATCCGGCGCGATCTGGCCCGCCGGTGGCTTGTTTCCAGCAGGACCAGGGCGGGCGCCACCCGGGCTTGCGGGCCACCGCAACCGCAATGTCGGTCACATCGCATCCAAGGTGCCCGCCGACACGGTCAAGCGTTGCCGGGGATAGCGCGCATGCTCGTTGCTTTTCCGAATGCGCAGGTGGGCAGGGAACACGGGCGGGGCAATTCAATTTTTCGGGGGGGGGAATATATGGCAGGGGGGCCGGCCCGTTTATTTTCTCCCCTTTTCTTTCTTTGGGGTTTTTTGTG
>Ga0163217_1054504_pt1 | contig 14342 bp, 16 predicted proteins | sample SynspAceP_FD_185933 | JGI IMG/M metagenome (GOLD analysis project Ga0163217, IMG submission 185933) | Saline lake microbial communities from Ace Lake in Antarctica - Synechococcus sp. Ace-P (PacBio error correction) | ecosystem: Environmental > Aquatic > Non-marine Saline and Alkaline > Saline ... | reverse complement strand
CCAAGCTAGCGCTGCCTGAAACGCCGTGTCCTGCTTGGAATTCCCGGCCTCTGACGCTGGGCGTGGCCGACCAGACGGAAACCTTCGCCAGGCCACTTAGCCGAAGAAAACGCGGCACCGATTATCAGGCAACCCACCGACGATGAAGGAGCGTAACAAGCGGTGGCAGCGCGCGGGCGATGATGCCTATGGGGCGATCTGGCCCTGCGTCCGGGGTGCAGGCGGTGCGAACCGATGTCTGCGTCCCGATCTCTCGGCGGCTGGCAGACGCAGTAGGGCAGTGCCAACGCCAAGGCCGCGAGTTGGGAACTTGGTCGCGCACATCGTGGGCCACGCGGCGACGGCAATTTTCACAGCGTCGCTGCTGCTTGATATGAAAATGCGGGGGAGGTCGCCGCGCCGAAAGCTTTAATCAGCTGGCTCAACGAGATGGCATCTCGATGGAGGGAACGTTACGGGCCGAGCATGGCATCGGGCAGGGCAACGCCCCTATCTGGTCAAAGAGCTTGGCGCCGCGGTCGATGTCATGGGGGCGATCAAACGGCGCTGGACCCCGGATAACTTATGAACCCGGCAAGATGTCTACCCGAAGGCCGTCGCAGTGACAGGCTAGGCGCAAAGTTCGAAGATTGGCGTCCCTGCCTAGGGCAGGACGCGATGCCTCCGGCTGGGATTTATGCCATTTGGAAAGGGGCGCGTGCGCGAGGTTTTCAACGTGGGTCGCATTTGTTGCTGTCTTATGGTCGGCTGGTTCTGCGTGGTTGCGCAAGGGCTGCCTAAATGTCGACAAGATCCTATCTGGCGAAGCATTCGGATTCATGAAACTCAAGTTCAAAGCACTGGTAGTGGGCGGCGGCCGTCGGGCACGATCGATTGCTATCCATCGGCCCGCGCCGGATGGGATGATGTGATGGTTTGCTGCTTGCAGCGGGACGAGCTGACGTCCCGCTCTACCTGGATGCGCGGGGTTGCATGCCTATTTTAACATTCCTTTGCACACGCACATCCATGACTATTTCGATCAAGTTCTATAAAACGCTTGAGGAAGAAAGCCGGTTCTGACGCGGGCTTTGCCGTGGTCGGCAACCTTTGCGCATGGCGCAGACAGACGCGCGCATGGACGATACTATGCTCTATGCCTCAACGGCAGAGACCTGTTGGCGTTGCCGTACACATTATGACGCCCGACGAAGTTCAAGGCAAAGTGGCGTCATCAAGGGACTGACGAGGTCTGAAAGGCGCACTGTATCACGATACAGACGGCTATTATTACCCCGCCGATGTCACCATGACGCCGCATGGCAATAGCTGGGCGCGACAGCGCGTTGTTGAATGATGAGCGCAATGGCAGGCGGATTGCATGCGTTTCACTGAATGGGATGCCTTGGAAGTCACATGCACTTAAGATGTCAGAACGTGGCGGCAACCTGGTGCCTTACGCATGAGCAGATCTTTATCACCCGCTCGAAACGGTCGTGACGGCCCTCTGCGCAACACGCGCAGGCGGAACGGCTCAGTTGCTTGGGATCAAGATGCTGCCATTCCGGTGGAACATTCGTTTCGTGATGGATCAGGACCCTGAGCTTGGGTTTCAAGTGGCGCGCGCAGGGCAATCCGGAGCATCCGTTGTGCTGACGCCGACAATGAATCCCTATGCGCCGCGAAGAACGGGGCGGCTGGGGGATTCTGGCATCTACGAGCCACGGCGCTCAGCCCAGCGCGGTTGGAGTACGGAGTGCCGGACAGTTCCGGGGCCGATCTTTCCCGCTGGATCTGGAACCGGATCGCGGATCATACATGGCGATGGCCGAACGTGTGCCGTCCTGCGCCGATCTCCGGGCTGAAGGACGATTTCAACGCGGCCAATCTGTATACGCCTGATGGGAACCCGCTGAGTTGTCCGGCACCGGGGCCTGCGCCAACATGTGGCTGGCCGAAGGTTTTCCTTTTGGGGATTACGGGGCTGGGGACGGAGGTCATATACTTGCGCAGATGATGGTCGAGGGCGAGGCCGAGATCGACATGGCCATCCACTGGACCCCAACGCATGGCGACTGGATGACGGACCACCGAATATGCCGCGCGCAGAAGAAGAAGGTATGAGCACGTCTATACTCCTGCACCATCCGACGAAGAGCGCCCCCGCGTTGCCGCCCTTCTGCGGACCTCGCGCCGCCTGAATGACCGTCAAGCCGCCCGCTGGCGCGCAATTCGGCCATGTGAAGGCTGGGAACGTCCGACTATTTTTGCCCCATGGGCCTTTCGACGATCACGCCAGCCGGTCGTTCCGCGCGTGGTTGGTGGGGAACAATGTGGTAGAGGAAGCAAGGCGATCGCGAAGATGTTGGCTTATTTGAATGCCACCGCCTTACCAAAGCATCTTGGTCAAGGCCGGGGCGACGGAATTCCTGAGCTTGCGTTCACCTGTAACAAGGCTGCCGTCCGTCGGGATCAAACCTGACCTATGCGGCTGACCATCAATCGGTTACCACGCGCACCGAATATACCATCGTGAACTGAGTCTGGCGCAGGATGAACTTCTTGTGTCTGCGGTCGGGGGGCATGGACCGGCCTATGACAGGACTTCCTTCGCAAGGCCATCGCCGGATAAAGCGCCAGAGTTCGGCTATATCGAATTCATGATGTGACCACGCAATGGGGTGTCTTTGCCATTGCAGCGTCCCGAAATGCGCGCGACGTGCTGAAAAGGAAATCCATCAAGGATGCTGATCCCGAAACGGTGCTCAAAGCAACAAAGCGGTTCCCCTGGCTGACCATGCGGCAACATAGAGCTGGGGATGTTGCCGTGCGTGCCATCCGCGGTCGCCTATACCGGAGAGCTGGGCTGGGAAGCTGCACCACCCGATCGAGATGCAGAACCACCTGGTTCGATCTGCTTGAGAAAGCCGGCGAGAAACACGGCCAGTGAAGCTGGTCGTGCGCCGGCGCAGAACTGGTTGCGCAGGAAAAATTCTACCGTTGCCTTGGCAACCGAGCTGGGCCGTGATCGCGACCCCCGCTTGAGGCCGACTTCCCTGCGCTTTGTTGATTTGTCGAAAGAGTTTACCATGGCAAGGACGCGGATGCAGGCGCATGGCATCCGCCAGCAATGTGTGACGATCTTGATTTTGACGGAGCCAGAAAGATGCCGATCTTGGGCCGCGAAGTGTTGTACCATGGGGACACACGTGTGGGCCGTCTGACCTCGGCGGGGATCGGTGGCCTTCGGTAAATGCATCGGCATTGGGCATATGTCCAAACCCCGAGATCGCCGTCGGCGGACCAAGCTAAAGATCAAGATGTTCGACAGCTGATGGACGCCGAGATTCGTCGAGGGACAGTCCTTATGATCCCCAAGACCCGCGGACGATCCGCGTGGCATGGCTAGGCCTGACCTTTAACGAGCGGCGGCCTGTTCTGCCGCTCGGCATGCGCTGCGCATGATGTTGTAGATACGCAGGATCGGGCAGGGAACGCTTCGGCAGTTGGCAGGCTTTCGGACGCTCCGGCAGTTAGCTTGCGTTGGCCTTCATCAGGCCATGTCATCGGCGATGAGCATGCAGGTAGTCGTCGTCAAAACTGACAGATTTGCCGGTCGAACGGCCGGCGAATCAATTGCAGGGGGCGTTTCAGGGACACATTTACCCCGTTTCGGGGTAAAACCGCTTTGCGCCTCGTTCTTTGCCCAGCCGACAATTGGCTTGCCTGGTAAGAAGACGCGCGGTCAATCGATACCCTGGTCAGCGCGCCAAGCTATTGTCATGACTATATGTCGAATCGTTGACCGGTAGTTGTTCAGGATTCATTCGCGCGAAGAAGCTTTGTACCGCGGGGCGCTGCACCACCGCCACTTCGAGTGTGACCTCTGATTGCTTGGCCGATCCAGTCTGCGATTGGCCGCTGTCTTCCGAAAAAACCGGGCATCTGGGAACTTGGCGGCTCAAGCTGTGCTTCCATAGGCGGCCAAATTACAAAGGAGGATCCTGCACGATATCGCGCCCACAATCTGCTCGCGTCATCGCTGGACAGATGCAAGGCCGCACTTTTGCGGCAGCGTTTCGTCCAATGCGGCGAGGTTGGACAGTTTCAATCGCCACATGATGATGCGTTGCGCCGATCCGTTCGGCCATGCGGATATTTGCGGTTGCCAGAGTGGAACTTGCCACCTAAAGGCAGCAGCAGATACAGCGAACCCAAGCCTCTGTTACCTCGTCTTTGGTCAGTTTCGACGCGTCGTCATGTGCATGCCATTTCCGCTTGGAAATCGTGCCAGGTTCACTTATAATTGCAATGTCCGAAGAAGGCTCCCTGATAGATTGCTTCTTCCGCGCCCCTAACCGCACTGACGCGCGGAAAAGCCAGTTTCCCAGCTGCGGGGCTGCCGGGGCATAGACCATTGATGTCGAGTTGCGCCCTTGCGCTTCCGGTCACGCGGCCTGTGCTGGTTATATTGCCAGAAGGTCCAGCGTTCAATTCGGGTATTTCTCGGACGGGTGGGCGGCGGCGGAGCGGAGCCAGAATCTTCCCACTAAGCGCGCAATCGCCAACTGGTTGGTCTCGTTAGAAATCAGGGCCGTCGTAGATATCGGTTGCTGGGCCGATAGTGCGCCTTGAGGATGCGCAGAAAAAATTAGGGTTGTTCTTGCGACGGTGTATCGAGCGGGCAGGGCGCAGTGTGCAGGTGGGCGGAAAACCGGTTCCACTCCAGATCAGCACGGGGGGCAGCATGCTGTGGTCTTGGGCACGTTTTCAATGACACCAGCGGGCCTGTTTTCGGGTGTCGTGCCAGAAATAGTAGAAAGTGATAGTCCCCGCTGGCCACGCCAGCCGGCCTGCGCCTCCCAGTGGTTTTGGAACATCGGGTCAACAGATCGCCGCCCCTTCGGTTGCCTTGATAACGCAATTCACCCCCGAACCCGTGCTTCGCCCCAAGTTCAGGAGGGTCTGGAATACGCGGCCGCGTGTCGATTCCGTGCACAGCATTACGTCGGGGCTTTGGCAGGGCCAATCAAAACGGCTTGCGGATCGCCAAAATTAAGCCGCCGTCACACCCCCAAAGGGCACAGAGATTGCGGCGCGCCACAGGCGCGAGAGCAAGGGCAGATAGCAGGGCTAGAAACGCGATAGTCGGGGGCATTGGTCACGGCTATTCGTGCGATAAATGGCCAGATTATTGGCGGGGCATCTCAGACGAGAGGTCGATTGGGCCTCCAGCGCAGCATCGCCTGAGGCCCAACGCGTGATGTCGACCGTACTTTCCTGTATATCCAATGGCAGAGTCGGCCGGAAACGCAGCTCGGCGTCGAAACCTCAGGTCTCCCTCCGAGGTGAGGATGCCAGTCGCGCGGAACGGGCCTTAGAAGATCCAACGCGCCGCCGGTGGGCGAGGGCCGGAGGCGGCTTCGGAGATGGACACCCGCTGGGCCGCGTCCGTCGGGATCAGGTGCAAAAGGTTGGCAAAAAAAGATCAGGTCTTGCGCTGGCAGCGTTTCGTGCCAGCCCGTCGCAGTGGCGTCGACGCGGTTGCTGCGGGGGCGAACATTGGGCAAGGCCGCTTTGGTGCATATAGGCGTCAATGCTGGCGGCGGCGGTCGGGTGCGGGTTCAGTCGGCTTGCCACTGCAGGTTATGCAGGGCACGGGCAAAGCAGCGATATAGCTGCCTGTTGCCGCGGGGGCGATCTCGAGCGCACGCCCTTCTTGCGGCGCGTGTTCCGCAGCAGATCACACAAGGCGTCTTTGTTCCGGTCGGCAGCGGCTGCGTGCAGCATCGCCGCCACTGGCGGGCGGATCGCCACGCGGGGAGGGGGGAAGCTTGCCGGTCATGCGGCGTCGAGGCCCTTTCTGGGCGCAGTTGCCGCGGACCACAGTTTCGGGCAGGGCATGGGGTATTGCCAAGGCTCAGATCGGGCCACCAATTGGCGATGCGGCAGCGCTGGTCTGGAAGCCGTATCCGCCCTTGTCCCGCGCTCCAGATAAAATCCGGCATGGCGGGATCGGGGCCAGCACCACGCGTGCCGGGTCAGGGGCAAAATGCGCAGTCCCGATCCCACGTCTGAGATGGTTTGGTGTGAGCGGCCACGGCGACCATATTACTTGATAACCGCTCAGCGCCCTCGGCCAGCACCATGTGTCGGCCCACGCATCAGGGGTCGTCGGGTCCTCTTCGGCAGCCGAGATCAACAGCGCGCTCCGCGTCGGGCTGGCGCTACCACTTTCGCCCACGCCAAAAAACATCGCCACGCGCGGACAGGCGCTACCCACCTGGTGCCGCGGAGTCCGCCGCCATCGACCGCCGTAGGGGCGTGATCCCCGAGTGGGGCGACGCCAGCCAGAATTGGCGAAAATTGATCGGCTCCCACGCTCCGGGGCATTCACCAGTTCTTCGCGTTGGTAGTTTGCGGGCCTGCGGTGACTCCCACGATGTCGCCGGTGCGGGCGATCGCAGTCACGATGGCCAGTGTACAATGCGCCGCCTCGTTGACGCGCAGGTCCTTGGCGAAATCCATGCCAGCAGAGCCGGTCGGTTCAATATCATGGCTCGCGTGATAGCCCGCAAAAGCGATCCGATCTCCGCCAGCGAGGATCGGACAAGGCGCAGTGCGTCGTCGGGGTGATCGTTTCACGCCCTATGCGCGAGATCGGTATGAAAACGCCTCTCTTCCTTCGTGGCGATCCGCGATGATTCATCAGACCGCGTGGTGTGAGATACCCCCCCGTCGCTCAGATAGCCGATGGTGGCGCGTTTCAGCGCCTGACACAGAGGGGGCAACCCGCCTAGTTCTCTTCCGATCCAAGAGCGCAGAGCGGCCCGGGCGTGATTAGCCAAGCGCTTGTTTCCCCTTCGATCACCGTGACTTGGGCCTGTCACCGGACAGGGCGCGGCCGCTGCCAAATGCCTGCGATGCCACCGCCGATGACAGGATATCGGGATGTGTGCTGTGTCATTGTGCGCCCCCTGTCGGTGCTCTTGAGATTTCCGCTTGGGGCTTCTCACCGGCCCCAAGCTGTTCGCATAATGGGTGACACGGGCCGGGGGGGGACGTGCAACCGCACGCGCGGTTAGCGTCGGTCTTGCCACGCTCTGTTGCGCGACCGTAGCGGGGGCGCGCTTGGATCATTTCGGACAAGCCCCGCCAGCGACCGGATAATCTCTTGGCGCGTCCTTGGCTGGCATTTCGCGATTCTCTGCCGGAAATCTTGAGCATAATGTCGCAGCCGACAAGCGTACCTGCACAAAGTGCCCCTGACGGCCCGCACGCGGCTGTTCATATAGCTATAGTGGCTGTTCCAGCTCGGAGGTGATGATACGGGATGCTAGCCGCGCACCGGCGTCACCCAAGCGGATAGAAGATAGACAGAAGATCGGACGTCATGGCAGAGCCTTCTGCGAAGTGCCATCAGTTAAGATGCTGCAGAATAGGCGGGCTGTCGCGATCCGGGATCATCATCGGGGCGAAACGGGGCATAGCACTTCGGTAATTGCGGCCACTCTCGGCAATCAGGTGCCGTCAATCTCGACCAAGGGGGGATTTGCCCAACGGGTGGCACGTTGCTTGAGCGCGGGGCGGTGGCGAGGGTTGGTCTTGGTCAGTCGCGGCTATAGGGAATGACAATCATAGGGCGCGCCGATTTCTTCGAGCTAGCACCAAAATTGCGATGAGAGCGGGACCGTTCAGGTGGTGGATTTTAGATCATGGACGCTGATGATTAGCGTGTTGCCGCCGGATGAATAGTGGTGGATGCATCCCCGCGCTGCCTTTGACGGGTGTGGCGCGGGGCGTGCTGTTTCAGATTCAATGTCAGGCGGTGGCGTTAACGCGGGCAGCCGACAGGATCAGACGGCGATCGAGCGCAAGCACGTCAGCAACACGATCCCGCCATGGAAAGGCATCGACACAAACGACCGTAACAAGCACAGCCCCCCTTGCCAGAGCGGCAGCTCTGACGGCATGGCGGAGGGACAGCGCCAGCGGCCGGTAGGGCGACGCTTCCAACCACAGTTACCATATATATGTGGCACTACGCAGAGGAACAGGACGACAGGCAGGACCAGCGGTATTGGCCAGTAGCGCTCAGCAGCCCCAAGTGCCCATGTTGCAGCCAATCCTCCACCGCATCGCTCTTGCTGCAAGCGAATAGCGGCATAGCGCACACATTCGGCGAGGATATTGCGGTGTGCTGGTCGATGTTGCACGGGTGCGATCGACATCGGAGTCGGAACCTGTCGGAATCATCGAAATCTCGGCTCAGCGTTCCAGACGCCGGTATCGCCCTGCGGCAGGTTCATCTGATAGCGCGCGTCAAAACCCATCTCGCGCGCAGCCGCATCGAGCTGTGCGGAATCGTGACCTCCCCCGCAACGCCCCCGCAGCCCCCGCGTCGCTGCCAGAGGCAGGCATCGGCGTTTGTTCAGCGCCCAAGGCACCTCGCGGCGGTGGTGGTTCATGTTGGCGTGGATGTCATCGGACATGGCACAGCAGCGTCCCACTTTCAGGCGGTGGAAACTGCTCCAGGCTTTGCACCCATCTTGACCACCCCAGATGCCCGCCCAAGACAGGCCTGAGATCAGGAACAGCACCAAAACACCGAGACCCAGATGCCCACGACACCGTTTGCAGCGATTTCCAACGTTGGCGCGACCCAATTGGTTGAAAACGCGGCACCAGCGTACCGCGCCAGCCTGCCACGCGGCCGGCCACCAGCAATTTAAAGCCCCGTTGCAATCAGCACCAAGGCAAGCGGGCGCGGCTTCAATCATGCATCACGGTCACACCCGCATTTCAGGTCACTGTGGATGACCGTCCGCGAAATTCAGTACCAGCCGGGACCGACCGCGGGGAAAGCTCTCGATCATCTTTGCCGGTAATAGGATTCAACTGCAACCATACCGGCATTCACCATCGCGGTCCACCCGAAAAAGCCCGCCAGACGGCGCGCGCGGGCCACATATTGCACCAGTTATGCCGCCTGGGCCACCCGGCCTCGACCCGGCTTGCGACTTGCTGGGATACGACAGGGACGGTTTCTTGCACGGTTCACGCGGGGTATATTCACCGGTCGCCGCCCGTCGATCACGCGTATACCACCAACTCTCGACCTATTGCGGCTCTGACGGCGGTGTTGTCGACAAGATTTCTAATGGGCGGCTCTACTGGCAACGCAAGTCCCATCGAGGTAACTGCAGCGACCACCGCGCGCTCAGAGTTTGTTCACGGCGCCCTTGGGGCTGGCGGCTCTGCTGCGCTCGGGGGTACGGGTCGTCATATGAGGAGGCTTCGCCGACAGTCCTATAGGGGCGGTGTTATCTTCGTGCAGGCGAAAAGACATGAACAGGTGGAATAGGTGTTCAGACTTGGGCGGTGCCGCGGGTCAGGGCTGGGGTCCGGCTTGCGCGTGTGCAGCAATCGTTTGCGATAAAGTGCAGGTTGGGTTTGCCCCAAGCACGGGAACAGGCAGGACCGGTGACCGCGTGGGGCAGTGGCCAATGGTGCCGAACAGACGGCAGGTTTTACAGTCGGCCCTCAGCTGCCAGCATCCGCCGGATTGCGGTGCAGCACAGGTATCCAATTACGCCGCCATTCGCCACTAGCCTGCCCCCAAATTCCAGCGACAGGTCTACCGGTTGCAAAACGATGCGCAAACCCCTGATGTCGCAAGCTGAGATCAGCACAGAAAGGTAGGGATCAGCTGACAAGGGAAACGGCGGGCAAGAAACGCATGCGCCTTTCTCTAGGCCGCTTTGATCAAGAGCGCCAGATGCGGTTTTGTCGCAAGACAGGGGGGGGGCACGCGATGATTTCACAATAAAAAGGCCGCGTCTGCGAGGCCCTTTATTTATCGTTATCGTGAGTCCGCTTAGTTCGGCAATGTCGCCTTTGATGGCCTGCGGACATACGAAGTTCATGCCCGCCAGGCGTTGCCGTCATTCGGCTGTTTCGCCGTCGGCCAGAAATTCCGAAAACCGTTCCGTGCTTTTTCAGCGGAACCGGTGAACGGGTGGTAGACCGGTCCGCGACTGGAGGGGCCTTTTCAAGCGCCAAGCGCTCTTCTTTTACGTCGGCAGGAAATGACGCAAAACTTTCGTCGTCTGTGATTCTCGCCGATGCCAACCATGCCGGCACCGATGCCGTCCCATCGTGTCCGTGCTTTTTCCCATTGTGCCATCCATGGACCGCTTTTTGGTGCGGGCGATTGTAATTAGGGGGTCCCAGTCGTCCAATGACGACGAACCACACGGGGGAAAGGACGGATATTGCGCCATGTCGGACGCCTGACCAAAGGTGATCACGTGCCTGCTTCTTGGGCAGCCCGCTTTGGGGGCCGTGGATCTGATGTGCTTGCAAGACAAGTCCGCACCCTGTTCGATCAGAACCTTGCCGGCGTCTGCTTCTTTCGCAGGGTCCAAACCATGGTAGGCCAGACGATCTTGAACTCGACTAATCCGGGCTTGACCTTTTTGGCGTCGGATATAGGCGGAGTTGATGCCGCGGATCACTTTCGGGGATCGGGAAGGGACGATGTAGCCGATGATGTTCCGATTTGGTCATCTTGCCTGCGAATCGTTGACCCTTGAATGGGCGCGGCCTTCGTAGAACCGTTGCGGAATGGTCGACACGTTGTCGGCGCCCTTGTAGCCGGTGGCGTGCTCGGAGATTCACATCGGGAAATGTTGGCGCGATGGGTGATTGGTTTCGGGGTCCATATAAGCCAAACGATGCTGTGTGGTTATAAGCATACAGATATCCGCACTCTGCTGTGCCCAATGCCGATCCTGGGCGCGCGCACAGGACTCGGAATCGGGGCCCTCGGCCATAGCTCCTCTGATCACACACCGGGTTTTTCAACGGCATCGCCGGAATTCTTTTCGACGGGGCTCCAACGCCGCGTGCTTGTGCTCGGTAGGTCCAGGCCGCGCCTATCCCGACGGATTGCCAAACAAGAGACAAAGCCGACCTTGGTCTTGTGCTGAGCATAGTCCTCGCTCGCAGCCCAAGCGCAAGCCGCGTGGCCATTAAGTGTGGTGAATCATTAAGTAGTCCCCTGAGTTAAACGCGCGCCTTTTTGCCGCGGCGCTCTTGAAGATATGCCCTAGTTTGACGGCGGGAAAAATGCGGCCCAGCGAGCCGGGAGCAGCGCTTTTATTCCGCAGAAAGGCATCCCAGTAGCAAGGATGGTGATGGATGTAGGGTGGACATTTAGCCAGATATGCTTACGGGGAATGCCGTAATATGCAACGCCGGCCACCCGGTGCAGATTTAGTTGGAAGCTGAGTTGATACCGCTAAGAGATATAGGCGTCACCCTCTGTGTGCAACAAAGGCTCCGCCATGCTGGCTGTCCAGCTGGCGCAAGAGCTCAACAAGTCCGAGCGCGGATTCCTCCGTGCCCACACCTGCGGTCTGCCTTCCCGTCCATTTGGGCAGCGTGCACACGGATGTTCGAGGCTGATGTTAGGCCCGTCCCAATCCGCACAGGCCCCGGCCGAAACATTTGATGCGCCTCTCTTTTATCGCGGTTCTCGTTATCCGCGTACAGAACTTTATAGCCAACGGGCGTGGGCGACTCGCGTTGGGTTCACCTGACGAGATACGCGCGCAGGAGTCAGTCGCCGATGCAGATCAGCCAGTGAATGTCAAAACACGGCCAGGACCTGCGACGACCGCGAGCCGTCAACGCCCGCAAAAGGTTCCAGTCGGTACTCAGGTATGATATCATGGAAAAGGAAAATCGGGCCTCGATGACGGATGTAGTGGCAGGGGGCCCGCAGATTTCACTCGCAGGCGTCGTCTGTTTGTACACCACGACGATAGGCTTTTCGCGAGCCAGCAAAAGCGTAAGACCCCAGCCCACCGCAACAGCGTCAGCGCCAAGGCCCTCGGAATCAGGATTTGTGGCGACCCTGATTGGCCAATGTGATCTGCGTCAGGAAGGCCGGGATAAACCAGGACAGTGGCCGCTCCTCCAATTCACGTCTCCAACCGCGACGGCTGACGCCGCGCAAAACCCTAAGTCGGCAGCGCGATCCGGTTTCGACACGCCGTGGCGCAAAGCCGCAGATCGCACCGATGATATCATTCCTTCGACGCCAAGGTTTTCAGCAAGCGGATTTTCGACACCAGCTCTCCGAGTGCGGTCGGAAGATCGCGGCCGTCCGCGCGTCCACCTAGAAAGCCGCGAACAGAGAGAGTGTGGATCGTGATTGATTGCAGACAGATCCATTTACGCGACTCCGTGTGCCACTGCGTGCGTCCTTGATGTGCCCGGTAATGGGTGAAAGATCAAAGGCGAGCAGAAGAACGAGCAGCATCCCCTGGAAATACCTGGAATGGCGCGGCACCGGGCAGGCCCAACTCGGCTTTGTTGCGATATCACGCCGATATAGGTCAAGCGCCATTCAGGCCACGCCAGCAGGGGATGCCCACCGCGATGCAGCCGCCCCGAAAGCGACGATGATCGCGGGAACCCGTAGGCCCGACCGTTGAAAATCGATCTGGTGATCTTGCTCCTCGGGCGGGCCTAATAACTGGGGACCTCGACACGATGCCGCCGAGACCGGCCAGCAGCCCCCGACATGCCCATGCAAAACAGCACCAGCCGTGTCGGGTGTTCACAACCGAAACCGTGTCCGCACGGGGGGCTTTCGCCCGTCATGACGTGCAGGATCGGGCAAGCCCAACTCGGGTGCCTGCCTGCCTCCAAGCAAACACATGACGCAAAGATTCCCGCATCAAGGCCCGCCAGCGCTCCACTCTGCTCGCGATCCGGCAAACAGCTTGGCGTTCATTATGGACGTGGAAGTGGGCATAACTGCCTGGCAGGTGTTTCGGGAGGCCGGCATAAGCCAAAGCCTCGGGGTTTTTCAACATCCAAGGCTGGCCGACGCAAGGAATGCTTCTGGCCCGACAGGTAGGGGACCAGCATCATAGCTCGGACCACTTAGGATTTTCACTCTCCGTGCGCATTTCACCCTTCTCATGCACGTGGGCCGGCGCTCGCCCAGGGAGCCGCAACCCGCCAAGCGCCCCGGCGTAGCACATGATCGGAAAATAAACACGCTCCTGTCGCGACTAGAAACGTCCAGCTACCCACCGGCACCCAGCAAAGGGCACCATGTATACTGGCCTTCGGCTCCGATGTTACCAGTTGCTCCGCCTTGACCCCAGCGACAGCCTCCTTGATGTGCATGCGAGCACCATTGGCGCGCGTTCTTGACAGACAGTTGCGCCGGCGCGGTGAATAAAACGCGAAATCGGCGAACGAGGTGTGCCCAAGATCGTCATGGATCAGACGTAGCGGGGTGTCTGTTGCCCTAGCTCGCGCAACAGCGCGGCCACCAAACACCTTCGTGGGGCGGGGCATGACCGCCAGTTAAACCTGGGTCGTTTCGGGAATCAGGAACAGAACGCCCCGGCTGGCTGAGGCCGATTCTCGCAAGCCGCCAGGATCATGACCACGACGACCACTTCCTTGTCAAACACTTTCATTTTGCAGTGATAAAGGCTCACTAAGGGGCTGTGGGCGTGTGGAACGCTCGCAACCCGGACCGGCTGTCCACATGCGCGGCCACCTCCATCCCGTTGGCCCCCGTGCGACCCCCATCATCAATCCATCATGCGGTCCAACAGCTCTATCGCCCCTGCTGCTGGGACGTTGGGCTTACCGGCATGACAGAGCGTGGCCCTCGTTCAGGGCGGCAAGGGGGCGACGGTCCGATATCTCCCTCAGCTCGTCCAGCATCCGTTTTAGGTTTGGGAAGCCGACTGATGATCACGATCGCCGCCGTGTCCGTTTCTCTGCGGCCAGATCGCAAGCGTCTTGGCGTGATCGCGGCGCCGGGCAGAGGCATCCACGCCCCATGTCGGCTGGTTGAACCACCAGCACCTGCGGATCGTTGCACACCTCGCCGCCGATGACGATTTTCGAAGGTTCCCGACGACAGCGGACCGCGCGCTTCGCCGGGGCCAGGCGTGGCGCGCCGTCGGAATCGGGCGATAATGCTATCCGCGAGCGCCACCCAAAACGCTTGGCGGGCGGGCCAGTTGAACATTCGTTCGAAACGGGCTCAGGTTTTACGCGCGCGGCTTCCAGGTCAGTGGCCTGTTGCGTGTCTCGCTCGCAAGTCGACAATCGGGGGCGGCGGTACGTGAATGCCTGAGACCGCTTTCTTTCTTCGTGCCGCAGCGCTGGTCATAAAGTGCAGGTCGGGTCTGTGAGTCATGCCCAGGGCGGCGGCGCTTGTGCGCCCATCTGGCCCACGTCCTGTCCGTCGAACCCGACCATGCCAGCGGCGGTCAGCACACTGGCTCCAGACACGTGCGCGGACAGCAGTTCATTCTTGCCCG
>Ga0163217_1002587_pt1 | contig 14342 bp, 15 predicted proteins | sample SynspAceP_FD_185933 | JGI IMG/M metagenome (GOLD analysis project Ga0163217, IMG submission 185933) | Saline lake microbial communities from Ace Lake in Antarctica - Synechococcus sp. Ace-P (PacBio error correction) | ecosystem: Environmental > Aquatic > Non-marine Saline and Alkaline > Saline ... | reverse complement strand
CAGAATTTAACTTCATTCTTATATATCAAGGCGCTCGAAGATAAAGCAACAGATATCGACGTATCGCAACTCCAAGCATCACTCCCAGATCTGAAACAGGAATCTGTTGATGCGCAAAGCATCATCTATTCAGCCGGTGACGTATTCGAACTTATGGAATTGCCCGAAACTTGATTTCTGCGTCGAGGGCTCCAGTGATAGTCATATCAAACAGCTTGAAACAGTTGAAATTTGAGCTCTGTGATTTATATCCTCAGGCTCTCGAAGACAAAGAAAAACAGATACAGCGCTTTGCAAATTGGAAGATTTCAATTCGCTTGCCATCGAGCTTCATGAGAAACGTCACAGCAGATGAAACATTGGAATTGCAAGATTGGATCATTCAACTGATTCCCAGCCTTTGACCAGGACAGAGGCTGAGCACTGGAAACCCGTTGATCTTGATACAAACGCCTTTAACTTGCTGAAGCGTCGCTCAGTCCAGAAACAGCGACAAAGCCTGTTATCTGGAAATTGGCAATTTGAAGAGCATTTAATCCTGAAATCGCCCGAAGTTTTTGTTGAAGAAGCCAATGAGGTTTTAACTATTCTGCAGCAATTTATTGCCTGTCGGTGGTGAAACACCGGAATCCGGAGATTTATCCACTATCAGAAGGACACTTTCATTACTCTTAAAGGAAGAGTTTGGATCTCGGATGGCGGCGGGACGCATCAAGAATCAACTACCATTAATGAAGACCTTACAGGCCGCAATTTTCGCATTCTTAGTCACGCTGGTTAATAAAATCCAAAGAGTTGCTTGCCAGAGAACGCGTGTGGGCGTGGAGGACCGCCGTTTTTATGACCACAACGGTTATTTGCGCCGCTGGTCGATTGCCCGCGCCATGCTGGCGAAAGCGTGTCGTTGCAGGCGGTATTGTTCAGGCGTTGAAGTACGCTCAACCCAGCAGCTGGTGAAAAACTTTTTTCTGACCCGCGAGCCAAACCCTGCTGCGCAAGGTGTAACGAGGCTTGATGTCGATTCTGCTGGAACTGCACTACAGCAGAGGCGACATTCTGCGAGACGTATCTTAACGAGGTTGTATCTAGGGCCAGCGGGTGCACGCAAGAGCCTTTAACGGGTTCGTTCTGGCCGCCAGTTTTATTTTGCCGACGGCACTAGAGATTTACTTTGCCCCACCAATTAGCGCTATTGATTGGTATGGTCAAGGGCCCTAGTTATTACAACCTCGTCGCCATCCGCAACGGCCACGGGCAAGCGTAACCTGCGTGCGTGACCAAATGCAGCAGGTGGGCCTGTTGGGTGAAAGCCGACGCGCAGCGTGCCCGGTCTTTGGCCTGTTGGGCGTGAGGACAAAGCCGTCTTTTCACCCAGAATCGCTACCCGGCCTATATCGACCTGGTTCGCCGCCACCTGGCACGGAATTACAAAGAAGAGACTACGCAGCGACGGCCTGGCAGTTTTTACAACCTTTAACCCCACTATGCAGGTGGGCTGCGTGGAAGCGAGTTAACGAAACTCTGCACGCATGAGTGATAAAGCCTGGAGTCGGCTTGGTAGTACAGCGAAAGACACGCGAAGTGCTGCTCTGGTCGGCGGGCGTGACCCGCGTTACGCCGGTTTTTAAATCGAGCCACTGGGATTGCCCAGCCGCAGATTGTTCATTTGTTGAAGGCCCTTTTACCTGGGCCGCGGTGTCACAGCCGCTAGCGTTACACGCTGATTACTCCGTTGCAGGACACACGCTTTCACCTGGAAAATTTAGAAATGGCACGTATGGCAGCCAAAAAAACGTACGACGGTTTCTGGAACGGGGCGAAGAGCCCTTGCATCAGGGCTGTTTGTCTAAATCCTATAACCTGCCGGTGTTCGGGGTGGTCTGGACATTGGTTGCCCGAGGTTGAGAAATCCACGCTGCGAGGCCGTTTTGGCACCGACTCGGCTATTTCCGACTATCGCGTCTATGTGTTGGCGCTGTAGCGATGACGCCGGGTGAATGATGGCGCAGGAATATACCAGGGCCTGGCGACGTCAGGTTTAACACCCCCTACGCACCATTCGAGAAAGTGAGCCGAGCGCGGCGGGCCGAACCGCTTAGTCGCTAGCAGTTGCGAGTGAACCAGGTGGCCGACCCGGCGCAGTGGCATTCTGCTGCAATACGCGCGATGCGAGAAAGACGCGATGCGAGAGGACGGGTCCGCTCGGCCTATAACACTGTACCCCGCGCTTTGGCGTTTGGCCGGTAAGACAGGGCACCACGATGACGGCCCGCGATTGCCTGTTCGCCGGCTTTAGCGGCGGAACTTGCTCGGCGGTCGTTCTGGGTATAGGGCGAGACGACAACGGCGCTTTACCCCGTTAACGGGGGCAGTGGGAAAGCCTTGCCGGTTGTGGCGAAGTTCATGGCTCAGGTGCCGCAAAAACAGTTTTCACAACCGGATGTTTACCCACGGCGTGCCCAAATACCATTGGGTCAATGTACAACAGCAGCGTTAACCGTTATATGAAACAATTTGCGAGAATGCGCGGACTAATGCCCGTTTATCATCGGCAGCGAGCCAAAGAGGACAATCACCTGTGCTGGCGCTCTGCCACAAAAAATCCGTGGTTGGTTTGAAGATTGTTTCAATGATGAGAGTGCAGATGAGAACACAGCCGTTTCGCAGCGCCGTTGTTTGTGCGTTTTGTTACTGGCGGGCCTTGTGCCAGCGGAACCAATTGGTGGTATTTACGTGCCTGCCGGAAGAGCGTTCGCAAGACGCCTAAACGCCACTGACCGACGCACCGCCAAGCCAGCCGAATGAACGCAGGTATGGCCGCAAAACGAAACAGCGCCTTGAACAGGAAATCACAACAGCAAACGTCGTGCCGGTACGCGAAAGCTGGTGACCAGATGCCTGCTGCGGGCAGCGGCCTGGTAAAAAGAGGCCGATACCCTGATGCACAGGTAATGGGCGGCGGCGATTATCCGGCTTGAACGTGCGCAGCGCATTGCACCGCGGTCTGCGGCGGTGTATTTTTCAAAAAACTGTCGAAGCTTATGTGATTGACCGGCCAGCTTGGCAGTGCTGAACAGTTTAGCCTCAAGGGTCTGTCGCTGGCGGGGCCGGATACGCGTGCAGCGTTCAGGTGGTTACTGTTGCGATATTCGCAGACTCGGGAATTGGCCGGCGCAGCAGGCCGAAAGCGCGCCGCTAGCCTGTAAGTTCAGTGGGCAAAACTGTAAGATCGAGAAAAGCGGATAGAAAAAAAAGGCCACTGCGTTTAGCAGGGCCTTTTTGCTTGGCAAACGTCGTCACAACATTTTAAAGCGTTGCCAATAACCTTGGCGTGCCGCGTTCAGAGTAAACTCAATGTCCTCATCGGAAATGGCCAGCGCTGGTAAAGCGGCTTCGAAAAGCCCGACGGCGCGAAGGTAAATTGCCTTCGCCACATTTTGCGCTGAAAAAACTTCTTGAGCAGTCATATCGCACTCCCATTACCTGGGTCAAAAGCCGAAGGTGACAGACGATTCTTTGCTAAAGAAGAAGCCAAACATAGCCACCGGCCACCCTTGTTTACGCCAGCGGAATACCTGCCTCGTCGGGCTGCTGCTTCAGGCCAGCGCAGAATTCTTTTCAGTCTTAAGGGTCCAGTGCGTCGTGGAAATTCCGGTTCGAAATCGAACCGTTCAGTGTGGCCAGGCCAGCGGTCATCGCCAGGCGGGATTACCGCTCAAAGTGCCCGCTGGTAAAACCGGGCCCAAAAGCGCATGTGCTGCCATGATTTTGCGTTTGCCGCGAAAGCAACCTACCGGTAAGCCCCACCGATCACTTTGCCCAGCGCCGTCAGGTCTGGGGTACCGCGAACAAAAACCCTGGCGCCGCCAGTGACACCGGGAAAACCGTCATCACTTCGTTTCAAAGATTCAAAACACTTGTGCCGTATTCCGTCGCAGAATCTCGCGCAGGCCTTCCAGAAAACCCCGGAACCGGTGGAATGCAGTTTCATGTGCGGCTACGGCTCTACAATAATTGGCCGCGATCTCGTGGCCCTATGGCGCGGAAGGTTTCGCGCCACGTTCATCAAATCGTTAAGTTTCAGGGTCAGGGGAGTTCGCCAGGCAAGCGGGTTACACCAGGAGAATTATGGCAGGCCGAGGTCAGCGTGCCGGGAACCGGCTTTCACTAGCAGTGAATCAACGTGCCGTCTGTTAGCCCCCTTCCAAATTGGACCACTTTGTCGCGGCCGTGTGTAGCCGCGGGCCAGGCGCAGCGCGCTCATGGTGGCTTCGGTGCCGGAGTTCACCATGCGCACCAGTTCATGGACGGTACCAGTTCGCACCACTTTTTTGCCATCTCGGTTTCGATGCGTTGGTGCGCCGTATTCCGATTGCCTTTTCAATCTTGCGCGTTGCAAAGCTTCTTTTTATAAGCGGGTTGAGTGGCCAATTAATCATTGCGTCCCAAAGAGCCATGTAACGATGAACGGGCGATCGTCTTCATCGTAAAGATACGCCCCTGGGCACGTTTGGGAAAAAAAAAATAGGCGTTCGCCAACACCGTGAAAAGCCCGTCCGGGAGTTAACTCCACCAGAATGTATTTCTGGGCCTGTTCGAACAGGGTTTCGGAATGGCGTCATGTCTGGGCCCTGCTAAGTCGCTTTAAAAAATTGAGATAACGCATGTTGGACAAATAGCGGCTAAATTCGCGGGCACTTTTGCAAGTGGCAATTCCGATGTCGGGTGCTGAAAAAGCCCACCGGCTACCGCCAGGCAAAATCGGCGCCAGCCTGAAACCAGGGTTCGCGTATGCGCAAAGTAATGCCGCCAATGCGGTTACCGGAGCTTGACTGTTTGGCAGTCCCAGGACCTGCGCTGTCCAGCCGCGGAAGCGTTGGGTTTTTGGTTGATGGATAAAAACCCGGCAAAGGCCAGATAATTTGCACCTTGCGCGTAGGCGCGTGGCAACACCAAGTCGGCGTGGCAAGTAAATGCCAATAATGGCCTGTTCACCGAGCACGGCGCCGGCAGCTTCTGCCAAGGCGGTAATCGCCTGGCCAGGTGCACGCGGCTGCTTGCACCGCAAGGCCAGCTCGATGTTGTCATTAAATCAGTAACGGCAAACCTGCATTGCTGCAGGCGGATTGCAGAGCGCTGGCCTGGCGTAGCTGTTTCGCTGCCGGCAAGTGTTTTCCTCACGGTATTGGACCAGTACTGCGCCACCTTCCAGAGCGGCTTCGACCGGCCGCTATCAGTGTATCACCAGGGTTAAAGTGGCCGTCGGTAATGGCAACAGACCGGGTTTTCGCGTTAATGTTCCCAAGAATCCCTCCGACGCGGGCACAGGTTTTGCCCCTCACCCACTTTCAAGCGCCTGAAGGCATGGCACCGATGCACGTAGTTCTGCGCCTGCGCGATAGCGCGCCGCGCTGCGAACAGGCCGCAAGGCACGGCCTGCAGCGATTAGAGGACCAGCGTGCAACGGTGCCATGATATTCCCACCAATAACGCTCCGATATCCAACGTTGGGGCTCGGCATCACGGCGCGTTACAGCAAACATGATGATTGGTTGTCGCCGTGTTGCCGTGGCCCGCCTTGTGGCCAGCACGTCACCGCAGCCAGCCTAGCTGGAGCTTAGCGGCGCTTTTCGGACTTCAGGTTCGCACGGGTCAGCAATTCCAGTTTCCACGCCATTGGGCTTATCCATTTCCGCATAGGGAATAGCGCGTTGCATTGCGTTAATGAGTTCGAGTCTGCCAGATCACCGCGCCGGCGCTTTGATCACAGTCTACAATCCAGTGGTATATGTGCGGGTGCTTGCGGACAAATTCTACCAGTACGTCCACCACGTCAGCATTACCTAAAGCGGCCGAGTTTTTATTTGGCGTGGCATGGGTGTCGCCAGCCAGGCCATTGATGTGACGACGAAGCAAATCGCGTTATCGGCTCCGCAGCATAAACTTGCGGGGTCTTGCACGGATTAAAGCAATGTCAGCACTGCAGTGGATGACAGCCCAAGAGAAGTAACAGGACTGAATGCAGCTTGCCACACCGGCACCAACCGGAGGGGCCAGCCCTGACAAAATCAATACTTGAGGACGCTGCGGAGTTTGATGGCTTTCTCCTTGCATTGAGGATTGTTGTTGGGAACTAGTGTATGGCGGCTAGAATGGCCGCACGACCGCAGAATAACCACTGCCAGGCAGCACAAATACGGCACTTCGTTAAACCAGCGGAAAACCACGTTGGCTTCGGTGTTGCGATCGTCGCGAAAACACTTTTGACCAAATTGGCCACAAGTAAAAGTGATTAACGATCAATTAGCGCCACTAGTTACGAGTTTGGGACGTTGGAAACCAGGCCTTGGCTGAAGTAGCCAGACACGCTATAATGACAGCCATACACCAAAAAATACGGTGCGAATCATAGCCGGCATGTAATTCCGCATACAGCTTGCGCTCCATGATTTTTTGAGCGTTCGTCGGCCCGGTTTCGTCTTGAGGCCGCGGTGTAAAACGAACAGGGTCGCGGAAGGTAAAAAAATGCCGGCAAACCAGCACACCATCGAAAAATTATGTGAAAAGCCTTTACCCAAAAGGCATGCTTAACTCCGCCGATATTGATAGTAACTTTCTATATCTGATTTCAGCAACAACGCCATGAATCTCAAGATCATTGGCGCCACGTGACGCTGAACATAAGAGCTTCTGCGCTGCTGTTATTCAAATTCATTCAATGCCTCTTCAAAGCGTTGCCTGATATTGCACCGGCGCCAGATCGCGACGATTGCCGGTATGTTTCATCAGTCAATCTGCTCGGGGCAGGGGCTGGTCTTCGGTTTTCAGCCGTTATTCACTGTCCCTCCAGAAAACGTGCCAGATCTACCGCCGGCATCAGCGGAACGTTGTCCGTTCTGCCGTCAATCACCAGCCATTTTGGGCTCGGATTTCAGAACTTCGGGGCTTGCTCAGGGCGTCAGCCTGCGCTGAATACGGACGTTTACTCTTATCCCATGGATGGCCGCTTCACCGATACCCGCCGCAATGCCTGAATGACCGGAGAATTGTGATAGCTTAGGCCCTGAGACTGAAGAATTGGTCAAAAATAGTGATTTACAGCCAAACGCCTTCGCTTGTGACCAAGCTCGACGTGGTAATGATCAGCATTCCCGGCCAGGATAATGTTTGGGCTTACGGGTTAACTCCATCAAGGCCATCAGTGCCGCAAGCGGCGCCCTGTAATATCGGCGCCCATCATGGCGCCCATTGCCCACCATGGCGTAAAAACCCACGATGATGCCATTCTGGCGCAATTTTTTGCGTCGCCAATCAAGCCCATGGCGCCGCCCAGGTGGCGTCCCATAAAGACCGTGGGCCAATCACCCCGCTGGGCATTCCTAGGCCTATGGTTGTAAGGGTAATCAACAGCTTTGGGCCATCCCTGCGACCCAGTAGCAGCCAGAACCCCAGCGACCGTGAATAGTATCATTAACAGTGTCGTATGCCAATGCCCATGGTCTGCGCGGAATCAGCAGAGCAAAGGGCACCATCAATAGCCCCAGCCAACACACAGGCGCAGCAGCACAACGGCGTTGATGAAACGGGCCCATCACATCCACCAGCTGATAAACAATCGCGGCTGCACACCAATGATGACGCGATCACCGGGAATCCAGGGTATTTCCACAATGAATTCTATGGTCAGCGCTGGCACACTGAAGGGGGCTCGGAGCTGTACACCATCTGATTCAACCACGGCCGCGCTCACGCTAGAATAATAGGGTGAATTCCAGCCATTGTGTATTCCATTCATCACCACTTCCATCGCGAAGATTACTCCTTGAAATGGGCGTGTTGAACGAGGCCGAGATGGCGGCCGCACAGCCACAGGCAACCAGTACGATTGCTGTTGTTGAGTAGCCCGCATCCATTGCCCCATCAGGCTCGAAAAAAGTCGCGCCCCAAATGCACCGCGGGCCCTCGCGCCCGGCCACTGGCCACTGCAACGTTCAGTACCCCGCACACAAACGCACATGGCGCTGCGCAGGGAAAATGTACCCTTGATGATAATTCAGGCGCTCCATTCACATGAACAATGCCGACTTTTCGGTCCGTAATTGCAAGCGATTGCAGCATTAACCAACGTTAGAGCGCCGCGTAGTGCAGGCAGTCCGCGAGTGATAATGTGCATTGCTCGAAGATTCGAAACTATTCACCTGGCAAAAAAGTAAACCCAGCGGCCATTCGATTCGCCTGTCGGGAATAGCAGATCACCACGCCGTCGAGCGTAGACCGCACGAGGCAGGCCAACACGGGCAAGTTGAGGTTAGCGCGTCTGCCCCCGGATAACCAGGCGGCCGGAACTGGCTTTCATTTTCGCCATTAGCGGGCGTGCGGAACGGTATCATAAGCGGGTGCATGACAGGGCCCAGCCTGGTTTGATAGCATTTCGTGCATTGCCGGTACTAATCGGCGCAGATTGTCGTTGGGTTATTGTAGCCACCCCTGTCGGGCTGCAATAAGGGGGTGCTTATCATGATGGAGTGCGGGCTAAATCAATTTCAGGAAACAGACGAGGAGCTTAAACGTGATTAAAGTAGGTATTGTAGGGTGGTGGCGACGAGTGTACACCGCGTTGAATTGCTGAGGGTTCTGGCGGTGCATCCCCGGGCACAATTGCATTGTTATTACCTCGCGTTCGGAAGCCGTATCCTCGTTTCTGATCTTTTACCAAATTCTGCGCGGGCCACTTTGACTGCGTGTGGTCAGAACCCGATGTTGCCGTAACTTTGCCAATGCGAGTCTGGTGTTTTTTTGCCACGCCACACGGGTGTAGCCATGCGAAATGGTGCGCGGAGTTAATGGCAGCGGCGTGCTCGTTGTCGGATTTGTCGGCCGAATTTTCGCTTGAAAAATCTGGACGTTGGGCGAAAAGTGCGTATGGGATGGCCTCACGAGAGTCCAGAGTGGCGGAAAAAAAAGCCGTTTACGCGTCTCCGAAGTGCGTGCGCAGGTGAACTGCCAGGTGCCAGCTGGTGGCTAAACCCCGGTTGTTATCCTACTGCGTGCAATTGGTTTTCTTGCCTTTGCTGGAAAACAAGCTGGTAGGACACTCCCGCTAATTGCCGACGCCAAATCGGGCTCGAGTGGTGCTGGGGCCGTCAGCCAAGCGTGGGTATGTTGCATGGCGAGTGGTGAAGTTTCAAGGCTATGGCGCGTCTGGCCATCGCCACTGCCGTGGAAAATTCGCAAGCCTAAGCCAGGCCGCAGGCGCGCGGTTGGCGTTACATTTGTGCCGCGCTTGGTGCCGATGATTCGCGGCATTAGAGGCCAACCTTCGCTGAATTGGCATAACGCCTGCGGATTTTGACCGGCTGCAGGAGGAATTGTACGAAGAGCGTTATCCGACGAGCCCTTTTGTGGATGTAATGGCTCGTTGGCAGTTCACCCGGAAACCCCGCAGTGTGCGCGGCGCGAATACACTGCCGCATGGCGGTGCCACCGCAGGAAAAACAGGCAGCGTGGTTATTTGTTACCTCGGTGAGTTGAATAATCTGGTGAAGGGTGCTCCGCGTCAGGCCGTACATAATATGACGTCATGTTTGGCCGTTGCGCCGAAACCCCATGGCCTGGAAGAGCGCCAGCCATGCTGCCATGGAGCGCCGTAACCGCTTTAAAAAGAGCTGCTGCGCGGTGTTCTCAAGGTGGGTGGTTAGACTACCGCCCTGTCAGATAACAACCTTAAACTTGTCAAATGCGCGTGATTGGCTGAGGCGCTTGGTTGAATGTGGCGCAATTGTGATGCGACGTTTTTGCCGCGGCTGACTGCGGGCCGGTGTGCAGTTGGTCGCGGCATTTAGTGAAGGTGACGCGTTTGGGGCCAGGTTGAAGTTGAGCGTGACCAGTTAGGAGCGTCTCCGATCCAAAGCTACGCAAACAGTATCAGACACCCGGCAGCAAGAAAAAGTGTTGGAGCGGGGCGGGCGATATTGAACGAACAAAGCGTTTGAGCCAGGCTTCGGAGCAGAGCCTTGTGGCGCTGGAAACCGAGCAGGACTTGCCCCAGTTACGTTTGACCTGGGTTTTATAAGAAAAAATCATTGGCTTCCGTCGAAGCCGTGGCCAAAGGTTTAACAGATTGACCGACCTGAGTATGAAAAAACCCCCAAGGCGTGTCCAATTTTCGGCTGGGCTGATCCAGGTTGGTGAAGCAGAAGCAGAAACTCTTCGGAGGGTGTGGTAGCCGTAATCTGTTGGGCCAGACCGTGATAGTGCAGAGCAATCCCGCTTGCGTGATGTTTCGCCACAGATTGATTGATGTGGGTATTAAGTTCCGCCCTTTCGCCTAATTTTCAGCATTAAGGGCTTCACTCACGTGCCCGATGGTTGAGCCTCTGGAGGTGCAAGTAGTTAGCGTCCAGCCAAAAGGTTTAAAGAAACCGTAAAGTCCAGTCGTACTTGTTGTATGAAGAAACTGGTGGCTAAGAAACTAAAGCCTGCGGGTGCAGAGGGCATCGCGCTGCTGCGCCTATATATTTTGCGCTCATGGTATATAGTTGATGTTTAGTCAGCGAATAACTGATAATGCGATTAGAAAATTTCAGCCAAACGGATGCGAACGTGCGTAGTTCAGCAAACAGTATCAGCCGCTGTTTTTCGAGTAACGAGTGGCGGCCGGCCAAAAGCCAGAAGAGCTTTAGATCTGATCGAAGAAGGTCCAGACGCCGAAACCTTCAAGTTACGCGGTAATATGAACCGGTTGGGGGTGGTGTCTGGCTCTTCAAGTATGGTTTTCATTATCGATGAACGCCCGAGGACGATGGAAACACAATTATCGAGCGTGGACGGCGTCTTGCTGCTGGCTTAGACCCATGATGTTATCAGTACACTGTAGCCGTTTCTTAACAGTCGCATTTATCTGGAAGTCTACAGGTGATCACAGTTTTTGTACCCCTGCGAACAAAACCACACATACAGCACTAGCTCCACTTGCGGCCTGCGGGCAGTCTCCTTTCGTCCATACTAAATTCTACCGGCTTCGTTATGCGAGTTGTGGTTTACTGGACTGCCCAGGTCATTGCGTGCGATTGATGCTTGATCGGAACGGGCATTCATCCGCCGGGTAGATAGCCCCCAAGCGAGCTCGTGCGCGCGTGCGCCGTGCGACGTGTGGCTGGCAGATGCCACTCAGCCCCATAACGCGTGAGAGTGTCGAACGAGGCCTAAGCGATAAAGCACAGAGCGCGAGGTCTGCTGCGGTGTTCGGCACCGCCGATGCGGGTTCCGCAGTCACCAGTTCCTCCAAGTGAGGCGGCGTTTTGAGGGCACCTCAGCCGGGGCTTAAGCGCCGAGCAAGTTTCGCGCATCAAACACAGGGTTCAGTGCCCCGGCCGCCACACACATACACCGCTAAACGCACGACCGATTGTGTGGCATTTGCTGCAAGTGCAGATACTGAAGTGTGCACTGTAATCGTTGTAACAGTGTGCGCTTGCACATCGGAGGCAATGTAAAAGTCTGAGTGTGGAATGAAACGCTGCTCAGCGCGGGTTTTTAATCCAGCCAGATTGAAGCGTTTCTTTGCCAAGGGTAAACTTTGACTGAGAGGCAGTGACCTTGACAAAGTACGCTTCAGTAAACCGGATCCGCAAGCCAGCGCCTCGTTGACAATAGCCTTCTTCGGCCAAGCGGCCCAGCAACAGTCAAATGGACGGCCGTCTGGTCGGCACACCAGCATTCAACAGGCATTGGCTGGGCCGTATCAAAGCCGGTAAACGCTTCCTGTTCAGCTCTCGGTGAGCCAGGTATTAATATTAGCAATGCCGCCCAAATTGATGATTGCAGCGGTCTTCCTTCTGACGGCTACCTGTAATAGAATTGACTGGTCTGTGATCAACAGTGAGCGCATCGCCGAGGCTGCGACCTTGCCCACAGCGCCATGTCGCGGCGAACGAAAATCGGTCCATACGGTCGGCGACTCCGGTGCAACTACGCCTGAATGAGTTTGGGTTAGGCAATTTGCAGGAAAATGGTGATCTCGCTTCGCTACGCTAATGACTAGGTGGCTAGTGTCGCGCGATAGCGCTGCCCACCGGCGCCAATTATACTCTCTACAGTGTGCTATAGCGGATTGCTGAAAGTGAACGGTGCGAGCGTGCAGAAACAACTGGCCCGTTCAGTGATCCAGCTTCACCCAACTCATCGGGTGTCGCGTAGATTCTGGGCGGCCATCTCTCGTTAGCCTGGCTCGAAGTTCGCGGGGTAGGCCAGGTGGCGGGCGTTGAAATTCTATGGTGTTGGTTGTAAATGAGCACCACACGGCTTACACGATTCGTCTATACCTTCCATTGCTGGTGCCTGACATCGAGCCCTATCCAGGCGATCATGAGTCTTTACATTATCCCTCAGCCATGGAGTCAAAGCATTTTCATCACACGCAGACAACATCGTCTAGCTGTGCAGTGTTGCTGAGTGAATTTCTGTGAGCGCCAGTTCGGGGTGTTGGTTGATAGGCTTGGGCGTCTTGGCAGCGTTGACTGTGCGTGAGTTGCGGCGTACCATTAACCGAAATTTCATAAGTGAAGTTGCGGGCCAGTTGAACCATTGCCAGAAGAGCCAACGTTAACCGATGGTTTCGACCTTGCTTACCCGGCCACCATTTTTTGATGCCGTTACCAGTCTGCTCATGTGGCATAGAGAGTTTGTAATATTAATCCGGCCGATGCTCATGTGACAACACAAACCGTGGCGCTGCCGATATCCACCGCCTGTTCCAATTCAGCACAAACTTAACTCGTCCTCGTAGACCTAGACCTGTTTGATAGGCGTTCCCCGGCGGAGCTGCATATCGGTAAGCCTTCGTGAGGCTGACAACATAACAACACCGGGTGCGACGCCTGGCCAAATTAAAGGGGTGACGGAGACGCTGCCGCGTGTAGTGGCACCGCGTGCAAAAAGCTTTGCGCACTCGTACTTTTCTGCACAGAAGGGCTTGATAGTAATCTCTGGTCTCACTTGAGTCGTCTGTGTATAACATGGCGATGTTCTCACCGCGAGATTAGAGAAGACGAAAGTGGCGCCGAGTGATGAATGCGTAAAACCTCCACTGCCAAAACTTTTCGCCGTCCAATACAGTTCTTCGTAAACTACTCAACATCGCTCCGTGTTGCGGCACATCGTATACAAAGTTCGATATCCCAGCCAAAAATTCCGGCCATTTTCCATAGTCAGCCGATCGTCCATGCCGCAGGCGCGGGCGCGCCAGGTAAAGGAGCCACGATGTGCCACTAGCAAATCTGTTTGCACTTCAGGGCTCGCGAACAACCTTTTTTGCCAGAGTGATACCGCTTCACGTGGATAGATTGGTTCTCTAAATGCTTAGCGCTTTCTTCCAATTTGTGCTTCGCTTGCAGCTCGGACCCCGGCAAGGTGGAATCCTTCAGAATTCGTGGCAAACGGAGGTCTCGCCGGCGTAATGAGGCGCTGCAGTTATCTTGGCTTCGGTCAGCGGTTCAATGAAATAACTACAGCATTAATTTCCATAGGTGCCGGCTTTTATTGCAATACGAGACGACAATAAGTGTCACTCCGAACAGAATCATCAAACGAATTGCACGTCATTGGTCGGCTTGCCCGGGCCAGAGGGAGAAGGCCCTATCGAGCTGCAGCGATACGCAAGCGCACGCAGTTGTCAGGTTGAATTACCCTTTTTGCTAGTGCTCCAATGCTTGGGTTGCTTTATGCTTTGCTCAGGCGAACTAACGATGCTGGTAGCGCAGGAGGAGGTAGTAACAACGGTAGTGGGCTGCGCCCGATCAAGATCAAGCGTTTGATGGAACATGCTCGCTCGGCTTCTACATCTTGCTTACAGGGCTTCATAACAATGGCAGTGAAGGGAATAACCAACGGTGTGCTGCTGCTGCGATGTCATGTGAGTCCTTGGGGAATGGTTTTGATAGCACAGTCATTTTCACCACTTCACGTGTTTGTTCGATATTTCGGCAGCTTGTTCCACTGTATTAAATCTGATTTTTATTAGGTGTAGCTGATAGAATTTACCTGTTATAAGAGATTCATCGGCAACATACGTCAACATTTACAGTTGCGTGTTTGTTACGCGGATTTCTCGGAGCGTCGCTATGGTGTATAATGCGTCGCCCCGATGGTCTCCAGCTGATTGTGTCAAAAAGCGTGAACAAGTGTCTATCTTAGCAAAGTCCGCGGCGAATAGGCAGTGGTTGCGTTATCAAATACTTCCTATGTGAACTGGAAACTGTTATTTTGAAGTACAAAACTTATGACGGTGGGTGTTCATGGGCATTCGACTGGATTGAATCGCTTTTAGGCGGCTTTATTTTAGA
>Ga0163217_1073639_pt1 | contig 14343 bp, 28 predicted proteins | sample SynspAceP_FD_185933 | JGI IMG/M metagenome (GOLD analysis project Ga0163217, IMG submission 185933) | Saline lake microbial communities from Ace Lake in Antarctica - Synechococcus sp. Ace-P (PacBio error correction) | ecosystem: Environmental > Aquatic > Non-marine Saline and Alkaline > Saline ... | reverse complement strand
TCGGTCACTGGGAGAGAGTCGCTTGAATTGACCGCACTCCTCGCGGGACTCTGATTCGTCCCGGCTGTCATCGTCCGGCCCAGCCGCCACCATGGCACTCGATGACATTGGCGCAGGGCGCGGCCTGGTTACGGTTCGACGTCAATGTCACCGATCGCGCCGACGCTGCGTTCAGCCCTCATGCGTAGAAGGTTAGTCCAGCCCAGTCAGAAAACCATGTTTCTGATCTACGGAGCGGAACCAGGGAAGCTGCGGGAAATTCTGGCCAAATAGTGGTCGCAGCAAAGTCTCGGGAAGCCCGCAATCATCACCTCGCTTGCCGGGCCGCACCAAGGAGCCGGGCTCCACTGCCGCGAAGTTCCGCATCGGCGGATTCCGCGCCAATTGAAAGGTTTGCGCTATTATTCTCAGCTGTAGACGGGTGGTGACATGCGCTTGATTCGACGACAGCCAGTTCCCTTTGTCGCCAGATTATGCGGCGCAGCGCGATTCCAGCCGCCGAGAATCGCGGTAGGTACGCTGGAGATCAAAAATCCGGCAACATGGGCCAAATACAACCGGGCGATATAACTGGATCGAAGTGGAAACACTGCAAGCCGCCCCGTTGCCAGTTCCGCCCCGCCGCCAGCGTGCTGGCTGGCTGTTGTGCGTCGCGAGGCATATTTGCTTGTTCGTCTAGCCGCGACGCGGTACATTTCGCTGTCCGCGATGATCGACCCTTGCCAGTAATGGAGCCAGCTTGAGCTACTCCGACCACGCGGCTGAATTCTTGGGACGCCGGCGACACGCGGCAGTGAGCATGGTGCTTAATCCGCCATTTCATCACCCACATCATCTCTGCCGCAATTAAGCGGCGAGTCTGCCTTACGTCCAAGACGGGCCGCACGAGGTTTGGGCGCCGGCCTGATCATTTTTGTCACCGTAACAGCAACGGGCGAATGGGACGAACGGCAACTTGACGTTGTTTGCGGCGTAACCTCAGTGTCAGGATATCAATGCGTATATTTGAAAGGTTGTTTGTTCTGGAGCTTCTATAATGCAGAAAATCAATTACTGCGGCGCTCTTGGGTCGCCGCAACGATTGCACAAGCAGCGGCGGGTCAGCGGAATGCAACGCTAAATGGGTGGCCGTTCTTTACTCTTGGAAGCGACGCACCGTCTCTGTTATTACTGGGGAAGGACTGCGACGTCAGCCGCAAAGGCGGCGGCACAGGGATAACTCGATGGGCGAAAGCGGCTCTTTCTGGGCGTCGGATGCATTTGTGCAACGGCCTATATTTGTAACCGAGGAAAATCGATTGCCTTGGCCATTTTGCAGCACCTTGGATTTTTTCATCCAGCAAGTACCTGCTGGCCTTGGCTGATAGCGTTGTCTCTGCCCTCGGCATCACGGCCTTGAGGTCGCTGGATTCAGTGATCGTAAATGGCTTAATGAGACGCTTGCTAACGCCATTTCACCTTCTTTCTTTTCCCGAGCATTCCTGAGCAAGTTTTGAGGACTCGGACAATTATAGAGATCACGTGGCGCGGAGCTTGATCGTCACCGAACACCTTCCGACCATTTGGATTCAGCGCCGTTGGGTTATTCTATCGCTGTGCTTGCGCACCTCTCTTATTGCCCTTCGAAGCGTGAGGTCGCGGATGTAGAGCTGCGTCCGGCCAGGTGCGCGGTAGCGCGCATCAAACCACCGGGCAATCGGCTCCCGTTTAGAAAACGGTTCGCAGCGCCGGCGGACGTAATCGAGGTTTGCGGATTCGACAGGTGGGATCGCCCAGCGTCGCCGCGGACTGGCCGAATGGAATTCATCAGCAGTTTGCATCTAATTCGCGGCATCGACGTGCCTTGCATTCGGGTGCGAGCGTGATTGGGAACACCGTCGCTGGGGCGATTTCCGGGCGTTTAGCTTCGGGTGGGCGAGCCTTGCGGGCAACCGCGCGAAAGTCAGGCACCCACGGCAACACTTAAACATAAATCGATCTCAAGTGCATCGAGGGCCGCGCGCATTGCTTCGGCCAACCCGCGCCATAGATCGCCGCGGATCGCTCCGAATTGCATCCCGGCCGCCACGTCCTGTCCTGCCGCAATGTGCGGTTCATGTCGGCCATATGATTTCGCGAGATGTCAATCGGAGGGCAGTGTCTTTCGACGCAAAGCCCCTTCCGGCGCCGCTGTTGACACGATTGTCCTTCAGGCACCAGCGACCGGGCATTAAGGGCACACCGGGCAACGCTGCGATTAGCTTCAGCCCGCGCGACGCGGTGATTGAAGTCGGGGGTGCGCCAGACCGCGGCCGATGAAACGATAGAAACGGTCATTGAGCCGTCATGTTCCTGAAAACAATTGGATTGATCATAGGCCAGGTGTCCTCCTTCGGCGGTAGATGCCGCTGTCGGGGATAGACGCCAGTGTCTTGGGCCTTGTCACACGTGGCCACCGTATGTGGAATTGGACGGCCGACCACCACCCGGTCAGCATAGTCACTGACATCGAGCATTGGAGCGCGCTCATCGCGGCCCACGATAACGGATACAATTCTCACCTCGCGACCCAGGTTGGTCGGCACAGGTATACCGGGCGTATTGGGAAGCCGAGGGCGATGGGTCGAAGCAGCTTTGTTGCGTGCCAGGCCAGTTGCGTGCGGCGTTGGCTTCGACAGCACGATTAGGTAGAAACGGCGGATGATCGGAGATCGCCCTCGCCCGCAAGCCGTCAGCCCGGCGCTTGATTAATTTCCCACGCGTCAGCAGACATGGACAGCGATGATAGGGTGGCAAAATCATGGGATCCACGAGCGCACCGGCGACGCGCCGCCGGCTACGCCTTGCAGCGCGTAGTGCCCGGCTTCGGAAGACTGCGAATTTCGGATCCGGCGTTGGCTTCTGCGGTTCAGGCCTTTTGCTTGGCCGTCCGACTTGGTCGAGGCAGTTCGAACACCAGGTCGCCATTGCGTACGATCCGCGTCAGCGCGGAAATCAGACCAGACGCACGTTTTGAACTCGGCCCGCCAGTTCCAGTCGAATGGCGCACCGCGGCCTCTTCGCTTGACTAAGAGTCGTAAATCATTGGCCGAAGCGCCTTGCCGTTTGCGTCAGCGGTCCGAGGCAGATCAGTGATAAGCTGAATTAGCGACGCAATCGGTGGGACGCCTGGCGACTCATTGCCAGACGTTCTTCGCGACTGCCAGCCTGGGAGACCAGGCCCGAGGCGGACCAACCTATCGCTTGCCGCGGAGCCGCTGCCCGGGCAATAATTAGCGCTCGTGAAGAAGCCTTCTGGCGCGAGCGGTCCGATGCACCAAGTGGCGCGACGGCTTTTTGCGCTTCTCCGCGCATGTAATTCCCCGAGGCGCTCCCACGGCAGTCCCAATGCAGCGCCTTCGGACACGCTCATGGCACCCGACTTCGGCAAAGACCTGATATTGCAGACGGAGTTGCTCTTCAGAACCGCTGGCTATGTTTCGCTTCCAGGCGTCGTGCGCATCGAAGAAGACCTGCGACGGGCGGGGGCAAAGTGGCTGTGCGCAGACATGGGTTGCACCCGCTGCTCAAATCGGGGGGGGGGGGGGGGGGGGGGGCGCCGTTCAGCATCATATACGGATGCCCACCAGCGGCAACCGAACTGGGACGGCGACTGACTAAGCCTCGCGCAGCTCGAAGAACGTCGGCCAATGCACACAGGCGCAGGCGATTATCACCGCCCGCCCCAACGCGTCGCGCGATGCCAAGACACTGAAGGTTGTTTGGGTGTACAGCAACGCCGATTTCGGTCGGAGCGGCAACAGCCTTGCTCAGAGAGGAATCAGCAACAGACTCGCCATCGGCTGAGATAGATCCAGACCACTTATCCGTCAGCCATGGGAGCTTCGCCCCATGCAAGCGCACGGGTGGCTGACTAGCCACCAGGTATTGGGCCATGCGACCCTTCTTTTGGCTTTCGGGGTGTTGGCCGCAACCCAGCCTTCCGGCGGCGGTGAATCAAGGGCGCGAATGGGGCGAAGTTTCAGAGTCACCGGCGTTGTTGGGGGTGAGGATGGCGGCGACGCCCTCCAACCAGTGATTCCAGGCGCATTTGTCGCGCAGGTTCATTTTGGCTGTCCGTAGATAGCCCGCCCGCAGTAGAGTAGGAACGCACCGTCGACCGTGCGTGCCGCGATCCCGCGCGACAGACATAACGGAGCGGAGGCGTCGACTTGTCATCTTGTCGTGAAGAAGGGATGCGGGCGCCAGCAGTCCTGATTCACCCGCACCCGGCAGCCATCACGCCGTGGATGATCGGCGCTGACGTCTGAAACAGCGGGCCCCCCTTTAATATCGTGACCCCACAATTCTGTAAAGTTACATCAACTGGGTTTTCGGGTGATTACGATGTGGGTGCTCAGGCCCGGTGCAAGAGACCTGCGCCGCGTGGTCGCCCCGGCAATGCAGCCGGGCCAGTCGGTCGAGCGCCTGGGCGCCTTCGATGATAGGGATAGATGTGATTGCCAGGAGCATGTGGGGTCCGGATGAAGTGGTTTGCTTCCGGCATATGGTATGGATCCAGTCTGCGCCGCCTCTGATGGTAGATCTAGGATCATGGACAAATAATACGGGGCGCGTGTGTCTCGGAGGACTCGGCAAGCGGCGTAAGCCTTCGGAAGATCTAAGCGGGAAACGCGTTCTACAGTGTTAGATTGCAATGACGGCCAGCCAGGTTTCAGCTTTCAATCAGCCGCCGTAAGACGCTAGAAGATGACTGTCGCCTAGGTATTATAATGATCGACTAATGCTAGGCGGTTGGCTGCTGCGGTTTGAGAGTTCGATTTTGTGGAGCTCGATCATTCGCAAAAGTGGCCGGGCGAAAGACTTGGTGAAGAACACAGTTGCGCGCGCCATGCGCGGCGCCCGGCAGCGCGCTCGTCCCGCAGCCCATTCGATCGAAGGAAGGACAACCAGGAAGCCACTGGGTGCTAGTGTACCGCTGCTGCGCTCAGCCGCTCGCAACTGCTGATATCACAGTAACGAGCATATTGAAAGAATGAATCGCTGCCTCGCACGATGCAACGTGCTGACTATCGCGGCCCGCATCGAGATGCAGGGCAATTCTTCGGCTATCGGACGCCTTGTGCAATTAAACATCGCGCGCGGAAACGCTCGGGTCACGGCTATCTGTGCAGCTAGTTTCGGTTAAGGTATTTCTTGCTGTTGCCGCCGAGGCGGTGGGCAGTGGTGCCTGCGGCGGCGAATTAGGAGCGGTGGCATAAACTCGGTCGCCGTATTCGGGCGCTCTCGGGCAGGCGATCACCGGTAACCTTTTGCAGGGATTAATGCGCTCTTCAATCGTGATCATGATCCGGATCACCCCGGACCAAGTCCGAGTCATACAATTTGCCGCTCATTGCGTCCAGTCCCTTTGTCCCGACCAGAGCGTCCACCGGCATCATCGCTTCATCCGAAGATAGGCGGCCAGACTAAGGTTCGGCACAGGCTCACCTGGCATGCGGATCAGCTCTCTCGCCATTGACAGCCGAGCCCTTTCAGAGCATAGATCAAACGATGCTTCCGCCCTTGTGTTCTTTTGTGCGGCCAACCGCACGTCAGCACGTGCAGTTGGCAAAACCAACCGGTCCGAACGTTCTTGAGAGTCTTCCAGACTGCCTCGAACACACGCGTCAGTAGTGTAGCCACGCCGATTGAACGACGGCGGTCCGGGCATTCGCTCAAGATCGGGCAACGCGGGTTCCAAGGGCGCGGTGCCGCGGATGAATCGTAGCACAGCGGGCGAGCCGAGTGATGATTCGCGTTGTGCGCGTTCATTTTCGCTGCCGCATGTTCATTGACTTCATATGGCGATGTCTTGGCTGCCATCGCGCCGCGCGCATATCACTCGAAGATGTCCAGATTCGAGCCGCAGACCCGCCCGGACGTAACCGCACATACAATCCGCACCGGAACCGGTCCGAGCCGCGACAATGTTGATCTGCCTGACTTCCCGCTTGGTCAGTTGCCCGTCATTGCTCAAAAGGCTTTACGTTCAGGAGGGCCAGGCATACGAACGGCAACAGAGAAACCGTCCGGTCGTGCGCGCTCGACAGACGATTGCCAGCGTTGTTGAACGGCAAAAGTCCGGTTTGTCCAGCAAGCAATGGCCGGTCTGGCGCCGACAGCACGCTTGATGCGCCTCCATCCGGTTCGCCGAATCAGTGTTCAAGGCAAGGCATGCGTTCCGAGCGGCCCAAAGCCCGCCCGCGCACATTAGAATCTGCGGCCAGGTTGCAATGGATCGGTTTGCGCGTCCGTCCGATGTCAGCGCCAGGATCGGTTGACCCTGGCTGCACATGCGACGGCCAGACCATTGGCACCGAGCGGCATTGGCAGCGAATCATCGCCACGTCTGCAACGCCCATCCTGATAGTCGCAGACGCGCAGTGAAAACGGTCGGAAGCGGCGACGGGAATCACCCGGCATTCGTTGCTTGTCGATGTCGTGCATCAGTGTAGCGCCGACCCCATAAGGACAAGTCGGCCCGGGTGAGCCAGGCAGAATGGTAACAGGTTGTTTCGGGCGTCGCGCACACAAATGCAATTGCTTTCGCTGAAATCCGAAGGTCCAGGGGATGTGTTTCCCGCCCACTGCAGTCGATTTCCGCGCCAGGCACCGCGTTGTCGGCGCGGGATGGAGATGGTCTTGGGCCGCGTCAAAAGCAGCAGGCTTTGGCAGAGCGGGCGTTCAATGTGACTGTCGAGGCCGTTGTCTGCCAACACCGACGATGATTGGTCAGACGCACGGTGAGCCTTGGCTGCCCAGCTGTCGCTTATAGCGATGACTTTCAAGCCCTTTCCGGCTAATCGCGGGATTGACGCGGTTAGGATGGCCAAGCGCTGCTGCGCCACGGTGACGCCTTGACGCGAGGAATTCGACACCGGCGCGTTATTCGCAATCAATGGCATCCTTTGTTTCCAACTAGCACGACAAATCCCACACGGTTACGCCGTAGATGGCAGGCTTTTGGTGACTCGGCATCTCAACAGCTCCAGCAGCCGGAACAGAAGCTTGTGGGGGCGCGGATTTGCCGACGCAATGATGGGGCGCGCCCAATGCCCTCAGGGCCCAGACAGAATGACTCTTGGCGTCGCCGAGCGGGTGGGTCGCATTCACGCGGCGGCGACTGCGCGCACTGGCGGATTCGTTTAGCAGGGCAAACCACCTCGTTGCCCGCAGGGGGATCAGGACGGGGTGATGACGCCCGTGGGCGCACCAATCCCCATCGCGACAGCACATGGATCGCGCGGCCTGGTGCAAGCGCTTGACGCCTCCGGGGCCGGACGCGGGCAAAGCCGTCTGACGCGACGAATCGCAGCAGATCCACATCCGGCAAGGCATGGGTATCTATCCGGACCACATGGCTCAGTTGTGAGTTGCCGCATGCTTAAAACGTCGCGAGATCAGCTTCCGCGCGTAATGGATGGGCAAAGGGGCCGGTATGTATTTTCCGCCGGGGATCACGAGGGAGATTGGTCGCGGAAGGCGGGGTCACTGCGCGTCGCCCTTATTCTGTCCATTTGAGCGTGGACCATGCGATTGGGCATGCGGATTAGGGAATGGTGTGTTGGAGGAATGGTCAGTCGTAGAGCGATTGGTTCGTTCACCATGCTTAGTGTGCATGGCTTGTTGATCGAATGTTGCGGCGATGTTCTTTGATCGTCGCTGTTGACCATCTATGGTGATGATGATCGTGCCAGACTGTGGTCGTGTGGTGGTGATCATGCACGGCGCCAGGTATTCTTGCCGGGCTCAGCGTGGCTGTGCACAGAGGGTCCATGGCAAACCTTGGCTCCTTGCAGAATCTTTGCCTCGCGGCACGACGCGTACGCGAATTCACCCGTTGGGGCAGGGGCAAATGCTTCCAGACCGCCCGGCATATTGCCCTTCGGACGATGGTGGTGATGGCTTTCGCTTGCGGCAGGCCCCCACTTTCGCCTCGAAAGCCGAGCACAGGCGCTTCGCAGGGTACGTTGCACATTGGCAGTTTCAATCAGCGCTCTGGACCGTCCATGATCTCCTGCACCCGGTCCTGGAAGGTATTCGCAGTCACAGCGGTATGGTCCTGCGTGAGAATAGGGACGCGCTTGCATGAAACCGATGGAATCTCGGGATGTTCGCCGCCACTGTCATCGGTCTGGAATAGATCCGCTTGACGACACCCCGGTTGAACAGGAGAGTATCGCGAACAGCGGATGGATGCGCATTTGTAGCCGAGCTGTGGCGGCGATGGGGTGTCTGAGCCCCGGATGGCCGTATCAGCGAGAAGGTAACGGCGCGCGGAAATAGCCAGAGTCTCGGCCCAGGCCAAAGGCAAACCCTTTCCCAAGCATCCGGGGTTAACCTTGGGTTGAAAGCGTTGGGAAATGGCGTCGGGATCAGGACGATCCGCGGCCGCAACAAACATTAGGCAGCGTGTCGATTGGCAGCGCACACGTGTCGCCCAATTCCATGTTTGGCTGTGAGATCGGGAGTGGCCTGCTGAGATACGCGTTCGCAACTGACATGCGCGGATCATCTGTCAGTCGATGCGGGAGTTCGCGCACGTATATTGTAAGACATGCGGAGGTTTGGGCATGTGTTAGGGTAGGTGGAGCCCAACCGAAGGAATGTGCGGTTCTTGCGTGCACCGGGGCTGGCGTATAACAGCTGAGCCCGGCACGGCCAAGGAAAGCGGGTGTGATGGCCGATTGGCAAGCGAAAAGCCGTGTCGAGGCCACTTCGGTGATGATTCAAAACCGGTGGTTTGCAGAAATTCCAGGATAGTCCATTATTTCCACGATGCGTATCCGGGGGCGGATTGACCTTCGCCTTCATGGCGCTTCGCCACGGTTGTCGCGAGAATTCCTGGCTTGCATTTCTGGTTGCGGCTGTGCTATGGCCACAGGACCATGATACCTTGTCTCTCGGGGGATCGCCGTCTTGCTCACAAACTAAGCGGCTCGGCAGCTTCCGGTTTTTTGTCAGGCCTGCGGCTTTCATCAGCAGTGTTCGCTTGTATCAGTCGCTTTTTGATCTTGTGGCCGCTGGCTTGATCGCCAGGCCGTGGATTCGCACCTGCCGCGCAGAGCCGCAGCATCGCAGCCTAAGGCCCAATGGAAGTGCGCCCGCGTCCAGTATGAGCCAACATGTTGCCCACCGTATGGGCAACGCGGGTGTGTGGTGGCGAAGGAGCAGGAAACAAAGAACGTGTAAGAAGCAAGGGGCCATCGGCCTCCGGACAACGTGAGCAGACCTACAGCACGATTAGCGCCGGGATGAAAGAGGACACGCAGTCCGGCATTGAGAAAGGCAGTCTCGTCGTGTGTATGCCGAAACCGGACAGGCTCCGAGTATGACTTGAAGTGTTATAGTCAGATCTCAACCGGGAATGGGTATTCTCAGCCTTGTCACATGGCCAGGCGTTTGCGCACATGGCACGATTGATCTAAGCGTATACTGGTATTTGCAGGTTTCAAAATCCGATTGCGGCCAATCCGGTGCACTGATCTTGCTCAATCAAGCGAGATACAGAACCGGTTTGAGGGTTCAGGCGATGCAAGCCGCCGCGCCGTGGCTTCCCAGTAAACGCCCGTGTCTTCGCGAGGCGTGCGTCAATCTCGCGTCGGCTTGCGACATGCTGATTGAGTCAGGACTTTGACGTTTGCTGCTTCATCCAGTCGCAAGCATGTCTGTCCGGCTTTGCGCGTTCCGGTGGTTATCAGTAGCCCAAAACATCATGAGATATTTGAGGATACTTTGAGTTCGCGCCATTGAGGTTTGCCAAAATCGGGTTAGCAAATGTCTGCGTAAGCGATCGCGTTCGCCGTGTCCACCGCGATTTGTCGGGCATACACATACGCTGACCAGGGGAGCTAGCCAGGTTCAGCGGTCAGCAATGAGGGTCATGCGACCACTTTGGGCTCGAGCGACGATCGTCGGATGTTCGTGGTCAAGAGAAATGAGCGGTTACCGCTCGCCCAAACGTACCCCCTTCCCTGAGTCGCATCAGTTCATTTGACTATTTCCTTTCTTTTCACCAATGCACGGACGCGGGCTCTAAGGCTGCAAGCTAGAAGCTGACTTATCCGGCGAATCAACTGCTCCTGCGCCCGCATCCATCAGATTGGCATTGAGCGGCCGAGCCGATCCCGAGCAATCTTATTGTCGTCTAACGAAGGGCTGTTTTCCGCCCGTTCTGTCGTCAAGTTTGTTGAGCAAGCGGGGGGATGAACGGGTTGGAGGGCGTCGCGCCTGCACAAGACTCGCGGTCCAGAGGCGAAATTCCAGCAAGGCATTGGCGAATCTGGGCATTGGTCCCTCGGACTGGTGCCAGAATCTGTCGCTCACCAGATGCCGCTGTCAGAGAGGCGGTTGAATTTCGGAATGATTGCACGAAACTATCGGCGAGAACATCCGGAACGTAAGCAACCAGCACTCTCCCACATAGCCAGCAGGTTTCCGACAAATGCTGAAGCGTCTGCCAGGCGCTTCGCTGTTGTTCCGCTCGAACATTTCGGCGGGGAAATCGATGCAAAAAGGGGTCACTCGGTGCGCACCAGCCCCTCCGGTCGGGTTGAGTCCCCGTTACATTGGAAAATGAATAGCAAGACTATGCCGATGTGTTCCAGCAGGCCCCCCTCATGCCATAGAGTACGTTTCGGCTTGGTTCCTGCCGTTTTATTTCTCTCCTGCCCCGATAGGCTTTCCATGGACAGACGGCTTTGACATTTCACTACTCACCTTTGCGCGTTCTGCGCTGCGCATTCATGGCGGGCTTTATCGAGTGTTCCGATTTGCCGAGGGGAGCGGCGGGTTATTTGCGAGTGGCCCGCTCTCATGCGGGCGAGTGTTTTTTTCTCCTGGTTGGAAAGCGACCTCAGTACAACAATGCTGCTAAGGCCTAGTTCGGTTCCAGCTCGGCCACTTCGCCTAAATGCCCTGCAACAGGGCCATTGTCTATTGATTAAAAGTCTCAGAATTACCCATCCGCAGCCATTTGTCGGCCGGTCGGAAGCTGCGCTTGGTGCAATTCTTGCCCAGAGTATTCCGTTTGACGTAGCTTTCTCGCTTTCTGCCTGGTCTTTCTGCTGGTTCAGCGACATTCCGTCAGCTCATTTCGCATTCAAGGCCCTGAAGACTATGGGTGGTGATGTGGACCGGGCCTCATGGCGGCCTATCGCGACCTTCCTGTTCGGGGCTGTTGAATCGTGCCATATGGCTGCCGGCTTTTTACGTTGATGCACTATTCGGCCCCCGTTCGGGATCGTTCTTCACTTTGGCCTTTGTGCGCCACTGGCTGGTTACGGAGGCGCTTGCTTCCAAGGCAACGGGGCACATCTTAGCAGAAAAACTGTGGGAATCTTCGACATCAACCTCGGGGTCCGGCGTTACACTCATTGTGCGGGCCTTATGTTCGGCAGGTGATTTGTCATGAAAATTCCGGGTTTGTCTCGATGGCGCGAGGCGCAATTGGCGCAGGCGCAAGTCGGCTCCCGGATGGCGGGTATGAATCATAAGGCGCGAAAACTCATGGCAAAACCGCTTTTTGGTGATCACCTGTTCGTGAGCGCTGCGGCCAAACTTGACTGCGCCGATCCAGCAAATACTGTCCGGATCTGAGTTCGGGCGGTCTGATGGCGCCTTAAAGTCAAATTCGCGATTTGCGTTCTTCCTGTGGCAGAAAGAACCGTAACATTCTCCGGAATATGATGATAATTGGTTGCGGGAAGATATTCTGAAAAGACACGCGAGGGAAATTTCTGCTGGCAAGTCTGTTTGGCCTGCCGCGGTTCGCTCTGACGTGCTTCGCCTGCATGAAAAAAGCCCGGCTTTGCCTGGGGCTGTTTGTGGCGGGTCCGCGTGCTGACGTGACACCACGGCTAGCAGCTGATGAGTTCGACTATTCAGGATGATGTCCAGTTGAGCGTCTGTGCTTGCTGGTTTGGAACGAATCGCGTCAAGCGAAGGACTGACCCTCTGGACGATGTTCTGCGTCATCTTGCGAATGCGATCAAGCGACGAGTACACTCTTCCCGAGTTACTGTCAGGAGAGGGTCAGTGTGCCATTTCACCTTTACTCTAGAAGCTTATATATCAAGGTAAAGACCTGCGAGAAGAAATTGCGCCGTGGTCGCGGATCAATCGCCACGCCCGAAACCAGTGATTGCGTTGCGGAGCGGGATGTGCGTCGCCGTGGAAGCGGGGACATCGAAGATTTTGGCCACCCGCAGCACGATCGACAATTTATCGAGCGGCGCGACCCCAGTGCGGCTCACCATTTGCAGGCCCGAATTAGGGCAACGCATTTGATGCGCTGTTGGCAAGCCGGAAAGGGACCAAGAAAGATCCAGGTCTTGAAGCTCGGGAAATGCGTTGTGAGTTGTCGCACAACTATGCGCATCGCGAGTAGGCAAAGCCACCATAAGATACCAGCAATGATCACGCAGTGCGGATTTGAAAGTGGACGAGATCAGCTGATCAGTATCCGCTGATGCCCTATCGTTGCGAAAATTGCACGGTTTGAGCGCGGCGCGAACACGCCGCCACAGGGGCCCAGAGATTTGCCAGTCTTGCCGAAAGTCTCGATTCAGTCACACGCGCTGGTCTGTTAGACTTCGCATCGCCCGACCCGTGCCTTCACGCCGGGCGGAACGGCGATGCTTGATACATCTCCACTCTCTTGGATTCAGCCTAGATAACGGCCAAATTCGATCAGATCTTCCTCTGGCATTGCGGGCCATTGTGATGTATAGACATGTATTCATTCTTCCGGGTCTTGCCTATCACAGTGTTTCGGAATTGATGATGCAGATTTTTTGACATCAACTGTAGGTCGTACCGAAGCACAATATTGATAGCATCGTCAGCAGTAATAAGTCCCATTTGCAAATCTTCCGGATCGAGGAGATCATCTCGCGCGGATCCGTTAGTCCAGGCCTTCAGCGTGCCGCTGCTGATGATCACCGGGCGACGATTTCCTGTGGTCTCCACGTGAAGCCCTCGCCCCATGGTTCGCGCATCGTCACCTGATCCGGGAAACGGCGTCGAGAAACGGTGCGCTCGCCGGGTCGGGATATCAGCTTGCCTTGTGTAACGAACTGCACGTACACCTAACATTCATGCGTGCCGATTAGCCTCGGAAACATCATGCCGGAAAAGCGGGCCGGTCGGATTCTGCTCCTTGCCGCTCTGCCGTTATGAATCGATCCACCAAGACCCTTGTCGATGGTCTTAGGTGGGATTGATCTTGTGGTTTCGCCCGCGCCAGACCTTGCTTCCTTTTTTTCATTTCTAGTCGGCATGGGCGTTTTCTTGAGGCTTGCTCACGTTCGCTCATGCCATCGGTGGATAATTTGCCACGTTCGGCTGTACATCGTTTATAACCTATCCTGTTCATGGTTCGTCAATAGCTTAACCGCAATTAATCCGCCACGCGTCGATGGCTGTTCCCCGAGGCCTGCATCCCTGGTGCGCGTCCACAAAGTCTTGGCAGACCAGGGATCCGGCGTGGGCGCATGGCCGCGCCAGAGGCCGGCTAAGGACGCGGCCGCATTTCAACATAAGCCCAGGTTCCATAAAACTCAGCAGGACGCCTGGAAACTTCGAACGTGTCCAGGAAGGAAGACCACCGCGACGTAGCCTTGTCTTGGCCGGAGCCAGATTTCCTCGACCCCTGAAGAGGCTCAGCCAGCGCGCTATAGCCAATTCCGGGCTTGCCATCGCTGCTCCATCGACAATGTGCGAGCAGCTTCACCAAACAGCCAAACGCTGATAAACGAGTGTATGCCCCGACAGGCACCGGTCCAAGCTGCCCGTCGGGCAATCCATTCTATCTCAAATTTCAATTTGTCTGGCCAAACGGCAAATCCCAGATTGAGCGCTTGCCGTCATCGAGGAATCGCATCAAAAAACCCGTAGCAAAAAAAAAAATTCGCCACTTCTCGTCATCGAGTCTCTTTATGATCTCGTAAATTGAGTCATACTTCAGTCCTTGTTTTCCCGTAGGCAAACTTCCTCGCGAGGGGCGAAATGTTTCGACCGAATTGCTCTTTTCGGCGTTCCCAACAGGCCCCCCGCTCGAATCTGCTTCCTCGGAGGGGAATTTCGCGCCGCCAATTTTTTCATGTTACTTGCAAAGGCGCGATCAGGCGTTCTTTTTCTCGGGCGGGCAAAGAAAAAACTCAAAGTTGGTGTTTCTTCCTCGAGTTCCATTTCAGATGAGGCTTGGGTTTTTTAGACCGCGTTTCGAAAAAACATTGGTGTCGTAACCGTTCCCGTCCAAATTTTTTTTCCTCCACCTCTTTCCTTTGTGTTGTGGTGTGGTGTGGTTTTTTTGTGTGGGTG
>Ga0163217_1076549_pt1 | contig 14345 bp, 17 predicted proteins | sample SynspAceP_FD_185933 | JGI IMG/M metagenome (GOLD analysis project Ga0163217, IMG submission 185933) | Saline lake microbial communities from Ace Lake in Antarctica - Synechococcus sp. Ace-P (PacBio error correction) | ecosystem: Environmental > Aquatic > Non-marine Saline and Alkaline > Saline ... | reverse complement strand
TGTGAAACTCAAACAAAAGCGCTTGGAAACTGGACCGTTCGCCTCTGGCATGCAGTTACCATGAAACAAACTTGAACACAGAGCGTGCGCAAATTCTTGAATATGCTCTTGAGGGCATGGCAATCCGCCGCTGTTGCGCGGGTTTACAGTAAATCTAAGAAACCAAACCATCACGAAGCTGCTTGTGGAGGCTGGCGCGGTCTGTAGCGCCTAATCAGAATGAAAGTCTTGCGCGACCTTAAAACAACGCGAGTTGAAGTCGATAAAATCTGGTCTTTGTTTACGCCAAGAAAAAGAATGTGGCGGACTGCTACGCCGCGCGCCTGATGTTGTGGCGGATGTTTGGACTTGGGACGGCCATACGACGCTGATAGGCAAAGCTGGTCATTCTGTGGTCGTGGGCGTGATGGCGATACGCAATGCGTTTATGGACGGACTTAAAAGAGTCGTCTTTGCTAACCGCGTTCAACTGACCTCGATGGCCATAATGCTTATCTTGAAGCTGTTTGAAAGCCTTTGGTGCGATGTTGGACTAATGCCCAACTAATTCAAAATGTATGGTAAGCGCGACTGACAGCATGAAGGGCCGTTTACAGCCCCGCCGAATGCACGGCATCAAAAAGCGCCGTGTTGAAGGTTGATCCCGACATCAAACAAAGTCAAGCACCCTACGTCGAACGCACAGAAACCTAACCATGCGGATGCACATGCGCCGTTTCACGCCGTCTGGACAAATGGCTTTTCTAAGAAAGTCGCAAACATGAGGCGTCAATCTCGCTCCAACTTATGTTATTACAAACTTTCGTCGGCAAACACAAAAGCTGAATAACTCACACCCGCTATGGCGGGCTGGAGTCCTGAGAAACTGTGGAAATGGAAGACGTTGTGCGTTTGATCGAAGCGGAAGAAGACAAAGCGCCTAGAAACCGGTTCTTATAAGAAGCGGAAGGAAACAAAATGAATTAAGGTCGGATGTTTTTGAATACCTGATTAAGAAAGGTCCGGGCCGGGACTGAACTTGAAACCTGGGCTCAAGCGGTCATGCGAAAAAGGACAGCAAAACTTCAATACGTCTGGACGAGGCTTGCCCTAAGGGGTCGGTCGAACGGAGGGGGAAGGATATTGCAGCCGATCCTTATTCGTCTATACCCTATTTTCAAAACTGCCCACTAGCCAAATGTTGATCAGCTTGTGTATGGGCCGGCGCGCCCAAGTCGCCAGGTAAAAAGACATCTCGCCCTTGTTCTTCAAGGGACAGATCTTTTAGGTTTTGCAAATGTGCCTATCGACCGCTGCCATAATATGAGCAAACCCGTCCTTGGCATGGGCGGGCGTGCGGCCGAGGGGGGGCGTCGAGCATACCACATTGTTCTTCGCAAGGCCGCACGATCCTTCTTTGTGGAGCCGGAATGATTGTGCCGAAAATCGATCAGACTGAGCCGGTTCTCATCCCCGCGAGCAGTCCGTTCGCCATAGACGATTTTTCGACGACGGCGATGTCGTCAGGCACAACTCGACAATGGTCGCTCTGTTCGAGAAAGCAACAAAGACATCGATTGGGAAAAGGCAAAAGACTGCTATCGCGCGCAATTTCCGCACAAAGATGAAGAAATCAAGAGCACCAAACAATGATGAATCAAGCCTAACACTTAATTAGAAGGTCCATGACATAACCGAGATAGCAACCCGCATTATTGCAAGGTTCATCAGACCATAATTACCGCCCATAGACCAGAAGACCAGATAAAGACCGAATAGTTGGTTATAGACATTATTATGTTTCCTTCGCATGCTATTTTTCCAACAACCGCTGTGATGGCGAGTTGTGAGAAATGACCTAGTGATGAGTGAGTTTGGGCTTCAGCGGCTTGAATGTCGCCGCCACAGGAACAAAACGGGCCGCGGATCGCCCGTGAGCGCCAGTCCTGCGCCGACGATGAATGCGGGCATGTAGATTGCCGCCCCAGCGTCAGCCAGGGATAAGATAGGGTTCAGGCCAGCCCGCTTGAGAACTTCGCCGCCATGCCAGCAAAACCGACAAGGTTCCGGACCGTGCGGTTGCCGAGCAGATCACTGGGCAAGGTCTGCCACATTTACACGATCGCAGTCTGGAAGCCGCAACAGGATAAGGAAACATCAGGCCAGCGCCCACCGCCGGCGAGGCCGGTACGGCGAGTAGCAGCAGCAGGCAGCATTGATTAGGCAGTACCGAGAGTGATTCGTCAGCTTCGGCGTTGGTTGACTGTCCAGCCGCGCCCAACGCGGTTCTGAGCGAAGCAGCCCACCAAACCAAGCACGAACATCGCGCCAACATAAGGCAGCCAGCCCGTCGCGGCGAGAGCTTCATGTCAAACCCGTGCGACCTCAAAAAGTAGGTCGGGATCCATATAATGAAGAGCCACCAGATCGGATCGATTGCGCAGAGGCGATGATGACCGCCCCAGCTTTCCTTGCGCGAACAACAGCATCGGTCGTACGCGGTTATATCCCGCCGGTCTGTGTACCATCACCGTCGCAATTCCCATTGATTGGCCGCTAAGAATATATTCGCGCCGGAATCGACAGCCACGCATGTGTCGCAGGCGGAGGCCTTCACGATGACCAGCCACGGCACAGCGCGAGCGGGAAAAAGCATATATTAAAACAGTTACTTACTCTGTCAAATTTATTTTGTGGCACGTTAGTAATTAAAAATTGTGGCACAACGGAAACAGGTCCCTTTCGATGATTTACCTAATAGAACGCTTCCAATTATTTCGTTCTGCCTACGCACCAAATACTTAGCTACGCATAAAGGAAGGGTCTCGAATTGGTAACTACTGTAGGTCTAAGCTATTTTGAGGTTAGGGCGCAGATTGGAGATGAGTTGAACGCTCTTGCATGGCATACAAAACTGTAAATAACGGCTATTGTAGTGCATCAAATTTGTGTTGTTTTTTAAACGTATGTTCGACGTAAGCGTAAATCAGTGCTGTAATTCAGCCAGCCTAATTTTGCCATATACGAGAAACATGTCTGTTGGTGGCCGAGCGAATGCGGTTTTAGCAACTCCGTCTCAGGCAATGAATAAGGGCAGCCTACCGTGGGGCAAATATCGACCCATTCAATGTAGAGCAATTTTCAGTGCGTGTCGTTGAAAATATCATCATGGTGCTTTTTCCATGCCTCTTGAACGATGAATTTGGCCGGGTACGAGACCAATGTCTCCAAATCAACCTGTCTGGTTCCCATACCATCACAAGTTTTGACATGGCCCGTATGATCTAAAACTGCAAAAATTATGGCAACGGTCGCTTAACAACAGTTGTAGTGGCGTTTGCTATGCAAATGATCTAATTGAAGTCGCTAATGACCCCAATTCGCTTACATCCGGGTCACTGATGCAACCATGCCTCAAAACAGTTGCTGATAAATACAGAATACGGCCTCTTGGGGTTATTGGAGTAAGGATCTTTGCTTCAACGAGTTCAAGACAGGGGCTTAGCTGAAATGCGTTTTACATGGCAAAATTCTTGCATGAAGAAGCAAAAATTTCACGAAGCAAATTGACGTTAGATTTATTTTTACAAACAACAAAACAATACCTAACATCTAACCTGATGTTTCAAGGAATTTTATACGCGGAATTTGCTTGGTCGAATGTTGCCTTTGCCCTTTTCCCTAATTCTTTTGCTTCCGTCGTGCAGCCATTTAGGCCCATATAGAGGACTCCAACTAAAACATGTTTCTAGAAAAAGGTCTGCCAGGCACTGATCAATACTACACGTAGTTTGTAAACAGGTTGTGATACTTCCTTTTCTGGCGGGAGTAATATTCTCTGCACTCCCACGAAGAACTTCATACAAAAAAATTCGCGACCGATAAGCGTTGGCTCTTCCTCCGTGCCATTTAAATTTCACAGGATGCCCGTCGGGAACAGTTTAATCCAATTTTCGGTAGAGTCTATGAAGGTTTCAGCCTTATTTTTCTACTAAGTCCTTTCATGTCAGTATCGATGGAAGCAGTAAGAGCAACTTAATTGCAAGTTGTCCCGACGGATGAACCAGGCAGAACTGTTGGGAACCTAAATCCTTGAATCGAGTTTTACTTAGGAATTTACTCGTCCTCTGTACAAGCTGGCAATCTTGGAGAGCGTGTATAGCGATGCGCCGCATCAATACCCTCTTTCATGTATTTCCTGACCCTCGTTTCTTTAAAAATTATCCAACTACAGGTTTCCGTAATCCGTATCATTTTTTTGATTTGGTATTCATCATTCGCGTTTTGTTTTAACAAGCTTAGTGCATCCTCCTTTTTCACCCTTACCACAATTATCGAGGACTTCACATGTGAAAAAACCTTCCCGCAATTCTAATTCGATCAATGACGATTATTGATGTGCCCTAGCTTTGTAGACACCTTTGGTCCGTAAAAGTGGAAGCAAGGAGCAATCCCATTGAGGTACACGGATCAGATACACGAAGAGTTTCAACGCGAGGCGGTCTCGCAGTGGTCGGAGAGGGTCACAGTTGTGGCCTCGGTGGCCGGAAGGCTCGGTGTCAGCACGAAGTCTCTTTATGACTGGACGAAGCGGTACGCGACAGGGCACGAAGCGGTCCAAGGAGACCGACGAGCTGAAGGCTCTTTAGGCCGAGCTGAAGGCGGGTCACCGAGAGCGTGATATCCTAAAAAAGGCCGCGCGTACTTTGCCGCCCAGTCGCGATAAAGTACGCGTCATTCCAAGATCATCGGGGTAGGTTTCAGGGTGCGACCGATGTGTCGTGTTCTCGCGTGCATGCGAGTGCTTCTACGCTTGGGCCGAAGGACCGATACGAAGCCCATGGCGTGCGGACGGCAAGACTCGGCAAGCTGGCCGTCAGTCATGGTTTGGAGAGTGGGTGGGGTCTATTGGATACCGTAAGGTCCATCATGACCTCATGGACGCGGTGAAGCCATGCGCCCCTAACACAGTCGCCAGGATCATGCATCTTGCGGGATTACGAGCCCCAGGTGGTGCTATCGTCGCACGTCCGGGCAAGTACGGCACATCAAGCCGGGCTGTCGTGCAGCCAACCACCTCCAGCAGGGAACTTCAATGTGGATGGCCAGACAAGTATGGGTGACCGACATCACCTATATCCGGACGACATGAGGGGCTGGCTCTATCTGGCTGCCGTCATCGACTTATTTTCCACGTAAAGTCGTGGGCTGAGTCGGATGCAGCCGCGGATGCACCACAAGCTCGGCTCTCGACGCGCTCATGATGGCCATCTGGAGGCCGTCGGCCAGCATCGGGCGTCGGTTGTGCATTTGATTCAAGGGGCGCAGTTCTCCTAGTCAGGAATGGCGGTCGTTCCTCGATGCCCATGGCTCGTCCCGAGTATGAGCCGTAGAGGGAAAACTGTTACGACCAATTGCGGTCGCGGAGAGCTTTTCCACCTTCTTAAAACAGAACGGGATCCGGAGGAAGACCTACACAAACGAGCCGACGCACGGCAGGACGTGTTTGAATATATCGAGATGTTTCTATAATCCGAAAGCGTCGTCATGCTAACAACGGATGCTGTCGCCCGTCCAATTCGAACTGGCAGCATGTGAAGACAAAGTGGTCTACCAAAGCAGGGCACATCAATTTTAATGACAAGCTGTCTTTGACTATTTTTTTAAAAAAGTCTAACTTTGGGATGGTGGGAGAAAACGTTTCACTTTGGATTGCTTACTGCAGTCTCTATATCATTGTTACAAACTTCCAATTCTGCGTTTTGCTCAAACCAACATTGCAGATTTAGGAGTGCACGAAACAGAAGGCACGAGAAGCAATAGCGAGGTTTCTTATTTCGCAAGACGGATCTAGCCTGAATTACGACTATAATACTGGCGGGCATCTACCCGATACTGTCAGTTGACAATTTACTTGCTCTTCTCGAACTCGGGCTGTATTGCAGTCATAGCGTAAAGGCGGCCATGCTGGGGTGGATATTCAAAACTGGCGTAAATTCTGGTGGAACTACAGTGAGCGAACCATTTTTTGCAGTAGATAGTGGTATCGTTACGAACTTCAGGGGGCCTCTTTAGGCACCTTTGTTTTCAATGAACAGACCAACAGAACTGTAAATTTATCTCATGCGCGGGAGTATATATGTAAAATTACGGGCGACGAAAGTAAGAATTGGTGACGAAACTGCATTACAGGGGGATGAATGGGCATGTGGAGGCTCTCGTGAGGCATGCTTGCATATCGAGGTGATTGCTGTGAGAGCAAAATAGGCCGGTTTTGTGGGCGGCTGATAGTCCCTTCAAACAAAATTAAGGTAACTGGTTTAGACCCCGTCGCTTATTTATATCCAAGGAGTTGGAAAAGAAAGCCGACCCCGCAACAACGAACGGGCACTAAGAATTGCAGCGTCTAATGGCTCTTCCTAGCCTTGTAAGCTCAATCCAACTTTCCCACATGGTTGCGATGGTTCGTTTTCAAGTAGATTTACCTTCGACACATACTTTCAAAGGAGGACCTAAGCCATATCTGTTTCAGCTATTATGTATGATCGAGTAAACTATATAACAGGTGAGACTTTTACAGATCAGATTACAAAATGACGGCACGACGGGCTTCTCGTTCTTACGTCAGGGACGCGTTCAGCAAATAAGGAATTTCTGATTCGAACGCTATTTCATTAAGTAATACGGAGAGGACATGATTTAAGAGGGACACCAGCTTGATAAGGGTTTTTTCAGGCAACAACCTGTCAAAAACACTTTGCCAAATTTTTGAAGGTGTTAATTGGGGGGCATCATTCACAATGCTTGTGCAAAAAATTTTAGAATGAAAACCTTGGTCAGAAAGCCAGGCCATTATGAACGGGGAACACAGGCCGCGCCCAAAGGATTAGAAAATGATACTTTGGAAACTGTTAGATAAAAATGCGCTCTTTCAAATGATTTTGCCGAACACTCTTTTGCGGCCTTTTGCTTGGTAAAGCGTGGTTGGTGATGGAGAAGGAAGTAGTCCGTCTGTGAAGTAATGGTGACACCCAAGCACCGGTAATTACCAATAGCACCTTCCTCACTCGAACTTCCCGAAAACATTCGTTTATGGAATAAGCATATCAGGTCTCCGATAAATTCCCGCCTCACTACCAGCGCCAGTAGCCACATGCACAATGGGTCTGGGAATTAATTGTATCTGGCTGTGGTAACCACACCTTTCGGTCGATAGTGAAACAAGGGGTAATTGCCAGGATTACTTGTAACGGACGCATCGGGGAATTGTGGGGAGACTTATTCTATACGTTAACTATCAAGACATCATTCAACAGGACTGTAAACGGTTGTTAAGCATTTGAAATTACAAAGCTCCTTGCAATAATTTTATTCGCTTGCTTACCTGCCACGGCTTTACGCTTCTAGTTGCCCTGTTACACTGTCTGGGACGTCAGCGCCTATGAGACAGAGGATTTGAGTCTGGGCTAGCGAGGGTTTTTGTTCATCTTTCATCCTTATGGAGTGAATCATGAGACAAGACATAACGACGTCCGGAGAGCGGACGAATTTAAAAGAACATCACGGAAGACGCGCAAGCAGTACTCAGCGAGGAGGAAGATCCGCATCGTGCTGGATGGCCGCGCGCGGGGACAGCATTGCGAGTTGTGCCGTTAAGAGGGCATATCCCAAGCGGTTATTATAAATGGTCCAAAGACTTTATGGACGGTAAGAAGCGGTTGGCCGGAGATGATTGATCGCCAAGCAACACATCTGAAGTAAGAGCTTCGGTTTCCGAAGCTCGGAACGATGAAGGAAGTTATCGCTGAGCCAAAACTTTGAGCTTCGCGCTGCTTAAAAAAAAGCATGATCGGGGATGGGGGCGACGACGAATGAGATACCCAGCCTCGAGAAAAAGCTCGAGATCATCCGCTGGTGGAGCGCTTCAAGCCGCCCCCGCCAAATGGAACACTCGATAAGCTGGGCTTCCGAGGCCCACATTCTCCGTTGGTATGATCGCCTACTGGAACACGAGGAAGATGGGCTTTGTCGATCGCGCGCCTCACCCAGGACGTTGTGGAATTAAAATACCGGATAAGATCCGGAGTGACGTTTCTGGGACATGGCCCTCGACATACCAGAGCTATCGCCCGTGGAGCTTGCGGTCAGGTTTACGATTACTAGCCTACTTCGTGTCTGAAGGCTCGGTTCGACCGGCTTTTAAAGGCCATGACTTGATCTCCAAAGCCAGGGCCCTCATTGTGATGAAGGCTGCCAGTGAGTTCGCGACAAAGCGACGGCCATCAATCAAACTGTGGCAGACTGACTTCACCCTACTTCAAAGATTCATTGGCTGGGCGGGTTTATTTATCGACGATTCCTAGACGACTTCTCGCGCTACATCATCAGCTGGAAAGCTCTGCACGACGATGAAGACGTCCGACGTCACTGACACGCTGAACATGGCGGCTCACGGCGTCGGGCTGCCGGTCAGATGAAATGTAGTTCATAAGCATCGGGCTTACTGTCAGAACAACGGCGCGAAGCTACATCTCTGTGGAGCTGGCCGATTATATCAAAGACAAAAGATATGAAGCCACGTTCGGCGGAGGCGCCGTATCATCCGCAAACCAAAGGTAAAATCGAGAGATGGATCAGACGCTCAAGAACCTTATTCTATTGAAAAACTACTATCCTGCCGGGAGACTTGGAGTTACAGATCGAAGGCCTTTCGTGTGAGCATTATAATTCATGTGGATTATCACGAGAGCCTTGAAAACGTTCCACACCTGCCGACGGTCTTACTGGTCGGGCGGTCAATCCATCATCAAACGCAGAGAAAGGATCAAGCGCTTAAAAACGATCGAACATCGACGGTTGGCAATATCGCCAAAGCAGCCGCTTAAATAAACAACACCCAATGGTGAGCAAAAACCCTCGCTTAGCTCAGGCTCAAATCTGTCTCATTTTGTATAATGAAGACGGACACGTCAGGGGACACTGCGCGGAGCATTCCGCTTTTATGCCAAGAAACGGTTTCATGCTTTAAAGTCAATTCGGGCCATATTCAGACTGTGGTCAAGAGTCTTACCTTGGGCGTTTTTTTAAGACTCGCTCGCAAATCGTTTGCTTTCATCCTCAAAGCGGAACGTTAACGATAGACCTAATTTATACGCTAGTTCAATAGTTAAAAAAAGATATCCGGCGGGCAAAGTTATTTGTGCGGCTACTAAATGCACTACACAGTACTTTAACGCTTTCGTCAGTTAACTAGGATATAGAGTTCACGTCCGCCGGCGTCTTTACACTGAGTACAAGAAACTGAAGGATGATTTATTCAGGGCCTCTTTGAACAGCGCCATCTTCGTGTTCATCTGAGAATCGGTTTAACTCCGCCAGTCGTGCATCAATGGGACCTCGGAGCCTCGATGGCAGGACACAGTTTTTATATCGTTTCTGGATAGCAGCTATACTACGCTTTGCAGTCTAATGCGAGGTCACGTTCAGATAAAGTCTGTGACCTGCATCAAGAATGAGATGCATATGAGCGTCTCTATCTATATTCGGGATTGGGTGTGATCAAAGCGAGCCCCTCTATTCCCAAGGGCTTTCCGGCTATTGCCGTAGGCGGGGAGGCGCCTGCCGCTTCAGCAAAGGAGGCACGTGCATTAATTCCATGCCAAAAGGTCGAGTTCCTCGCGGTAAATTCGCTGTCCAAAAAGCCAACCCGGCTCCCGTCATCCTTTGGTCGCCGAAAGACGGCCCAGGTCCATTTCTCCAATCCATCCAGCGTCGGGCTGAGGCGGACGTGATATCGATATGGGGCCAGCGCATAGAGCATTACCCATGGCACAAGTTTAAACCGTCCTCATTACCGGTAATGATTGCCCCGGCCACTTTATTGTAAAATACATATTTGCCCTTTATCGTTGAGTTCAACGAATGTTGCGTAGGAGCTGTTCAATTATTTTCGCATTCCGATGACACTTCGCCGAGGCCAGATGGGTGTTCGAAGTACAAGATATCCGCGGCTAGCATGCTTCGGCCATTTCAGGGCCCCAAGCGTCCGGTTTTAAAACCATGCTCTGTTCATTATCCGGGTAAACACGGGCGCAATCATCTTGCGGTCGACACTCCGGAAAGTCTTAACTTCGACCCCGGCTCGCGCATAACTTTCACGCACGACATTCCATAAGCGTATCAGTGTGACTTGAATGAGGGAGGGTTTAAGCGTTGTATTTATGAAGACTGCAGAAGTCCAGAATAGTCAGGTTTATCGGGCGATTCGACATAAGTGCCTCCTAAAGTATCTTACGTGACGCTGGAACGCTGTCGAAACAAATAACGGGAATTCGTTATTCGGCGACCAACGTATGATATGACTGGGAACAATTAAGGCCGCTACCAATTGTAACGTATAAGATTACCTACGGAATACAGGATCGCAAATGCCCGCCACGCCATCACAGAATTCGCGACGCGCACATCCGCGCCCGCGTGATGAAATCGCTTCCGGTTTTCGCCGGAGTCGCGTGCAAACGGGAAGGCCTGGCGAAGGGTTTGAGCGATTTGCTGATGCCCACCGTCCAATCAATGCCAGATGCCAGTTCCAATGAAATGCATTTTGCGCTCATACAAGGCTGTTTTCTATTGGAAGATTCGTCCATCGCGCCCGAGCACGGAGAGGCCGCCCGTTTCGATCCCATTTTCATATCTATTTAATTTTCCATTACGACGGTATTTGGTGAGCGTCACGATAAGAGGCTAGCCGGGGAATGCTTACAGCGGACCCAACTAGGCAGATTTTGGATACCGACATCATGTTACAAAACACATGGAAGCTTGATATGCTGAAGAAAACCCCGCGCGCCATGAATTACTACCTCTGGGGTTAAGCCCATTGAAGGAACAACATCAGGAGCTCGCGCTCACCGATATTTGCATTTGTTTGCCCAAATCCAGTGCGCCCCCACTATCGCCTGTCAATCCATTGGCTTATTGAAGGCCAAAATTGGGGAGAGCCGGTGGAAGAAATTCGACGGCCGGTTACAACACAAATTGGCATTTTACTGCCAGATTTTTCATTTTTGATTGTGAGGCCCCATCCCACGATATTATCGTTCACCCTTAGAATTGTCCCAGCGCTTGCCGTAACGAAGCCGAATGGATTTCATTTGTTGAGGCTGCGGGGTTACGGATGACCCCTCTCACTGGTTATCGGGACGGGTTCGATGCCCGCAGTCTAATGTTGGAAAGCACCTGCATACTGTTTCAAGCAGGACGACGAATGGTGGAGCATGACCCTGCGCGGCGCCTCACCTGTTGACCACGCTGCCCCTGTTACTCACATCAGCTTTACGAAGCCGACGCCTATGCCCGTGGGGGCCGGTGCGCGACTGCCAACAGGGCCAGAGGTGGGAAATACGCTGCCAAGCGCAACCGTTCAAGGCAATTTTTTGAAATTTCCGGTCGTCTGCGACCCGCGCCGCAAGTCACGCACAGCGATGAAATTCGGGGCTATTCGGCAACGTTGGGAATGGACGGCCAGCCCGTTCGTGCCCCTATCCCGGATTTCAAACCAAGCAGACGGAACGATTTAGGTGGTTATAACGGGAAATTTATGAGTAATGTGATGTGCGTTAAAGGCGGCTCCTGCGTGACCCCCGACGGGCACATCGCGCAAGTTACCGCAATTTTTTTCACCCTGATAAGCGGTTGGCCAATTTCTCAGGTCTGCGTTTGGCGCGAGATGTCAGCGCATCTATTTGCCAAGGATGGAGCAAGGGACTAAGCGCCACTCCCAAAACCCCTGCCGTCGAAGTATTTTTATGACGCTACCGGGGATAATTTTTTCATGGAAATCATGGACTTGCCAGAATATTATTTAACACGTGCGGAGATGGAGATTTTCGCGCAACAGACTGGTGCGCTAATAAAAGCCTTGGAACAGATCCGGGCCAAACATTTTGAGATTGGTCGAATTGGGCGCCGGGAGGACGGACAGAAAACAGTCCATTCTGCTTAGAGGTTTGTTGAAGGACGGTTTACAACTTTAACCTACGTTCCGGGTTGATATCTTCCCCCACGTTACTCGAGGTGTTGAGCGCTAGCCTTAGCAGACATTTGCCTGCGCTCGACCTTAAGCCAAAAAACAGCGATTATTTGAGCAGGCTCGATATCTTTATTGAGGAACCAAAACGCCGCGTGTGGTTCTTCTACTTGGGATCCAATCTGGGGAAATTTGACAGATGATAAATCGGTCTCCTGTTTATGGAAGCGCTCGCTGATTATTTAAAGTCAAAGGACCGGCTTTTGCTTGGGCGTCGACCGAATAAAACGCGGAAGAGATCGTATTGCCAAGCCATATAACGATTCAGCCGGGGTGACACGCTGCATATTAAATCTGAAATTCTCTCACGCGCATTAAACCGGGAGCTTGCGGCAATGTTACATAAAGCGCTTTTCCGTCATGCGCCGGAATATTCAGAAGATACAGGCATGACGTATAGCTTCATAGAAAGTTTGACGGACCAAACCATTTCATATTGCCGGCCGCTGAACCAAAGTTCCCTTGAGAAGGCGAGAAAAATCAAGACGGAATTGTCGCCGCAAAATATAGCCGCGAAAATCATCGACCAAAAATAATTCAAGAAAACACCTTTTTAAAAAATCACGGCATGTTTCTTGCGCGACACCCGAATTATTTTCTCGACATTTTCCATGGTTCGGCAGTGAATGAGAACAAACGCATTGGCGTTTTGGGTTTAGGAGCGCGCAGCACCAAATATTTACCTCCAAGGAAATTGAACGCCTAATCGCGAGCCGCGGGGGTTAATTGGGGTCAGCCACCCGATGGACTCGCGCGCATCAATGGCCCACCTACCGGACGATTTTCACATACTCTAGCCCTTCCTATTAGAAGGTTTGGGTTCGCTATGCTAGGCCGATGTGACGTCGCTATAATTCCAAAACATTTCACCTTACCACGAAAAACCTTAGACCGTTGGACACATCTTAATTTGCCTGTTAATGTCAGTCATGCCGTTGAAGAAAACGCTCAAACAAACTTCTCCGAGCAGGGACCGAGCAAGGTTCGCCGTTTCTCGGCTCATTCCTTATAACAATGGCCTCACCCATTGGACGAAGCTCTTGCAGGGAAGAAAATTGACCACATCGCGGCTGACCCAAAAACATTGGTGAATTCAAGAGTGGCATGAATTTCGCGCCAAGGTTTACGCGGGCGAAAAAACAGCGGGGGATGTAGAGATTTTCCGAAACACAGTTGGTGAGACAAAGCCAGTTCGTTTTCCCAATCGTTATAGCCTGCACAGAAAAACTTTCGATTTATGCGCCCCGCCAAGTTGACGCCGTTTTTGATTGCAGCGATCATTCAGATTGAAGCAGCGATAGAGGCGGGCCCAGACTCTAAATTTGATTCCTCTATTTTCTTAAACGCATCAACCTCAAAAGGTTATAGCATGTTGAAATTGCTAAAAACGTCCGCCCGATTCGTTTTCCTGCTGCGCTGATTGTCTTTATTCTGTCGTCATACGAGTCTGGCCTACCCTTCCGGTTTTTTAACGGATGACGTCAGCGAATAATGACTGGGATTTTGGGCCGTGTTCCCGCATGCTTTTTCCTTCGGCGCTTTTACCTTTGTGTTGACCTGTCTTTGGGGCGGCTCTATTATCCCCGATTGGCAAAGTACGGATTGGCGGACCGGATTGGCGAAACGCTATTATCCCGGTGGAACTGCTCGGCTATCACCGCTCACGACGACCATTGCGATCGGCATTTCTGTTCTTGGGCGACTTGCAAGAAGCCTATCTACCAATTTGGTATTTTTCCGGGCGTCCTGCCTTGGTCGGATCCTGGGCGGGGAGGCGGGCAACCCGGGTTTTTCCCCATGACGACCGCTGTTTATGCATGGCTTTTACGGCCTTATGCAAATTTACACCATCCCGGTCTGAACTTTTCCCGGCCCTGTTTATTACAATATTTGAAAAAAAACCGTTTCATTATTCGTCCGCCCTTTCGATTTTTAACGGGGCGGGCCCGTTCCGCAGAGGAGGGGCCGACCATTTCTTTTGATTTGGGGCCTCGCCTTGGCTTTCTCTTTATTGTTCGGGGACTGACCAAGGCCGTATTGGGGCGTAGTATATGTCCATCTCCCGGCGGACTTAGAAAAACGGCGTAAAACTTCATTTCTGACCCATCCGGGACCTTTATTTTTACTTATGGGGCCGGTTTGTCCGGGCAACTTTGGGCAAATAAAAAAAAAAGTGGGCCTTCCTTTTTTTTTTCTTTTTTTCTTTCCTCCGGCCAGGCGGTCTGGGCCCCAAAAAACCCAAAGGGGGGGATCTCTTTTTTCCTTTTTTTCTGTTGGA
>Ga0163217_1063820_pt1 | contig 14345 bp, 18 predicted proteins | sample SynspAceP_FD_185933 | JGI IMG/M metagenome (GOLD analysis project Ga0163217, IMG submission 185933) | Saline lake microbial communities from Ace Lake in Antarctica - Synechococcus sp. Ace-P (PacBio error correction) | ecosystem: Environmental > Aquatic > Non-marine Saline and Alkaline > Saline ... | reverse complement strand
CGACCAGGATGGCGGCCCAATATGTTCCGGAACAACTATCTCCCGCTCGCGTTTGCAGGGCTGGATCAAGTACGGCAGCCTGACGCTGGACGGACCGCTCAGTTGCGCCCGCGCGATACGTTTACGCAGTGAAAAGCTGAGCAAATGGAGCCGAGCGGGAATCCAGGGCGACTGGCAGCCCGAGGCCATTGGCGGCTGGATGTCATCTACGAGGACGAAGCTCTGTGTGTCAACAAAGGCTGGTGTGGGTCGTGCACCCGCGGCGTTCAGCGATGCACATTGACTGAAACGCTTTGCTGAATCTGCCCAACCTGGGCCAAGGACGGCGCGCCGACGTGCCCGGCTGACAAGGACACCACAGGTTTGTAGGTGGTGCCAGAGCTGGAGCGCAGACGAGTGGTCAATCAGTTGCGAGAGCGCACCGTGACCGCGAGTACGAAGGACTGTAGGTGGTGGGTAATGACCACGGCGGCAAAGGATCCGACCGCCCATCTCCGGCAGGGACAATCGGCAGAAAATTGCGTGTATGGTCGGCGGCAAGCAGGCGGTCAGCACAATTGGGTTGATCAGCCGCTTTCCGCCGCCACACCATGTGAAGGTGAACTGGAAACGGTTTAGCACCAGATTGCGTGATAAGGAGTTATACAATTTTCCACTGGTGGGTGATCAGACTTACGGTGGAGCGGATGCGCCTATTCGGCAGGCGCGAGCTAAAGAGACTGATGCGCTGCTCGCTAATTCGACGCCAGGCGCTGCATGCACCAGCTGGAGCTGAGAATCAGTGACGGCCGGCATATGGTACTGGGAAGAGTATTGCACTGAAGTAATATGCGGCACCTGTGGCGATGTTGCCGCGAAGACGGTGAAGGCGGAATGAAGTACTGTATTGTTGAGCGCCGACTGGGCCCGACGCGAGGGTGCAGCACCTGCATCACTACGCGAATAGGAAGGCAGCAGCCAAGGCAAGGGAAAGGTTTTAATACTGAGGTGATCCGATCGTGATGGACCGCCAGCTGTGGCCTCGCCAATCCGTGAACTGGAAGCGCGCGCAGGTCTGCCAGCCAGCCTGGTGGTGCAGACGCACATACGATGTTGGTACGGGGACCCGCAGAAGACGCTGGAAGCCGAAATGCGGGCGTGGACGGATCAGAAGCGGCGTCGCCGATGTTACCATCAGCTGCAGATTGTTTACCTGTGAGCTGTTCTGTGATCGCAGCCGGTGACGCGGAGCTGCAGCCATGCGGCTGCGCTGCTCCTCAGATGGGTGTGGGAAATTTACCTGAGCGCTGCGGTCGCTCAACTTATGCTGTATGGTGGGCCGTGCTATAGGCCCGCAAGGGCGTTCGAAGTAGGGGCCAGAGGTTGCTGAGCCCTTTGTCGACTGGATCAGCAGCGCAGCGGCCTTCGTCCCCTCATCGAGCGCGAGTAACGTATCTCGCTGCATTACAGTTAGGCGCAGGTCTGGCAGGCAGTTGTGTTGCAGATCATACAGCGCGGTGCTGGCCGGCGCGACGCCCGCTTTTATTATTCGCCGTGATGCCAGCCGGCGCATGGCGTACTCTTTATGGTTAGAGCTCACGCTGCGCGCAACACCTCAAAAGTACTGCTATCCGAACAAATTTTGACTCCGGTCAATGTTTCGCGCCTTTGAAAGACACTAATCAACTACCTATCTATAGTTCACATACATCAAGAATGACGTATCGCTGCGATTTCGCGGCGATCACAATACAGGATGAACAACCATGCGTTATTTGAACGCTTTACCGCAAAATCCAGATGGGCGCTGTCGCATGCGCAGATCATTGCAGTGGCCGTGAATCACAAAATCAGTATCCTGAATCTGATGCTGGCGCTTGCTTGATCAGACAGGGCTCGGTCAAGCCGACTGTTGCTTCAGTCGCTTTTGATACAACGCACTGCGGCGTCCATGGCGATGCAATGGATCAGTTGCCGACCAATTCAGCAATCGACTGGGATATGCAAACCTGTCCCAGGAATCTGGGCCGCTTGATTATCAACAGGCAGACGCCTGCGAAGTCAGCAAAACGATCAGTTCATCTCCAGCGAAGCTTTGTTGCTGGTGGCCGCGATGGAGGCAAATCGATGCGAATGAGCAAGGATTCTGCTGGCAGGCAACGTTATCGAAAAAAGCGCTGGAAAATCATAAAGCAATTGACGTGGCGGCGACTCGGTGATGACAGAATGGCTCGAAGTATCTCGGCCAGGGCAACTGGACAGTTACACCGTCGACACTGACCAAGAAGCAGGAAGAGGGCAGCCAATCGGTATCGCCAGACGAGATCCGCCGACCTATCACAGGTACTGCAGCGCCGAATACAGAAAACACAGGTACTGTCGGTGAACCGGCGTGGGCAGACGCCTTTGTTGAAAGAGCTTGGCGGCGCATTTATTAACGTAAGTCGACGGCCTTTGGATGACGAGCGCCTGCTGTCGTTGGCATGGCTCATTGATCCGCTGGCCGCTAAATTCCGCCGTTGAATTCGAGGAACGCCTGAGGCCATGTGTCAGCGAACTTGGCAGCAGAAGGCGAAATCTTGTTTATCGACGAATGCATACCATGTCGCTGGCGCAAGGCGAAGGCCTTCTCATGGTGCAGCACATGCTCAACCGGCCTGGCGCGCGGTGAGCTGCACTGGTCGCCACCACGCGACTGTACCGAAATACATCGAGAAGGAGCCGCGCTTGAGAGCGCCGCTTCCGAAAGTGCTGATCGAGGAGAGCCCCGAAAGAGGACACTCGTATTCTGCGTGGCCTGAAGGAACGCTATTGAAGGCACCACAAGTGCTCATCACTGACAGCGCGATCATTGCCGCGGCCAAAGCTGCAAGTCTCGCTATTCAAACGATCGCAATTGCCGACAAGGCGATTGATCTATCGACAAGCTGCCAGCGCAATTTCGCAGGGAGATCGACCTCCATAGCGAAGAGTGCTGATGTAGGAGGGCGTGATTCACTCAAGGTTAGTAGCGTGAAGCACTGAAGAAAGAAGATGAGATGCCCGCGCTTCAGGACCTGGAAAGCTCAAGGAGGAGGATCGTGGGACTGGAGCGGTACGCACGACTATGGAAATTGGAATCCGTAGAAGCTAGAGTTAGCAGGCTTGCGCGATCCAGGAAAAAATCGAAAAAAGCACGGCAGGATTGAGCGCGCGCCGGCAAGGCGAAGCGGAGCGGATGGCAGAGTTGCAGTACGGAGTTATTCCGACCGAGGCAGTCAGCAGTAATGGCAAGCAGCACAGCTCGAGGAAATCAAGCTGTGGCAAGCAAGAGTCACCGAGGAAATTGTGATGTCTCTAAAGGCGGGTAGTTCCGGTCTCGAGATGCTCGAAGGCGAACGACACTGCGCGCATGAGAGGGGTCAAAGCGCGTCAATCGGGGCAGTCAATGAGGCTGTGGTGGCGGTTCAATGCGGGTTTGCGTCGTTCACGCGCGCTTAGGCGACCGAAACAGGCAGGTTCATCATAGTTTCATTGGGCCACCTGTGTGGTTAAAACGAGCTTGTGCAAAAGCGCTGGCCAGTTCTGTCGGATCCGAAGAGGCCATGTTGAGCAATCGATATGTCCGAAATTATGGATAAAGCACTTCGTTTAGCACGGTAGATCGAGGCACCTCGGGTATGTCGGCTAATGAAGAGGGTGTTACGGACGGAGCCCGGAGGCGCCGCAAGCCTATTCGTGATCGCTGGACAGCGTCGAGAAGGCCATCCCGGACGTGTTCAACGTGCTGTTGCAGGTGCTGGAAAGAGCGATGAACGACACGGGGCGCACCGTAGGATTTTCGCATTAACCGTAATTCTAAGACTCCAATGGGCTCGGGCGCAGATCCAGGGTTGATCGGTGATCGGGTAGGCGCAGCAACGCCGCATGAGATGCCATTGGGTCGCATTTCGCCGAATTTATCAAAACCGGAATTTATGAGATGTAGGTCGAGAGTGGGCAAGGCAGATCGCCGGGTATTAGCAGCATTCCAGATGCAGCGTCTAGCGCGCGGTGCTGAGCGGTGAGTGAAGCGGAACGACGATGAGGCGTTGGAAACAGATGATCTCGGTCGTTACGACCCAGGTGTATGGGGCGCGGCGCTCAAGGCGCTATTCAGGTGGATTAGAACCCGTGGCAGCGCATCTGCAGGGATTTTTGCGCGGGGGGTGACTATTATAAGCGGGTTGAGGGTGGACGGTTTGTTTGGGGTTTGAGGTTTGGTTGTTAGGTTTTCGTTTGGGTCATTGCGCGGGGGCGCGTTCCCAACAGGGCACGGCAATCCCGAGTGCAGCTTCCCAATAGGGTGAGCTCTACAGTTCGAGCTGCCAGTTATGGAGTAAATGGTCGTCGCACCGGTAGAGCGGCGGCTCGCGCGAAAGGGCTGAAGGTAGAAGGGCTGATAAGAGCGCAGGTTGCGGTGCCGAGCCCGAAATCGACACCGCGCAGCTTTACAAGCAGCATCGAGCGATATCGCCCAGGCAATTCCCAGCGTTGGTGAATTGGTGCAGCGCTCTGGCGCCATTGATGGCGCGGTGAAGTGATAGGACCAGTGCAGCGGGCAGCATCGTTTGGCTGAAAAGTCTGCTGCCATCCACACGTGTGCATGGTGGCTTGGAGACCCCAGTGTAGCCACTTTCCGTTGCCATTCACGTCGCGTGTGGAATAGGTCGCATAATGCGAGGCTGAGATGTAAAAGCAGCCCCGCATGCCTCCGCACCCGTTTTGTTGCGTGCTTTCTCGCCAGACTCAGCGGCTCGCGGCAGTTGCAGCAGCTCTCTTGTTCGACGTGCGAATCACCGGCATAGCCATCGGGTAGTCAACCGGCAAACCGATATTGCAGTAATTTGGAATCAGTGCTTGCCTATTGGGCGCGAGACGTTAAGTTGCCTGTTCCGCGCAGCAGTGTGCGCAAGGACTTGAGCAGGAGGCAGAAATGGTCAGCTTGACGCCGCTCTTTTCGCAACGCTTCTGGCCTTCGGAAGGTTCCAGTCGATGATATCCGCCGATCAAATAATGGTCACATGGACATTCAGCCAGATACGGTATTTGGCCAGTAGCCAATCTGCTGTGCGGTAGTCATTGACTTCATTCACCAGCGCTTGAATCGATTTCCGGAACGCGGAAGCCTTGAACGCCAGTGGGTCGGGCGCTTCTTGGACTGTTCACACTTTATTTGACGTTGTATTCATGCAGTCTTTCCGAGAATCCCGGTCCGCGGGCACCGGTTTATTTATCACTTCGGGCCAGATCAACACCATTCCGGGCGAAGCAACGTACAGCATGGACACAGCACTTGTACGTCGCGGTGGGGCCGCCGACTGGCAGCGGTGTCGTTCTGTTTTGTGGTTTGCTGTCTGTCCTTGTCCTGCTTGTTCGGCTGTTTCTCAGCCTTTGATCGGACGCGGCTTTCTGCATGTTTTCTGGCTATCAGCAGCCTTGCGGACTCTTACGCCTTCCACTTCATGTGCAGGAATCAGGTCGCGGTCCGCATCCTGTTCCAGATTGATCTCGATGACTCCACGGTGCCAGGACAGGAGGGGATTCTCCTGCTGCTTGTCGGATCCAGTCGATAGGGACTTGATGAATGGACCCGGTGTCGCCTTTTTGACCAGAATCTCGTCATTGCTTGCTATCGAGCAGTGGGGACCTTGACTGCTGAACGAATGCCTGCGGGCTTTCCGATGGCAGCTGGCCTTATCTGCTTCTCGGGCGTCGGAGTTTTTAGAAGGGCTTTCGGCTTTCTTGCTTCTCCGCCTTCTCTTCAGTTCTGTTCGTTTCTTACGCCAGCGTCGTCAGCTTCAGACTCCCGTCGAATCAGGTTCATGCCTTCTTCAGGTGTCGCCCATATTTACTTGATGGCTTGATGACGCAGCATTGGGGACGGGATTTAACTCGCTTGCCGATCCAGGGTCACCAGCTTTGTTCAGCCTCCGCTTGTCGCCGGACTTGACCAGTTCTCGATAACTTCAACCGAACCTCACGATGCCGGTACTTTGATCATTCACTATACCGTTTCCTCAGAATCACAGCGGTTGGTTTTCTCGGGTCGATACCGAAGTTTGAGCGTCGGTCAGCCTTGGTTTCAGATCGGTGTCCACCAGCGCGGATGCGCGGAGTAGGCTACCCAGTAGCGGAACTTCAAAGAAGTCGCAGTTTGCGACGCTTGTCGTCTGCGCCCAGACCGTCATACCCGGATTGAGAGGTGCCGGAACCCACTGAAGCGGATCTGCTCGTAAAACAGCTTCAGTACATCGTCGAGCCGATCACCGGGCCGGGTGTGTGCTTGCCGGGCTTGCTCGACAAAGTCAGCCCGGTTTTTTGTGGTGCAGACGGTTCCAGCGCTCTATCAGGCCCCATGCGGCGCAGTCGTTGAGCTAGGTAACGCTCCAGATATCGAACGTAACAGTCCGTTCAGGATCTTCGCGCTTCACGCACTTCAGGCAAATAGTTGCGATGTCCATCATCACGTTGCAGCTTGAGGCTTGGCTGGCCATTAAAGCAGATACATGCGGCATGATGCTTTCTTCACATCTTGCCTTGGGCATGGCCGGTTACGTTAGGCTTCTTTCATCACAATGTAGGTTAGTAGTAGACGTTTCCTGCTTTCCATCATCCGCCTCGCGCCTTCGGGATGATACCCAGTCGTAGCGTATGTGGCTTAGCTGCAGGCAGTTGGGGATGGTCGAAGCGAGGTATGCTGTGCATGCCTTCGTGCTGCAACCTTCACGTTAGCGTGTCTGGCAGCGGTGCCGCCAATCAGGAAGCCTTGCGCGGCTGTCGCAGCGAGCCCAGGCCAGATCGCCGATACGTGGAAGCCACATGAGAGAAGATTGTAGAACGGCAGCTGGCGGTTGTAGGTGCGTAGCGGTCGCAGCAGCAGCAATCAGTCGGACATGGCCTGGCTTCGTTGATGCCTCTCCGAGGATCTGACCTTTATTGTCTCGCGGTAGGAACTCCTTGATTCCTTGTGTACGGCTCTACAGTGACGCGGAGGATAGATGCCAAGCTGACTGACATGCCTCCCATACGAGAGGGCGGGCCATCTAGGACAATGTGCACGAGCGCCGAGCCCAGTCCTTGTCTTGACCAGATCCGATTGATCCGACGAAGCCATGGTGGTGGATATTTCCGTCAAGCTGCCTCAGAATCGCTTGAGGATTCCATGTGGCGGGACGCGGGATCTTGAAAGCTTTCCCGCGCGGCGTGGGCATGTAACACTATGCTTCCGGCGTGAAAGTACTTGTACTCGGCACTGCCTTCTTCGGCTTGAAGAGGCAGCTTTTAGGTCATTTTCTGCGGAATATCAACATCGCGGAATTTCTTCATGCTCTCGAATCGACCCTTTTTCGTGTGCGCGTGTTTTCTGCTGCGTGCCTGTGCCATAACTTTGATGTTGGCCAGAATGGACGTGGCTGATCCTTGGTGGTGACCGCCGCGTGTAGGCAAGCGTAAACCTTGTACGGATCGTGGCCGCGCGGGAGCTTCGATTTCCTCATCGGAGGTTCCTTGACATTCTTGATTCGGACGGCGCCCGAGAGTGCTCGCTACATTAGCACGTCGTTGCCTTGTGTTTAGTTCTGTAATCGCGTCGATGGCGTCTTCCATCGTTGTTGCAGCAGGCCGTCATCGGTCCTGGGCAAACAGCGGATCCCCACATGCCCCCCAGATTGACTTGTAGTTTCCAGTCCCCCGCAAGCGAAGCTGCCTTCCAGTTCCTGAGATTTGCATTGCGGTACGGGCATCCAGACGCTGCGGTTGAGTTATAACGAAATCAGTGTTGTCGAGCTTTCGCGACCCAGGAGGGATATGCAACCATGGTTCGCTCGTCGGTTCTCGCCGTCGCCGAAAACCAGACCTTCTGCTTCGTGCTCGATGACCCGCGGTGTTCCAGACATATTCATTTAAGCGGCCTGGTAGATAGCGGAGTCGGGCCCAGACCCAGGATTACGGTCTGGGAAAATTGCCAGAATCCGGATCAGCAGGGTGTGGTAGGATGGACAGGCTTGCCGTCCACTTCTGCGAGTGTAGATTGTATTCGGCTGATTACGACTTCGAGGAAGGCGGCGGGCTAGATCGGGGTGCATGGGCCTGAAAAACACGATGCACGCCGTTTCTTAGGTTGCGGCTTGAAGAAGTAGTTTAACCGATATCGAACAATTGAGTGGAGGCGAGTAAAATGTGGCCGGCCAGATCCGATCTGTGGTTGGTACGCATGACCATGGCCAGTTTGCGTTCCAGGGACCTGGCGAGCCGCGCTCCATGAACAGATCACCGGGCATACTATTTCGTGCGTGACCGGATGGTTGCGATGGGCAGTTGGTGATGGGTTAGGGCAGTGGGTTGCCGCTGCGCTGGGCCAGTTCACCGAGGCGCGTCATAGGTAGTGCGCCCGATCGCTTCGTTTCCAAGATTCGATCGAATCGCATTCCTGGGTTTCAGTGTATCATTCGTTTTGCTTCTGGTCAGCTCCAGGACTTGTGGCTTAATTCGCTGTGAAGGACTGATGCTGTGACATAAGGGGTTTGGTGCGGTTCGTGTTTTCTCAAAAAAGTGTTATCCATCTTTTGTAAAAGCTTGATGTAGTAATGCTACAAAATGACCAATGGGTTCTTGCGACGAGGTAACCTTTTCCGCAAGCGCGCTGACATGCAAGTGCCGGATTGTGTTTGCCATACAGATAGACCTGTTTTACCGCGCTGCCGTTGCTCGATTCTGAATCCTGGTCAAACATCACGAACCATGGCGAGCCGGGTGGCACGGCAGGGATTGAGGAGCAGTGCGCATGGCGAGCGTGTTTTCAGCGAGCTTGGCCGTGTGCGGGCAGCGATTTGTCGCCAGGCAACGCGGCGTGAACCGCAAATGGCCTGGCGCTGGTAGAAGATGATCTGCTTTGGCGCTCTTGCGAAAGACCGAATGAGTCGTATTGGATGCATTAGGCCCCATTGCACCGAAGCAGCTGGCAGCGTCGGCGGTTTCGAGCAGCAGAAGTACGCATTTATCTGGGAGATGTACACGTCTGGCGGCTACCTTAAACGACCGGGACTGTCTACAATGCGATCCGTATCGACAGGCCTATCGGTGGTGTACGCCGTCCTGCCGACCCTGGGTCGCCAAGTCGAAGCGAGCCGAAAATATGTATGCTTGGAGGGCAAGTCGGGGCCAGGTCGAATCTTTGTCGTCGTTCATCTGTTTTCTCCTACCCGAGAGCTGGCAACCCAAGGCGGGCGACCGCAGCTGCCAAATCAGAAATTTTTTATCGTTTGGGCAGCGCCTGATCAAGGTCCTGGATTGCGATATACCGTTGACGAGTTCGTATTTCGTGTAGGAATATTTGGCCTCTCCTACGGCGAAGGGCCCCCTGTTGTTAGCTTTTGATGCGCTGAGCAGTATTCCAGAGCAGGCCGCGTCGGAGCGTTGACGCTAGATCAGGCCGAGTGGTTGCGGTGATCAGTGCAGCAGGCGCGCAGCTCAGGCAGCTCAAACCTTGTATTCGCGGTATCTGAGATTTATGCCGCTATCGAAGCATTGCGCGCTTGATGGAAATGTGATTGATTCCAGCGCGAGTACCCCAGCGCAAGGGCTATTGCAGGGACAACGTCAATGGCTTCAGGTGGCATCCGCGAAGTGAGTTTTATTGCCAGGCTTCCATGTTGATCATGGAGGATGCGCGACCCCCGTTAGCTTTGAGCCAGCGGCCCGTCTCGCGGTGCTGGATTATGGCGCCTGCAACACGGTACCTAGCGGACGAGGCAGTGTGGACGAACTCAAGGCTCGCATCTTTTCTACCATAACGAAACATGCGCTGCGGCGCTCGATGACAGAGAGCAGATGGCCACGGATGCGAAACCAGCACGCATTGGTTACGTGTGGGTCGAAGGACTGGGGCTGGTTTCGGCGGTATTGATTGCCAGCGCGAGCGTTCGGTAGCGGCGGGGCATTTCGCCGGGATCGCCTGATCGGTACGGATGATGGGAGTTTGCCCCTGCATTCGGAGTGATGCCGGATATGGAAGTTATGAACGCTGATTGCGATGCGCAAAGGGTGAAGCGTCTTCAAGCAGCGAGAGACTGCGTCTGTTGCAGGTTACAGAAGCGGGCGGGGCGCTCGATGAGTCTGGAGGAGCTGGAATTGTATTATGCGCGTTTGCTTGGAATGCGGGCCAAAAAGTAACAATCCAGACATGATTGAAAGGGTATGCCGTTGTTCGAGGCGTGGGACGGTCGGCTTATTTGTGCTGTTGGAACCCAGGCATTAGGAGAGATGTGCCTTGTGTCGGCGTGGAGACCGAATGTCACCCGTACCCGGTCTGTGTTGGTGAGTTAATGCTGGGGCCTGTTCGGACGGAACCGAAGAGTTTGGTCGATGAGATCGGCAGCTAATTGTAATGCGCATCTCCGAGGTGATCTGGAAGAGCATGAGAGGGAGTCGCTCGCTATTTCCGTCGCAGACGAGTGTGCGGGGGCCGCCTTCGGTTGCGACCCTGCCGTGTGATAAAGTCCCCAGCAGATTATCTGACCGTGATAGCCGAAGTATTCTGCAACATTGTTGCTGCTGCCTGCGCGATGATGACAAGCGACATGGCTTTCCAAGCCGCAGACGGCGCTGTGGAAATGGATTTTTTCATTTCTCGGCATTATGCAAGGTCGTTGATAGAGTTGGGGCAGGCTCGGTCTTGACTCCTGGTTCTTTTATTCACGATCGGTACGCGGATGCCGAAAGACGGCGCGACGAGCAATAATGGCAGCCGGTCTGTGCATCTGGTCATGGGTCAGCGTCATCCCATATGTTCTGCATTATCCATGACCGACTCGGCGCCGTTGTCGAGGTGGGAATTGTCGTCTGCGTCTTCCTCCGGGCGATGATCTTCTTTTCTCCTCTCTGATTGTCATAAGATAGATATATTCTTGAAGCTGACCTGGAGTGTCGCGTTGCGGACGGCTGCAAATCATGTCTATATTACCGTTTCGTTAGTGCGTCAGATTACTTTAGCTCGATGTTATCGAATCTGCTCTCACTTATACTTTAATACGCGTCATAGATCAGTATCGAAGTATCTCCTATGTCCTTACATATCTCTCTCTTACTCTCAGATTACTGCACTATTTCTTCCGCCCTCTATGATGAATGAGTAATTTCTTCTATGTAGTTATTCGTAATTTTGTTGGTTAATGAATTAATTGCTTTCTTGTGTTTCGTTGCGTATCGCTTTATTTTTATAGGTATATACCTGATAAAATCAGAATTCAGAGTGCGCTGATGCCGGATCCTGATTACGTGAAGACGTGAGCGTTAGGGCTTTACAAGCTACGCGCACCGCGCCATCGCCTGGCATGCCCCAAAAATGCATGCCGGGCAAAGTCATGGCCCGTTGAAGTTCCGACGCGGCTGTATCAGTGTGCCCACATTATGGCTGCCGGGATGAACGCATCCCGGGCGTTTCCGGGTGGGCGGCAGAAGATGTCCGGCCGGACATATCGAGATTAAGAATCACCAATTATGGTCTGCGCCCAATGTCGGAATGGTCGTCCAGATCGAGATGGGTTATCTGTTGATGGTGAATGTCTGCGTGCCCGCTCGCATGTGCTATGTTCTGACCCGACTCCTGGCCTACGATGGCCGTATTTTATAGGGTAGGCCTACGTACGTCAGAGATGGCACGGCTATCTTTAGGTTGAATGCGATCAATACTGATCGGTTGCTTTTGATTCTCGGTCTATATCATGGGTATGAATTCCTTTCACAAGAACGCTACGAGCGCCAAGCGCGCGTGGTCAGCCAGAACATTGCCACAAGCACTAATTATATTCGCCGCTGGTGTTTACGCGCGGAAGCATGGTATCGTGCGAATGGTAATGTTGCCATTGCAAAGCATGCTTGTGTGTTGCCTTTATATGGCCGAGAGCACTGGAGCCTATAAGATCGCACAGCTCCTTACTCGCCTATACTCCGGCGGACATTAACATGACTGGCCATGGCCAGGCGGCCCTACATGAATCTCCATGCTGCGTTTGTCAAGGAGCTATCTCGTGGTGGCTGACGAAGAGCTTGCAGCTTATCAGAAGGCTACGTGGCCAAGGTCAGCCGAGAATACGTGTTATCGTCAAGAGAATGGCGTAATTTACACGCCTGAGGGTCACCGCCTGCGCTGATATGTATTACCGTGCACGTGACTGGCCTGCGCGAATCAATATCGGATTTGTCGAGAAGCCTGACCGGATGAGGTCTAGTATCGCGACGGCTCTCCTTTTCAACGCACAGCGGCTGAGTTACCTCATTCGCGAGCTGGATAACCGCAGATTGAGCGAAATTCTTGTCGCCGCGATACACCGAGGAAATTTGAGTTATTTCTATTTTTACGGCTCGATTTGCAGCGCATGCAATGGGTACGTGTCAAGTAGCTGGAAGCGAGAAGCTGGATGAAAACCTCGCTGTAGTTTGTGACGTCTTCCCGCTTCAGCTATCCAGCTCTTAAGCTCAAGCTTATGAATATTCATTATCGTAGGTCCAGCTTGGGTTGGCGATGTGATGGCGTAGACCTTTGTATTGCCGTGAAACATGCGATCCGATTGTGAGATCCGATGTGCTCGCCGGAATCTGAGTCGCCGATTCTTGAGCGCCATGCCTGAGTAGTCAGAGTGTTGAATTAGTTATATAGTATGGGTTACGCCGACTATCGCAAAGCCTGGCGGCCGTTACGATCAGTTATTTCTGCTTTCCATACTCCCTGAAGTATGCTTTGGGTGCGTAATTTTCGGCGAACATCCCAGCGTCATGGCTGGCGGGCGAATTGCGATTATGGTTGTCTTCAACGATATCGCGTGTCTCGACAAAGAGTGTCGCTGGTATCGGAACGTTTATGGCGCTCGCTTCGGCCAGGCATCAGTACAACACCCTATCCGCGCCCGTTGAGATTGACCCCCGCCAAGCCGGATGCTGCTCTTGCCGTTTTGGCTGCACTGGGATGTTCCGGTATGCTGCGCTGTGCCCGGTCGAGTTCGGCTCCGAGCCAACGCTGCCCAGCAGACTATGCCAAGGTCGTTGAGCGATCCCGGTAAGGATTGAGAGGTTGGCTGTTTGCTACCAAAGCGATCACCTGGCGGCGAGATATCCGCCACCGATGATCCAGGTTTACGCGAAGATCCCCGGTAACCTCTCGGTGAACAGCCGGCGGAGGCTATCGACTTGTTGTCTGGCCAGCGCCGTTCGCAATGATCGGGCCTATGCATTATTGACGCAGCTGAAATACGGCTTTGGGCTGTTACGGCTCGACTTCCTTACGGGGCCTTTACACCATTGCGGAGTAAAGGAATTGTTGCGCTTAGGGCTGGATGAGCCCTTTTGGTTTGACGACCTGCCGATTTGGCCACTACAATGCCTGCGTGAGTGCGCGATGGTCTTGGTGCACTGACCGGTGTTTGGGCGAGGTCTCGCCGACCTGTACGCCCCCGCAGGGGCTCTAGCATGCGGTGCTGTATCAGACGTCTTCGATGGCGACTTTTTCATATTTGCTGCTCTATGACGACGGCGCGCCGCAGATTCCGATATCCGTTTGATGGGTGTGAGGAGGTCGCCGCAGATTCCCGCTGGATCGCGTGGCCATTATTCCGTGGCGATTCCGGTGGCCAAAGCCCTTTCCCAGACTGGCGCAGCGGCAGTGGGCCGCGGGTCAGAACGCTTGGACATGGTTTATGATCTTGATCATCGATGGCTCAAGGGGTTGAAAACGCCTGGTGAGCGCATAAGCCAGGGCACGAGTAGGTGGTGTTTGGACCAAAACTCTGCCGCACAAATTGGCGCGCGCTTCGTATGGACCAGGGTTGTGATTGTGCCGTGAAGGCAGCATGCACGTGGAGCTGTGTGCGGACACTGTTTTGCCAGGGCGCTGAGATATCGGCTTGGCAGGGGCGTGGGCGACATACGGGCTCGACCGCGCCATCTCTGGCGGGCGGAAGATTATGATCAGCCCCAATCTGTGATTTTTTTTTATGGGCGACCAAACTGTGAGGAGAGCAGCCACTGGCCGAATTTAAACTGCGCGAAACTGGCCGGAATTAGCCGTGGGCGAAGGTTTATATGTGCGCTTTGGACCTTGGGTAACCCGGCCAGAAAAAGGCCCGGCGGAATTCGGAATTTGCTTGAACGGGCTGGGCGTTGTTTTTTCCAAAGGGTATTGGCCGAATAGCTTGGTTTCGGTTTTAGGGCCCGCATTGGCGAGGGAATGGGGGGTCCCCGGCCGGGGGGGGCCCATCTTTTCCGGGGGCCTTGTGGGGTGTTTTTTTTTTTGGGGCCGTAAAGTGGAACCGGTTTTTGGGCATCTGGCCGCAGCATTTTGGACATCTCTTGGG
>Ga0163217_1075440_pt1 | contig 14346 bp, 7 predicted proteins | sample SynspAceP_FD_185933 | JGI IMG/M metagenome (GOLD analysis project Ga0163217, IMG submission 185933) | Saline lake microbial communities from Ace Lake in Antarctica - Synechococcus sp. Ace-P (PacBio error correction) | ecosystem: Environmental > Aquatic > Non-marine Saline and Alkaline > Saline ... | reverse complement strand
AAAAATTTCTATTTACTCGTTTAATTGTTTTGGGCTTTGCCGACTCAGGCCGCAGCAGGACGCCACCAGCAGCCAAACAACCCGCACGTATATAGAGTCGCAAAAGACCGAAGTGACCGCGAGCCTGTCCTCTTATGCCACAGTCTCTTATATATAAGTCAGGACTGACACCAATTATTGCATGTGTGTAAGCTGATTGATGAAGGGAAATTTCAATCGCTGGAATTGAACCAGGTAGTATGATTTAAGAATTACTTTCCTAGCTTGAACAAATTATCAAGACATTAAGGAACTACTACGAGGATATCAACATTAGGAAATATCGAAATGACAGATGAGGCGTTGCCCTTGAAGAATTACGCAGGTCAGCTGGGTTGAAATCGAGGACGTCGTGTCGATCGACAATCTACAGCAGAAAAAAACAAAAGACTACTGCCGGTAGTATGCTTACACACGTACTTTATGCGAAGTAGTACTCGATGCTCTCGGGTATTTTAGTAACTTCATGCGTAGGAGTAATTAACACTTCGAGGTATTGATTGACAAACAAACCTCGCCAGTCAACTGCGACAGCATTGCAGATGCGTGAGACAATTCTGCTGACAAATCAAAGCAGGTAAGGTGATTACTTCTACCATCAAGCTAAGATTTGACGCAAGACGGCACTTCTCGGAGTGATTAAACACATCACCCAAAAGAATAAATTTCAGGGAATGACGCTGAAACTCAATAGTGGATTTGTCTTAGAGATCAAAATTTCAAGTTTGAATTGCTGCTGCACAAAAGGTAAGTTTGGAATTTATCACCTGGCGATTGCTAGGCCGCTATAATATCAACGGGCGTTTGAAAATAGCCAATTGTCTGTAACAACCCCAAACAAGTAGCACATTCAAAACATCTTGCAATCAAGCAGATACAGAGCGAAGAACTTATTTGGCAGATATAATTCGGGATGATTATGAATTAATAAATTAATTTTGGCTGGCTTCGAAACTTTGGAGTAGAATTCCAACAGCAATCAAAAATGAATTGCCATTACTCGAAACTTTTCTGAATGATCAGCTATTAGAAACTGCTTTAGAAATAAGATGTAGAGATGAGTTCCAATTCGATAGATGTAAGTGTGAACTACACCCAAAGACTTTGAGAAAAAAAGGAAAAGAGTTTAGCTTACTGACCATCTACAGTAGAAAATAATCGTTGAGAACTCCTTTGTAAACTCCTTTTCGAGATGATTTACAGACCATCAATTCCAGACTAGAAATGATAATCCAAGCAAATGAAGAATCACTGCGCAGTGAGATTTTGTGATCCAATAGAACAGGGAAAATCAATCTGGACTATGGTGCTAAAAAATATCTTGGAGAAAAAGCTTATTCAGACTTTGATTACTTTCAAGCTGATGGAGCAGACGGAGAGTATGTAGAAAATCTGAATCCAAATTCTCAGAATGAACTTTCAGCTACGATCAAAATGTCACAGCAGGTACGGATCTTAATACCTTCACTATAAAAAATTACACATTGAAATAACAGGTTTAAGATAAGAGTATACTAGCGATCCCAAATTGCCGACTTCAAACAGAGAACATGGGGAACATTCCTTCATTACGGAAACATGGTGGCGAATCAAATCACTTGCCAGCCGATAAAATGGAAAAAAATGTAACCTGAGTCAAGCGATTAACAATTAGAAGAAATCTTCAGACCAGTCATCGATTTCTTGAATCCAATATCGAGGCATCATAATCCACTTCAAATTCTCAGGTAAACCCAACATTGGATCCAGAGTTGAAGATAATTACGCAGTAGTTACAGCACGTTCATTAAAGGAACCGTAATTTAATTTCACTTCATTCTACCAAATACCACTGCTCGATTCGTCGTACGAAACCATTCCGAATGATGTATCATTTCACAACATTCGAAAATATCGTAAAGCAGCGATCGAGGCAGTGATTCTTCAATATCAAGCGAGCACAAGCTTTCATTTCATGTGGCTTATACCTAATACTCTATTTGACAATGATATCTGATCCATTCTAGTCTGCGTCAAAATGAATGTTTTGTAATCAGCTGTAGAATGTTTAGGTGTATCACTACACACTTCCTAAAAACTTGGCAGTTGCAGTTGTTACATTGCCAGAGCGAAGATAGAATTACAGGAATTCTGAAGGTTTTGCAGCATATGGTTTTGAGCTTAAATAAGCAATTGTGAGAAGCTAGAAGCATGGCTTTGGAGCAGAAAACTTCTTAGCAAAGAATTCATCACCAAAATGAAAATCATCACGCCTTCTATTGTAAAAGCACCTCCGCAATCGAATATGAATTTCAAGGTCAACTTCAGCTACGATTGAAAGCTTAGTAGTATCAGGAGACCTCTAAAAAGAAGTCCAGTCAATAATGATGACTTTGAAAGAATGAGCGCCCATCAGGAACGAAAATAATAATTTAAATTAAATCAAAAAGCCCCGTCCAATGTGTAACCTTTGACGAGCTTTTTTAAAAATAAAAAAATTAGATAGATTAGTACACATCAAAAAACCGCCTTGAAAAGGCGCTTTTTCTATAAATGTTTTTTTACTTATACGTTTACTTTTGATCGCGCTCGATGATACAGCTTTCAATTGGCAGCCGTGACGTCGATTATTTTGAGTGAATACTTCAAGAGGAATATCCATAGTGACCCGAACTCACGGAGCACAATAGTCGAATGCTAGCGTGGAATGATACTAATTTCTGAAGAGTTCGAGCAATTGGAATGGCTTTTCTACAATTTACGGCACGATTGTTTTCTTTACCAGACTCCAGCAAGTGGCGTAGTCAATATGTCGAACAGTGCGAAATCAAATGACCTCGCAGTCAATTCCACATTTTTGGCCATTTCCTCTGCAGCTCCACTGCCACTTTCACATCTTCCCGAAGGAATTACGTACATCTTTCCTTTCTGTTTGATATCTGATACCCCGATAGAAGTAGATATTTCACCTTCAGGACTTCCCCTTTGTCGCCTATACACTTCAGATTCCATAAAGATTATTGGTCTTGATCACGCAATGGCAGCTCATCAGACCTTGGCATCTATGGTTTAGAGGACGATCATTTTCAGTCCAGATATTTGCAAACCAATTCCTCAAATTTAAGAGTGTGACGCCCAATTGACCAGTCATTTCCTGATTTGACTTGAAATACAATTGGCACACTAAAAGCTCGCCGGACATGGCTAGCATTTTTAGCAGATGAATAATGATTGATCGATTGTACCAAGGAAAAGTTGAAATTCGACAAGTCAGATTTGCTTTAGGCCACTTCAGCTGCTCCACCCCAAACCTGCGAATTCCTAATTCTGCGATGGAGTATCAAAACTCGATTTTGCGACGAAATTCATCAAGCATTCCCTGAATTTGACTTTATAGCGCATATTATTCTGCGACTTTTCACCATCAAAAGACTATGGAATCGCGTCTCATTCTCTGACATGCTCTTTAAGGCTTCTCGAAACGTATTCTCTCTGAGTTAATGCTTAAAATTTGTTCGTAAAAAATAGAAAGAAAAGGCCAAAACTCCAAAAATAAGCTGGTTTTAATAGTGTTCTAGAGAGTGCGTAGATGCAAAGCGTAAATCTTTATAATAAAATAAGTTTTATAGAGGCAGTAACCTTGTACAGAGCGGCTTAACGATACTCGGATTGCTATATACTCACTTTACGGACTATCTTATCGAATGTAGCAGAACTGAAAGTGGGCATGCGAGATAGGGACGAAATCATATAGTTTTCTCTAACTCTTCATTCAACATGCACATATTTTTATGGGAAGTAATATGTTTTCTTATGAAAATTAAGGTAAAAGTATTTGCCTTTAATCCTTGAGTTCTTTCTGAAAAGAAATGTGCTCAATTTGCAACCACCATTTCTAGATTATGAAACAAAACGACTTGTTTTCCGCTGCTCTTGATCCCTCATAACTAAATACAAGACGCTTTTCGATCTCGTTTACTTCAACACCTTTGAGCATTAGGCAAGTAAGTATTGTTCCATTACTCTTCACGTAACATCAAGAAGCCTTCTTGCGCATTGATGTCCTACGGCATTAAAAATTGTCCTCACTTTTTGTCCAGCACCAAAACCCAAGCTCAAGATTCCCCAAATTCCAAGCGATTTTATGTCGCAGTTCACATATGTCAAATAAAATTTTCAGATTAAGTCGATTAAAATAGTTACGGTAACGAGAGAGTTTGTTAAATCCGAAATTATCCGGCATTCAAGAATATCGCCGATCCTTTAGAGCCATTGAAATCTGCACATTTGTAAAAAAACCTCGAATTTTAAGCTGTTTTATTTACAAATCTATCTTAGAAAGCTGCAATTAATATTACGATGAAAATTTGTTTTCTCATGTAACCAAAAATAACCAATTATTTTTAGCTTAACTTTTCAATATTAGGGCTCTCGGAAGAGAGATTTAGCCAATTTAAAGAGAATATTTATCCTCAAATCCTAATTAAAATCTAATTAAAAGACTTAAATAAGTGCTTAAGCCATAATCGAAAGGCTAGATTCCTAAGATCATATTATGATTGGAAGTCAAAAAATATTGTGAAAATTCCATTAAATCACTTTCACCGTTACCTTCTATCTACCCCATATGTAATACCACCACGAGCATGTAGATGTTTTAAATCCTGCTCTTTCATCATTGCGCCAGCTTTTTGCGTTCGCTTTCCTATCTGCAATATAAAGCAGTAGTTTTATTTTTATTTCAGTGTGTTCAATTTTCTCATGAAGCTATTCATCCATAAAAAATCTAGATTCTCGCTTTCAACTATACCCTTGCCTATTTTTACATGGAGTTTTACATCGATCAGAATATTCTTTTTCTTTTGAGATTTTTGCAAAAGTGGCCCAGCACTCCGTATCGAGTCGGTACTTTGAGCGAACAAAAAGCCAGTTGAAATAGAAGAAAATCAAACAGGAAAGATTTTTGAGAATTTCATAGCAAAGGTGTTTGAAGTATCATTTCGAGAATAGATATTGAACAGAAAATTTATGCCAATTCATCCAAATCTACAAAGATGCTTGATCTTGACTCCCACAGTTACATGTATCACACTAACCTGTTCCCTACCTCGAAGATTGTGATAAAATCTGCACGCTGGAATTAGTTCTTTAGCTGTAATGGAGCTTTGCCTAAAGGGAAAACAATCCCGGCTGTTTTGGAATATCGATGACTCGAGATTTCAGCATCAGTACCAGAAAGCTGAATTTGAACAGGATGGCGTACGAGTCCTGATACTCATATGGCGGCGAAAGCCCTTCGCTACGCAAAGGAGGTAAAGAGATTCAAAAAACCCATAAGCTAAAGTTTGTTTGTGGCATTCGATATTTGCAATAGTTTCGATTCTGAGTCAATCCTTTATATGATCAGGTGCAATTCAGCATGGTTTCATATTATGCGTACCTGCTTTTGTTTGATTTGGAAGTGAGGACAGAATTAAAAATCTCCGTTGTGGAATTGGGTAAAAAGGGGGAAATAAGGTACTGGTCTAAAAACCTAGCTTTTAAAAGCTTGATCTTTTCGCTTTTTTTTACTGCCGAAGTCACAAGGGTCTCAAGATTCACAAAGGATTAGGACCAACCAAGCAATTTGGTATCGCAGGAGAAGTCTATTGCTAGGCATTGGAGTTTATTGTGTCATTTTACCGGAATTCACGATTGTGTCTCAAAGAGTCGAAAGGATTAGAACAAGCAACAATTTGTTTGTTCTCAATTTGAGAATCCATTCTTTTTTAAATCTTTGATTCTACTTACCGGGGTGCTTTTAACCTCTATTTATTTCCATCTATTTGCTTTGCGACTCTTTGAAGAACCTTTTCCCTTGCGGTAAAAGACTTGCATAAAAAAGCGATCAAAAAATGATCGCCTTCAAAAGTATGATTGGAAGATTAACTTTCGTAAGTTTTTTAGCTCTTCCGATGCCACGTTTTTGTGACGGGCATTGCGCACATATGCTAATCTTAATCACACTGTTTGTCTATGTCTTTTACTTTCATTTTCTCTTTAGCGTATTAACTGCCATGTCGTATGTTTTTAAATGAGTGTTCGAAATGAATCGCAAAAGTAAGTAAACATTCTTTCGCCTAAAATATAATCTGGAATAAACTTGAAACCCAATTAGAAGATTACAAGGAGGCTTTACCCATTTTCTAGATAAATTTGAGCATAAACAGCAAAACTATCATCAATGCAAAAGCCAGTCTTCTAAAGAACCCGAGATTTGGGCCATCCAAATGGCGAGGAGAAAACATATATTTTTCTGATCAAATCAGGTCAACAGTTCCAACTTTTTGTACAATCAAATAAGAAACTTCCCGCTATGGAGAATCTCAGCTACCCTGGACAGGAGTACGAGAGGAAGTAGATCAATTTACTTTTTAAGATTCTCAACAGTGAGATTATCTGAAAAATGTGTCAGGCCGAAATCTGGAAGTAGTGCTTAGATACGCTTAGCAAACTTTCTGAAAAAGACTTCGATTACATCTACCGTTCCTTTGCAAGATTTGTATAATTGAATCGAAATACTTGACTCTTTTCCCTTCAAGCGATTCAATTCAGCTTCTGGAGAGCGATCGACCACATAAATAGCGCTACTGAGTTTTTATCAAGTGATGCGATGTGGTCGGTACGATAGTTTTAGTTTGTGATGGTAGAATTATCTTGATGATCCGAGACTTTTTGCAAAACTCAAATTGACGATTACAGCAATTACTGAATAATCGAAATTTCTAACCGGAATATCGAAGCCATGGTGCTGCAGGGAAGAAGGGCCGCTTGTGTAGCGATGATATGACAAAATCGGTTGCGAGAAAGTCAAGAGATTGTCGGAAGAGAGTTTTTGAAGATTTTTGAAAAAAGTTGCGCCCCATGATCAATTTACTGACGGATTTGAGGGGAAAAATTTTTCCTAAAACCTTTTTAGCCATAGCGAAGTGGACTTCAGGGTAGGGAATTCGAGAGCTAGCTTTTGATCTTAAAAAGAATGGGTGAGGATTTTGGATTTTGTAGACTTTGATGCCTGTGGCTAGAGTTTATCCTATCTATACGGCGTCGATTTTCGAAGTGAAGTGAAAAGTGCTATCGATCGTAGCGGTGGATTCGATTTCGATTAAACCTCACTGGCAGTCGTATTTGGTCTTTCTGGAGTTTCTGGGAGTAGGTATTTCTTTCGTAGTATATCGCCTTTATGATGTATTAGAGCTTGATTATTTCCAGAGGGAGTGTCAAACCTCAACATTCTTTTGAACTTTTCAATCGTATGAAAAGGATTTAGTATGCACTTTTCTCTGTTTGAAAAAGTTCAGAAAAGCCAGCATCAAAGCAGAATTATCCTGATTTAAGTAAGTGGAAAAAAACAATTGATTTCGAACTAGAAGGATACTCTTGGATTGTGACAATGAAATACAAGGATAATTGATTCACAAGAATTTGAAATGCGATCAGTAAAGTTGACTATTGAAGCTGCATTTTCTAAACTATCTCAATCCCTGCCGTGTGAATTGAGTTGAGTGGATGAACCATTCCTCCTTTCAGGAAATAAACATTCCGAAGCCCAAACGGTGTTTCCACTTTGGCAAAAGGAAACCAATGGCTTTTGAATACAAGTTTTCTTATAGATTGAAGTAAGTTGCCCAGGTTTGAGCGCGGTAGAGATCAGCGGTTCTTTGCTTAACTCGTCAGCCGTGAGAACTTCATTTCTTCGAAAATTGATAAGCGATGGAATTTGCTCTGTATGATTCGATATCTTCATAGTTTATGTTGTGTTATGAATATATAAATCGTTTGAAAAATGTTACAGAAAATTCTTATGCTTGCATAGAGATATTTATTAAAAATTAAATTTTGTTTTTTTAATTATAGTTTATAAAATATTGAGACAGATATTATTATTAAAAATAGAAGATACTATGTTTGATTTGATGAAATGATGATGCAAAGTGAAGAAAGAGACAGCGAAAAATAAAAGGAGCCAATCCAATTGCACTGATCACAATGCACGCAAGAATCTGGTGCAGGATTAGTCTAAATAATCTAAATGGCGAGCGGAAAAAGTCTGGCCATCACCTGGTATGAGAGTCTGCGTTTCTCCAAAGATAAAGAGATGCTAAGTGAGTTGGTCGTGGCAGCAAACGGAAATTGCCAGCAATCCATCGATCTGAAATCAAAACCGAAATGAAGTGCTACGACGGATGATGCCAAATCCGGGCTATGGTAATCTGAGGCACATGTTGATGAGTTCGCTGCGTCGTCATATTGAATTACAAGGGCGAAAATTGCTCGAAACTTCCTGCCCTCATTTGATAGCCAATAGCCATGTTGATATCTGTTTATGATTAATAAGTTGTGGGATATTCTATTCCATTTTGATAGAAAAAATTCCCCAAATCCAGGTTTTAAATAATCATCGCAAAATCTCGCTATCAGTGCGGCTTACAATGGGACTGGGATCAGCTAGAAATGATTATTGATTCCAATTTATTGGAATTCTGATGTTGAAGGACCAAAATTGGAATCGATTTGGTCAGGCTTGAAGATTTATGCGATTATGCTTCGATTAACCATAAGGATTTTGCCGGACATCCAAAAAACAAGTTTGACTATCGCGCTGGAGGATATTGTGGATGCTTACTGTTATCCCTACTAGGGGCCTGGATGGATCAGATCGAAAACAGGATTCTGGTCAGTATGATGATTCTATAGATGAACTGCATAAGGGTGTTGTTATGTTCGATCTGAGGTTTTTCATCAATTCGTGATGGCTTTGATGTAGTTTTTTGCGCACATTGTAGGAAATCGATTATGCTGGCGATTGCGAAAATTCAGGTTGGAAAATTGGCTACAAAGAGATATTCGGTTTACCACCTTGTGGATGTACTTTGCAGCGCTCTAGCCTCATAATTAATTGAATATCCGAATAGTCTAAAGCATATATAAAATGATTCAACTTGCGAGCTTCTAAAAAATTCTATTGGGTTTAATATTTGTGGAGCACCTTGTATTTGAGCTACAGGATAAAGTCAAAGACTGCCAAAGCAATTCGGTAGGGATATTACCGATTTTACAATATTAGAAAAGAGCCTTCGAAAGTTTCAAACTTAATGAGGGGAAGAATAAAAAGTAAAAGTCCAGTAACTTTCTGTGATCAGTGGTATTTAAAAGAAAAAAGTTCTCAGCTTTTTACAAAAAGAAATGTATTGTTTTCTTTCTAAAATAGAGTTTCGATTTCACTCATCATCGCCATCATACATATAGAATACGGAGAACCCATAGTGATAAAAAGAAAGCGTAGAGAAAAAATAAGTATCGAATTGCTGTCAATTGGAAGTTTAATTTTTCTCCATTTTTAGGAACAAACCCAAAAAGCCGCTCTTCAAAAATAATCTTAGACTTTGCATAATTTAGTTGTTTAAATTCAATATTTTGCAAGATTGAAATAATTTAAAGAATAATGTCCATTCCTTGCTAAGAACAGATAATAAGTCTTTTTTTCTCGCCTGCTTAACTGGTTGTGGTTTCAAAGAATAATTATGCCCGAAAGTAATTTTTTTGGCCAGATTCTAAATCGTTCCTTCGAAACTTATGTTTTCAGAACTCATCAATTGGTTTCCGATATATTCGAGTTTTGAATCATTCATGTCACAAAACCCTCAGTAGCCTTCATTTTGTACCGCAGAGAAATTCGATTGATTTGGCAAGTTTTCATTGACAAAAAATTCGGCGCTTATCGTTACTCGAATCTTTTCAAGATAGCCTATGAGCCTGGATGAATTGCTGCCATGGAGCTTCATTCAACCAGTGGGAGAAAACAACTACCCCAGCTCAAGAAGGAAAGCCTTAGCCAAAGGGAATAATCAACTCCGCTTTTGGCCCAAGATTGGGAAAGTTTATGCAGATGATCCTATTCCAATGTAGGACTTGAACATCTCCCACCGGTGTGGGCTTACTATTGATCAGAGTCTGCGCTCAAACTTTTGAGATTTATTTCAAATCTCGTTCCGCTGAGATTGATTTAATACTTCAATAATGTGAGCTGATGAGAATCTTCGAACATTTTCACGGGAAAAACCCTTCCATAAAAAAATCAAATTACCGGAATCAATCTTCCCGAATAGAGAGGTAAAAGTAGTGCACTGGAAATAGCTGTGCTAAACTAGTGTAGATACTTAAAAAACTCTGGAATGATCCCTTAGATAGTAGCACTGAGGTGAAATCAGGTGAAAGATTGGTTTGATTAAGGCTGCTTTGCGGATTTAGATAAAATTCCACCCAGCGAATTCAAATTATGAGTCTTCTTATGTTCAGATTTCATCTCCCAATCAGACCAGTTGAATCGAATCTCCGGATTTGATCAGGTTTCAAGAGACTGTTTCCAAGACTTCGGTTTTGCAAAATCGAATAGAGGCTAATCCAACACAGATTAATCACAAGAGCAGACTTCTGAGAGTTAGTAGAATCTAGACGAAGAATGGAGTAAGAATCGTTGAGCTTCGAATCTATTGCTGGTGAATTTGCACCAAGCTTCGGGATAAGGCGATTTATAGAAAATTGACCAGATCTATTCAGGTCAGCTTTCTTACAATAATTGAGCGTTGGTTCGATGAAAGAAAGCACAACACTGACCTTGACACAAAGGAGACAGCTTTGGGATGAGCTTACATGGTACTAAATCACGGCCGCTTGAAACTTAGCTTCCCTTATATTCTTCACAATTCAAGTCAGTACTTATTTTCAGGAATATTGGGGAAGCCTAATTCCAAAACTATCGATGCCTCTGTTTTGACAAGAATGATGATTCCTGAACCAAGAAGTTTGCGAGCTCATTGATTATTATCGGTGTGGTTACGATTAGCTACTTACGGTAATTGAAAGCTCCTATCGGACGCTTAAAGGACTTTATTCACAATGCGTAGCCTCATTTTGGCTATAAGACTATGCTAGTTTGCTAGGTGTTAGCATTTTGAAGAGTCAGTGTCGCGCAGCGAGAATATGGCTATGCTTTTTATGGTGGCAAATTTTTTTTCGCGATTGCGACTGTGTCAAAGAATTTGCGATGATTCCAATTACAAAGTCGGTTGCCGCTAAGCGAATCTTACCAAAAAGCACTAACGATCATTTTTTGAGGAAAATCAGATCTGAACCTGACTATTTCGAACTTTAAAAAGGGAGATGAAATATGTTTCAATAGTATTATCCGATCAATCGAACCATATTTATTTTGGTCTTTAGTCGAATACTAGGCATTAAACCAGGTTTTTTGTTTTATGTTCCTCTGTGAAAATCTCGGTGGCAAATTGAAATAACTGTGTCGCCTTGTTGTTTAGTAGACTTCGAGAAAAAAATTGCCAAGAATAAATGTTAAAAAACAGGATTTGAAGTATTTCTTTTTGTTAATTCTATTTAATCGTTAAATTAGAGGGATTATTTCTTCAAAACTATTGATTCTGGACTTTTTGAGTGATTTCCCCAAAATTTTATTTACGTTTTAAAATTTGAAATGCGTTTTAGAATCTTTAACATGCATTGAACAGTTAAGAATGAAACAAAAACCCAAAACTGATGCAATGACACTGATTAACACATCAAGTTGTCTCCTGTCCCATTATTTCTATTAGAACTCTCAACCTATTGGTATTTCTTTAAGTCGTTTACTAAACCACGGTAAAGTCGCAATAGAGTTCTAAATTCAGACAATTTATCTATTGCAATTATTTGAGCATATCGCAAACGATGATTAACATTACAGAACAAGTTTTAATTATTCTTGTTTACCCAATCTATTCACGATATGAAAAAATCTTTACAAAAATTCTGGAGCATTCCTAATCTCCTAATAGCTTTCAGTGCTACGGCTTCACAGAAAGACTGTCACCGAACATAAACTTGACGAGACCGATTATGAGGACTTCAGGGGTCACTCTCATATAGAACTACTACAGTACCAACAGACATTGATGAATTTTCATAATGTTCCAAATATCAAGCACGTTTTAGTATCTCTTCATTGCACACTAGTGTGAGCAAGTGTTGGGATCTAAGAAGCGTGTTTAATTTAAAATGAGCCCAGGACGAAAAAGAACGCTTACTGGCTTTGTCGTTACGTGTTTAACGATTGGACAGCAGAAGAAATACAACATGGTGCGATCGCAAACCAGTAAATCCCCAAAGATTTTGACAGTAATTCCTACTGAACGTTTGAGCAATTCCTTCAGGGTCGTGTTTCGTGGTTAGGTCAATTACAACTTCAGCCTGGTATCATCAATATGCCGAGTTCGTGGTTTGGTGCCTCGTATTGAGTAAGAATCCACTATATATCGTGATGGAGTTCCTTGGAAACACGGCTTCTTTGAATCCCAGAATACATCAATCACTTACGTTATTGAGAGATGCTTCTGCCACTTCATTACGGAGCTAGAGCTTGCCACGCGTGATTATCTACAACTACCAAGAAATGTAAAAGAGGAAATCAAAAACTCGTGTTGACTACAGTGGTTGTTATGGTGACTACCCAGGTAGGCCTTCAAATGATCGAACCACAGGGATTTCGCAAACAACCACCTGGTTGCAAACACCAAGCTAGACGTAATAGAGCTCCAAATTATGACATCCTCCAATTGCATCCGTTCGATCCGTCTTACCTTATATTTACGTGTGTGTGGCGAGTACAGTCCATTCTAGCGGACTCGTATCGAGCAACGAGCGTGCAAAGTATAACATGTCGATCCATCGAAAGGCCTTATAGACAATGGTAAGATCGGCTACCGGCGACGGAACTGATTAGGTACGGTGGCTATGACAAAGAAAATGCTCCATAACATACATTTCTATCGGCTGTACAAATGTGGTCAGAAACTAGCAGAATTCTCTATTTCTTAGGCTACCAGATGCAGCTGGATCTTGATAGGTAACACTTTAAGCGATATTTACTTCAGAGCTAACCTGAGTTGATTGTGACCATAGAATTTAGAATCGTGAAAACTTTAGGTACAACTCTACGTCAGTTGGGTCTAGCATGTTGGCAGTGGGTCAGAATCTAGATGATGAGAATGACTCCTTCCAGCCTTCCGTATGCCATCACATCCCAATATGATAATTTGGAGGATTGCGGGAGATACCCTTAGAGTTTTAACAAACCCTCGTATATCCATAAGCTAAAGAGATTTTCTAATCATTATTGTTTTTATGATGTAAAGAGGTATTCGGCTCAAGACATTCGTAACGTTTACGTGAGTATGATATCTTATTTATATTAACTTTCAAATGCTTTGGTATTATTATTCTAGCAAAACATTTCTGGAACACTTAACTTCAGTACGGAAAACTCAAGAAAACAACTTCAGCGTTCGGTTATGATGAAGTTCTGGTTTTAATTGGATGACTTTTCACAAATCACAGTGACTTGGCAAAGGAAACTTTCGGGAAAAAGCATGCATTGAGTGATTTTAGTGTTACAGAAGCTCTTGAATACTGTGCAGTAGATATTTATAGTCTTCAGGTCAGAATCATTCCTAGAGATCCTTGATTCGTCAATATTTCTAAACTTACAGTATCACCGCATGTAAACCTGCTTGATCATAGAGTGTAAAACTTCATTCTTACTTGCGTAAACTAGACGTACAACCGAATATTATTTTAGTTTTGTGTAAAAACTGAGTTTCAGTTTGTATACATAACAAGATAATGTATGTGTATTCCCTTGTATCTCATTGCAGAGACTTTCTTCTGAGGATTTCTGTCCAGCGCTACTTGGCGTGAGTATTTGAAAATCCGTGAGTGGTGGGATCAAAATGGGTTTAATCTCTCAACTAACGTTAGACCCTAAACAACCAATATTCCCTATGTTGGTGGGTAACGTAGGAGCTTCTTGTATTAATTTATCTGTTCAAACTCTTCAGCTATTATAGGTTAGCAAAACTCGGTATTGTAAACCCAAAATGCTAGTCGGGAACGCTGAACCACAAACATTGTTTTACGGTATCCACTTCACCGCGGTGAATATGTGTTATCTATTCTTATTGAATGTGGAAAAAGGCATTACTAAACTACAGTTTACAGTCCCAATTCCTTTGAGCTGCTGGAAGCAATCTTCACCTCCTTTCTTGTTAACCTTTTTGTCAAATGCTCAAAATATTGACCTATTTGGTAATATAGAGTTAACTTTAACATTCTACTTCAACTTTGGTTAACTGTAAACAGGTTCCGCTTATTGAAAGGGAAATGTTTCTTGGCACCAGGCTCTAAAAATCACATCTGTTAACCTTTACAGAGGAATCGTCCATCAGAAACTCAGTAGGA
>Ga0163217_1021698_pt1 | contig 14347 bp, 17 predicted proteins | sample SynspAceP_FD_185933 | JGI IMG/M metagenome (GOLD analysis project Ga0163217, IMG submission 185933) | Saline lake microbial communities from Ace Lake in Antarctica - Synechococcus sp. Ace-P (PacBio error correction) | ecosystem: Environmental > Aquatic > Non-marine Saline and Alkaline > Saline ... | reverse complement strand
TATATCGTTGTTTATAGCCGTGCGGGCGACCGCGCGCTAGAGATTTCGCTCCAAGGCGCGCATGACGGGCATTGACGCCACGCAGCATTCCAGCGTGGCGGTGACGCCCTTGGCGGTCCGCCGGCCAGAAGCTTGGCCTTTTGGCGGACGTGCCTATTATCGAGCAAATGGCCCGGTAATCAATGGCAAACCTGCCCGTCCGAGCATCGCGGCACAGGCGTCATGTTTGCTCGGTTGCGGGTTGTTGCGACGGGTCAGACGGGCGGCCTTGGCAGGATATATACAGAGGCTTGTCGGCCATCGCGGCGGGGGCAAGGGATCATGCCCGTCGCCCAATGCGATTGGCCCTGCATGCAGCCATTGTGGCCGGCGGCATTGGACGCGCAGTGCGTTCGGCATCAATCAGAATGATTCAGGCTTTCTTGCACCCAGTTCCAGTGGACCTTTTTAGGTTGCGGCCACCAGCCTCGCCCGACCAATGGCCCCGACACCGGGCGAGCCGGTGCAACAGGACCATCGCATTTGGGATCTCGACAGGGCATGCGACATCGCACCGCGGGGCATGAATGTTGGCAACCAGGATCCATTGGCAGACCGGCCTCTTCAAAGTGCGCGCGAGTGATGATTGCCGCCGCTGTATCGGCGTGCGCGGGATCGGTTGTGCACCCACGCATAGATCATGTGCTCTGGTGAGCAAGGCGGCTGCCTCGCTGCGCGGCTGACAGGGATCCAGCGGGAAGTCAGTGAGACAGAGATTAACGCCGACGACGCATGGGCGCGCGGATCAGTTCGTTCGTCACGGCCATCGCCGCAGGCGATTGGATTTGCGCGTATCCTCGACGCTGCGGTTGCGGCTGCTGCGCGCAGAAAGCCTCTGCGGGGAACTGTTCAATTTTATGGATCGTTTTGGGGTAGATCGGATGCCGGATCCTCGCGGATGATCCACTCGCGGATCAGTTTCTCGCCATGCGCTCTTCGAGCGATATCGGCTAAACCCAAGGATGTCCTTGGTTGTCAGGTGGATATGCGCGCGAGTATTCTCCGCCGGGCGGTGGTGCGCTGATTTTCCATGCGACCCGGGCCTGGGCTCAGCCGCTGCTGGCCGGCTGCGGCAGCGGGCGCTAGCTATATCAGAGATATACAATTGCCGCGACGCGGGACCGCTCTGTACCTTGCCCATCCTGCCGGGGCGGTTCACGAATACCTGGTGGCCGCCCTTGGCTGTGTCCCAGCCGCCAGAGAAAATCTTTCTTCCCAGCGTTCTTGGCCAGGAAAATCGTGTTGCTTCCGTCCTTCTTGCTCTCTCCCTTTGTGGCCCGGCGGGTGTCCGCCCTTGGGCTTGGCCGCCCTCCGGGCTCCCTCCCGAATGGTCGAGATTATAGCGGGACAAAGGGTCTTTGGTTTGCCAACGAATAGTTTTGGCGCATAGCTAAGTTTGTTAAGCTGATGTTTTATTTAAGGAAATTTTGCGCATGTTTGAATGTTGTCCGGTTTCATGAAAGGTGAAATGGTGTGAATTATTTCATCAATGTTGTGAAACATGTCCAACGGATCCCCTGACAGAGCTCGCGGCGGCGCCGCGAATCACGGCGCGTGGGCGAGTATCGGCTGCTGCGGAGGGGGCGCCGCCCACGTTTGGAGGATTTCTGGCTTGGCGCGTATTGCATTCGCGCTGGGCGATGGCGAAATCTGGGGCTTGAGCGACGAGCGTATTGGTGATGATTGCAGGACGGGGCCCGTGGCTTGGTGACGCTGCGCCGCGATGTCCATCCATTGCGGTCGGCATCGAAAACCAGGCGCGTTAGGCCTTTCTACCGGACCGGGCTGGTGCAGGGGCAGCGCTTATGCCGATCTGTGTGATTGACGGCAAGCGTTTCGTCAGGATGACCTGACGCCGCGCTTGCCGCTGGGCCTCGCCTTGCATACGATGAGGTTCGTGAGGTCACCACGAAGCGCGTTCGACACGACATCAAGGCGGCGGGCATTACAATGGTGGTGTGACTGGCATGACAGCACCGAAGCGGTCGAGCAGTTCTGGGGGCCTTTGGCGTGTTCGGATTGCCCGACCTTGCTGGTGCAAGTGTTTGTGCCTGCGGGTTCCCACGGCGCTGCTGGGCAGCCTGTGATTTTTCGCGGAGGTGGGAGTGCGTGGGCCATAGGCGGGGGAGCGTTGCGTGGTGATCGGGGCGCAATCTTGCGGGCCTGGGGAAAGATTTGCCCGAAACTGGAACTGTTCGCCCCCGGCAACGACGAAGCCCGCGTAGGCCAGGCCGTGGAAGCCTGCAACCGACCGCCACAGAGCGGCGGGGCTGCGGCACCGCATGAGTATTATCGCAAACTGCCCATCGCCCGCGCGCCGTCGCCTGATTGAACGCGTGGCGGCCTATGCGTGAGCTGTGCATTTTCTGGCGAGCCGGGCACCGGCAAGGAGTTTTTTTAGCCGTTCGTCTGCATGAAGCTGAGGCGGGTGGCGAAAGGTCCGTTGTGATGGGTCAATGGCGATGCTATGCCGGGGGTCATGCCGATGTGCCGCTGGTTTGGCAGTGGGCGGGGCGCAGAGAAGCGGTGCCGCAGGACGGCACCTTGTTCTGAACGGATGTTTTGCTGTCGCTGCCAAGCGTTGCAATCGCAGCTGCAGGCAGTCATTGGGGAGGGGTCACCACCTTTTGGGCCAAGTGCCTTGTTGCGGCCACCCAGCGCTGGAATCCGCGGATGCTGTCAGTTCGGGGGCGTTCCGGGCCGATCATTTATTTTCCGGCTGTCGCTTCTGCCGATTGTGAGTACCCCCCTTGCGCGACGGGCGGGATGATTTGCCGATGCAATTGATCACTTTCTGCATCGCCACAGCGCCACCCATGGCACAGCCGCTGCGCGGGATCAGCACCGGATGCCGCGACCTGTGCTTGCGCTATGATTACCCGGCCAATCTGCGGGAACTGGTCCAAATATGATCGAGCGCGCGTGATATATTCGGAGCCCGGCTGGCGATCGGAGATTTACACATATCTTTACGGGATCGAGCAGATGCCGAATTCGTGAGGGCCTTTCATGCTTCGGGGCGGATTCGTCGGGCGCAGCCACGGCGGGTGTTGCGCAGTGCGCGCTTGGAACAGACCTTGGGAGTTGGAAGAGAAGACCTACCGGCGAAGCCCTGCTGGCGGCGAGGGGTAATGTCTCGGCTGCTGCCGTGCACTGGGTCTGAGACCGGCGCAAGCTGGATTACCGGCTGGCCATAACTTGGGCTGGACCGGAAGACCTGAGCGTTGTTGATGTCCAGCGCGCGCTGCCCCGCGCAGGCACGATGTTCCCCGTCCGGGTTATCCTCAAACGTTTCCAGTCGGGGAGGGATGAACCCTGCCCCGGCACGATTTCTGCCTGCGATCAGCCAGACGCAGCCAGCGCACGGCGGGCGTTAACTGCGCTGCCCACGGGATTACGCGTGGGCGACGGGGTGCGTGACCCGGCGCCAGGCCCAGGACGTGTCCGAGGTCCTCCTGCGTCATCAGATCGGGAAACAGCGCCACAATCTGGCTGCAGGCCCACGATCCTGCGCCGCCGCATCTTGACCAGCGCAGCGGAACCCTTCAACGCATGGGCATATCGGAACATTTCGACGAGAATGCTTGGCAGCAAATCGCGCACCCACCCTGGTGATGGGGATCGCGCTGCATCCCTATCTGTTTGGACAGCCTACCGTTTGGCCCACCTTAACGCCGCGCGCTGGCCCATTGTGCCGCCCATCGCGGACGATATCTGGCGTACCCATGCGGGCGCGATCCCACGCCATGTCGCGACGGATACCCGATCTGATCCCCTGAGTGCCAAAAATTTGCATGCATTTTATGGGGTCGGCATGTAGTGCGCCCGGAGATTAGGAACTGCTGAAAACCTTGTCCCATCGCGGCGGAGATCGCCGCGCGGCGGGGGCTAGTCTGTAGCATCGGCCCAGCAGGATACATTCTTGCGCCTTCCTCGGCGGCGCTCAAAACCGATCAGCTGTTTGAACTCGTTTCATTTGGTCACGGGTTGTGGCAGGGTTTCGTCTGATTAGGTCTGCGCCAATTCGGCGAGTGCGCTGCACAGCTCGGTAGCGCTCATCAGGGCGACCGAGCGGGAAAACCGCCAGGACCCGCCACTTCCTCGATCTGTTCTGGGGCAAGATCGGCCTCCAGCCAGGCAAGATCTGCAGCGACAGCGCACCACCTGCGGCCGCACGCATCCGCGCAGCCCGTCCGATATTCTTTGAAGCAGCGCGGAAGATCGGCTGATCAGATTTCCGCCCCGGCCTCGACATAATAGCTCTGGCGCGAAAATTGGGCCTCCTGCTCGGTGGGTGGCATCGGTGCGGGGCGTGATCAGCGTGTCGGGGTCACGGCGGCCAGCGACAGCCGCGCGGATACTGGCTCGGGCATGTTCCCTCGGCGACAGGATCTCGATCCGCGGCCGCTGCCGGCGGGCAAGCGTTTTGGGGCCCAGTAACTTTGTCCTTCGAATTATGATTCCCGGTCACGCCCGCCTTCTCAACGCCGGCGCACGGTTCGCATCACGTGCAGCGCTTGCCATATCCGGGTTGTCGTATCCGCGATCAGGGGCACGGAAATCCGCGTCCACCATATGCGACACACTACAGGTGGTCGGTCATGTGTAAGCTCGGACCATCCGGCCGCGCCCAGCATTGCGAGGCCGAAACGCCCAAAGCCGGTACTCTCACCGCCTCGAAGGCCCGGGCGCTCGGCCAGCTTGGCGGAAGGGCGTCAAGGCTCCGGCGGCCCGGGGTTTGCCCCGCGCGCAGTCGGGCGGCGTTTGCTTGCTTTGGTCAATGTCATTGGGGATTCCTCCAGATTCGCGTGTCGCTGCAGGTGCCGATCAGACCCACCGGTTTTCTCAACATCTTGGCGTCACCTTGCGAGAAGCGGTTCGATCGGCAGGCCTTTTGCCCGGTTGTCAAGATCATGCGGAATACGCAGGCGGCCCCAATCGACCTCGACCTTCGTCCCAGCGCGTACATCGGATGCCCAAACACGCCCTTGCAAGTGGCCTGACGGGAAAACCCATCGCGATCTCGCCGCGCCAAATCGGGCGAAAAGCTTTCACCGATCACGCCCGCCAGAACCCATCTGGCGCATGGCGATCATTCGCGAGGATTAATGCGGATGGCCATAGCCGAAAATTTCGCCGCCGATCAGCACATCGCTGGGGCGCACGTTTTTGGCAAAGTCGGGATCGAAATCGACCATCGGCCAACTTCGGCCAGCTTGACCGGATTCCTTGTTCTGATATTGGCGACGCCGCGATGTATCCACGTCAAAGTCCTTTCGTGAAAGTTTCCCACAGGCGACGCGGCCGCGAAGGTATCTGCAATTGCCAGTTCCACTCTCAAAGATTCAGTCGTGGATCGGCGATGCGACCCTCTGATGGCCGCCGCTGCCACGGCTGCCGCGTTTACGATATAGATTTTCGGAGAATCCGCGTTACCCACCGGCCCCGTACGTTTAACGTTGCCCTGGTCGACACGCGCGCTTGTCCGCCGACATCACGCCCATCGGCCAAAAACAATAAGTCGCAAGAGGATGAGGTGACGGAAAGACCCCTGCGGCAACCAGATCGGTGATCAGCCCTTCTTCGGCGGCCTGACGCATGATTTCCTGGCTGGTGGGCACACGTTCAGCTGGAAAGCCGTTTGACCTTGCCGCCCGCAAGAACTGTGCCGCAATTCCGCAGATCCTTCCAACCGGCCCGAGGCGCAAGACCCAAGGTAAGCCAACCTGCACTCGCATCCCCGATGATCACTGAGGTTTCGGTGTTCGCCGGGCTGGGCGGCATCACGCTTATGGGTTCAAGATTGGTAAACGTCGATCGTGTAGATGCCGAATAACTGGCGTTGCTGGGTTTCGGAAAGACCGGCTCGATGTCAATGCGTGTGCGGGCAGGGCATAGTCCAGACGCCTTCTGGTCGGGATTGATCACGGCGGTGATCCGCGCCGTAACATGGCAAGGCAGGGTGATCGCCTAGCCCCGCCTCCAGCGACAGATTGTCGATCATCTCGCCCCCCAGTTTCCAGCACCTTGAAGCGGCAGGCGATGGGGCCGATGACCGCACAATTATTTGATGAAACACGTCCCGCGCCATTGACGCCGGGATGGCATCGTGCCGGTCAGTTTACCCTACAGTTGCGGGCACGGTGATCCAGGGATGTATTCCTTGACAAAAAGCCTCAAGCAGGTGGCCTGTCGCAGCCGATGGCAAGCGTGCCATAGGTGCAAGTTGAGAGATATGTCCGTCGAAATTTGCACGGCCAAAAGACCCGGGGGTCGCATAGCCCAGTTCCGCCGCGACCTGATGCCCGATCCCCTTGCGCTCATAGACGGCCACGCCCTGCTCGGCACCCAGATCGCGGGTGATCTGATGCAGTTCTCTCTCGGCGGGTGTGATGGGGCGGGCACCATATGGTCGATGAACATCGCAAACGCGATGGATCCACAAACCTTGCTCGAAATGCCGAATTCCTCCCTTCATCTGGCGAATTATGACGTCCGGTATATTCCCGGAAAGTCATAGCAATGGGACGAAATTCGGGGCGGGCGGCGGATGTCCTGACCGGCGACGACCCTGTCCAATCCTGCACAGCGTGCAGAATTCTTCTCGGCGATGGCGTAGCGCCCATGGCTCCTCCTGAATGCTTTTCCGTTTGAGCCAGTTGGTATCTTGGACCTGATCTTGGTCAATAGGCAACTTCTATTTCCAATCTAATGAAACTTACGATGGCACCCGTTCTGAAATCCCAGGCACGTGGTTTGTCAAGAGCTCTCAAGGATCCGGGGGGAGGGGCCGCGTTGTCGTCAGGTACTTGGCGGTCAGACCACCCGCGACACATGCGCCCACCACGGTGCCGCCTGGCCCGCGCACCGGGGCGACAGCGCAAGCCCTCGACCACAATCATCCCGTGGCAAAGCGACCAGCCTGTTGCGCCTGACGCTCCTCCAGGCATTTCGCGCAGGGCCATTCGGTTGGGTGATGCCTTTTTTGCGCGACAGGGCAAGGACAAAGGGGGCCGTCGAGCACGGCCCTGGCGCCTCTGCCTCGGCATATGGGCCAGCAGCAATCGCGGTGCTGCACCGCAATTCAGGCGGCATTCCGGCCTCGGCCGCATCGGCCACCAGCGCACCTGAACGGGGGACGCCATGTTCCTTGCTATGCCAGATCGCTTTTTCCTCACGCAGCCTGACAGAAGCACAGTATGTCCGGTGCTTCATGGCCAGATCGCGGCAGGTGCCATGCAAGATCCCGCAGCGATCGCCCCTCGGCACGGCGGCAAAACCAGACGCGACAGCTGCTAGGTCAGGTGATAGCGCCGTCATCCGACTGCGCGATCAGATCCTCGTCGCGCAGCTGGTACAGCAATCGGCGCGTGGTGCGGCGGTTCCAGAAAACGGGGCCCGGAGGCGATCTCGCCAATGGACAGATGCATCTGCGCAGTGCGTGAAGCATCGCAGGATCGAGGATGCGCCCGCGACACGCGCGCACACGTTGGCAGAGTATCCCCGTTCTGCCCCCCGGTTTCTTTTCTGTTGGTCGTCATCGCCGTTCTCCCTTTGGTGCTTCATTTCGTTGGACCTGGGACAGGTGCCCAACGCTAGCGAGAGACGAAACGATTTCAATAGATGAAATTTGTATTATCTGTTGACTTGAGATGCGCTTGTTGCGACAGATTGCGTGCAGCCCGGTTGGAGATAGGGCGCATGGGAGGAAAACAATGGAAACATTTGAGGATCGCGCTTAGCCCGACTTGCCGGTTATTGCTTTCGGCAGGATTTGCAAAGCTCGCGCCAACCCACGGCGAGGCGCAGAACGCGAAGTGCGTCTTTGCCGAGTTCGGGCCGAGTCCGGCGCGCGCGCCGGCGGCTGACCTTGCCTGGAATCAGGAAATTGCGCAGACCGCAGCAACGGGGGCTTGGCTTCGACCATTCATTCTGGGAGGTGGCCGCGCTGGTCGGCGCCGGGCTTGGTGCAAGCCACAGGCGGTCTCTGGAACGGGGTTTGCCGACATGGCGTCATCGTGCGGTCTATGCGCCCGGTCAGATGGTATCTATGAGGGGTCGATTACCGGAGAGGATCTCGTCAATGAGTGTTATGTCGGCCATGATGGCCGCGTTCGAGCTGATGACCCAGCATACGAATCGCCCTGAAAGAGGCACGATGATCTTCAACGTCCGCTATTTCGAACTCTACACCACAGCCCGGACGCAGATCCTGACCAAGGGACAAGGCGGTGGCAGCCTCGAACGATCTCAAGGGGATGACCATCGATCGACGGGCGCATGTTCCGGCCTTAAGGCGTTTGGCGCGGCCACCGTTTCGATGTCGCAGCCCGAATGTCTATGAAGCGCTGCCAGCGGAACCGTCAGCGGATCCACGACCCTATTACTATGTGGTCATGCCTAACAAGCAGTATTGAAGGTTTAGCGAAATACATGACCAGAGGTGAAACCTTGCCGAGACGCTTGGCTTCGGATCATTCATGAACGCAAACCTATCAGGGAGCCTGACGCCCGGCATCAGGTGATCGTGATCAGCTGGGGCGTTGGATTTCACCTTGCGAAAATGGCTTGAATCACTGGCCGTTCGCGGAAACGAGACCAAGGCAAGGCTGGCTGCCCGGTGTTGTGGAACGGCAATGTCGTGGAAATGAATCGATCCGCCGGGCCGAAATGCGACGATGCGCTGGTTCAAGTCGCGCGTTGAAGATTGCGGCGAAAACTGGGTGACCTAAGGCCAATTGACAAAAGGGCTTTGACGGGCAGGGGCTGTTCAATTGAATGGATCGCACTGACCGACAGAAAGCTACTAAGGGCCGATGTCACAAGCCAATGGCTATCCCTGGGATTGGACGCCCCGGACAGGTCTTTTCGCGGCATTCTGTAAGCGCAGGCGGTGTCGGCGTTTTTACACCGCCTTCACCGGACTTAAAACAGGGTTGTGTCGCCTATGCCCAATTCAACCAAGGATATCGCCGCCTTTTCAGGCCATTGATCGAAGACGCAGCCCTGCTTCTGGCTGGAATGGTTCCTGCTGGGCCATGGGCTGATCATCGTGACCTCCCCATCATCGGGCGGTCGTTTTCCTGAGCCCGGCATCCCGGACGAGTTTTGCTGATGGTGGGGGCCTGCCTGAATGTTGGCCGTGATCGTGTGCCTTTCTGGCCTATGTAGCGGCACCGCCGGCCATATCACCGTGACCGTGACGACGACTGGATGCGGTGTCCGGGCGCTGGGGGTGCTGCGCGCGCTGGGCGCCCTTGCCATGGCGGTATTTCTTGGCCGGGATCGGCTAATTATGTGGCCCGCCGGCATGCCGAGAGAAAATTCGCGCGCAACTCCTATTTATGATGGGTGCTGCAGATTCCGACCTGGCCGATGGAAGCCGTGTCGGCGTGGGCGCATCGTGCCTGTTTCACCTGTCGGCTGATCATCACAGCATTGATCGACGCGCGTCTTGCTCTAACGTAGTGGCTCCTCAGTCTGCTAATCCGATAGACATATACTACTGACCGAGCAGGTGTGCGCTACTCTTATCCCGCAGTTCTCCTGCGCCCTCTGACCCGTTGGAACCCCGCTTCTCCGTCGGCCTTGTTAGGCGCTTGCGTTTCACCTTGTTTCTGCCTGGTCATCCGGAGGTTTTCCGGATCGACGGCCGGCGCTCGGGATTATTCGGCATCCATCGGGATCTTTCGTCAATTTCTTTTCATGGCGTCTCGGGCACCGGAGTCATCTTGGGCCGTGTGCCGTTGGTCAGCGCTGTCGCTAGATTGCAAATGGCCCGTATGATTTCTCAAAAGCTACAGTCTGGCCACCTGGATATCCCTGTTCGTTTCCTTTGAGACTATGGTGTATTGCTATTTCGCGCTTCACCGAGCTATGGCAATCCGCGAGAGAATCTCTTTAGCTTTAACGTGGGCGCGTGTGACGCTCTCAATGTTTGTCTCGGCTGCGTACGACTCGGTGACTCCGCAGTATCCGTGAATGCTGGGTCACCAGACCTTTTTGCGGACTCGCTGGCGGCTAGGCGATGCGACAGATCACGCGCTCACCGATGTCGCTCGGATGAGATAGCCCCTGGCGCGATACCGCAGTGTGAGATGACGCTCGCACTTATAATTCCCCGCCGGAATTTCGCTCAGCTGTTCCGGCTATTTTCCAAATCGCTGGCCTCCGGCTCTGTTGCCTCGGCGGCACCGCTCCGGCTCTTTTGACTCCCGCCGTCGATCCCTGTTTCATCCGTCTTACGGGCGCTTTTTGTCCGAGCAACGATTGCACGGCTTTTCATGCAGCGATCATTCCGGGTCTCTTGTCGCTTAGTTTGCCTGATCTCTGTAGTCTTTCATTTTCAATCTCTATCGTGCGTGATGCGCCCCGGCGATGCCCCGACGTCGCGGAGAGAACAGTGATTCTCCTCGCGTCGATCGCATGGAGACAGTTTGGCCTCAGTGCTGGGTCGATCATCCGCTGTTCGGTGCAGTTTCCGTCCGGTGGTTATCGCGGCGACTCCTATTGCCCGGGTTTTGTCACCCCCGCTCGAGGCGGCAGGTGTTGGTGTGCCATCGCCGCGACTTGGCTGGGTTGTGCTGCGCGCCTGACATTTGTGCCCGCATCCTTCGTCGCGAGTCTGAACGCGGGAAAGCGTCTTCAGTCGTCTCTCTCTTTGCGCATTGGCCATGGCCGGAGCATAAATCTTACCTGTCTATGCTTCATTCTCCCTCACGGGTCATGTCCGGCTGCGATAGGCGGACTGCGATCGCCACCGCAAACCTGTCGATGTTTGTCGTCCTCAGACCTGATTCGTGCTGCTTTACCTTGATCCTGGCATTGTTTCTGGATCCAATCGGGATCATATCCTTGCTGACCTTGCCGCTGACCATTCCGATTGTGGATGGCTTATGGTCTGTCGCTGATCTGGTTCTCGGCCGTGGTGGTTATTCAAACTGCTGGAGATCGGATTGGTGACCCCTCGATCTGGGGCTGATGTGGTTTCTGATCAAACCCATTCTGGGCGACCACGGGTCCGGCTTTGAGACGAATCTTTGTCGGGCATCAGCGGTGTTCCTGGATCGCGGAAGTGGTGTGCTGCGGCTTGATTCTGGGCGACTTCCGGGTCTGTCCGCTCTGGTGCCGGGGGCTTTGATGTAGTTGGGTGCGATGGCTGTTACCATTGATATCTATGCTTGCAAAACAGCAATTTTGACGGTGGACGAAAAGCCCTTACGACAATATTCTCATTGCTAAACAGCGTCGAATTGAAGTTTCGTGACCCTCACCGCGTTCCGCTCTCTGTGCGCCGGTGGATGGAGTGAATACCTGCAAGGGCAGTGAGCCATGGAAGGCATTTCCGCGCTTACGGCACACCGCCGACCCCGTACTCGATTTCGCATGTTGAACATGCTTTGACTATCCGTTCCCGCAAGTCGCAGCGCGTGGATCTGTGTTTCGTGATCTTCTTGACGATGTCAGGAATTTGGATCCGCTGATCTGGCCAGGCGAGATGTGGGTGCCCTGCACGCAAATAGGGGCGGAAACCTTTTGGCCTCTGCCATTACACCAGCCAAGCGGGCCTGATCACGCGCGATCCCTCGCCCATTGCGGTCGGGGGCGCCCCAAGGAGGGCGGATGTGGTAACTCGCGCTTATGACCACCACTGCCCTGGAAACAGCGGCCACGTCCTGCGGCTGCGGCAATTTCCGTCGGAGGGGGGGGCCAAGGGCAAAAACGCCGATCTGGCTGTGGGAGGAAGATTCATAATCAGGAGATCCTGAACTCGACGAGATCGGTGGCTGCTCTACCGAGGAGGAGATCCCACGAGATGTGGCGAGATCCAGCCCGCATGGCTCAGATCTGCGATGCGCGCAAGGCCATCCTGCGTTGACCACACGGCGGGACCGCATCTGGTGGCCGGATACTCACAGGCTATCGCCAAGCGGGGCGACGTGGCCCGGCGCTGGCGGGGCCATCACCTGTCTGAGAGGGACGCGGAAACGGGCGCTTCCGCCTCAGCCCCTCGGTCACTGGCCTCTTTGGCCGGAATTTCAGGTGGAGCCCAAAGGGCGGCACGGCCAAACCGCGTGTCGCTTGAGTCTGGGACCAATGACGGGACAGTACTCGGCTTGGCCCCACTGGCACGAGGCGGTTCACCGTGCGGATCCGAGAATGGCAAGGTGTGCAGGAAGATATTCGCGGTTCATGGGGCAGGGCGGCAGATCCGCGACTATCTTGAACCATATGGTGACGAAATTCGCTGCTGGTGGGCGGCGAGATCTCGATTCGGGACCAACGCAGATTGCCCGCCCTATTACCGTCAATATGCGGCAGCGAGAAGGACGCTGTGGGCGCCATGCATTTCGGTATCGGCCATGGTGCCGGACCGGGGCGAAGTGGTCAGCAAGCTGCGCTATGAGGCGATCTGCGACGGGTGACGATGGTGGTGGACGACACCGCATGGCCATCGCAAGTTGACGGGGGTGAATCCTCGTGTAGTGAACCTGCTGACCTCCGACCGGGCGGCGTGGCAGTGATTGCTGACGGATGGCGATTCTGGTTGCAGATTTTTCTTGATGCCTTTTCGCCGCTACTGGCGCGCGGCAGCCTTTGATCTCGGCTGGGACCCACGCGGCATTGTCCCTTTGGCCTGCCCGAAACCGGCGCAGGCGGTGGCGTTGCGACCCTCAATAGACGTGATCTCGTACAAACCGTGGACACCGCCTTTGTCGGGGTGTTTCGCCACTGATATACCCTCGGGCAGGCTGGTCAGGCGCAGGAATGGTGCTGGGCCGCATCCGCAGCGTGATGGCCGAACGCGAGGTTCGCGCGACTTTTGATGCCGGCACGATCACCGCGCGGCTTTGTTGCGGAATGGCAGCTTTGTGGCACTTGGCGATCGTTGTTCGGATTGCCACGCCGCAGCCGGCTCAGGGGGCAAAGGCCATGACGAATCCCGCAGGGTGTTCGTGGCCAATCGCGGCGAAATCAGCCGTCAGGATCATCGATCCTGTCAGGAAGATGGGGCCTTGAGACGGTGTCGGCGTGTCCGAAGCTGACGCGACGCGCTGCCTGCCGGATGGCCGACCGGGCTGTAGTGCATCGGGCCTGCGCCCTCGGGGTTTGCCAGCTATTCTGAACATCGATGCGTGGTGGTCGTTCGGCGGCGCTCGGCACAGGCTGTGACCGCGCTCATCCGGGCTATGGGGTTCCTGGCCGAACACCGCCGATCTGTCAGCGCTTTTGTGCGAGCAGGGAAATCACTTTGTCGGGCCCCGGTCCCGAAACGATCCAGCAGTCCTGTGGCGACAAGATCAGCGCCCGTCGGCAATTTTGCCGTTCAGGCCGGGGTGCCGGGGTGCCGGGCCGTGATCGTCGTGGACAGCGTTAAGGAAGGCCACTCGCTGCGGGCCGAGGAGTCGGCTTTCCGGTTCCTGACTCAAGGGCCCACCGGCGCGCGGCGGCGGGAGGGCGCGGCATGCAGTGAGTGCGCGAGGCCGGCAGGCCTGTGGGCCCAAGCGTTGACACGCCCGACGCCGAGGCTCGCGCCGCCTTTGGACCAACGACACGCTTACATGGAGCGGTTCATCCAGTCGCGCGCCATATCGAGGTGGCAGGTGCTGGGTGGTGACCCGCCATGCAAGTTGATCCATCTTGGCGAACGCGATTTTCGCTTCAGCGGCCGCATCAGAAGAATCGTCGAGGAGGGGCCCGCCACCGCCCTTGTCCGGCGCGGTGATTCGCCCGGCATGGCGGCAGGCCGCACGTTGGCACTGGCAGCGCTGGGTCAACTACCTGAAGGGTGTGGGCACGTCGAGTTCATTTTTGAATCAGCAGAGCGAGGGCGTTTCTACTCCTTGAGCGTGAACACCCCGTACTTTCAGGTCGAAGCATCCACGGTGACCGAGCTTCTATTAACCGGCATCGATTCTGTGGCGCAGCAAGCTGCGCATTGCGCAGGGGCGGAAACCGTTGGCACTGGATCAGGGACGGGACGTTGCGTCTGAACCGGTTCCAGCCATCGAAGTGCCGGAATCAACCGCCGAGGCGCCGCCCGGGGAAGGGTTTCGTCCCCGCGGGCCGGGGCAGGGGATCCTTGAAGTGGCAGGCCCGACCGGGCCGGGGGGGGATTTTCCAGGTCGATTAACCCAATTTGTTTTTTTTTTACCGGCCGGGCTATTGTTGGTTTTTGCGGCCCGTTTTTACCGACTCTCTTTGCTTGGCAAGGCTGATTCGTTTGACCCGGGCACCGGGAACCGTTCTGGCCGAATTTTTTTGCGCTTTAATTTTTTTTTCTTCTTCCTTCTTTTTTTTTTTTTGC
>Ga0163217_1066433_pt1 | contig 14348 bp, 9 predicted proteins | sample SynspAceP_FD_185933 | JGI IMG/M metagenome (GOLD analysis project Ga0163217, IMG submission 185933) | Saline lake microbial communities from Ace Lake in Antarctica - Synechococcus sp. Ace-P (PacBio error correction) | ecosystem: Environmental > Aquatic > Non-marine Saline and Alkaline > Saline ... | reverse complement strand
TAGTACTTCATTTTCTTTGGGCATTAGATTGCTTTGCTCCAAAAATAAAGACAGCTATTTACGCCCATTTATGGTTTTGTTAGGTACGCCGATGAGATTGTTAGATTCATTCATGATTACGTAAGATGGCTAATTGTGCGTGGATTCTCTCAATTATTCCAGGATTATATAATTGTCCTTGAAAGAAAAATCAGTTTAAATCCAATTATATGAATTCTTTTCAAGCTTGTGTGCATAAGTTTGAACTCTATGGAATTACGCCAGATGTCTTTTTGGAGCGAATGCGATACGAATTTGGAAGTATCAGGGGAATAAATACGACCAAGAGGCAAGAGAATTATATTGCTATGGACGGCAGAATTGTGTGGGGCTTGATGTGTTTTAAGGGTGTTTAGTGGATAACGATAATTGAAAAAGTTAATCAATTCCCTTCAATCCTCGGCAAGATATCTGGGTTCCGCATTTCAAAAGGTTAACTTTTCTTAGAGATATATTAAAGAGGACCTTGAGGGTTCTGGGTAGGTTCAATTTCTAATGTTCATCAAAAGGAATGAATGATGAGGTGAAAAGGAAATTTATTTCAGAAATTGAGCAAGAACTTTGAAATAAGGCTATAAAGGCCTGATCCAATTGCCTATGAAAGTTAGGTAGGGGTCTATATAGCTTATAAATATATTTCAAAAACTTTAAAAACTGAAAAACATACCAAATCCGAAAAAATACGACGATAGAATCCATATCTCCAAACCCTATGAAATGGTGATATTGGCAAAGCGGGTATTTAAGGTTTTAAACTAAACGGCTATTTAGTAGTTGTTTTTAGAGATTTTATTTCCAATGAACCACAAAGCGTAAAACTCCTGCTTAAAATCGTGAATTAAATTTGTATTAGTAGATGATTAGTAGTATTTTATACTTCTTATTACATTGGTAACTTTGGTTATGAAGTTGATTACTTTGGTGTACCACAAAATTGTGATGCACGATTTTTATGGGTTTTTTACATGCGATCACCCATGAGCCCAAATATACCCTCATATTTTTGAAAAGAAATCGAATACCTTTTTTTGTGATCTTTGCCATTTCCCAAGTATTGTTTTTTTGTATTAGGAGTAGCCCCCGCTCTCAACTATTTTATTCTTTATAGGTTTGGGGCATTCCTGTTTTATTGGTATGGCCTACTTTTTAATACATGATGTGCTTATACACCATAGATTTTAAATGTTTAAGAATATTAAAAACAAAATATTACTGCTTTGAGGGAAAGCCATAAAAAATTCATTCATCAAAGAACATGGGTAAGGCAAGATGGGGAATTGTTTTGGAATTGTGATTGGTTTCCCAGATAAATATTTAGAGTGGGAAATTTAATACATAAAAGAAAATCTTCACTTACTATATCCCCTTTTAAAAATTGGCGCATGAAGCTATTATTTTTCATTCGAATTGTGCGCTATAGTAATCTTAAGTTTCCATTTGGAGTCAATAGTTATTTGCGTAGTTCCTTGCATACTGGTTTAAATAGGTTGAAAATCCGAAGATTAAGCCTCAAATTCCGCTTTTATAGGCTGCCAAGGCTCTTTCTCGCCGCAAATTTATGCTCCAGCCACAGGGATCTGGATATTCAAAAGAATCAAATCTGGAATCCACTTCCTTACATATTTGTAATCCTTGTCAAAAAAAAATTTTTTTTGTTATGCGAAAGCGGGGGTGAAAATCCTAAAATTATGGGAAGCACATTCACACCTGTCCTGCAAGCCCATTGCCAATTACCGTTATTAGAGGATAATTCATAATCAATAATTTTTTTAGCAAAATAGGCCTCACCCCAGCGCCAGTCGATCAGTAAATGTTACATAGGGAAACCCGCAGTAATCATCCTTACCCGGTTATGCATTAAAGCCAGTTCATTATAGTTGCCTCATTCCGGCATCCACCCATTTTGGTAGCCAGTTTTTCCTTGGCACCATAGTTTAAACTCTTCCTTATTGTTTCTCCAACTGAATATTGTTGTATTTAGCCCTAAAATTCCTCGTGACTACCTTGGGGAAATGAAAGAGTATTTGCATAAAGGAATCCCGCCATATCAATTCGCTTAAAAATACGCATTTATTTTTATCGATTTTTGGTAATTAACTGCTAATTTTACTTATTGTGCCAAAATTTCTTAAATGGCGGACTTTAAATAACTGTAATATTCATCATTAAGGAAAATTTCTTTTTATCTTGTATTAAAGATGGGAGCTGTGAACAAATCAAAAGTCCTTTACTTCAATACCTGACTTTTTTTTTAAAACCAATGCTCCTCAAAGATATAGCTAGGAAATTGCTTTATAAAGATTGTTGAGCTTTGGATTTCTTCATGTTCTGTATAAGTTCTCCTCATGGAATTGCGACCCAACCATTTATTTTTATAGGGTGTGAAAACGGTATATGGTCATTATTGCTTTTCAAAATTTCATTTTTCTTCGAAAACTACCTGATCCTTATAACTAAAAAAAGTAATGCCTTTTTTGCTAAGCAATTGCTCAATTTCATTATCCCTAGCGTATAGCATAGGGCTCATAATCCCTATTGCAAAAATACTATTAACAATATTAAATTTGGAAATCAACTGTAGCCATACGGCCTTATGGTTCTCCAGACAGGTCATAGTATGTCCGAAATCACGTGACTTAAGGACTCTTTTATCTTTAGCAAGTGGATTGATGAGATAAAACCAATTCGGGCATCATCCTTAGGAATTCATTTTTAAAATTATGGCGCGTCAAAAATAAAAATGGGCAAAGTACAGGAAGTTGAGGGTCCAATTGCCTTTGCCCAGCGCTGTATTGTCCTCTTTCATTAGGTCACGTTCTATACCAAAAAAACAGAAATATGGTGTTCGTCTTTGATTGAAGTTGTAACCGTCTAGTTGCGTCTTGATTCTAGCAACATATCTTAGATGTAAAAAATTAAATTTTGAGGCTGCCTGCTTTACCTAAATATTGAGTTTTTCCGGTGTAAATCCATGGGCCACTTTTTTAAGTAAATAAAGAATTGGATTCCAAACACATTAACAAATTTAATGGTAAATCCTTTAGTGTCTACCGCCCTTTTTTGAATATTTATCTACTTTACTTTTCCAGTCCTTACAACATAACCCTCCCATGCCCCTGATATTAAAGACTTGTTGTCGTCCTCAAAAACATTCAGACGTATTGCCCCGTTAATACCTTTTAAAAACTCCTGAATAAATTGGGTGTTTTGCCGAGTTTTAAGACTTTTTACTTTTTAGGATATTTAATACTGGAAATTCTAAATGGGTTTCTGTATTACTTTCTATAAAATAGGGGAAGTTGCCTCATCTGGAAATATATTGTTTAATTTATTTCTATATTCCACCAAATTCTCATACATACCCATCTTGCTCAACATTTTTTCGCCCAATTGTCGTCTTGTCGCCAATGGTTCCTTAAAGTGCCACTCGGTAATACCGGCCAAATAACGATTGCCGGTACTTCAAAGTATTTCTAAGGGCTTCCATGGGCCACCTTGACTATCCCATCCTTGTAGGTACACTTGCGACTTTCGGGTTTACACCCACTTTAATGTTTGCTGGAATTGGCAAGATAAAGATGTGCGCCTGTAATTGGACCTTTTTTCATATTCCAAATTTACGATTTCCTTGCTCCAAAATGTGCAGTACTCAATTTCTGGTCTCATGATCCAGTCCCAGCGGTAGGAATTTCATAAAAACATGTTTTACAGAAGGCCCTCCTAAAAAATAGGACGATCCTCCCACAAAGTTAAGACATTGGAAATTTTTACAAAGGAAATTTAATTTCTGTCAAAACACTGATTTTAAGTTAAAAAAATCTCCTCGAAGATAAGTCAATATTGAATAGGGTCTGCCAATCGGTTTCCTATTTTTCTTAAAACACCTTGATACTGCATATTTTTTGTTCTTAACGTAAATTCTATTTGAAATATGAATTCATTTAAAGCTATTTTTTAAGTAATTAATCTAGAGCCTGTTTAAAAAAAAATTTATTAATTAGCTTATTTAAGAGATCATTTTGCGCAGAATGATGGCCAGAATTTTTCGAGGATAGCTGTAACTACGGTCAAAATTTTAACAAATATTGCACAACAAGGCATAAAAAACAATTGGACGAATTCTTAAAAACAGGCTCTTAACCCAAAACCCTGCTTTAAATAGGTGATATAAATGATACCTAAAAATGCCAATACCATTATTCAATTCCATTGCTTCTTTTGGCTGTTGAAAAAGCGTTCATCATCAGATAGAACTTTTTTTTAAGTTACCCTGAGGAGACTTACGGGATGAGGTATTGCACCCAATGTTGTCCTTTGCTGAGGATACGGAAAAATTGAGGAAAGTACGACTTCGAATCTATCAACAACTACTGAAACTTTTTATAGTAACGGGTTCCTATGTGTTTCTTATGAGAGAGTTTGAACTTATGCATAGAGCGGTTCAAGAAGGGAGAGCAAAATATTTTTGGCCAACTTACCCAGTTAAATGGTTTTTGCCCAAAGAGTAGTGGTACTTACCAATGCCAAAAGCAAAATTTATTCCTTGTCAGTTCCGAAGCCTTGGAGGATTGTTCATTATAAATCCTTAGTAATGGATGTTGCTCTGTCTGTATTTAAAATAATAATGAAAAACTCGCAATTGTTTACAGGTAACGAGTTTGCGATTGCGGGGGAGTAAGGGAACTGTATCAGGATAAGCGTACCATTTTCGGGGATCTTCGGCTATTCTAATATGATAATATGCCATTTTGGGCAGAATTTGAGCAGTACACCAAGTAATAAGGTGTTTCGCTTATGAGTGAAATGGGAGACTAAATTACAGGGCGATCATAAAGGAAAGTGTTCAAGAGAATGTAACCAGTCTGGCAGGAGTGCCTTCGTGGCATGTTGGTGCTGTTAAATTAATGTCCTTGGAGGGAAAAACAGGAAGGGATTCACCTTTTTCAGTCTGGTAGAATTTGGAAGGTGTACTTTCACGTGGCGGGGTTAGTTTTAATCCGTACAAGGAATCCAATATTCCAAATTATTGCCACGGAAGATTTCAACTATTATGGAAATTCTATAACGCTTCCGAAAGGTTTTTTTGCCATTCATGCATTAGAAATAATGCGGGATGATCTATTGCTGATGTTGGATTATGGTATTTTTCTACGAATTTATTGCCAATGGATACCTATGGGACAAGTGTCAGCGATTAACTTCTCCATTTGGAAAGTGAGGTAGATCAAAACTAATGCGGTAATAATTACCTTCAATGCAGGGCTTTGGCGTTATAAAATTGGAGATACCGTGCGTTTAACCTCTTACCATAACCCCTATAGGATCAAAGTTAAACAGTTAGAACCCAAACACAATTATAAATGTATTCGGGAGGGGTGGAGCTCATTATTGAAAATGCAGCAAGAAGCCTTTGAAAAAACTTATATGGAAAATAAAAACTGGATCAGAAATAAAAGGACTTATTACCGTGGCACCTATATTTATGGAGGGTAAGGAAAGGGTGCGCATTGAATGGATCATAGAAATTTCGTAAGCCACCTGAAGAATTGGCAATATATTTACCGAATTTCTGATAATGCTCTTAAAATCTTTGTTGAACTCTGGACTTACGATGGCCAAGCGTTATAATAATATTACTTTAAAGCTTCCCAAGGTGCTTATTGCCAGACAAAATCTTTTTTTATGATGGCTAAAAATCCAAAGAACAAGTTAGTAGGGCACATAAAATTTACCACGATTATTCAATAAAAGGCGTTACTACATCGAGGAATTGCTCAGATGCAAACAAATAAATGAAGGCTAATAAAAACGGTTCTTATTGTTCAACTTTAGAGTTAATCAAATGGTTCCCTTTTTAACTTTTTTAAACTTTTTATTATGGAAACGAATAGTTATTTTAGTAATATTGTCCGATATTGTGGGGATCTAAAAAAGGGCTATTGGATTACCTCCTATTTAGGTTTTTACAAGCAATATTTATAATATAACCCTTTTACGATTGTCAACATTTGGGCCGATGTTAGTTGGCGGTGGACTCGCCGGGAATATATAATTATTACATAAGGAATTTATTGAAGCGAGGTGTTGGAAACAGCAGTTGGCCCATTACTAAAAAAAAGAAAAGGAGCCTCAGCCACTATGTTGGCCTTGGTATCGGAGGAAACCAATTGCATGGAAGGCAGCACTTAAAGGATTGCCAATGAAATCGTTATATGCGGTTTCAAGTACAAGGTTACGTCTCGAAAACGAGAAGCCAAAGGGCTAATGTTCCTAACTACTATGCGGCAAAAATGATGAGTTTAGGACCAACCCATAGCGACTGGTCTGGTCCAATTGTGGCAGATTTGGAACTGTTTAATAATTTTGGGCATGAGGCTCTATACGATGAGAAGAATAATCATGTAAAGTGTGCCCAAATCTGTGGCTAAAGGTTATGCAAAAACAAACGTAGCCTGATAACCGGAATTTCTTCTATTAGTAGGAAAATATAAATTAAAAAAGCTTAAAAGCAGTCTTTACGAGACTGCTTTTAGCTTTTTTTATAGTTCAAAAGTACAATTCTCTTCGCGCATTAAAGTCTTGTTAACCTTTAAACTGTGTTTCCATCAGTACCTAGGAAAACTCGAACATAGCATCTGTGAAAAATAGCTTCGCACAGGGAGCGTAATCCCCTCCTGCGCCAATTTGACCTATGGCCTTATCCCACAATATAGTCCAATGCCTGATCTGTGATCTTTAAGGAAATGCCATCCATCTTAAACAATTTTTCGTATTGTTTATAATGGCATTCTTTGGTTCTGTTAAAATTTGGCTCTTAAGCGTTTCCTTATCCAAAGGATTCATATGGGTAAGTACAGGTAATTCTTGCCAATAATTCTCTTGGTATTTAACCCAAAAACCTTTAAATCTTTAGGGGACTATGTTTGTAGAATATTATTGTTGATCTACCTTTTCTTCAGCTTTGACGCGCTATAGCCTACGCCTGCATGTCAAACCTTTTGGTGATGTGCCTTTCAATTTTCCGCTCAAAGCGCACTCCGGCAATAAACAAAATATTTTTTCTGTGTTTACTTCTATAAATTTTTGATCCGGATGCTTTCTTCCTCCTTTTGGCGGTTTACATTACTACGGTACCCTCAAGCAGTTTAAGGAAGTCCTTGCTGCAAACGCCCTTCTCGGATACATCTCGGGCGTAATTGAAGGGTTATCGCTTTTACGAGCAATTTTATCAATTTTCATCTATAAAGACGGATACACGTCCGCCTTTTCCAAATTGTAAATCCGCAGCCTGAAGTAAAACGCGTAAGATTTACTTTCCAACATCTTCCCCTACGTAACCAGCTTCGGTATAGAAACGGTAGCGTCAACAATGCCAAAGAACATTTAAACATTCTGGCAATAGTTTTTGCCATAGGGTCTTACCTTCCCGGTTTTTGACCTACCATGATAATGTTACTCTTTTGGATTTCTATGCGTCTTCCTTGCTTTTTGCGTTGAGTTAGTCTTTTGTAATGGTTGTAAACTGCAACGGGACATTACTTTTTGGTTACGGTCTTGACCAATAAATAGCGTGTCCAAAAATTCCTTTTATTTCCAAAGGTTTTTTATAATGTTAGCTCAGAGAAAGGTCATTGTTCTTGGTCACTGCTTTGGATTCTCTCCCATACACATGTCTCTCTATACAAAACGATGCATATATGCGCATCAAAAGGCCGCAATTAATAAATGGTTCTGGCTTTTTAACCTACCACCATAAAATATCATGTCTAAATTTTCTTTGCCATATTCATTTATCACTTTCAATAATAGCTAACGAAAAATCTACATTTGGTTCATCATAAGCGAAGGACAGTGATTTTTTTCGATACTTTTAGTCGTCCTAATCCTATCCCTTCTAGATCTCATCGCATCATGCCATATTCCTTTGGCTTCGTCTTGTTCAGCCAATAATCCCTATCACTGCATCACTGACACTTTTTCAAGGGTTTGTCCTGAATGCTTTTGCAATTATCTGGTACATTCATTCCTTAAGTTTTAAATATCTCCCCTAGCGGCTAATCTCTATTATTTCGCTGGCCTGGGCCTTGTGCACCGCCAAGAGGTTGATGGATCATTACCCTGAATGGGTAAGACCGCTTCGTTTTCCCTTTCTCACCCGGCACAAAGAAGTAAACAGCACCCATAGAGGCTGCCATTTCGGCCTTGCATATAGTAGCTACAATCAGGTTTTTATGAAACTGCATAGTGTCATACCGATTTCCAATAAACCTGCATAAAACACTCGCCTGGGCGAATTGCATATATATTTTGTATTGTCCTTCGGTAGCATCTTGCTTTCCAAGAATAATAACTGCGCTTGTACAATATTGGCCCAACCTTGGTCATGATTCCCGTTTCCCAATGAAAAATAATCCTATCCATCATTAATCGCGAGAAAACATCCCATTGCCATCTGGCATTTCTAGCTGTCTTTCTTCTATTAATGTTGGGAGTAAGGTGGTGGGTGTACCATAACTACTTTAGTAATAAGTATCGTAAATAACATACTATTTATTCCCTGATTGTTTTATAGCGTTTAGTTTTTGGAATTCTTTCCCGTAAATCCATTAATTTTTTAATCAATAGTTTTTTCCTTAAGGATTAAAAAAATGTGCGAAAAATATACTTCTATCGACACTGTAAATATACTTATTTTTAGTGTTAAACTTGATTCTTAATAACTTCCTATCTGCGGGCGGCAATTAAAATGAACCTTCAAACTAAATCCAATTACCCGTATTACCTCCTGAGCAAAGTCTTCGTAAGTAAACTTTCTTTTGGTTTAAATTTCGCCTTTCTTTATAAAGGTGTTCAATTAGTTTTTGCTCATTAACTGCCTCCGAAAGTCTTTTTACCTTCATTCTGGGTTGGAAAGGACCGAGCTGCAAATTGTCCAATTCCTCCTTTTAGGGTGTCTAGCTGCTCCAAATTGTCCATGTTGCTTTATAAAGCCTTGGCAAATTTCTTTAAGTGTCTCAAAACTGGATTTGAATCTCGTTTTCTTGGATGATTTTGCCCCTCGATCAGTTAGGAAAGCGTAAACCTTTTTCCGACTTTTCAAAATTCTCTCGTTCGCTTTTCCTCCCTCTGTCAATGGTTTTTTTCGCCCGTTGTCTGAATCCATTGGTTCAGGAATTCCGATGGAAAGGTCAAATTGATATTTCTATTTAAAGTGTTTCGTAAATCAATTTAGGCAACTTCTGATCGGACTGTTGCCTCAAATTGGCTTTTCTGAATATCTTCTTTGTATTCGTTTCCTTAAGCGCTTTTTCCGCTTAGTGACGGCTATCCTTGCCAAAATAATTTATCAAAAAGCTCTTGTCCAATTTTGCCGGTTTCCTTTATTTCGTTTATTTCCTCAATTTGTAATAAAGTAACTTCCGATGTGCGTAATTTTTACGATTTTTCACCGCCTATACCAAAGAACTACCCATAGGTGATCTTCCTGAACAAACCCTTTTGTTTTTAAGGGTGACCACGGTCGCCAACTTTTTGGCCTAAAAGGCTTTCAAGTGCGTTTTTGCTTTTTTATTTGTTCAAAATCTCGGATAACCGGTCTTCTTGTTGTCTATTCTTCCGCTTCGTCTTTGCAAAACACCATTAACTATTCATCCTTTTCCCCCAACTCGGATTTGCTTATCAGACCCTTTCCCGTATTGCTTTTGGATACGCTCCACTTGCTCATCGATCATTTTTTTTACCGGCTATTAATCTTATAGTGCGGTAATGGCTTTCTTTCGATTTAAGGGTTCAACATTGAAATGGAGGCTAGTCCCAATTTCAAATTCAAACGCGAATTCTTCCGGAATCCCAGTTAAAGTTGTCCTTGTTGTTTTGGAAGTGGTTTCCCTAGAACATTCCAATCTTTTTCCTCTGTAAGGGTTTTGTTGAAAGATTGGTCTTGCCAACAACTTATTTACTTTTCATCATACCAAAACTGCCTTTTCCATATGTTTCTTGATCGAGTTCACCATGGTACCTGACCTTTTTCTAAAACCTGTGTATATTTCTGCCTGCTTCTGTAGTCTTTAGATGCTTTCTACCTTATGAGTAATCCTCTTGGTTACCGCAACTTCTTTACTACTGCATTTAATCGTCAATCTGCTTCTTTCGTGCATTGTTCATTCCCTCTATATCTAATTTTGCTAAAATAAAAATGGGATGTCTAAAATTACTACATTTTCTTAATTTCCCCAAAACAAGTATTTTAAATACTGAATGTCAAAAAGGTTAAACTAGATTTTTTTGTCATTTCATCTAGAAAAGAGGATTAAAAAATATTGATTGCTTAGAATTAGGAGCCAGTAAAAGGCTAAAAGTAGTGCCACCATATTATTATTTACTTGAAAAACCGCTAATAAAAGTAGTTCGGCCCAAAAAGGCATTGATTATGGCGTTTGATAATGATTGTCAATGAAAAGGCCCAGGGTAAGGATGGGTAACCGGTAAGGTTAGTATAACCAAAACGGGCTTTACTATAAAATTCAACCAAACTTAAGTACAATGGCAACAATAATGGCCGTATTTATTAGGCTGTCCACTCCAACGCCAGGTAATATGTTTGCTAAAATAACAACGGCTACTTGCCACTAAGGAGAATTCTTAAAATTCTAGATTCATTAATTTATTTTTTTAGGGGGTTAAAAAAGGGTGTAGTGTTTTGTTGATATATTGAATAACCTTAAAAGATAACATCTTTATTCTTCCGCTGCTAGAAAGAAGATTTTATTAGGTCATAGTTAGGGTATTCATCGTGCCTCCTAAAATTTATCCCGGGAAAAACTTACGGCCCTTATTTGATACAATTGAAGGGATTTTTCATAAAATTGGTGGTTGCGATTTTCTACGCATGTAGCCAATTCTCTGCATTTATCTATTGTTTCATATGTGCCGGATGGGAAATGTCTTTTTATTACAGTTAGGTCATTCCAATCCTACGTATTCTTGATTTTTCTCCCCTTTAAAAAAAAGTGTTGGAACCTGTTAGGGTGTCTTAGACCATAGAATATATTCGACAATTTCCTCCATTCTCCTCACTTAAAACCTCTAGATGAAGCGCAAAACCCAAAACGCCCCTTATTCCTTCCCAAATACAGATCTTTAATAAGAAACTGGCGCAAATCCCGACATTTTGTAATGTATTTGGATTAGCCTGCTCGTCTTCGCTTCATTTCTAGTTTTTAATGGAGCCGCGGATTATTACTAATGGCATTAAGGCCGTTGACGATATCCTGAGATGTGGGAGGATTAGAATTTTTGGGCAATATCAGCTTACCAGTAGTTTAGTTTGTTAACAGCGGTACGACAAGCAAATAAGCCATAAGCCAGTTTTCTCCTCCCAAATGGTATGACCCCAGTATGATGGCGCTAACCATATGCATGGTGTGCCATGTAACCGTTTTACGTCTTCTGCTTAAGAGATCATAATTGAATTTCATTGGAATGAAAAACTTTTTCCATGGTTGCGTAAATCTAAAAGATGGACCTGAAAACCCTCCTCGGCATATTTTACACCCATTCGATTTTCCAATTGTCCGACATTTCCTAAAAATCCATGTATGTGATTAACTGGATTGGGAGAACTGCTCTTTCCTAAAATACTCCAAAATTGGCAATTACGTTAGCTTGGTTCTAGAAGTATATATAATTACACTTTTCCTTAGACCCAGATATCTCAAATTCCGCAGTGATCTTAGGGCATGGCCAATGGAAACTTCCAATAAAGTGGTGGGATATTTTCCTTGAAGTATTTTATATCTCTATCTCTCTCTCTCTGCATTTAGTTCCCAATCCCAATTGCGATTGCGCCCACTTGCGCCGCTTCAGTACCAAAAACCAGTTACCCCGTTCTTGTTTCCTTGCGCGTACTTTCATGGCGCATAAAAACTTTCAGTGTATAGTTTCAAATCCGCGTCGGCCCCAGTAATAGGGCAAGCTCCTCTTCATCTTATTTCAATTATAGCATCGACCAAAAAATGGAAAGTTCTTGAATTCCGTTTATTCTAAATTGTAGAGTAATAACCTCTTTAAAAAGTCCCTTTGCTAAGGCGTGTCCCAAACCGGCGGTTGCGAATATAGTGCTCAACGGCATCCGGTACATAGCGTTTACTGTGCTGTTTACTTCCAAGACCAGACTCTATTTAAAGACGTATAGGGATTGCCTTTCAATGGTTGAATTCGGTTTGGAGCCATCTTCATATATACCGAGACATTTTTGTATCTTCAATATGTCTTTCATTCTGGCCTAGGATGTATGCGTTATTCCCTGTGCTCCAAAATCTTCAATATTCTTTTCTATCTATATATATCAGATTTGGTACGTTCCGCCCACGTGAATTTCTTAATGTTTGCAATTTTATTTTACATTTAACGCTAAGCTTTGTCATATCACTTTAGGGTATTTAAAAAAAGCCAAAAATACCATAATATGCCATACCTTTTTGTAGTTTTTATGATGAAAAGATTCGTTCGTTATTACTTACTTGGCATTTTGCGACATAATTGGTAAAAATAATGTTAGGAGGTAATCTTAAGCTTGCGAAAAGTGCAGGAGTTTAAGCGTATTGGTAATTAATGGGAAGATTTAAAGCCTGCTAAAAGTTAAGTCCATTAAACAATAATTACTTCGGAAGGGATAGGGTTCTTAGAAATTTTTTAAAATCAGTATTTTTGCGTGTATAAATGAAGTTATGAATATCAAAACAAACATTATTGCCACATTTTGCCGATTTTAAAAGTATTGGGATTCCTTGAAAAAATGTTGATCAAATTTCTTTAAGACTCGACCATTCCCCATATTGCTGTTGGTTGGAAGGAGAATTTTTTTATTGGAGTTTTGGATGAAAAAGATCTGGATAATTATTGAAGCGGATAAAAAGATAGAGGATTACCGGTATAACTTGGAAACCTTTTTGTGCGAAAAGATCTTTTTGGTTAGATGTGTTGCGGTATTCTCCAAAAATGAGGCTAAACCTTGCCTGTTCTTTGGATTGAGGAAGGCTTGATAGCGTTATTTACGATTTAATAGGAAATTGTGAAGGTGGATGAATTTCAAATAGATACACCTTTCTTCAACTGAGCCCGGGTAGTGGATCCTAGTTTATGGCGAAAGTGTAAAGGATTACCGTTAGTGAAATTGCTTCAGACTCTGTTCGTAGGAAAGATTTCAATAAAACGTGTTAAAGTTTTAGTGAGGGTTATTTACAGGATATTCGCAATTGATGTTATTCAGGATTTACCATTAAAATAGGTAGCCACGCATTTAAATCTCCAATTATTATACAATCTTTTAGGAAGGTATAACTTATACCCATACTATATGGAATAACGACGATATTATAAAGGATTTAAAACAAAGGGTCTGATTTTATCTGGAATAAATACCTAAATGTTTAACTTCCTATGAAAGTTGCCATTTACGGACTTTACCTGCCAGAACAGTGCCTTGGATCTTATTATTGTAGAGTTATTGGACGATACTTCACAAGGAAATTATTGCACAAAAGTTTTTTGAAAAAGATTTTTACAAGATCCCTGGTAGTAAATGGCCAAGAGGGAATTGTGGGGTGAAATTCCCATATTTCACTGATTCTAAGGATTGGATTGGCCACTTTGACGGTATGTTTGTCAGGTTTTGGTGGGATGGTTACAATATCTAAGGGCGAACTACCTATGTTCCGTTGATCTTGGTAATACCATCGATGCTTAGATAGGGCCGTAAACACCGGTAGAACTGCGGTTTTTTGTCCACATTTAGGAAGGAGGGATGCGCGCGAAAGGTGGTCATGGAATTTGTATCAGGCGCCCCTATACTGTTGTTTAGAGCGAGTTTGGTAGAGGTTGGAGTGGACAAATCCAATATTTCCCGGAAATTTAAGACATTGAACCCTTTGCGCTGAATGAGAGATTACGCGTAAGCAGAACACAGATACCTACTTCCATGTATTACGTAAGAAAACCGCAACCTTTTAATGATGAATATTCTGGTATCTTTCTTACATAGAACAGATGGGCCTTATCCGTATTGCTACCCCAACTGGATCCTACAGGTTTATTTCCCTAAGTTGTGGTGGCCCAGGTTATTGCACCTTACGGCAAAATCGTTGCGTAACTTACTCCAATTGCACCCCCAGTTAATCTTTAATGCGAGGACCATGGTGGATTGCTGATTGACACCCTTTATAAGCTTTTTAAAGTTCCGGAGGAAGAAAAGTTCACTTAGGGTCTCTGAACTCTAAGAATTGCAACAGTTGGCAAGTGGAAAGGAGATT
>Ga0163217_1053892_pt1 | contig 14349 bp, 12 predicted proteins | sample SynspAceP_FD_185933 | JGI IMG/M metagenome (GOLD analysis project Ga0163217, IMG submission 185933) | Saline lake microbial communities from Ace Lake in Antarctica - Synechococcus sp. Ace-P (PacBio error correction) | ecosystem: Environmental > Aquatic > Non-marine Saline and Alkaline > Saline ... | reverse complement strand
CCCTCGGAAGCGCTTGCGCAGGGCGTCATAACGGCTCCACCAGCTCGCTGGATCCGAGGCCCGCCCTTCGCTGAGCAGGCCGCGAGAGAGCCGGAGTTGCCGCTGTTGAGGCTGGCTTCCAGGGTCTGGGAGGGGCCAGGCTGGGGGCCGGGCAGCGCGAGCAGAGCGGAAGCCAACGCAGCCGCCGCCAGCAGTGCAGGCAGGGACGGGCGGAGGCAAACGACATCGGGAGCGGCCAGGAAGTTCACATAAGTTAGCGCGCTTCGCTTGCACCGGCTTGGCGCGTTTGAAAAGGCCATGGAACCCGGCTCTGATCGCCGCCAGCGGCACTGGATGACATCTCTTCCCTGCCCTGGCCGTGGCCGAGGCGCTTTGCCGCCGAGTTTCTCGGTGCAGTGGGCTGGGAGTGCCTGATCGCCTGGGAGCGGAGAGCTTGGTGGCCGGCGCGCTACCCCTTGCATACCGTTCGCGCGGGCCTTACAGGGCCGGGGCTGCGCAAACTCTGGCAACTTAGTTCCAACTGCTGGCCGCAGCCTGGAGGTGCGCCAGTTGATCCGCCGTGAGGCATGGCGACGTGGTCTTCAGCACGGGGGCTACATCGCCGCCCGGCCATCCCTGCGGCGCGCGTGGTGTGTGTGCCTGTTGTTCTGCATGACTCAATGCGATGCCCGGGGCGGGTCACCCGGTGCTGGGGCGGCTGTGCAGCCGGGTGGCGGTGGCCTTCCGGCTGCAACCGAGCGCCTGCCCCGTTAGTCGCCGCCTGCTGCGGCACCGCCGGTTTCGCCGGAATTCCATGCCTGCCTTGCCCCGTTACCGGCGTGGTTCCCGCTGGCGAGGTCCGCTGCTCTGGTGATGGGCGGGCAGCCAGGGGCGCTCGGGCTGAACCGGAATGGTGCGTCCCCTGGATGCCGCAGCTGCTGGCTGCATGGCTGCGGGTCGTGCATCTCACCGGTCCAGCATCCGAGAGGTAGAGCGATCCACGCAAGCGCTATGGGCAGGCGTCCCTGGGCAGCCGTGAAGCTGGCCGGCCTGGCTCCAGCACACCGATCTGGGCCAATTCAGCCGCTCGCCCGCCGGCAGCCTCAGTTGAGCTGGCCGTTCTGCGGCACCCCCGCCGTCCTGTTGCCGTTTCCCAGGCGGCCGATCGGCACCAGGACGCCGAAATGGCCGCCGGCTCGCCGTCGGCCGCTGGGGGGCCGTGATCGTCGCCCACACGCCTCCGGGCAGGCCCCCTGGGCCCAGACGCTCTGCAGTTTGCTGGGCCCAAGCTGCGGGGAGAGCGGCCGCGGCGGGCCGATCCCTTGTCAGCCTGGGGCGCAAACCGGACCATGGAGCGGGCTGGGCGGTGGGATGCGGACCAACGCGGCTTGTTCGCTTCAGAAGCTGTTGCTGAGCGGCTGGCCCAGAGGCGGAGCTGCCTGTTGATCGGTCTTCTTGGCTTGATCCGGTTTCAACGCATCCTTCGGCCAACTCTGTTCGCCATGGCCCGAAGGATGCGCTGGGTTTTGCCCCGCCGGTCCTGCAGGCCGATGCCGCAAACCAGTTTCTCACCACGCCCTTCGAAGCTGCGGCAATCCCGGCAGCAGGATCACTGGCGGCTCTCAGCCGTTCGCGCAGCCCCAGCGTGGACCCCTCGCCTTGCCACCAGCAGGAAATTGCTTGGGGGGCAGCCGGCCTGAGCCCTCAGGCCAGAGAGCTGGCCGCCAAGCCACGGCCCCTCCTTTCGCCAACCCAGCGCCGCACCCGTTCCTATGCCAGCAGGCCGATCACCACCACCGCTTCACCCACGGCGGCCGCCAGCCCGTTCACCGGCCAGGGGTCGCGCCAGCGGCCCAGCGTTCAGCCGCATCCGGCGGGCCGCTAACGCAGTAGCCCAGTCCGCAGCCCGGCGATCGCGAACAGCTGTTGGCAGGCTGCGGATCACGAATCAGATTGGGCGTGATGCGGCCAGCAACGGAATCAGTGAATCGGCCTCCGCGCCGCGCACCAGCGGGCAGGGGAAGGCCCATTCGACCGATCACCAAGGGCAAAAACGCTCAGCAAGGGCTCCAGGCTGCTGCGACTCCAGAGCTGGCCCGATGGGGTTGTGGGGAGTTGGTGATCCAGATCGCATCCGTCCACTCACGGCCCCGGCCCCCTTCCCCTGCGGCCGGAACGGCACCCCCAGCGGCAGGGGCAGGGACTGCCACGACACCGCCCCAGCAGGCCAGGGCGCGGGGTAGTCCGGCAAAGCCGGCGCGTTGGGCAACCAACTGGTGCCCGTCGCCGCTGCGTCTCCTGGACTGGCCCAGGTTGAACAAGCTCGGCGGCGCCATTGCCAGCAGCACGGCTAGCGGGATCGAGGCCATGGGCCGCGGCGAATCGCCTCGCCGCAGCCGCTGATACTCCGGTCGGGAATTAGTCGCGCAGGGGCGAGGGCCGGCCTGCTCGGGCCCCCAGCGCTTGGCGCCAGCAGCCGGCCCGCACCGGGCCGGCGGCCGAAGGGCACCAACGAGCGACGCGGCATCGAGCAACTGCTCGGGCGGCAGCCCAGCGGCGCTGCCCTGCCGCCAAGCGCTGGGGGCCGGAGCAGGCCGCCCTCGCCCCTGCGCGAGGAACTATCCCGACCGGAGTTATTCGCGGCTGCGCGAGGCGATCGGCCGCGGCCCATGGCCTCGATCCCGCTGCCCTGCTGCCTGGCAATAGGCGCCGCGAGCTGTTCACCTGGGCAGCAAGAGAACGCAGCGGCCGACCGGCACCAGTTGGATGCGACTCTGGCCCACGCCCGGCTTTGCCGACTACCCCCCGCCCCTGGCCTGCGTGGGGGGTCGTCGGCAGTCCCTGCCCCCTGCCGCTGGGGGCCCGTTTCCCGGCCGCAGGGGAAGGGGGCGGGGCCCGTGACGGTGACGATGACGATCTGGATCACCAATCCACCACAACCCCACGGGCCAGCGTCTGGAGTCGCAAGCAGGCCTGGAGCCCTTGCTGGAAGCGTTTTGCCTGGTTGATCGTCGATGAGGCCTTCCTGCCCCGCTGATAGAAGATGCCCGGCGCGAGGCCGATTCACTGTCCCGTTGCTGAGCCGATCACGCCATCTGGATTCGGTGATCCGCAGCCTGGACCAAAGCTTGTTGCGCGATCGCCGGGCTGCGGACTGGCTCGCGTTAAGCGGCGCCGGAGCGGCTGAAGCGCTGGGCCGCCTGGCGCGACCCCTGGCCGGTGAACGCGGGCTGGCGGCCCGCCGTTGGGTGAAGCGGTGGTGGGTGATCGGCGCTGGCAGGAAGGTGGGTGCGGCGGCCTGGGTTGCGAAGGTAGAGGGCCGTGGCTCGGCAGGGCCAGCTACTCTGGCCTGAGGGCCTCAGGCCGCTGCCCTCCGCGAGCCAATTTCTTGCTGGGGCAAGGCGAAGGGGGTCACTGCTAGGCGGCTTGCCGCGAAGCGGCCTGGAGAGCCGCCAGCCTGCATCTGCTGCGGGATTGCCCCGCAGCTTCGAAGGGCTGGGTGAGAACACTGGTTGGCGGATCGGGCCTGCAGGACCGGCGGGGCAAACCAGCGCAATCCTTCGGGCCATGCGAACAGGAGTTGTGGCCACGAAGGACTGGTTGAACCGATCAACCAAGAAAGACCGATCAAACAGGCCAGTGTCCCGCCTCTGGGGCCCCAGCCGCTCAGGACCAGCTCCTGAAGCCAACAACGCCAGCCGTTGGTCCGCATCCCCGCACCGCCAGACCGCTCCCACTGCCCGTTGCGCAGGCTGAGCAAGGATCGGGCCGCCGCGGCCCCCTCCCGCAGCTTGGGGCCCAGCAACTGCCAGAGCGTCTGGCCAGGGGGCCCTGGCCCGGAGGGTGTTGGCGACGATCACGGCCCCGCCAGGCGGCGACGGCAGCAGGCGGCATTGGCGCTCCTGGTGCCGATTCGGCCGCTGGGGAAACGGCACCAGGACGGCGGGGGTTGCCGCAGACGGCCAGCTCACTGAGGCTGGCCGGCGCCGGAGGCGGCTGATGGCCAGATCAGGGTGCTGCGAGCAGGGCCGGCCAGCCATCGCTGAAGCGGACGCTCCACATAGCCGCTGGCGTGGATCGCTCCTACCTCCGGATCGCTGGAGCGGGGGATGAAGAGCACGACCGGCACGCCAGCAGCCAGCAGCTGCGGCACCAGGGGACGCACCATCCGGTTCCCAGCCCGAGGCGCCCCCTGGCTGCCGCCCCATCACCAGAAGCAAGCGGACCCTCGCCAGCGGCGAACCCAACGCCCGGTAACGGGGCAGGGCCAGCAGGAAGTCCTTGGCGGAACCGGCCCGTGCCGTCAGCAGCGGGCGGACAGCGGGGCAGGGCCGCTCGGTTGCAGCCGGAAGAGCCCACCGCCACCCGTGCTGCACAGCCGCCCCAGCAGCCGGGTGACCCAGCCCCGGGATCGCATTGGAGTCATGCAAGAACAAAACAGGCACCACCACACCAGCGCGCCGCCAGGCATGGCCGGGGCGGCGATCGGTACGCCCCCCGTCGCTGAAGACCACGTCGATGCCTTCACGGCGGATCAACGTGGCGCACCTTCAGGCTGGCGGCCGCAGTTGAACAGTTGCCACGAGTCTTTTGCGCAGCCCCCGGGCCCTGTAAAGCCCCCGGCGCGAACGGATCAGGGGTTGCGCGCCGGCACCAGCTCCCGCTCCAGGCGATCAGGCACTCCCAGCCATCATGCACCGGAGAAACTCGGCGGCAGCGCTCGGCCACGGCCAGAGGCAGGAAGAGATGTCCACCAGTGCCGCTGGCGGCGATCAGAAGCCGGGATCATGGGCCTTTTCAACGCGCCAAGCGTGCAAGCGAAGCGCGCCTAACTTATGTTGAAACTTCCCTGGCCCGCTCCCCGATGTCTTGCCCCGCCCGTTCCCTGCCTGCAACTGCTGCGGCGGGCTGCGTTGTGCTTCGCTCCTCTCGCGCGCTGCGCGGCGCCCCCAGCCTGGCCCTCCTCCAAGACCCTGGAAGCAGCCTCAACAGCGGGGCAACTCCGGGCTCCCTCTCGGCCTGCTCAGCCGAAGGGCGGGCCTCCGATCACAGCCGGAGCTGGCTGGAGCGTTATGACGCCCTGCGCAAGCGCTTTCCCCGATGCCCATGTCTTGCAGCGTCAGTCCGGGCAAGTGCGCTCCGGGATGGCCGCAGCACGGTTCAGATCAAGGTTCAGTGCAAGCCGCCAGCGAAGGCCGCTACCTCTTACGCTGGAAGCCCGAACAACTCCTGCCTAGCGAGGGCGCGGACGGCTGAACGGCCAGGAAGTGATCCCGTGAAACCAGTGTGCTGCGCAGACGTTCGCTTGAGCTCGATCAGCCTGCAGAATCCCCGATGCCGCTGCTGTCACCGGGCCAGCGCTACGACGTTGACGTGGTGTTCGACGAAAGCCCACTGAACGGGCTTGGTGGGCGGGCGGAATCGCGCCCCCGATCAACCGGCCCGGCAGATCAGCGCTTTTTTTCCGGCCCCCCCCAAAGAACACCGGAGCTGCGAGCTCGCCGCCCTCGCCGGTGGCGGCCTGCTTCAAGATCGTGCAAGCGCCGCTCGAACCAGGCAAGCCAGACCTGGGCCGGTGCTTTTGCGATCCATCCCGACGGCTCATCAGCACCACCAGCGGGTGCGGGTGGTGGTGACAAGGCCGCGCTCACCCCTTGAAACCCAGCGGATCAGAGGCCGACACCGTCCTCACCGATGGCCGGCCTCGATCAGGGCGAGGTCTTTCGATCCAGCGCCCACCGCGTCGGCCCGATCGGCAACTCCAGCCGGTGGCGGCTGACCGCGCCCAGAGCGATTGGCCAGGTCCTTGCGGCTGCAGCGCCAGCTGAACCCAGGCGGGAACGACCCCTCCAGCATGCCAGCGCAGCCCGGTTTCTCCAGCGGCCCAGGAGCCGCCGCCCGCTGGCGAGGGCCATGACAGACCGCCGCCATCGGGCAGCCCCAGCGCTAGGCCCAGGGCCATCGCCTCGGCCACGGCGCGTTACGCTGCCGGCCACCAGGCACACGGTTGGGACCGCCTTGGCCTTGCTGCCCGCCGCCCCACCGGCGAGGTGGGTGATGCGGCTGCCGACCACCTCCCAGCGGGGGCGGGGCCGCTCCAGATCGCCATCGTTCGCCCACCAACACCGACAGGCGCTGGCCGGCTTTGGCCCCTCCCCGTGCCAACCTCCGGGGCATCGAGATAGGCCACGCCCTGACGGCCCAGGCGCCTCGGCCAGCGAGCGGCTGACGGCCGGATCCGATCGGTCGAGAAGTCCGATCACGTGGCCCCTTGGCGCCAATCCAAAGAGCGGCGGCTGGGCGGCAACCGAACAGCGGCCTTCCGCGGCGGGCCATTCGGTAGGCATAGCAGAAGCCAGTCGGCGGCGGCTGCAGCTGCTGCCGGGCGTGGGCGCCGCGCCGCACCGGCAGCCAGCAGCGAGGCCTCCGCGGAACGTGTCCGGTTGTGAACGCTGAGCGGAAAGGCCTGGCGGCCAGCAGATTGGCTGCCATGGGGCGCCCAGGGCCCCCAGGCCGATGAACGCCAGCGGGGGCGGAAAGATTTCAGTTCATAGTTCGGGCGCCAACGGTAGGAGTTCAGTCGAGTGCAGCCAAAGGCCAGGGGCCACGAATGGTTGGTTCAAGCGGCCCAGATCCATGTCCGATTCCCTTCACCCTGCAGGCGACTTCTTTCTTGCGCCGGTCGTGCCTGGCCTGGCCATGCCTGCCTCCAGGATCGGATTCTGGAAAAGCCCAGACCAACCCCAACCCTGCGCGTTCGAAGTCCCCAGCTGGCGAAGGGCGGCGTGCAGCTCAGCGAGAGCCAGAAGCAGGACGATCCTTCAAGTCGCGCCCACAGCTGGCCCTGCGGGGACAACGCCGCCAGATGGCCATCCTCCAAAGGACAACGAGCGTTGCCTCAAGGCCGCCGCTGACATCGAAAGCGTTTGCGTCGCTGCCAGCGGCGAGCAAACGCTCAAGGAGCTGCGCGAGGTATGATGCAGACCACGCGCAGCGAACCGTGCCCTCGCCAACGGCTATGCGGATCCTGCCCGAAAGAGCGGCCGGCAGGGGGGTCAAGGCCGACGGGCGGCAAGCCACCCACGCACAGCCCTGAGCGACAGCTTGAGGCGCCCTTGAAGGTTCAGCGGTCGTCGAGGCGCGACCTGCCGGGGAGCACCTTGCCATCCAGCAGCTCCAAGGCTGGCGCCGCCACCGGTGGAGATTTGTGGCTCATTTTCTCCGCACACCACCTTCTCGACGGCCGCACGAGTCACCCCCACCGCGATCGATCGTTGCAGGCCAGCCCGTGCACGCTTTCCAGTCGGCGAGGCTTGGGCACACACCGTTGGTGCCGGGCGGCGATTTGTCGAATCGACACGGCCCATCGGCCCGTTCCAGATTCACGGTTTTGCAGATCGGCCCAAGGCCTCCTGGAAGGCCTGGAGTGAATCGGGCCGATTCGAGGCCCATCCAGCCGTCGGGATCGCGTTCCACCGCGGTGGTGAGCGTGTGGCGTCGGGGGAGAAGGGCGTCGGCCGAGCACGACATCGCTGGGCAGCAGCAGCTTGCACGCCCTTGGCCTTGGCCGTGGGCTCCGAGCTCCTTTGGCCAAGTCGAGCTTGTCGTCTTTCAACCAGGCTTTTGCCCACCGCCAGGCCGCGCGCTTGTTAGAAGGTGAAGATCATGCCGCCAGCCGATCCAGCACACTTGTCGCACTTAGTCGATCAACGAATACCGAGCACGCCGATCTTGCGCTCCTTGGAGCCGCCAACGTTGGTCGCCGGCAGCGGACGCTTCGGCTCATCGATGGGCGCCCTGCAGATACTGCAGTTCCTTTGCCATCAGCAGCCCGGCCACGCCTGGGCTTCAAGGTATTCGGTTCACGGCCGGCGGGTGGAGCATGGGCCCCGTGGGCGCGCCAAAGGCAATCATTCACATAGACATCGGCCATGGGCGGCAGCTGGCGGCGAAGCCGGGATCGTTATCTTCTCTCCTCAGCGAAGAAGCGCCCACGTTCTCCCAGGCAGCAGCACATCTCCATCGGCCAGAGGCCGCCCACCTTGGCTTCGGCGTCAGGGCGATGCAGCTGTCGGTTTGAGCACCGGTTGCCCAGCAGGCTTCACTGTGGGCGGGCCGCCACCGGGGTCAGCCGCATCGGGCCTAATTCACCTGACCCTTGGGCCGCCGAAATGAGGCGGCAGAATCACGCGGGCCCCGTTGGCAGTGAGCGCTGTGGATAGTGGGAAGCGCGGCGCAGGATCCTGGTGTCACGCTTGATCGCCCTGTAAGTCCGCCAGCGGAAACGTTGAAATCGACCGCACCAAGCACCCGTTTGCCCTGGAGGTCATCGCTGCTGAGGCTGGCCAGGGAACGCTTCCCATGGGAATGGTCTGGGGGAAAGACTTGGGCGAGGGCTAGGCCCGGCCCAAGGCGGGCGCTAGGACAAGAGAGTCAGATCCACGCCCGCCTTTTCGCCGGGACTTCGAACGATGTTCAGCACCTGTTCTGTTATTCCATCGATCAGAGCGCCAGACGAGGACCACCGCTGCGGTGGGCCCTGGGCTTGCCCAAAACAGCATTCCAGTCGGCTGTGGTGCTCTCAGGTCGGTGGAAGAAGAGAGAAGGGCGATGCATGATGCGCCGGCCGTCGCCCTGGCTGCTGGAGCAGGCCCGCCGTGAACACTTCGAGCAGGCCGGCATGGCCTGCGAGGTGATCCGAACGCAGGCAAACCAGCCTTCGTGATCGGCGATGTGGCCGATGAGATCAACGCCGATGTGTCGTGATGGCACCGCGCGTCTAGCCTCGAGCCGGGCGAGAGAGCACCCGCCTCGCGGGTGATCCAGCTTGGCCCCCGTCGTGCTGTGGTGCCTGAATGGAGCGTGTCGTCGACCCGACTCCGCGGGTCCGCATCCCGGGCCTGGCCTCGTGTCTCGGCCCCGGCGATTCAGTGGTATCGGGCCATATCGCCAAGGCGGAGCCGCCAGCTCCACAGCAGCTGGCCAAGGTGGACCTGGTGATCGAGGTGCGGTGATGCCGCCATTCCCGCGCCACCGGCCACCCGCCTGCAGCGCTGAGATGCACGGGCAACAGGCGGCTGCTGGTAGATCAACCGCCGCGACATGGTCAACGAAACGGCCCGGCTCGCCTGGCGACCGTATGGCTGCGCAGCCAGGGCAGGAGACCCCTTGTGGTGCGCATGGCCCGCGGGCCGGCACCGGCGTGAATGCAACTGCAGGAGGCAGCCGGTGCGGGCTGGCCGGCAGCTCAATGCCCGCCAGGGCCGGTCCGCGGCATGCTGCCGCGCCGGTGCGGGCCCTGATGCTGGGGTTCCCACGTGGGCAGTCGGCCTGATCAACCGGCTGGTGCGCCAGAAGGTGGGTGGGACAGCGCCGCCGGGCCGGGGTGGGTGACCCGCACTCCTTGCGCTGGGTCAGGGCGGCCAGGACATCGAGTCTGCTCGACGCCCGGTCCAACGTCGTGCTGCCCGCCACGCTGGATGATCAAGCGGCTCCGCCCTGGCTGCTGGCCCTTTCTGCGGCGGACATCGGCCAGGCGGCCTATGAACGGCGGACGGGCCGTTGCGGGCCTTTCCTGCGCCTGGCTCGACAAGCTGACGGGCAGCCCAGGAAGCTGGCCTCAACCCTGGGGCTGTGAAGAGAGCCCATTATGGACGTCCCCATCGGTCGGCTCGATCCGGCGATGGCCGCTCGGTGGTGGATGGTGGGCCTGGGCTGCAGGCGGCGGCGCAGCGGCACACCAGCGCGATACCGGCCCGCATGCCCAGGCGCCTGTCGACGACTTCCGCCGCTCCCTGCTCGGCCCACGCCCTGGAACTGCCGCCCACCGCCCCAGCCACAGCAGCCATGACCGGCTTGGCAGCCGCTGAAACCTTTGGCAATGGCGAGGGCGAGCTGGGTCGGCCTGGTGTACCCCAGCCGTTGCCGATGCGGCTTCGACCGCTGGCTGGTGGCCCAGCGGCCGAGGGCAGAAGCGCGCCGCGATCCAGAAATTCTAGAAGCCGGCCTGGTGCGGTCGTCAACGGATCGAGCGAACGGGCCAAAGACGCCCTTGCGCCCCGGCGATGCGGTGCAGCTGTGGATGCCCCACCGGAGGCCACTCCCCTACCTGGCTGCCGGAGGCGACTTGCGCTGGATGCTGCTCTACGAAGACGCCCCACCTGATCGTGGCTCAACAACGCCGGCCGGGCTTGACCGGCACCCAGCCCCGGCAACCGCGACGGCACGCCTTGGTGAAGCGGACTGCTGCACCACTGCCCGACTGCCGGGGATGCGGCGGTCGAGCGGCGGGCGCGGGATCGCTTGCACCGGCTCGACAAGGACACCCCACGGCTGCATCGTGGTAGCCAAAAAGCCCAGAAGCCTGGTGAACTGCAGGTGGCAGATCAGAAGCGGATCGTTCTCGGGACTACCTGAGCCGTAATCCATGGGGTACCCAGGGAGGAGAGCGGCACGATCGAGCACCGATCGGGCCGCCACCGCTGGGATCGCCAAAAATATGCGGTGTAGAGGCTCGAGAAGGGCCGGCCAGGCCCGCACCACTGGCAGCTGGTGGAAACGCTGGGGCGACTACGGCGCTAATGCGACTTCAAGCTCACACCGGCCGCACCCACCAGATTCCGGCGTGCACTGCGCCCATCTGGCTCACCCGATCCGGGGCCGGATGCCAAACCTACGGCCGCTGCCGCAAGCTGCGGATCTCCCTCACTGGCAAGCCCTGGCATTGCCTGCGCCTGGGGCTCGGACCATCCGACACGCGGCGAGCGGCTTTGGTGTTCGAGGGCCCCCCTGCCCGATCTTCGAAAAGCTGCGTGGCGGAGCTGCGCCGGGGCTGATCAATCAGCCAACCGATTGTTGTGCTCCGCTTCTCGGCGCAGCAGGTCGAAAGATCGTCTCGCGCTCGAACAGATCGCCACGGCGAGGTGCAGGTGAGCACCGCGAAACCGAGTGGCAGCAGCAGGGAGTAGTCCTTGCTCAGTCAAGCTCCAGCAGAGATCCGCCGTTGAGCGGATGTACGGGTCAGGGCGGCGAGAAGGCGGCACCACCGGCGTGAACCACCAGCGTCGGTGGGGCGTAATTCGAACAGCACCACAAAGCAGAGCGCTGCACCAGGGTTCCTAGGCAGGGCGCCACACCAGGGCCGGGGCGAGATGGCCGCGGGCGCTTCGGCAGCGACGGCCGCTGCCGGTGCCCACCGCCTGCACCGCACACCAGCAAACGACTTGAACGGTGTTGGTCAGGCCAGCAGGGCATCAAAGGCCAGTTTGTCGACCGTTGTCGAAGGAGGCAGGCAGCAGCGACCCAGCCGCAGGCCGATCAAGCAGGCCCAGGCAGCGCCAGCAACTGCCAGGAGGGGCAAGCCGCAGCCGGAAAACTCTGGCCGCATCGAAAAGGAATCAACGCTGATAAAAGCATCGCCAGGAATCCGGCCAAAAGCACACCAAGGGCGCAGCAGGAAAGGGCAGATCGAGGAGGCGGAAAACTCATCGAGACGGCTTGATACTGGATCACCGGACCCAGCTCCCTTCAGCCAGAAGGGGCCGCCTTCGGGCCGCCAGCAAGCCGCGTCCAGGCCACAAGTTGGCGAGTGGCAAAGGGCGCCGCATTGATTGCGGGGATGTCGGCGCGTTTGAGCAAGCTCCTTCGAGGATGTAGGCCAGGCACCCAGGGGAGCATGAAAAAATGGCGGCAAGGCCGGCGCCGCTTCGATCGCCACCAGCCACGCGCCGGTGTGAGCCGCGGGTCTGCAGGGCATCGGCCGGATTCCTTGGGCCAGCGAGGCACCCGATCTGAGATCGAGAGGCCTCAGGCCCACCGGATGCCGCTGCCGATGGCCAAAGCCAGCTGGCCAGCCAACTTACCACGCGCCCCCGCCAGCCCATCGCAGCGGGGAAACCCCCGCAGATAAGCAACACCTGCACGACTTCGCCGAGCCTTTCGCCCGCGACGGCTCCAGCCGTGGATCAAGCACCGGCGCAGCCCTCCCCCCAGCAAGCCCACCAGGGCAGGGGCAGCCAGCGATGGCAGCGCGGCGGCCAGCTGCAGGCGCCAGCCGTTGGACGGCGCGATCTCCTGGCCATAGCACCAGATTCCCCTACCCCCCACGCCGATTGCGATCGCATTGACCAGAGGGAAGATGCGCAGCAGATGGAAGGCTTTTGCCCATGGGCCTCAGGCCACTGGGGGCGGCGCGGGCAGGCCGCCACCAACGTTGGTGATCCGCCGCCTGGGATGCTCCAGCAGCCGCTCGCCGACCCCCTCGCGCAACGATCTGGCCGTTTTTCGAGCACGGAGCACCCGCTGGAGAAGCGCGGGCGCACCGAGAGGTCGTGGGTGATGAAATCCATCCCCAGCCCAGCGCTCCTGCAGTCGCGCAGCAAGGCCAGCACTCGGCCTGCACTTCGCTCAGCATTGCTGACGCTCTCGTCACAGAGCAGCATCCTTCGGCTTCAGCACCAGGGCGCGGGGCGATCGCACCCGCTGCTGCTGCCGCCGGAGACTGGCGGGGCAGCCGGTTCTACGAAGGATTCAGCGGGGCTCACGCCCACCGCCTCAAAGCCTGGCGGGCCACGGGCGCGGGGCCTCGCTGCGGCGCCGGCCCAGGCCATGGGATCAACAACGGATCAGCCACCGCATTCGCTCCACGGGCCCATGGCGGGGTTGAGCAGGCGAGTGCGGTTTCTGGAACACCATCTGGATTCTGGCGCCCGGGCCCGCCTGAGCTCCCGGCCACGCAAGGCGCGCAGTTCTGCCGTGCAGCCGCACCGCACCGCCGCGCACCGCACCAGGCCGGCCACGGCCCGCAGAGGGTGCTCTTGCCACAGCAGCGGAAGCCCCCAACGAACCCGGACGTTTTCGCCCTCGTGCAGGCGAGGCTGACCCATCGACCGGGCCTGAGCCCAGCCGGACGCTGCCAGGGCGGTGAGGGCAGCGGATGCCAGCAGCGCAGACCATCGAGCTCAGCAAACAGCGGTTGGTGCTCGTTTTCAGGAGAGCCACTGCCCTCCGCAGGCGGGCCGCGGCACCCAGCCGGCGTGTCAGCGGCGCGGCGGGTCGTGAGCAGGCTGCGAGGGGCCTGCTCGACCAGGCGCCCTGGATCGAGCACGGCGATCTGCTTCGCACCAGTGCGGCCATTTGCCAGGTCGTGGTGATCAGCAGCAGGGGCGCTGCCGCTTTCGCGCAGAGGTCGGTTGAGGCTCGGCCATCCCTGGGCGCCACCGCCACATCCAGGCTGTGGTGGGTTCATCGGCCGATCACCAGGGTGTTCCAGGGCCATTGGCCAGGGCGATCGACAGGCGCTGCAGCATGCCACCCGCTGATTCATGGGGGTAAGCGGTTGAAGCGCTCGCCGGCGATCCCCACCGCTCGAGCAGGTTCCGACGGGCGCGCTTGGCGAAACCGCTGGCGCGCCCAGCGCGGCCGTGGGCCGCCAGGGTGTCAGTGATGTGTTCCCCCACCCGGCAGCGGGGGATTCGAAGCCGGGTTCATCGGGTCCTGGAACACCAGATCCCACCGCTGCGCCCGCAGCCGCCGCAGGCGCCTGCGCTTCAGCAAGCGGGGATCCTGAACCGGGCGAGCAGGCAGGCCACCCGCTGTAGGAGCTTCCGGCGGGGAGCAGCTGCAGCACCGCACGGGGCCACCGTGGCTCTTGCCGCAAACCGGAGGGACCACCAAAGCGAGCGGTCGCCGGGCTCCAGGTCAGATCGAGGGGCCATCCAGCACGGCAAGGGCCCCGCGGCAGCCCCCACGCCAGGACCCCTCACGGCTTCCGGGTAGCGCACTACCAGGCCGTCGATTTCAGCACCGGGCCGACGCCTGGCTGGAGGGCGGTCATGGGCTGGGCCAACGGGCAAACCTGGCGGCCCCGGCATGGGGACTGGGACCACACGCATGAACGAACACCTTGATCTGATTGCCTACGATGGGAAAGATCAGAACGTTCTGGATGACTTGAAAGCCGCCCGGCTCCCCTTGATCACCCCGTCCCACGAGGGCCAAGCCTCCCACGCTGATCGAGGGCTGCCGGACTTGCCAGTCACCCACCCCTGAGTTTTCGGAAGGTGGTGGAGCCTTTGAGCTGCGCGCCAAACACTCGCGTCCCGTCGCCGACGTACGGCGTGGAGCTCCCCGCCTGGCTGCAGGCCCTTGCATCGAAAAAAAGCCGCCCCGGCGAAAAACGCCACCACCATCCCACCAGTTGGCGAAGGCCCTGCTCGCCTCGGCCTTTCGATCTTTGGCCTTACCAGCTCCACGACGGCCAGGTCAGGCCACTGGCGAAGGCCCTACATCATCATCGATCGCGGTCGCCGACCTGCCTTCCGCGACATCGGTGCGAGCCCTGCGTGATCGCCGGCCGGCGATCTCTTCTTT
>Ga0163217_1033579_pt1 | contig 14355 bp, 14 predicted proteins | sample SynspAceP_FD_185933 | JGI IMG/M metagenome (GOLD analysis project Ga0163217, IMG submission 185933) | Saline lake microbial communities from Ace Lake in Antarctica - Synechococcus sp. Ace-P (PacBio error correction) | ecosystem: Environmental > Aquatic > Non-marine Saline and Alkaline > Saline ... | reverse complement strand
ACGTCAAATACCGCTAACACTTTTGGAAAAAGAAGCCATGAGTTGGCTAGTCAAACGCTGGGCGGTCTGGGGAGTGTGACCTCCTGAACTTTGGTGCACTTTCCTTTTACCAACTCCGAAATAAGGAACCACTTATTGCCTCGTCCCATTAGAAGTGACTTTGGAAAAATGGGTGGTATTTTAGCATTTGTATCCAGTTTGGCGATTATTTTATCTTTATCTACCGCGATAAATCCCCTCTGCTCTTAATGGCATCGAAATGGACGATCGTTGCTTGCTGGCGACTGAATCGGCTTGTCTTCTATTTCTGGGCTAGTCGAGTTTATTACCAGACAAGGAATGAGAGATTAAGATGGATGATCATTTGCAATAGCAGAGACTAAATTAAACTTGAATTTGAGGTCTTTGGATACTTGTGAATATGCAATAGTACCACAGATGCTTTTGGATATGTGCCAAAACGGAATAATAGATATTTTTTACCGAAAGGATCAAGGTTTCACAAGGGAAGGAAGGAAATTTGTAATGATGGGACTATAGAGCGAGGAAATTAAACTACATTCATTGCTCACTCCTTACCCATCAAAAATCGAACCTGAATTACAATGCCCAAAGCATTGAAACCCATACGAGAAAGCGCCTCCAACTCGGAATGGCTGAGCGCTTAAAACTGGATAAACTTCCAAGATGGGTTCATGGCATTGGACCATGGGTGGCACCGGACTAGTCCTGTTGTTATTTATTATTGTTTTGCCGCCATTCAAAAGAACATGTCCCGTGTTTGGGCCAGATGGTTCCTGCGAGAATTCATTCAATCCTGACTATGCAGAAGCAGATCTATCGCCGACAGCATCGTCCGCACTGGCGGAAATGAACCACTTGGTCTAATCTTGTCTATATCTGTTTTGGATCTATGCCATTGCGTTTGGCGATTTAACGATGGAACCGGAGACTTCCCCACTAGAGCGAGGCTATCTCCACATTTGCTCCAGTTACTGACTTTTCTCTTTGGGCTTCAGGAAAGATATCTGGTTTGGGTAAAGCGGCATTTTTCCATGCTCGCTGACTAGATATGGACAGGCAATGCGATGTGGGTGGTATGTATGCCACCATGATTTGTATGGTCGCATTGCTGTTGGAAGTTGGTTGGTTGCAAAAGATGCGAGTACTACGCACCTGTTCGTATTTTTCCCAGCTGGCCAGTTTTGCAATTATTACGGATTTTTGGCTCAGTGTATTTTTTCGTACTACAAATGGGAGTATTCCTTTTTCTCAGATCTCGGACTTATCTTCAAGCGGAACCCTTTTTCTATTTGCAGGAGTAAGCTTGATCAACCAGGAAAATACTTACAAACTCCGCTGGTTTGTCCAGGAGTACTAGCCATCACATTGGCGCTTCAAAAAATCCGTTGACGCTGGATATCGCTGATCAATTTACCGGTCCAGATTCCATTCTTTCAGGGCCATGCGGTTTGGCACTTGGTTTCCTGGTCTGTTATACATGTTGTATTCTATACTTTCGGCTCCGAGGAAAAGCGTGACCCAGTTAGCAAGATAGTATACAGTAGGCAGTAGCCAAACTTTTCTTTTCTACTCGAAATTTTGTTCAGAAGATTTTTTGAAACTTAGGCTGAATGGATTTTTGAAATATGGGCGAATAAAACAGGAATTCTATTGCGCGTAGATCGATAAAAAACAAAAGCCTTGGAATGCCGAATTATTACTGACTAGAGATGTTAGAAATACAGCAGAAAATTAACCAGTCTTAATTAAATAACCCCAACCATTGAAAAATCGCAATTAAATCATTACTTCGGAATCATCATTGTCTATTTATTGTTGTCCAAATTTTTTGCAGTGGGCAGCCAGCGAAAACATTGAAACCTATTGTAACAAAAGTCATTAAAAAAATATGATTATTCGAAAATACGGAGTTACGAGTCAACCTGTTTTACTCCGTTCAACCTCAGGAAATAAATATAAGGATGCTTCAGGAAAGGATCTCCATTTTGGCGGGATATATTTTTGGTGGAAAACGACAAAAGGGCAAAAAAATAGCGATGACTTCGCCGGTTGGCCATGTCTTTTGGAGGAATTCTATGACGATGATGTTTTATGGTCCCAAAGAAAATTCACAAAAGAAACAGCTATCCTCAGCCCAAATTCAATCCAAAAGGAATTTCCGGGAAAAGAACCTGAAAACTGTCGCAGCCATCACTTTTTGGCGGTTGGGCTACGATGAAATAAAAAATCGAAGCCAAACAAGCAAAAAAAATTGGTAATTGCCGCTTTAGCTGGCTGCGAATAAAGCATACCAATCGATTTCACTTTAGATATAATGCGCCTTTTACGAGGTGCTTAAACCGTTAAAAAATGAAGTTATTGTCGAGTTGGAAGGTGCGAGTTTGGATTAAATTAATTTTGGGAATGCTGTTCAATCAGTAATTGGTGAATTCGCTGTTCTTCACAAGCCTAGTTAATTATTCTTTGGCCTCCAGTTCGTAATCTCACTGAAGTGATCAGATTTCCAGCGTTTGATGCGACTTTCAAAATCATAAGCCACATGGGTGTGAAGTCACGAAAATCAGGCATTTTCTTGCGTTAAATGCCTGCCACCTTATTTTTAAATTATTTCGATAATTGAGCAACCATAAAACAAAAAACCTTGATTCTATGAACTTATAATTGCCAAACCAAAAGAATTTAGGAAACCTTGCCGGAAAAGAAGGCGCCAACCTGATCGAGCCTCCATCCAAAAATCAGGCTTTGCCAATATCATCGTTGGCCACTGGCACCAGTCAATTTGAGACCTTAAAATCAGTTGCTGGGCGAAGAAGGACTTGGACGTGGGTCCAAGTGACTGTTTTTCATTTGGATGAATATTTTTAGGCTTGCGATTACTTCACCGGCTTAACTAGTTTAGGAAAATATTTACTGGAACGGTTTTTTCAACCACTTACCCCAGTTGAAAGCCTATTTTTTAATCAATTGGACGAAATCAATTTCTACAGGCGAATGTGCCGCTTAGGCGGAATTGATTAGCAAAAAAAACCCAATGATGTGGCTTTTGTCGGGGAATCGGTTGGAAAACGGGTCACCTCGCTTTTCAATGATCCTCCGCAGATTTTGAGACGCGAGGCATCCCATACGTGGTCATCTCGGATCATGCCTGCCGAAGCAGCAATTTGGTGAAGGTTTGGTTTTCCCACGTTTAGAGGCAGTTCGCCCAAAACAGGCCAATCAGCATGTCTATTCGGCAAATCATGAATCGAAAAAGCCGATTATCTGCTCCGTGCCAGATACTGTAATAGCATTGGCTATAAAAAAATTGCATGGAAAGGTCCAATTCACCCCAGATCATCCAGCTTCAATCCTCCAAAGTCACTCGACATTACCACTTATTTTTAGATGAAGTTCCTCGTCACTGCTTTCGCGCGGCATTGCATCAGTAAAAAGTGCTTGTTTTGCTAACGGAAAATTTTTGTATTATGCAATACTCCATTGATCATTTTTTGATAATTGTATGTATTAGCATAGCCTAAAGCCAAATTTTATTGAATGGTTTGGTTAGGTAAATCCTCCAACCCCCTTCGAGAAAAGGGGGAATTTGATCCAATTCCTATCAAGAAAATTGTTTCAATTGGACTTGCACTTATTGGGAATACATGAGAATACTATTTATTACATTCAACCCAAAGAACTATGTCCTCAATATCAGTGCCGTTAAAAGCAGAGTCATTAAGCCAAAAAGATACCTGGATCTCGATTGCTATTCATCGGTGTCCTTTTTTTTGTTTTTGGTTCGGTATCCTGGCATCAACGCCATCTTAATTCCTTATGTTTAAAATCGCATTCACCTCAGCAATTTCGATTCCTATCGGAGTTGCTTTTTCGCTTTTACATTTCCTATCTGGTGATGTCTGTGCCTGACTTCTTACCTGACTTAAGCTGTCGGTTTTTAAAAAAGGGGATTGATGTTTTGGCTTTTTTCATTATGGCGGTGGGTGCATAACATCTTTTATTCCCGCGGCAAGGGGGTAGAACCTATTGAAGTGTTTTTACTTGACTTTTCACCTGTGGAACAGGCCTCGCCAGTACTTCAGACCGCTTGGCTAATCCCTATGTGACTATTTTGGGTCCAAAAAGGATAAAAAAGCCGTTCAGCGGATCAGTGTTATGGGGATTTTTCAATTAAGGCGCAGAATTCGGCTCCCATCATATTTGCCAGCGGTAGTCCTAAGAGTTGGGGATACTGAAACTTTTCAATCAGCTGGAAACCATGGGAGAGCTCCGAGAAAAATGCCGTTATTGGCATGAGCTGATTAGAAGAGTAATTACTCCTTATGCTGGTCGTAGAACCGTCTTGGTGCAGCTTGGGAATTTGGTACGTTTTTCCCTCTTCCAGAGATTGATACCGAGGCATGAAAGTGCGGAAAGCTTGCAGAAGCAAAATTCCAGCAAAAACCTCCATTTTAACAATTCCCTCATTTATTTTGGGAGCCTTCGCTAATTTTTTCTACCAGCTTGGGCACCCAAGTGATTGCCATCGACACGTGGATTGGTTTAGTGCCAAATTCATTTGGGAATCGGGTAATGGAAGCCAAAGTATTCCATCATTTACCGCCGCTTTTACATTATCGGGTATCTGATCGGGATTTCTCTGATTCCAAAAATGATTTCCCAGGTCAAATATTTAAGGATTTGCCACGCGCTGGGTACGAACTTCACGTCTCTTGGATCCTACTTTCACTTCGGCGAGTTACGCTTTTTTGGGAATTACCACAGACGTTTCCATCTGGTTTAGTCTTGCAGGCTTGGCGAATTCATTGGTTTGGGCAGGAATTGGCCTTGGTTGGCGCTGGATGGATTGGGCGAGATCACCAAACTGGGCGCGTCGATCATTTGATTATGGGGCTATTGTGGAAATGCAATCAGCCCTTGGATCTACGGGTATCTGGCTGATTTATAGATGTCCGCTTTGCCTATTGGGTAATTTTCCCTTGTTTTCTCTACTCGTATAGTATGCAGTTTATGGGCATAAAGTCAGAAAATGGACCCTTTCAGTTGAATCGAGCATGGACACAAAGCACCTTATCCAGATTATTCTCCAAGCGAGATTCTCCCGAATAAATTCCCCATAGCTTTCGGAAACGGGACGAAAGCTATGGGGCCATTGAAAAACGGACTTATAATCACATGAAAAAATTCAAGGAAAACTCTTACCGAGGATGGATCAGCGATCGAAAGATTTCTTTTCCGAAGAATCATTGACAGCATCTCTGAACCCAAAATCCTTTAGAACAAGACCTTGATTCTCGGCGCCGGGCTTTTACGATATTTCAGGTCAAACGGCTACGGAGGAATCGATTATAATGAGATTCAGTCAGACCCGATGAATCTGGCTGAAGATTTCCAGACTTTTGTATAAGGGAGGAGTGACGACCACATTTCGCCGACCATTCATCACAAACGATCCTGAGCAAAAATCAGTCGGTGACTTCTTCAGCTTGTTTCCCTTCGGAAAAGCGATGAGTTTTCCAGGAATGGGAGCATTGAAGGACTTATATGAAGGACCGTTTATCTCACGATCGATGGTCCCAAGAGGAGGCGCATCCAAGGAATTGTCCGTGCTCCTGAAGGAGCTGCGTTTTCAAAAAAATGCAAAATGGAATCCAAAGGCTTTGATTAAAATGATCACCCTTTCCACGGGAAGGGAAAATGCCTGTTCCCTTTATCGAAAGAATGCCATGGAACACGGTATTCGGGTTTCATGGCAGCATACCAATGCTTCTTCACCAGGCAAATACTGGATGCGTGAATGCTGGAGCTAGTTTTGTCAAACCCACCTTGGAAATGAGCACATCCAATCCTCGCCGACATCCAATTACCTCTGGTCCACAAATTGTCCCAAGATGAGTTGGGAGCATCGATTTATTGCCGATGGATTTCATCTTCCGGGTTTGAAGGATTCAGGTTTTTTTCTGAGGTGAAAAAAGAAAACCTTACTAACTTGTGAAGCGACTCAGTTTCCCTGTCGGGAATGCCCGCAGGGATTATACCCTTCACATTTGGCGGAGAAGTTACCATGACGCGGAAGCCAAAGCTGCCACCTCATCCAATCCTTCGACTGGCGGATCTTGCTTTTCCATATCCGTAGTGCGAGTTTCTTTCTGATCAGAAAATAAGCTTGCCTCGACTTTACTGAAGCTTGGGGAAAAAAAACAAAATGCTTTCTGCCGTCCCGAAAAAACTTGTAAATCCTGGTCATATCCTTTTTCGAAGAAGGATCAATTGCGATTTGATGCTGGTGCAAAAAAAGGCGAAAATTGTTGAATTAGAATCTTGAAAACGATTACATGGCAAAGAGTCTTCTCAGCCTGAGTATAAAAAATGATTAACCCATAAAATCTTTTACTATGAAAAAAAGCCCGTCAATCGAAGAAAAATTAATCAAACCGCAGCAACCGGAAGTCCAGGTTAGGGTATTTGATAAGTTCGGCACATTTCATTCAATATATTATCCAATATCCGACAAGACAAGGTCGCGTTCGGCGATCATGGGTAGTGAAGGGCGAGGTTGCCAAAACATTGTTCAAGCTTTATGCAAAAGTCGCGAATGCAGAGATCGCATAACCTCTGTGATGTCGATTCCAGAGCGGTTGACCAGTGGTTTGGCACTGGGCTGAAGACGTCCTGGAGTAGTAACCAACAAGCCAAAGGGATTTCTGATTTTCGAAGGCTCTGGATTGATATAAATGTAACCGCAATTCTATGCTTTGCCTGACCAGCTGCATACTCCGATGGCTTTGATGGCGCTTGAAAGCCGGCAAACATGTCTACATAGAGAAACCTGGAAGTCATAATCCGGGCAGAAGGGAAAGTTGCTTCGAAGGCAACTTCAAATTTATGGGAAAATTGTCCAGAGGCAATCAGCGAAGGTCTTGCCACGCCGTGCCAGGAAAGCGATCGCGAACTCCATGGCGGAGTGATGGCAATGCCCTATTATGCCCCGTGCTTGATACACCAATCACGTCCAATCGATGGTTTGGGAAAAGAAAGTCGCAGTTCCTGAATGCTGGACTTCGAATCTTTGGCAGGACAGCTCCCGAGAGAGCGTTCAAAAGGACAATCTAATTCACTACAAATGGCACTGGTTCTGGAAAACTGGGGTACTGCGTTGAAATAGTCAATACGGGTTCACTTTCTGGATTTGGCCACGCTGGGGATTTGAATGTGGATTATGCGAAAAAGGCCTATTAAGCGGCGGTCGCATTCAATTCAAGGATGATGGCAGACACCAGATACGCAAAAAGCTTCTTGATTTCGAAGACAACAAAAGTATTTCTTTGGGAAGCAGAAGCTGCAATCGCAGAGGAATCAACGAAATGGGTTCGGGTGTTTTCTTTCACGGGGAAAATGGAACGCTGGAATTGCTTGACAATTCTACAAAATCTACGACCCAAGGCAAACAAAACTTATTAAAAGCGCCGATGCCAACAAAGCAATACGGTTGTAGATCAGCGGAGGCGCTGGATTTGATATTGGATATTGCGCATTTCACGAATTTCACAAATGCAATTACGAAAGGGAAAGCAAATTCTCCGTATCAGGGAAAATAGTAAAAAGTGGCATGCTTTGCCATCTGGGCAACATTTCATACCGAAACAGGGAAGATCTCTTGATATTGACCAGAGTTCAGGAAGAATCCTAAATGACAAGGCGGCTATGAAGCTTTGGGCGAAAGAGAATTACGAAAAAGGCTGGAAACCTAAGCTATAAAATCCGCATGCTAATTCAGCCAAAACTTCCGATTCAAAACGCCTCTGAGTGTTCAATCGATTGCATTGATGAGGATCGATCATGTTGATTGATTTGCGGGGCCGGATGCTTTTTTTAGATAGGCCTAGAAGGAAAGACAAATATGGATTGGCTAAACGGGCTCGCCCTCAAGTTGAGCATTTCCGGAGTGGATTGGGCTTGCACCTTCTATGATTTTATTTCCCGCCTCTTTCATTTATCTCGGGCGTATCCATGCCTTTTTCGTTGAGTAAGCGCTAAAGACTTGAAATTTCCGAAAAAGCGAGATCTACGAAAAAGCCCTTGATCCGAATCTTGATTCTGATTGCCTTGGGTATGACTGGATAAAAATGCGCCTTTTCCTTTCTTTGACTGGGAACAAATCCGTCTTGGATCTGTACTTGGAAGAATTCGGAATTTGCCGGGTTTTATCACCACGGTACTTTATCTGAATTTTGACTCGATGAAGCGGGCTGATGATCGAGGAGTAATTTTACTTACTATAATTATGCGCAGTTTTCTTGATCCTGTTTCAGGTTTTGGCAGCTGGAGACCTGAGGGTTGAAGGAATTTTAATCGGTTGGTTTGATTCGGACTTTCCTCCCAGGAAGGTTGCTGCAAGTCAGTTTCGATGGATTGGAATCCTGACCAACCTTTCCGGCAAATCTGTGCCTCAACCATATTGGTGAGCATTTGGCGGGGGAAATTCTTTGAAAACGTCCAGCCCTTTCTGCAAAAACCAAAAAACTGAAGCGCTTCTCTTAACCAGTTTTGATCTGCGTTGTTTCTTGCATTTGTATGAATCTTCATTTCCCGGATTTTCAAGCCGATTATGGACGAGTTCATTCATACTCTTGACTTCGTGGAATGTCCTTGCCTATTCCTCGGCCTATTCTCTGGGTCATCGATATCCTCAAAATTCCGAAAAAATGGGTCCTTCTTCTTTGTGATTGTAGGGATTGAACAGTTTGACATCTACATGATTACCGCGTTTGTCAATTTCGATATTACCTCAAGGTTGTTGTTTGAAGGTCTTTACAAACCCTTTAGACGAAACCTGAGTACCCAGTTATGGGAAAGTCTTGGTGCATTGGCCTTGGCTTTGGTTGTTTCTTTATTTTCTATATCAGAAAAAGTTTTCTTTAAAGTTTTAGCGGAAGTTGTCGGTTGTCGGTTGTCGGTTTTTAAAAAAAATAAGCGTTGGACAATTGGTTCAAGGATAGCTGGGCCCTAATTCCCCCTTTGATAGGGGGTTATGGGGTATTTATTAAAAGGTTTTATCTAATTAATTTATATTATATTTTTCAATTACTTATTGAAAATCCATCACGTAGGATTATTTATAAAAAAGTCATTCGTGTGCGCTAGGGGCAGCAGCAAGTCTCAGTACTTTACCTTTTTTCGCTTTTGGCAAAATCCGCAGCAGCTCCTATTGAAGATTGGAATAATAGCTTGGACACTTCCCATTCCCCTGCATTACCAAGCTTTTCAACGGAGAAAAAATCCAAGGACCAGAAATTGGCTGGTTTTAAAGTGCTGCGCATATCCTTATTGGTAGCAGAGATTATTTTTCCAAAATCATCTATGGAATCGGATTCCTGATTACATCACACAAGGTCAAAGAATTGGCGATGGAAGATCACGGATTCTATCGAAAGCGATGTTGGGATAAAGGTCGAGATGTAGTGCTTTATAGAAACCAATGAGGGAAACCAAGACTTACCAAGCCAGAAAAGTGATTCAGGCAAAAAAAGCCATTCTTCATCGATAAACCTGTAGCCAGCGAGTTTTGCAGGACACCCACATATCTATCCAAGAAGCAGAAGCGGCTGAGATCCGATTTCTCGGCCTTCCTCCCTGCGATATATGAGCATGCACAGGGGCAGTTCGGTATGACGGCAAAATCGGAAAGGTTTAGGTTTGATTCCTTCAGTCCAGCCACTATAGAAGCTGGGACACCAGATTGGTTTTGGTATGAATCCAATGGTGTGGAAATCCTTTTCACAGTTCTATGGTTACAGGATGCGAATCTGTGAGCCGAGTAACAACACCAACACTGATGTAGTAATGCGGAAAATGAAAGATGGAAGAATTCGGACTTTTAGCAGGCCACGAGAACAGGAAAACATGAATATGGTGGGACCGCTTTCGGTTCTGAAGGAAACTTGGGTTTGGGAAAATATGAAGGCTTTATGAACCTTTGGCGATGAAAAATTGCTGCCTGAGTTCTTTAAAATCAGGAGTATCGCCAGTGGATGCGACGGGAAACGCTGGAGATTTATGCCTATTATGCAGGCAAGCGGATGAGAGTAAAGGCGGGGAGGGAAGCGGTTACCGATGGCCCTTTGATGTTGAGGAAATGAGAGAGAGGAGATTAGAGAATGGAGATGAGGAGTAAGAGGATATGAGAGCCCCAATAGGTATCTGGAGAAGAATCAGAGATTAAAAAAACATAGATTCCCAAATCAGGGTGGCCTATTTTCTTTATTTGATAGACACCTAGAAAATAGAGCATCCGGCTAGGCGGCGAAAGATCATCGTCCTTTCCCACTAATGGTTTACATCCTATTCTGATTTTAGGTAAGGTTGTTAGATTAATTAGCGCGAAGGCCGCGAAATATAATCAGCCATGGTACAGCCCATGGTTGAGGAAAATAGGGAGATATTCCGGGTTTTTGGCCGAAAAGAATTTCAATGCGAATTTGTTCTCCCGCCCAAAACCAATTGATTTCAATTTTTCACGCCAGAGATTTAGAGACACGAACATTTACATCCCATTTTGATTTCATTTAGAATAAGGAATTTCTAAATCACCACAGCAGATATAGTACATCACTAATTTTATAGCTTTATTATAACGGAAATTGTCTTTCCCTGAATTTTCAATTTAAATTTCAAAAAAGACCCTAAAACATGAAAAACTTACTTTTTCGCTTTTTTTGATCATTCCTGATCTCATGTAGTCCTGAAGCAAGCTGAAGAAAATGATGGCTCAAACAGGAAATTTATCTCCGTAGCGGGAAGGAATCAATCCTGACATCAAGCCTTGGTTGACAATTTCTTTATGCATGTGAATGGAAACATGGTATGACAGTGCCAGAATTGCAGACGATCAAAGCTGGTTGTAGGTTCCTATTCATTGTTGAATATTTCCTCAAAAAAAATTACTAAGGAAAAACATACTGGCAAGAAGTATCTACTCAGTCCCATCCAAAGGAAGTATCGAGGCAAAAAGTAGGTGACTTCTATGCCTCCGGAATGGAAAACGCGCGATCAATGCACGTGGATTGAGCCGATTCAACAATTTTGAACCAAATCGAAGCCATCACGAGCTTATCTAGTCTAACCAAGTTATATCGTTACTAAACTTTAAGTTCAAAATAATGAAACCTTGATCGGGTTTGCGAATTTCTCCTGACGATGAAAAAGCAGCATCAAGCATCATTCATTTAGGCCAAAACAGGTTTGGGGGTTACCAGACCGCGATTTACTACTTTCAAATCAGAACTCTTCTAACCACTAGGCATTCAAAGGCCTATCAAACTTATTGACTACATATTTGAAAACTGACAGGAACGGAAGCAAGCAGAAAGCTCAAAAAGGCCGCCTGCAAAAATTTACACGATTGAAAGCAGTTGGCCGAATCCCATTAAAACACAGTCGAAACACGCAAGAGCTAGTCAAAGAAAATTACCACAAAATGGCTTGTGTCAGCAATCGAAAAAAAAGAATAAAATCTAGGAATAAGTCTGTTTTGGCCGATTAGGATGATATGCAGATTCTGTTGATGTAGGCAGCCGGCTCCCTATTATGATCAGTTGAAACAGCATGATGACTTCGATTCCTTGGGACAGATTGAAGGGACTATCTCAAAGCACATACGCTCCGCTTCCTATGCAGATATTCTAAGTACACCTTTTGAAAAAAATGCGGCTTTTGATTATTCCAAAGTGGGTTTTCCGGACAAGCAAGCAGTTGACTCGAGCACAACAAATAGTGCAGAGAAAGTTAGATCGCCAATTGGTTTTGACTTAGGCCAACTGTATGTGAAGAAAATACTTTAATGAAGCCGCCAAGGCAGCCGAGCGTGTTAGATCTGGCAACAACTTCAAAATCCTTGAAAAAACCGCATTGATCTAAACTTGACTGATGAGTGATAGTACCAAAAGCTCAGGCAAGGAAAACTGTATTGCATTATAAGAAAATCGCTATCCGGATGTATGGAGGGAGATCCAGTGAGCATGAGCGAAACAAATACTTGAAAATGTCTTGGCCCTGAAGCAGAATGAAAAGCCAGTATCAATTGGCAAAATTCAACAAAGCACCCAATAAGAGGAAGTGGGCAACAACCCCAAGTTACAGTGGACGGCTATTACAATCCGTCCGCTGAACGAAATCGTATTTCCAGCTGGTAATCCTGCAATTCCCTATTTGATCTCTATGCAGATGATGCGGATTCAATGATGGTGGGATCCGCGAAATGGGTAATTGGTCATGAATTAACCATGCCTTCGACATCAGGAGCACCAATATGATAAAAGACGGAAATGTGAAGAAACTGGTGGACGGAAATGATTTCTCCGAAGTTTAAAAGCAAAACTCAGCAGGTGATCGAGCGCTATGACACGTTTACGTTTTAGATTCGGTAACATGTTAAAAAGGGCGATGGACTATCCGTGAAGAACACTGCCGACAATGGCGGAATTATATCGCATATGATTGCATTCAAAAATGACAAAACAGGACAGGATACGACTAAAATCGATGCTACACCCCGATCAGCGCGTTCGTTTATCCATTTGCCAAATCTTGCGGAGCGTAAAACCCGAGACGAGTTTATGCGCACTTTATGTAAAATACCAATTCGCATTCGCAGCTTGTCTGGCGTGTAAATGGGACCATTAATGAACTTTGATCCCTTTTATGCTTCTTTTCCCGTAAAAGCCGGAGATAAAAACTACAAATCAGCAGCGAAAGAATCAAGATTTGGAATGAGTTGTTCCTTCCCGGGTCTGTGGGGAAACGGACTGAGGTGAGGGGGAAGAGATGGCAGGTTAACTCTTGCCAAAACCGCTGATTTTCACTATTTTCCCGCAGGGACCCTGTGAATGGGGAGTCTGCACAGGCGCGCATATTTTTTAAAGCTTTTGCTAAACATAGGAGCCACAGAGTATTCATATGCCTACTAGCTCTCTGAGTGAGGACGAAACCCTCGGTTAATTGAGATATCAATTGAATGTGTTTTTGGCAGGAATTGATTCAATCGAAAGGTGGCTCGCCAAACGAAGGAAGATTGATAATTCTTTTTACTGCAAAGCCGCAGGGGAAAACGCGAAGCATTCCGCAGAGAAATAAATGATTTTTAAACCACTTTAGTTCATCATAGAAACATTAGGACAATAGCTTTCATTACTTGTTTTCACTTAGTTTATACACGAGCCCTGTTTAGTAAAGATGTGAGTGAAGACACTTCACATCGGCATTCCATACCTAAATTTAAATTGCACCGCAGAGCGGTCAAATCTTGTAGCCTTGGATGAAGGAACGAAATCTGGGGTAATTGAGATATCAATGAAGTGTTTTGGCCCAGGATTTTTGATGTTCCAATCGGAAAATGGGTGGCTCGCCAAAACGAAGAGATGATATCTTTTTACTGCAAAGCCGCAGGGAACGCGAAGCATTGCAGAGAAATAATATTTTAACCCACATAGTCATTCATAAGAAAAACATGGGGGAAATAGCTTTATTACTTTGTTTCCATTCGTTTATACACGAGCTCTAAAGGTTTAAAGATGTGAGTGAATGGACACCTCACCATCGGCATCATACCTAAATTTTAAATTGACCGCAGAGCGTCATTATTTGGTTACTAGCCTGGGTGAGGAACGAACCTAGGGTAATTGAGATATCAATTTTGAATGTGTTTTGGCAGATTGATGGTCCAATCGGGAAAATGGTGGCTTCACCAAAACGAAGAGATGATATTTTTTACTTGTCAGGACCCAATTTGGGTTTATATTTTTGCTTAAAACAAGCTCAACGATTTAATCGGAGTTTTTTCATTATTTAATTTCCATTTGATTATGCATCCCTCTTCGACAAATTGAGCACCACGTACGGAATCATCATCGTTTGGAAAAAGCAGGTATTTTCCGTATCGGAAACGGGGGCCTACTGGCTTCAGAAAAAAAATTTCCCGAAAAAGGAGTTTTTAAGATCCCTTTGGAAGCTTAGGAGGTTCCATCGGGGTTACTTGGTCTCTCTCTCCAGTATCCCGGAAATCCGATTCAGATTCAGATATGTTCAAACTTTCGGATTTTTTCAGTTTTAAAAACCCTTGGAAATGACCCTCAGTTCCGCTCTCCAGTTTTGGAGATAAAAATTTTTAAAAATTACCCCTTTGAGCAGACCGGTGTGGGAAGGGGAAAAATAAAAAACTGGATCAGGGGCTTTTTCATTTTTCTTTTTCAACCATAAAAAATGCTCCAAAAAAGGCCTCCCAAAAAAATGGTCTGATGAAAGGGAAAAAATCCCTCTCCCTCTTTGTTGTGTGGGTGT
>Ga0163217_1003000_pt1 | contig 14355 bp, 12 predicted proteins | sample SynspAceP_FD_185933 | JGI IMG/M metagenome (GOLD analysis project Ga0163217, IMG submission 185933) | Saline lake microbial communities from Ace Lake in Antarctica - Synechococcus sp. Ace-P (PacBio error correction) | ecosystem: Environmental > Aquatic > Non-marine Saline and Alkaline > Saline ... | reverse complement strand
CGGGCCGTGCCAGCCTTGGCGTACCGGGGGAGGTGGGTCTGGGGGCCGCCTGACTGCCCGGTCAAGAGCATTGCTTGGCCGTGGGCGTCAGGCGGGGCCGGAGCGGCTCGGGGCTGGGAGTTGTGATGGCGGAGTTCGGGGCTCGTCTGTGTCGTCGAGGGTCGGTTGAGGCTTGGAGGGCGGACAGGCGGTAGCACTGTCGCGCGAAGCGCCAGCCAGCGGTTGCCGATGAAAGGGGGGGGGTTTTTGTACGGTGGGGGTGGGGAGGGAGGAGGCCGGTTGTTCCTCACTTCCGACCCTGGCGGCTCCGGTGCAGCGCGGGATGCTTCAGTAACGACAGCCTGGTCGAGGGGGGGTTCAGCGCATTGGCCAACGCATCTTGGACTGCTTTGCCCGTATTCGGACCGGCAGGTCGGTGCGGGTTGGGGGAAAGCGACCGGGGTGGGCTCTTCTGGTTCTGTTCTGGTTTTCTGCTGGTGATCTGCGCTGTACCAAAGTCGTTGTTGCTTCGATGGATACGTTGAATGGAACGGCCTCCGGTGAGCCGTCTGCGTCCTTCATGCTGCTGGCTGATTGTGTTTTCCCCGGGATTCCCGGTCTTCGGATGTGGCAGGTGATCGCGGGCTGTGGTTGTTGGTGTTGTCCCAAGCTGGCGGAGCTGGGGCACCCTTGGCGCATCTTAAGGTTTTTCCAGTGGGCTTCGGGAGTTCGAGAGAATTTCCGCCAGGCGTCGTACGACGGTCACGGCCAGCAGAGCTGGTACCCCAGTGTGGCCGTCGTTCGAGGCTCGGACTCCGAAGCCCGGCTTCGTGCCAAGTGCTTCCTTGAGCCGTCGTCGAAGCCCCCGCCCTGTCGCCCGCCCCGGTTGGTCCAGTGGCCCGGGCGTTAGTGCCTGTGCGTGCGGGGAGCCCTCAGCGGTTCTGTCTGCTTCGACGCTGTTCGCCAGTCCTTTCGCCAGGTCTGTCCAGCGAGAATGCTTGTTGCTTCGGCCGAATTGCCCGCCTGCTCATTGACTGTTCTTGGCCGTCCTGAATCGGGCGGGCGGCTTTCAGCGGGCTTGCCGCGTTTGGCCTGGGTTTGGTATTCCCGGTGCCCTTCCGGTCGCCAAGGCCCGGCCCCGGATTGAGCTCCACCCGCTGGCGATGGATGCGTCTGCCCCGTGAGGGGAATCTCGTTGTGTGGGGTTGGGAATCCGGGGCAGACTATGACTGAACCAGTCGGTTATGGCGCCGCGCTGGCCCGGCCCGGGGCGGTCAGTTTGGGTCACCCAATTGAAGGAGAAGGTCGCCGACCTTGCGTCCAGGGGTCCCCGGCGGCTGGCGCTGTGATGCACATCTGCCGGACCGCGGTTGGTCGATTCGTGAATCTCGTGGGTTTGCTTGGCCCACGTTGTGGTATCCGTTTGCACGACCTGGAAATGCTCTGGGCGCTGCGGGTGCGCGCGGGGGTGGCGCGGCGGCCTAACCGGTGGCCGCAATCGGCATGCAAGCAGGCCCAGTTGCGCTGCGCATCGGTCCGGTGCCTCGTTCATTTGCGTGGCAGGGAGGCCCGTCCTGTGCTGGGCGTTTCCGGCGAGGTCTGGGTCCGTGCCGTGCTCGGGCGGTAGGCTGGATCGGCTGATTCGGTTCGGTCGAGGGGGCGGGGGCACGTTTCACGTTTCCCCCGCTGGGGGGCGTCCTCCTGTTCGCCGCCCCCACCGTGCGTTGGTCGTGTGACACACGCCCAGCTGCGGACGTGCTGCTCAGGGTCAGCAGAGCTGGTGGAGGGCGCGGTGGTGGCGGGGGGTCCCGTGGGTCGTTGTGGGCTTGGGGGAGTGGTTGGGGTTCGTCGGCGTGTGTAAGGAGGTGTGCGGTTTTGCGCAGGGCTGTGCAGCGCGATTCGCCCTTCGGGTGGGCGGGTCTCGTCAGGTTTTCGGTTACGTTTAGGGTGTGGCCAGTTTTGCCGCTGTGCTCGTTGCCCGCTTAGGGCGTGTGGGGTGTCAACTGGGCGGGTCGTCGGGGTGGTGGTGGGCGGCTCGCGGCAACGCTGCGTGCGGGTGCCGTGGGCGGGGGGGTGGCGTTTGATCGCCAGAGGGCGAGGGGGGTGTAAGCAGGTTTGATCTCGCCATGGGCCTCTGGTCGCCAAAGAGTTGGGTGGGTGTGCGGCCGGTCGCGCAGTGCGGACCGTAGATTATCTGGGTAGCGCCCTGCCCGCGATGGATGTCCTCTAGACGAAGCGATCGTGTTGCGGCGCTGCTGTTGTTGTCGTTCAGCTGCGCGTGCGCGGTAGGGCGGCTGGTGGCACTGGGAGTTTGGTGATGCGTGGCGGATGTTCGGGCTCGTCACGTCGTGATGCTGGGTCGCGCGCGGGTGTTGGAAGGGTCGTGGGAACGGGTGCGCGCGCGCTGGTGGCCTGTGAGGGCTGAGGTTCGCGAGAGAGGGCCGATGGTGACATGGCAAAAGGCGCTGTCAGCCGTCGCAGTATTAGCGCGAGCCGTCCGCGGTGATGGCTCGATCGAAAGGGCGGGGGAGGTTTCTGGTCACAGGGTGGGGCTGGGAGACGGGCAGGAGCAAGGGGCCGCGCGTGTGGTGTTCGATGCATGTCAGCGTCTCGTACTCTGGGCGCTGGGCTCCGGTTTGCGGAGCCGTTGGTGAGCTTTGACAGTGGACACGATTCAGGCGCATGCCTTGTGGTCAGTAGAGGCTCGGTCGCGCTTCGGCGTTCGATCGGGTTCCTCGCTGAGACTGCTACGTCGGCTTTGGGGCGTTAAGCCTGTGCTTTCTGCTCTCGCGCGTGCTGCGCGAAGTCTAGCGCGAGGTACGAGATTGAGGCTCGGTGTGTTCGCGGTGTGTCATGTGAGGTGTGGAGGACGGCGGAGGGTGTGATCGTGGGTTCGGATTGTTCATTTCGTTTGTTATCGTTGGTGTTTTCGCTGGTGATCCTGCGTATGCGTGTGACTAAGAGCGAAAGTGGCGTGTGTTAGCTCGCGCGTTGGGGCTCAGTGACTTGGGGGACGGGGGGGGTGGCTCTCGGCCTGGAGCGTCTCGTGCTCGTGCGTGCCTCTCCCTCGCTCTCTCTTCTGGCTCTTTGTGGACTTTGTTTCGGGCGGTTTCGGGAGTTTGGCGTCGGGGTGTTCCGGCAGGACCGTGGAAGGGGGTGTTGGAGCAGCTTTCCCCGTCCCCGGGCTTGGCTGTGGCTGGTGGCGACTTGCGGTTGGCGGGAGTTGGCCGTTGTGTCACCGTCCGGTTGAGGGTTCAGGTTTCTGCGGGTTGGTTGGTTCGCGGCGTGTTGTGTGTGGGGTTCTGCTTGTGGGGGTGTTGTCGGCTGGCCCGATTGTCGCGTTTGGAGCCGGTTGCGTCGTGATCAAGTTGGTTGCGTGTTGAGGGGTTTGTGTTGCGAGGGCTGGCCTGATTGCGGAGGCGGTTGTGGTGCTGTGCGGCCTGTTGGGGACCCGCTGGGTTGGCGCTGGGCCGTGGTGTTGGTTCGGGGGTTTGGTGTTTTTAGCTCGGGCCTGCCTGTAGGGCGTGCGGTGTTGACGCGTTTCTGTAGGCCCTGTCGGTTCAAGCGGGGTTGTGGCGGCATCGCCCGGCGGTGTAGGTGGGTGGCCGTGATCGTACGCCGGTTTTGGGGGCGCGATTTACAGGCTGGCTGGCTTGCCACCGGCTTTGCCAGCGGATCGCGGTGTGGCCGCGCCCGGCGCGAGCGAGGTCCCGCCCCGGCGGAACCCGGTTCCGTGGGAGCTTGTTGGTTGGGGGTGCTGGTGCTGTCGGCCAGTTCGTGTCGTTTCGCGGGCAGGATAAAGAGGACCGGTGATTTTTGCGGTCTGGACGGGCGCTGGGGGTGCCGGAGCGGGTGTGTGACGGGGTGGGAGGATGCCTTCGGGGTTTGATTGGTGGGAGGCCGGATCAATTGTGGATCTTCACCGGGGGGAGTCAGGGGCGCGAGTAGCGGGAGATTGTCCGGTGGGTTGAGGGTTTCGTATCGTTTGGTCTGGGGATGCGCCCGAGGAGAGCCTGAACGCGAAGCGGAGGTGGTTCTGTCCGATGCCGCGCACGAGGTGGGGTGCGCCCGCTTTCACGGGTGAGCCCGGGTGATGAGGTCGGGGTTGGCGGTGAGCCGGGGCCCGAGGTGTTGTGCGCCAGCCGGTGATTTACCGGTTGTAACTGGAGGGGGACGGCTCGGGGAGGAGATGGTCCGTGGTGGTGCGGGGGAAGATTGTTTTGACGTCCTTTGTCGGTCCGATGAGGACGCTACTCGGGGTGGTGGCCTCGTGGCGTTGGGCCGGCCGGTGTGGTCGGTGGTGGTTGTGGTTGCGTATCCGGCTTGCGGCTGCCCGGGACGGTGAGGAAGGGATGCCCGGTGGCAGTAAGATCGACCTATTCTTGGATAAGGGTGGCGGATTCAGGGCGCAAGGCCGTAGTTACGCGTTTTGCGTAGGGATGGGTGGCCTTGGTTGTTTTCCGGGCTGGCTAGTCCCGGTTTCGGTGCGGGGGGGGTTGTTGATGGAGGGCTGTCTCCCGGAGGCCGTCCGTGCGCCCTGGCAGTGCGCCGGCCTGCATCCCCGCAGCGGTCCAGCCGGACCGGCGGGATTGTGGGTTACGCTTTGTGGATTTTGTTTGGTGTGTTGCGGCCTGCGCGGCCGGGATGGCGCGGGGGTTGGTAGCAGTTTTCCAGGCTCGGGTGCGGGCGTGGGGTTCTGGTTGTGCGGAGTCGTGGATGGGCGCGTGAGGCTGCCTGTCATTCCCCAGGCTGTCCGTGCGGCGTCGCGGCCGGTCGGGCCGGCTGGCCTTCCGGCGGCAGTGTTGGCGGCGAGTCGGCTGGTGGTGAGGATCCCCGGTGGCGATCGCTGGGTACTTTCCGGGATGAGTTCGGATTCTGTGGTGTGTGAGTCGCGCGCAAGCCGCTCGGTCAGATCGATAGATCGCGGCTTGCCTGTCTCTCGGCGTGGGCGCCCCTTGCGCTTGTGGCTGCTGATGCGCGGTGTGGGTTCCGTTGTTGGGGGGTGCCTAGTTCAGGTGTGCCCGTGGATCCGCAGGCGCGGGGATGGAGAACCGTTAGGCCGCGGTGCTTCATCGATTCGCACGGGGGCGGGGGCCGGTTTGGTTCCGGCATGTTCCTCGGCTTGCGTGAGGACTTTTCGGTTCGGTTCTGTCTTTCGGATGTGCGGGCGGTTGATGCAGCGGTTCATCTGCGCAACCTGATGGCTAGCAGAGGGGCGATCTTCATTCTTCGGCCCCCCCACAACCCCCCCCCTTTTACCGCTGGGTGTGCTTGGGGGTGCGGGTGGCATGCCCCGTGTCTGCCTTGGGACTTGCCGCTGGGGTCATCGTACCGCGGCCCGAGCCGGTTGGAGGGAACCATGGGTTCAGTAATTCTTTCCCGGTTTGCGCTGCGCATCTATTGCAGGGCAATTTGCCAGTGTGTTTTTTGGAGGGCTGGACCACCTAAGCCGATGCAGGGGATTCAGCCAGCCCGAGGGGTGGACCTGCCGAATGTGAACTTGAACACCCGGCACTTGTCAGCCAGGCCCGATGGGGGTAGGGGGCTTTGTGCAGCGGTTTTCCGTTCGGCGGCAAATTCCGGCGAGGGTTTCGGATGGGGCCGTCCAGGTGCGAGTGGGTTCCGGCTGGGCATCGGTTGGCGGAGATCGGAAGTGCCGCAACCCGCCGCAGGGGTGAATGGACAGGGTGCTGGCCGGTAGTCGAGGGAGGGTGCGGGCATGTGTCTGGGCGAGGCGGCCGGCGGTGGTACGCTGGCCGGGAAGGACAGGGAGGTCGATGCGTGGTCTCCGGTGTGGTATTTTGCTGGCGGTGCTGTAGCCTGCCGACCGGCCGGTATTAACAACTTTCGGCTCAAGTTCGCCATGCGGCCCGCCAGATCGCTTCGCCGGTGTAGGATCGACTGCACTCGAAGCTTTCCGCCACCCGGTGGGTGCGGGCCTGCTGCTCAACCGATTTGGGGGAACCAGCCCCGTTGAGCACGTCTGGGCATGTTATGGGTCCGTAGTGGCCCCCGTTCCCGGCCAGCAGCGTTTTGCGCGAATCTCACAGCGTTGGTTTTTCGGGCAGCGCTTGCGTCCACCGGCAGCAGAACCTTCGCTTAGTTCTGTGCTGGGCGTGGCACAGCTGCGGATTGGGGGTGGCGGCCATCCAGTCGGACCGGGCGGTCCATGGGCAAACGGTTGGTGGTTGAGTGTGGTGAGGGGCTAGGGGCTAGGGGCGTTAACTGGCTGCGCGGGCGCCAGGGGGAGATGGTTCTCAGCTTGCTGGGAGTGCCGATTCCGCAGATCGGCAGGGGGTGCCTCCGTCAGGGCGGTGGCCCGTGGTTTCCGGGTTCAGTGGTGCGGCGCAGCGATCGGCCGGCCACTGGGCTCGTCTTTGTCGAAATCCGTGGGGGATGCGTTGACGCCGTAGCGTCGATCTGGGCTTCACGGGGTGTTGTTCCACTTCAGCGACAGGTTCCGAACCCCGCGCCGCGTGCTCGGTTTCGATCGCTCCCACGGGTGCCATCGTCGGCATACCTACACCAGTCGGCTCGTAGGAACTCGGATCGTTTCGGGCGCCTTGGCCACGACGCAGCTCCCAGGGGCGACGAGCCATCTTGTCAGAGAGGATGCTGGGGTGCAGTCCACGCGGCAGCTGGAACAGCGCAGACCCGAGGGCCCCCGGGGCCGATTCGCGCCACCACCCTTCTGCGACGAGCAGGGGGGCCGGTTACGGTTGTTCGGTGCGCCATTCGCTTCGGCGTTTGGTCGTGGTCTGCCTCTGGCGGCCCGGCTGCGAGGCCGGGCCCTTGAATCGCACGCGGCCATTCCCGGTGAGCCCGTCTCACATTCTTTCCCGGGGCGGTGCACCAGCGATCACTATGGCTGGGCGGTCCCGATGTACGATCGGCAAGATTGGGGCAGATTGCACCACCGGAGCGGCACCGCATGGTGGTTGAACTTCCCGGTGGACGTCCGAGAGTGGGCCGCCCGCCGAGGAGTGGTCGAGGGTCTGGGTCTGCGTGGCAGGGCGGGCGAATTCGATCGCGCAACGTTGCGATTGACTGCGGCATCCTGTACCCGGTCTGCCAGCGGGCTTGGCCAGGCGCCTTCTCCTGGAGCTAATTCCCACGTGCCGCCGCTGTTGGTCTGTGAGCGTGTCGTTGCGCGCTTCCAGCCATGCCTGGTGTTTGGAGTCGCCCGATGACCGCCTTTACCCGTCCATGGTGAGTGTGCCGGTGGCGGCGCCAGGGTTGGTGCCAAGCGGCCTGGCCGTTTTTGCGCCTGTTGGCCATGTTATTCACCAATGTGCCGTGCGGCCACCCCGCTGGTTGTGTTGCTGGGGTCCAGTGTCTATTGGATGTTGTCGAGTGGATTCACGCCTTAACCTGCTCTGGTGGACTCTCACTATTCCTGGGACGATGGTGTTTTTCGGCATCCTGTTCGTGTCGTTGCACGATGCATCATGCTGATGCGCCAGCTTTCGGCATGATGGGCCCAGCGGGTGTGACCTGGTTTGACCTTTTTATTGGTGCATGCGCCTTTTCTGTGCGGGTTGGTGTTGTGCCCGAATGTGTTCTGTCCACGGTCCGGTGCTGTTGGCCGGCTTGATCTGAGCGAATTTTCGATTGGTGCCGCCCCGGCCTTCCCTGCCGGCCATTGCCTGAGCGCCTACGTGTTGTCGGGGGTTGGCTGGGCCGTTTTTGGATCTTTCCGGGCCAGGCTTGGAGGCGCGCAGGAGCCCTCAACTGTTAGGTCCAGAGTTGCCGACCTTTTTTGGTGTATTGCCGGGTTGGGGAGGATGGCTCCCCACCGCTTCCGGTTCGTTTGCAGTGGGGTCAAGCCAGCCTTGACCGGCCCCGGGACCCGGCGTTGTAGATGGGATCCGCGAAAGGTTGCTGCAGGCGCAACCGTCGCGGGTAAGGGCGCCGCGGGAGGCATTATGTGGTTGCTGCAAGCTGTCCCGGTGCCTCGGGCTTGCTGCTAGGTCGGCCCGGCGGGTGCGGCATCAGCTGCGCGGCGACGGCGCTTGCTGCTGACGTACGCCGCGGGGCCGGGGTTTCTGCTTGGCCACAGCGCAATGGTCGATTCGGCGCTGGGCGCCTGGGTGGACGTTGTGCGACGGGTGGGTGACGCTCAGGTCGGGTGCTCGGACAGGGGGCAATCCGGCAGGTTCGCCCCGTCCGCTTGTCCGCGGTCCGTTCATCGCGCCCTGACGCAGCGGCTCAAGGCCGCCAGTTCGGGTTGTGGGCTCGGGGTGCACGCGTGGTGTCGCCACATTTCCCGGTTGGGCTGGCAAGCCGCGGCGTCGCGGGTACATTTGCAGCGGTTTGCGTCCCAGCGGGTTCCATGGACGCGGTTTTCAGGTGCGGCAGGAGGCTGGCGTTTTCCCCTGGCCCGTACTTGTGGCGCCGCGTAGTTCCCCAGGGGGAGGCAGCGGCAGTACTGCCCGCCGCCGGCGAGCCCAGCGCGTCTTTGACCCTGGCCGTTGTCGGCAAGAAGCCCAGAATTGTGGGCGGGCTGGGGTTCCCGGGCTTGGCGGCCCGGCGGACCCCGTGCTGGTGCGCCTGCTGCTCCAGCGCCAGTTGGGCGGGCGGTCCTCTTGCACTCGCTGGCGGATCGGTGGCCGCGTCCAGCACGCTGCGCTTCGCCGCTTCGTGGCGCGGGGGCCTGACGGGGCGGTTGCTGAACGGCGGGGCAAGCCGGTCCAGCAGCGTCGGCCCTTGGCTCTGACTGGAGGCCGGGTCGTTCCATGGCCGCCCAGAGTGGGGGTGGCGGGCTCAGGGCAGAACCGTCGTCTGGCTTTGTTGCTTTTTTGCCTGGGGCGGTGCCGGGGGGCCAGTCGTGGGCCCTCGGTGGTAGGGGTGGTTCCGAGGAGGAGGGTCGGCGCCCTGCCGCTCGCGGGCTCCGGCGTGGCTGGGGCGTGGCGCTGAGTTGGCGCCTGGAGCGGAGGCCCTCGCCGATCTGCGGGTCCGGCCAGGCGTGGCCACGGGCCAGGTGAAGGGTCCCCTTAGAGGGAGTCCGGCTGGGCCCGGGCAGGGGGTAGGGGCGGGATGGCCGAAGCCGTTTGCTGCGCCCCAGCGCTCGCTGTGGGTTCCTGGCGACCGAGGCATAGCGCGCTGGCCCCGGTGGCCGGAGCCGCCCGGGGACGCGAGGTGACGCCCAGAGGTTTCGGGCTTTGCCGTCTGGCGGTGTGGCGGCTGGGTCGGTTTGAGCACGTGGCGAGGGGTCCTGCCCGGCTGACGCCGAGGAGGCACCCGGTGGGGTGGGTTCGGGATGGCCAGCCTGGGCGGCAGGGCTGGCTCCTCGCGTGGGATCCCGGGTTCAGCGGCCCAGTGGCCCAGTTGGCCGGGTGTGGCGGGGGTGGCAGGGCCGCCGCTGAGGGTGGCGGCCGGGAGGACCGGCGCCGTGCACGTGGTTGGGGCAGGGTCGCAGGCCCCGGCTGGAGGGCCGATGCGGGGGTTGGGGCCGGAGAGGGACGGAGGCGGCGAGGGCTTCCTCGATGCCGGCTTCTGGGGGGAAGCTTCGCATGGGCTGTTTCCATGCTTGCGTTTCCACACTGCGGGTTTGCCGCCGGCCGGGGTGGCGGTGGTCTGCCGCTGGGCTTGTGGTGGGCCTGCGGCGATTGGCCGTCCGTCCCCTGCCGGGCGGGTGGTGGGAGCATGTTGCTCTGGGCATGTGATGGTTTGCGTGGCTTGGTGCGCCGCCAGGGGTACCTGCGCGCCGATGGTGCCGGTGACCGGGAGCTTGGGTCTTGTCGGTCACCGGGTTCCTTCCCGGTTCCGCACGATGGCATCGTGGGCCGGGTTCGGCACCCTGATCCCCCGCCCGTGGGCTGCAGGTGGGCGATGGTGCGGCTGTGTGCGGCAAGGCCAGTTTGCTGTCGGATGGACTTCCACCGCCCAGGTCGAATGTGGCTGCGGGTGCGGGGTGACCGTGGGCCGTGAGTGTGGAACTGGGTTTGTCTCCCCGGGGTTCCCGGAGCATTTCGGCCGCTGGGAAGCCGGCGGGGGGTGATGGTTTCGCAGCAAAACAACGGAGGACACCGGCTCAGTTTGTTCCGGGCTCTCGGCGCCAAATCAGCAGAGGGTGGCGGCCATGGGCCGGTCCTGGAGGTGAGCTGGGGGCCCGCCAGGGAAACGACGGGGGAGGTGGGGCTACGCTGCGGGCCCGGCCACCACGCCACGATTGCTGGTGGACTACAGACCGCGGCTGGGGGGTGGCGGGAGCGTTGCGGGCTGCAATCGTTCTGTCTTGCTGGGGGTCCCCGGCCCGTGTGCGTTGGGTGTTCCGGGTGGGGCGATCGGTGTGCATGGGAGCCCTTTATGGAGCGCTCAATGTGGGTTTGCGCGCCATGGAGGCCTTGCCAGGTGTTGCTGCTCGGGCAGAGGGCTTTGCTTTGATGGCCCGGCCGATCGCATGTGGGTCGATGGCGCCGGGAGGGTTGCTGGAGGCGATCAGATTTTCTTTCTCGGGTGGGGCCATGCAGGAAAAGGCCCAGCGGGGCAACGCTGGTGCCACGGTTGATGTAATCCGGTTCCCGGCGGGTGAGGCGTGGGGCCTATCGATCGCGACGCGTCGGCGGACAGCATGTCAACGCGCATGGGGCCAGCGGTGCGGGCCCTGGGCGGTGAAAACATCGGCCAATTCCTTTCGCTTGGCAGCCGCATGGCGGCGATGGCCTGCTTCCGCCCTGCAGGTGGCCGCCTGATCCATGGCGGGGGGTCTGGTGGTTGGATGGAGAGCAGTTTCCGTCCTACCCAGGTGTGGGTGATGTATGTCCCCCGCCTGGAACGCCGCAGAATGGCGCGAGTGGCATTACGCGCAGTGGAGCAAGGCCGGAAAGCCTCGATGCCGGCTCGCGGGGTGGGCTGGTTCGGCAGCGGCACGCAACCTCTGCGTGTGGATGGTCGAGGCGGCGAAGCGGACCGGTGGATCATGGTGTCCATCTTGCGGCCCTGGCCCGTCGAAGCTCAACCCGTTTGATCCGGCAGGCTGTTTGATCGGCAGGCTGTCGGCGGCCGCCCGGGTCCCTGCAGGGCTACGCGGGCCCAGTCACGCTGATGGCTCCGGAGGAATGGCCAGGGGCCCGGTGAAGGCGGCCGGCGAAGCGGGGCGCGTGCGTCAGGCCCGAGTCGAGACTGCGCTGGACTCCATGGGGGGGCGCGGCGACAACGATGACCAGGGCCCGCCGACCGAGGGCGAGGCGTGAGCACGGCTGGGCTTCGGGGTCCCCTGGCCGCCGAGGTCGTCGGCGCGAGCGGGCCAAGCTTGCCGCGCCGAAGTTGGGGTCCCGGCAGGGCTTGGGTCTGGCGAGGGGGTGGGCTAAGGCTTGCAGTGTGCGGGGGGATTCGCGCCCGGGTCTCCGGGCATCTCCGGGGAGGCTTCAGGCGTCCGCGCCCGATTGTGAGGCGGAGCGGGCGATCCAGGCAGCCCGCTCCGCGCCGGTGTTTCCCGGCCGGCCGATCTGGCCCAAGGCGATGCTGCGGTGCCGCTGACCGATGCGGGCGCTGTTGCTGGAGGTGCATGGGCGGGGTAGGCGTGTGCGCTCATCGCGGTGACCAACTGGGGGAGGTGGCCGGCGGCGGCCGCCAGGTGCCTGCTTTGTTTCTTGGATGGCGGTGCCTGTCCGATGCCGCTTGGCCGAGGCGGGCCGGTCCGAGTCGGGCTGGCCGTCTCCGGGCTCTGCCGGGCCCTGCAGGTGGTTGTTAAATGAGCCCGGCGCAACCGTCCGGCCCCCCCGCTCCGCGCCAGATAGGTGCCGGACTCTTCTGCCTCGGCCGGTGACGGCGCCCAGCCGCGACAGGAGGGCGTCGGCACGGGGTGGGTGTGACCCGGATCCCAAGAGCTGCGGGAACCCTGGTCGATTCGCTATCCGCTTTTCCCGGTGGATTTGCCCGGTATCTGCGGGGGGCAGGCGGCCAGGGTGGCATGGCAGAGCAAGCGGTCAGTTGAACTTCGCGCAAAAAGTTGTGTCCGGTGAGGCCTGACCGAGTGCGACCGATGGCCGCAGGCCCGATCGGGCAGGGACAGGCTGCCGGGCTGCCGCAGATGTCGCCCCGCACAGGAGACAATTCTCAGAAAATCAGGCCAAGTCGGCGAGCAGGCCCGGAGGCCCCTCGCGGCGTTCAGAGGGATGGAATAGGCGCTGAGGGATTGACTGGGATGTTTGGTTTAGAGGGAGGTAGATAGGTTGATGGTCGTGTCCCGGGGCCATGCCAGCCAGGGGCCCGGTCCCTGAATTTATTCTGCGGACGCATGAGTTTGATAATGATGCTGGATGTTGGAGCTGTCTTCCGACCTGCCAGCAATCTCAGTGCTGCTGCCGGTTCAAAGGGCGTGCTCCGCCGAGCGGCGTCGCTCGAGCCGCGCCAACCTCGTGACGGGCGTTTTGCAGGCCGGGCCAGTGTCCGATCCTAGCGCCGCAGCAAAGTCAGGTGCGGGTTGCCACCAGGCCATGCAGCCTCCGCGGCTGTATGGTGAGTAGTGGGCCGTTATTGCCCAATGCAGGCGAGGTGACGGCCGCAAGGCCCTTCGCCCGAACGCGAGGGCCCACGCCGCCGCAGGATCTGGCAGCAGTTAGCTCGCCCGCGGTTGGGGTTCAGGGTGCTGTAGATCCCCGTGGCGCGGGGGATGATTCGGATCGCCAGCGGGCGGGAGAGGGTCGACGTAGGCTGGCCCGGATTGCGATCCGATCAGCCAATGGCCGCGGGCGGGCCCGATCCCCAGGTACGCGGGAGAGTTGCCCGCAATGGGGCTCGGGCTAGCGCCGGGTGCTGGGCCTCAGAGGCCTGGCGGCGGCGGTGGGACGGCGAGAGCCTGTGGCCCGCACGCCAACCCCCAGCCAGGGGCAACCAGCCGTGATGGTCGATCCGCCCCGTGGCAGTCGCCAGCGCCCGGGCTCCAGAGCAGGCCGAGGGCAGAACGAGGCCCGGCCGCGGGTAGGCGGGGCAGCCGGGCATCGATGGAAGACCAGGCCCGAGAGGCGGGCCAGCTTTGCCGTTGACACAAAACGGTTGGGGCGTCAGCCAGAGGGCCTGCCGGCGCACAGGGGAACGGCGCGGATCCCGGCGCAGGGATGGCCCCGGTGGAATTGGCGGGTGGAGCGGCGGCCGGCATCGGAGGGTTGGGATGCTGCGGGAGGTGCTTGGTGGGCTTACGGCGGCTGTGGCGCGGATTTATGGGTGGGGCCTGCGGGGCACGCTCCGCTGGCGAGGAGTGCCACAGCTGCGTTGTGCGCTGGATGAGCACCGGTAGGACGGGTTGGCCTTGGTGGAACGTGCTGCTCCGTCGTGGCACACGCAGCGTTGGTCGTTTCGCGGGCGTGGGTCGTTCTGGGACGCATCGAATGGCGCGGCAGGCTTCGTGAGCGGCCCCATCGGCTCGATACCACAGCGGGCGAATGTCTGCAGGAAAGCTCGCCCTCCGGGGCGGTGGCGCTGGCGATTTGGCTGGGAAGCGGCTGGTTGCGCACACGGCGTTCTTGGTGTTTCGTTGAACCAGGGATTCGGGAAATGGTTCGTTCCCGTTGCCGCTGGCGGGCGCAGAGCGGTTGACCAGTCCTGGAGGCATTGGCGTTGCGACCGGAAAGGAACTTGCCGAGCCCAGATGCTCGCGGTCGCGCTCGGGGCGTCACGAGGCTCGGGGAATTTCGACTCCGAGAACGTTCCCATCGGCTGCTTGGGGGAGCAGCGCCAGGAGGGCAGGAAGCGGCCTGGCGCTGCGATGTCGAGGTTGGGGGTTGGCGCGGATGGTGGAAGAGGGCTGTTGCGGTGGCGGGTCCTCGGTGATGGTGGACGTTTGCTGAGCGGATTGACGTGTGACGCACATCGTCCCCACTCCCCGGCCGCCGCTGGTCGGCGGGATGTTGGGCACAGAAAGCCCCCAGCTGGCGGTGTTAGCCCTGCAGTAGGTGGTGCCGGCACGGGGGGCGATTTCCGCCTTGCAGAGGGCGCCCCCGGCGATGGGCAGGGCGGGGAATGGTATTGGAGGAGGTCGTCGCATCGGCTGCATAGAGCCCTGGCCCGACAGGGCAGGCACCAGGGCGGGGCGGGGTGCTTTCGTGTGTGGGCTGGCGGGGGCAGCAACGGCCGTAGCTCCTGGCGTTGAGGCGGCCGCATAGCGGAGCTTGAAACTGCACTGCTGGCGACCCCGCAGAGCTCGGCCCCACGGGCCACGGGCGCATTGCGGGGGATCGACGCCGCAGGTTTGGCGTACAGAAAGGCGTGGGCTCGGGAGGGTTGGCTTGGGCCTTTTGAGTTTGGAAATGCTTGCGACCCCAGCCCCAAATGAAAAAAAAGGAGTGCCGGGGGGGAACCTTTGCTCGTTTTCCCCCCCCAAACGGGGGAAAGGTTCGGGGGGGGGGGGGGCATCTCCCCCCTCTCCCCTTGTCG
>Ga0163217_1066326_pt1 | contig 14356 bp, 10 predicted proteins | sample SynspAceP_FD_185933 | JGI IMG/M metagenome (GOLD analysis project Ga0163217, IMG submission 185933) | Saline lake microbial communities from Ace Lake in Antarctica - Synechococcus sp. Ace-P (PacBio error correction) | ecosystem: Environmental > Aquatic > Non-marine Saline and Alkaline > Saline ... | reverse complement strand
TCGGGTTGATTATGTAGTTGGAAATAATGATAGGCTTTTATTGGGATTTGAGTTTTGGTTGGAGATATGGTTTTGAGTGGTTTACATGTTTGGTTTGGAATGAGAAGAAAAAGAATTAATTGGGAAGGAAGTTTTATTAAGAGTTGGTATTGTTGAGTTGAGTATTGGGAGATTTAATAATAGGAATTACTGCGGAAAGGATTGGAGAGTAAAAGGGGAGGAGATTGTATATGGAGTTGATGGTCATGAAGAAATAATTACTGAATAGAAAAAGTATAGACAGGGAGGTTTTATAGGATGATATGGGAAAGTGTGGTTGGATTGAAGATTTTAAAGGGATTGATTTGGATGAGGTTTGATAAGGATATATATATTAGTGGAAAATAATTCAGGAAGAATGGAAGGGTGAGGTGATTTTCGAGATTTGGATTTAGAGAAAAATGAGGCTTTCTTGCGGGAAATTAGGTATTGGCTGAGTTTTGAAGGAGACTGTGGGACTTCAACGATTAATCGAATTAGCTGGGATTCTGGTTTTTACATGGGTTTAACTAAAGATTGAAGTTATCTGAGTGTGATTTTATAAAGAGGAGTAGGTATGGAAAAGGTAAGGTTATTTGGGAAAAATTTGAAACTAGGTAGAAAGTAGTGTAAATTTGGAGAGGATGGTGAGGGAGAGGAGTGAAGTAATTTGAGTTTTGGTGTGATAAAGGAATATGTAAATTGATGGATAGATAACAGAGAAAGATCAAGAAAAAAGAGGTTTTGATTGAAGAAAAACATAAATAAAATAAGGGAGATAAAGATACCATAAATAGAGATTTAATTATTGTTTTTAGAAATACAGGCTTATCACTGTTAGGTTGATAGATTTGAGAATGACTTATTTTTTTTAAATTGGATACTGAGAAAGAGTATTGTGGGAGATAGATAGGATAAGTCAGGTAAGGGGAATTGAAGATGTTTTTAGGTTGAAAGTAGAGAATGAGAATGATGATTAGGTGTTTTTTAATGAATTTGGGATAAAGAGTTTTTAATAGGTTGACGTTTTTTGAATATAATTAGTTTATAAGGAGGTTTTTTTGTCTCATATTTTGAAGGTGAGTGAGAAGCTAGGGTGATATTACTATTGATAATAAATGAGTTAAAGATGGAAGTATGAAGGATAATGTGGAATGGGTGAGTGAATTGGATTTAAGGTGAAGAAATTGAGGAGTTTTAGGATAAAATTTAAGGGGAAAATTGATTTATAAGATTGAAGAAAGAAAAATAGTTAAAAATGCTGAAGGTTAAGTTTAGGTTAAAAGGGTAGTATTCAAAAAATTAAATTTGAAATTTTTTGGTCTAGGAATTTATGGCAAATTGATATTCCTAATATATGGTAATTTGTATAAGAAGGATTGTATCAATTCTAGTAGATTGAAATCATTAATATTTTTTTTATATTGAGATAGTGTGAAATTTTAAAGGGTAGTACGTTTTTTATTTAGATGAAATTAAGAACAAAATCGAATTAAAATAAAAATTATTAAAAAAGATCAAAATGAAATGTAGTAAAGTAAATAGATGATAGAAATGATAGGGATCGTGATGAGTTAGTTTTTACTTTGGTGTGATATAGGGAAGTATAAGGAGCTTAGATTTAAGGATTTAAGGTTAATATTTATTTTTAGGTGGTGGAGTGGATTTGTAGTAGGAAAGAAATCTTTCATCTTTCATGGAGTAGGAAGAGGTTTCTGGAAAAATGAGATTTTAAGGTAATAGAAAAGATTTTAAAATAGTTGGGAAAGTATGGGGAATTTTTTTTTTTTGATCGTTTTGATAAACTATAAGTTGCTTAGGGTAGGAAAGTAGAAAGCAGGGTTAAATTTAGGATTAGAAGGGATGAAATACATGTGTTAATAGTGAATTGATCTATTTTAGGTGATTTGTTATTTTTGAAAAAATATCATAAAAGTACTTCTGAAGAATTTGGTGTTTGTTGTTTTTTTTTATTAAAGTATTTATGTAAAATTGAGATGTGGGTTGTTAATTTAGGGAAAAGATTTTATTTAAAGTTGTTAGTTTTTGAGTAGAAATGTTTTGACTGATGGTTGTGATTTAATATGTATGAATTTTGGTTATTTTTTAATAATTTAGGTAATAGGAGTTGATTGGATGATTTTAGGTTGGAGGGTAGGAGATGGTTTTTATTTATTAAAGATTATTAGATGTAAGGGAATGGAGAAGGTTTTTTTATGTTGATGGATTTTGATTTTTTGACAAGAAGTTTTGCTATGAATTGGTAGGGTTAGGTCTAATTATTTTAAATATATATTGGATATTTTTGTCAGTTTCGGTTTGATTGAAAAAATATTTGAGAATATATGGAGAATTGTTTAATTTTATTCAGATGATAGGTAAGACAATATTTATGGAAGGGTTGACTTTGATTATTGTTTAGTGAGCTGTTTCAAAAGGTGTTAAAAAAGTGGGCTATGAGTAAAAAGTTTTGATTGGTTGATGAGGAATAGAAAGATTTAGAAATTATTTATTATTTTTTAATAATTTTTAATTGGATTTGAAATTTGTTGATTTTTGTTTTAGAAAATTGATGACCTTTAATTGATTGGATATTTTATTAGTTTTGTTGATAGGTATTTTATTTTTCTGGAAGAAGGGCTATAGAAGAGATTGATTTGGAAGATGTCATTCTTATAAAGCAGAAATAATTTTACATATGTATGGTTGGTTGATGTTGGAGGATTTCATTTTTATTGAATAGTGGATATTTGTTTATAATCTTATGAAGGAGTATTAGAAAGAATAGGTAATTGGGATATTATGGTAATTTTTGATGACCTTGAATTTTTTTAAAGCGTAAGGGAATTAAATGTATTTTATAAAGTATTGAATTATGTAAGAGTTTTAAATTTATTTTAGATTGGATATTGCAAATGGAAATTTTGTTTAATTTTAATTATGCTTAAGATTTTAGTTGGTGGTTTTGGATAAGAAAATGATTGGAGTTTTAGTAAAGAAGTTAGAATAAAAAGAAAAAGAGACTGATGGTATGGGGAATGTATCATTTTTAAATTACATTTGGGTGGGTTTTTTGATTATATATAGAGAGGTTTTATAGATTAAGAGAGTGGTTAAAGAGAGGATGGATCTTAATGTTAAGTTAAAAGTGAGTAGTGGGATACAAATGGAGAATTAAGAGGATTACTTTGAGGTGTATAAATAAAAAAGGATTATAAAGTAGAATGGGGTTTTTTTAAAGTGAAGAGTAGATGATTAATTCTTTGATTTTTAGGTAATATGGTTTAAGGAATATATAAGATATTTATATTAGTTGATTGTGAAATTAAAATTTAGGTATTAGTTTTTAATTAAATGTTTAATTTTGATTTGAAGAAAAAGATAATTTTCATATAAAAGGATTAATAAAAAATTAAAAGAGGATTTTTATTTTATATTTTATTATAATTTATATCTAGTTGTTGTTGTTGAGAGAGTAAATTGAATAGAAAAGAATCAGTTTGGAGGTTTGTTAAGCTTTTGAGATAAAATTATTTTTATTGTAATGACAATGGTAAAAGTGTAAGGAAAAGTAGATTAATTGTAATTGGCAATAAATAATAAGTTAGTATTATTTGATAAAGATTAAGAGAAATAAAGATGATAAGTTACTTATTACTTTAAATAATGGATTTGTGCTTGATATATTTTGGTGAGGGAACTGTAAGTATAGTTGAATTTATTTTGGATAAGAATAATTACTTTTTTGAAATGTGAGCATATGAGACTTTGAATTACTTGGTAATAAAGATTTGTTCTAGATACTGGATTTAGTTATATTAAAAAGGAAAAAATTTGATTTTGAAATAGGAGGGTCATTAATTACCTAGGTTTTTTACGGGTTGTTTGTAGGGGACTGATTGTTAAGAAGTTATCAGTATTTTTGATGAAAAAAAAAATGAAGTGGGAAGATATATTAAAAGTAAAAGGTGAATTGGAATTATACAGATTAATAATGTAAATGTTATAGGTAGGTTAATATGGGTATGAAAATCTCAAAGTTGGGGGATTCATTGAAGTTGTATGAATTAGAGGCAGAAAAATTAGACTAAGATAAATTGGGAAGATGTTTTGCTGATGATAGTTGGCTTTAAAGTAGAAAAGGTTATAATATTGGAAGAAGTAGGGGAAAAAGTCAAAGATAACAATTAAGTGTTGGTATATATTTTTGGATAGGGAAGGGAAGTTTATAAGTTTATTAGAATTCTGTACAGAATAAATAGAAGATAGAAAAAGGGAAGAAGAAATGAACCAAACAATATATGAAGATAAATTGGAGAAAGAAATAATATTGACAATGAAGTAAAATGAGGTAGGAGAAATATAAATATTTGGACTGAATCCTTGTGGTATTAAGGATAAAGAAATAAAGTTGTGGATTAAGAGCATCTTTTTGTAAAACAGTTTGGGAGAAAGTTGGAAAGTAAATCAAAAAAGAATTGAAATTTAAGATGGTGTGAGGTGAGAATGTCGAATGAAATGAAACATGTGAATGATGATGGATGGAAAGGTATGGTGTTTTTAATTTAAAAGGATTAGGGAATTGGAAAATGGAGTTAAATTAGGATTTGGAAAATTATTAGGGATCTTACAGAAAATTCAGGAAGGAGATTTTAAAAAAATAATATAAACAATAAAATGTTGAAAATGGTGGAATATTATATTATGTTTTATAGTAGAAAAATCTTAGAAAGATAAATTAAATAGAAGTTAAATGGGAGAGGTTAGGAAGGGTTTGATAGAGATGAAAAGTAAAGTATGGAGGGTAAAATTAAGTATAACACAAAGTATAAAGGATAATTGATAGAAAGAGTTACTGTGAATTGTTAGTGTGTGATTGTTTGACAAGAATTAAAATGAATATTTTAGGTAAATTTGTTAATAAAATATTGATGAAAGTAAGAACAAAAAACAAGAAATTGATTTAGAGGGTTGGAGATATTTTAAAAGGAGAAGAAAATATAGGTAGGAAATGGTAGTTAAAATTGTGTGTGTTAATTCAGTTTGCATTAATTTACTGAGTTATACTGGAAGAATAAGGTATTATGGTTTGTTACAGAGAATAAAAAGAAATTAGATAAGTTGGAAAAGAGGATTGGAAATCTGTTTAGGATTTTAATGAATAGTTTTTTTCAGATGACTTGATTCAGCTTTAAGTATTGGATAAAGTGATTTTAAGATTATAAAAATTAAAGGAAACAGGAGAGAGGGGAGGTTAAACATTTAAAGTTGATTTAGTAATTTATAGAGTCCATATTTTCGAAGCAAAGAGAACGGAACTTAATCAGATCATATGTATAGCTTTATGGAGTGAGGTGGGGAGTATTTGGAATTGGTAATTGTGAGTTGTTTTTATGGATTGGGCGATTTGATTAAGAGGAGGTTGTTTGAAGGTTAGATGAGGAATTAAATGAGGTACATTGGGAAGTTTTGTGGCTCCCAGAATGATTGGTTAAGAGATAAAAATAGAAGGAGTTGAATTTGATGAGGTATTTGGAAAATGCATTGCTTGGATTAAAATGGTAGAGATGATAGGAAGGTAAGGGTATAGATATTTCCTGAAAAGGAAATTTTAAAGGTTATTTTTGGGGAGATTATATTGGTAAGAATGAATGAAGGATTTTGGGGAGAGGGTAGGGTTTTTTATTTATGTAATTTGATATTAATGTTTAAATTAAGTTTTTTTTTAGATAAGAGAAGTGATGGTTAGTCTAATAGCTTAGAAATGGAAATTAGGAGATGTGATATTAAGATTGACAGGCAGTTTGATGATAAATATGTATGAATTAGTTTAGCAAAGAGAATTTTTATGGGAACAGAATCTTGGAGGGTGAAGTTGAGGGGTTTAATAAGTGTTAAGGAGATTGACATTTTAGGAAGTTAGTGTAAAAAAAAGATGGAGATTAGGAATTGTTAGGAATGTAAAATAGAAAAAATTTGTATTAATTAATTGTTTTTATATAGAGATGTTTAAATATTTTATTTTTAGGATTGAGTTGTGGAATTTGAGACGAAGAGGGATATGGAGTAAGAAGATGGGGGTAAGAAAGTTGATTAAGGGTATTTTTATTAAAAGGATGATGATAGTTTAGTGGAGATTTGTAGGATTTTGTTTTAGGTTATGGTGTTGATTTTGAAGATTGGTTTTGGGTTTTAATTGGGATTTTTTGGGTGGGTGGCATGTTATATATAAAGGTGGTTTGGAAGTTTTATTTGGATTTAAGAATGTTCATAATAGACTTATTTTTGAGTTATGGTACAGAAATAGCGCTGCTAGTGGAATAATGATGAGATTTACTGGTTGAAGTTTAAAACTAAATTAAATGTTATAATAGATAGTGATTTTAGTAATAGGGAGGTTGAGTAATTTTTAAATAGTTTGTGTTGTATAAAAGATGGTAAATAAGAGGGTTCAAGGTTGAGTTGAGATTATTGGTGAAGTTAAGTAGGTAGTTAAAATTAAGAAATAAAGAGAATTTTATAGGGAAAGAGGTAGCTTCATTTTGTTCTTTTAATTTAAAAAGCTGAGGATGAAATATAGTTTTTAAGTCTTTTTTTACGGAATATTTTTAAACGGTTGATGTAGGAGTATAAAAATATAAAATCATGGAAGTAGTTTACATAGGAATGAACATAAAATGTTAATGATTCATAAGATAGAGACTAGATTGTTTGTAGTTTGGCTTTGGAAGATGATATAGATTGAATGATAAAGCTGTCTGGAGTTTAAGATCTAAAGAACTATTTTAATTGAGAAATAATTGTTGGAGGAAGGTTGTGGGATTGATTGGATAATGACTTATTAAAGGATAATAGCATTTATTCAAATTTAGATAGAATGATTTTTAGATGTAATAGGGGGTTTTTGGATTAAGTTAAAAGAATCATTTAGTAATAATGAACTCATATGAAAATAAAACTGACAGTAAAATAGGTAAGAATGAGAGGATTGAAGAATGAGAAGTATAGAGGAATTATTGATTCTGAAAATTGTAGGTAAATTAAGGTGGTTTGCAGGGAGAAGTGAGAATTTTGGATATTTTTTGAGGTTATTGTACAGTGATTAGATTTAATATTGGAAATGGTCGAATTATTAGAATTATAGGATTAAGATTGAAAGGATAGTGGGTAGAGATTAAGAGATAAAAGGCTGTAATATAGCAAATAAGATAAGTATATATAGATTTGGTATAAAATGATGAGTAATTGTAGGAATTTTAATTATGAGATAAGAAAGTGGATGTATGGAAGGTCTTTAGGGTTTTTTATTTGGAAAGGGAGGATTATCAAAAAGTTAGAAATATTAGTAAGTAGAGGGAATTTTAGATAAATAAGGATTCTGTTTTTAAATTAAGGTAGGAAGTATGGATTATTACGGATTGTAAGACGTATTAATAAATCATTCAAAAGTAGTTAGGCATAGGTTATTGTAAAAAGTCTTTTGAAAATAAAGATAAGTTGGAAATGAATAGTAGAAGATGATTTGAAGTATGTTATGGTGGTTGTTTAATTGATATTTAATAGGGTTTGAAATTTTGATTTTTATTAATAGGTGGAAGATATAAGAATTATTTGAGATTGATGAAAGTTAAAAATTAAAATGATTTTTTGTGTTGAAGGTTTTGGAAGGAAGATGTATTTTTGAGTATTATATGAGTACTTTTTGTGAATATTAAAAAGATATTGAGAAAAGATAGAAGGTATTTTTTATAAATTTAGTAAGTCAGGTTATAGGATAGGTTTCTATTGATTTTTGTTTGAGAATTTAATATTGTAGTTTTGGGATAATTAATGTAAACAGTTAGAAAATGATCAATTGGAATAACTTAAGTTGAAAGCTTAAGTTTGAATTTGATTGAAAGGTTTTGAGATGCTTATTGGTTATATAATTGTTTAGACAGTATTTCAGGATTTAAAGAACTTGTGGTTAATCTTGAATGTATTTTAAGATCTATAGAAGGGGAAAGATGATTTTTTATTATTATTTTAAGGATTTTTAAACAAAGAAAGTTTTTGATGTGGATATATAAAATTGATGGTTATTTTAAGTTTGGAGATATATAAATAAGACATATAATATAAAGTGTAGGGTGAGCTCTTTTTTGTAGTTTTAATATGAATAATCTATGTATAGATTAGTGAGAAAGGGAAAGAGATTTTATCTATTATATTTATAATATTAAGTTTTGTTGTGGAGAGTGATAATCTTATTTTTATTTGTGTCTTAATTAATGAAATAGTGAGGTTAATTGATGGAAGATGAAAAGGAGGAGTATAATGGAGATTTTAGAGTTTTGATATGTTAGGGGATGGGAGTATTTTTCAATTGAAATAGATAGAGCTCTTTTTTAAAATAAAAAATTAATTGCTTAAAGTACTTTAGATTAAAATAATTTTTTATTAGAGTAGGGGGGAAAATAACAGTACCAGATTTTAATGTTTTGGGAAATACTGAAGGATATGAGATAAATTTTAGATGAAGACGAGGATGAGTTTAGAATTTTTCAGGTTTCAATTTATTTAATTCAACATTAGGTTAGTTCAGAGGATTTGACGGAGAGTGGACGTATTTATAAAGATACAATTTGAGCATAAAAAAAAATAGGAAAGATTTTCTATAATCTATGGATGAGTAAATTTTGATGAAAAAATTGAAATTGCTATTATTTTGATAAAGAGGGATTTTTTTAATATTGAAAGAAAAAGATGTATATAGATTAGATAAAAAAAGGATCATCGTACATGTAAAAAACTTAAAAATAAAGGGGATTGGGATGTTGGGAGTTTTAGTGAAGTATTATGAAAGTTTTTTTGATAGCTACACGATGAAGAATAAAAGTTTTAAAGACACAACCAGGGAATATGAAAGATTAATGGAAATGCAACAAATAAGGTATATGAATAAGCTTGAATTGATTGTTGAAATGATCAGGGTTTTTGAAAAAACTTTTTAAATGAAGAATATGATATTGACTTATGGAGTTTTAGGTATTTTAGGGACGATTTAAAGGTAATATGAGGAATTTATTTAATTTAAATTTGGAAAAGATCTGATTTATGAATACATAAATTAGATATTATTTTTATAGTTTATACTTGTTGGATTAATTAAGGATTTTGGAGAAGGAGAAGAAAATAAGAGAGAATTTTACATAAAGAAACCTTTTGTTTTGATTTAAGATTGGAAAATGAGAGAACCATTATAAAAGAATTGGATTAATAAAATAAGAGTATGAGATTATTGGATTTAGAGGAGGGACTTGAGATTGGGAATTATTGATTAGGAATATTAGGATTTTTAATTATTGATCTCTATAGATTCAGGAATATGGGAGCATTATTTTGAAGAGGTAGAATTAGATATTGACTTGGAAAATATTGAGCCTGCAATTGAAAAGATTTAAAGATTTATTGGTCAACTGATAGGTAAAAAAAATGGATAATTTAACAGACAAGGTTGAAGGAGATAGGGGTGTATAGGGTGATGGATGATACAAGTTTTGGATAATGTAGGCTTATTAAAATTTGGGGATTTGAAGTTTTTGAGTTGGGGATTGATTTTGAGTGGATACATTGATTTCAGTTTGGAATATGAGACAGAAAAAAAGTTACTATGAGGAAAAGGAGTCTTAATCTAAGAAGTTGGTGATATATGTGGAGATTGAGTACATTTGAGGAAGTTATCACATACAAAAATCCCCGGGAACATTAATTTGAAAGAAGGTTGGAAGAAGTAAAAAGAGGGCGGAGATTGATAATACTAGAGAGGCTGATAAGGTAATCGAAGATTAAATAGAAAATAGAAAGTATAGAGAGAGGTTATATGGATGATTAATGGAGAAGTGTAGGTGAGGATTGACGTTTTAATAAGTGAGATTGATTGGATGAGTTTGGATAAGGCATGATTATATTAACGTGGGAAAAATATATTAGGAAAAAAAGATTGAAAAGGATGAGGGTGATTTAGAGTTTGGATTAGAAGAAAAATGAAGGATAAATTATTGGAAGGAATATTAGGTATTTTGGTGGAAGTTAGAAGGAGAATTGCAGGAATTAGAATTAATAGAAATAGAACTGGAATTATGAGGTTTTAAATGGGTATTTAATAAAAAGTTGAAGATTATATGAGATGTGATTTAATGCGCGAAGGAGTAGGTATGGAAAGGATAGGTTATTTGGGGAAAATATGAAATCAAGTAGAAGTATGTACTTGAGGAGGATGGTTGGAGGAGCAGGAGCTGAAAAGTAATTGAGATTATGGGAATTGTGATAAAAGAAAATCATGTGAAAAAAAATTGATAGGATAAGAATCAAAGGAGTGTTTTAATTAACCAAAGAAAAAAAAAGAAGGTTTGATGAAAAAGAAAAAACCATAAATAAAATAAGCAGATAAAAGATAAATAAAGGGGTATCCATTATTGTTTAAGAAAATAGATTAATAAATGTTAGGTAGAAATCGTTTGAGAATGAATTACTTATTATTATAATTGAAGTAATGAGAAAGAAGATTATGATGGGAGATAGTAGGATAAAAGTAAGGTTAAGAGAGATAGTTTTAGAGATTTGAAGTAGAAGAATAAGTTTGTGTAATAGGTTGTTTTTAAATGATTCTGGGCATATGAGTTTTTCATAGGTAATGAAGATTTGTTTGAATATCTTAGAAAATTTAAATAAGGAGGTTTTTTGGTCTATAATTTTAGGAAGGTTTAGAGTGAAGAAGATAGGGTTTGATATTAAATATTGATTTTTTAAAGGATTAATGTGGAAATGGCAGTGAGTGATTAGGATACTAGGGTTGAGAATTGAGGAGATTAGGATAAAATTTAGGGAAATTGAATTATAAGTTGACAGAAAAGAAAAAACTGCATATAACAAAATCGATGAGGTTTAAAGTAAGGTACAGGGTAGTTATTATAAAAAAATAAAAATGAAAATATTTATGGTATAGGATTATCTGATAAATTGTTTACTATAATTGGATTACATTGTATAAGAAAGGAATTGTATTTTATAAGTAAAAGATTGCAATAATTTACTATTTTTTTATCATATGTAAGAATAGTTGCTAGAAAAAAAAATTTTAAAAGGGTTAGAATAGATTTTTTAATTTAAGATAGAAATGAAAAAAGATAATAATAAAATAAATGAAAAGGTCAAATGAAAAATGCAATAGTAAAGTATAAGTGGATAGATGATCCGAGGTATAGTGATGAAGGTGTTCTTTGTTAGAATTAGGGAAGTATTAAGGAGTAGATTATGGCTTGAAGGTTATATTTTTTTTAGGTGGTGAAGGTGGGAATTCTGTAGTGGAAAGAATTTTAAATTTACTGAGGGAGGAAAGAAGAGTAAATATGGAAAAATGGATTTAGGATAATAGAAAAGATTTTAAATAAGTTGGAAAGTTTGGAGATTTTTTTTTTATGTAGTTGATATATAAGTTTGATTAGGGATAGGAAGTAGAGTCAGGTTTAAATTTAGAAAAATTAGTCAGGGTGAAATAAATGTGTATAGTGAATTGCTATAATATTGGTGATTTGATTATTTTTGAAAAATTATAAAGTTCTTTGAAGAAATTTGGGTGTTTTTTTGTATATTTAATTTAATTAAAAGTATTTATGGTTAAAATTTAAGGAATAGTTGGGCATGGCGTTAATTTCGGGGAAAAAGCAAATTTTAATAATTATTGTTGAGTTATTTGAGTCAAATGATTTTTAGGAATGATTGGTATAGAGGAATTTATTGATATGAATTTGGTATATATTTATTCAATACCTTTTTAGGTAATAGGGCAGTTGAATGGTGATTTTAGGTGAGGTGGTCAGGAGATGGTTTATATTTATAAAGACATTATAGAGGGTTGATAAGGACAATTTGGAGAGGTTTTTTTATGTTGTGGATTTGGATTTTGGAGAAGTATTAAATTGATTGAATTGGTAGGTTAAGAGTGCATAATTATTTTAAATATTATGGAATAATTTTTGATTAAAGTTAGAGATTTGATGAAAAATATTTGAGATTAATGGAGAATTGTTTATTTTTATTGGAATGTTTTTATGTGAAGTTGATTTTTGATTTTAGATTTAGGAAGTGTTTAAAAAGTGTAAAAAAAGAGGGATTGAGTAATTTTGATTGTTATGCTATGAAGGGATAGAAAGGTTTAAGGAAAAATTATTTATTTTTATACTTAATATGGTTTTCATGGAATTGAAATTAGTGATTTTAGTTTGAAATTGTGTTTTAATTGATTGGATATTTTCTTGATTTTTGTTGATAGGGTATTTATTTATGGAGAAGGGGTATAGAGACAGACTTGATTGGGATGGATTCTTATAAGAATTATTTTAAATATGTATGATGGTTGATGTTGGGCTTTTTATTATTTTGATGTAACCCGCAGATATTGTTTTACTGTTATGAAGGAATAAAAGATAAATAAGAAAAGAAGAGTACATTGGTGATTTATGGCTTTTTTTGATGATTAGAATTTTTTTATAATGAGGTTAAGGAGAATTACTGGTATTTTTAATAAGTATTGAAATAATGATAAGGTTTTTAATTTTGTATTTTTTAGTATGGATAATGAATGGAATTTTTTAATTTTATTATGCTTACAGATTTACATTTGGTGTTTTGGAATAAGAAATGACTGGAGATTATTCGTTAAGCAGTTGGAATTAAAGAAAAAAGCTGTGTAATGGGGAATGACTTATTTTTAAAATTTCAAATTGGGTGGGATTTTTTTGAATTTAATCTAGGGTTATTATAGGTTAAAGAGAGTGGTTAAAGGAAGGATAGGTATTTCAGATGATTAAAGTTTAAAAAGTGAGTGTGATGGATAAAAATGGAGATTAGAGATTACTTGAGAAGTTATAATAAAAAAGATTATAAGTAAAAAGAGAGTTTTTTTAAGTGAGAAGTAGGAATGATTTATTTGATTTTCTTAAAGGTAATATGGTTATCAGGGATTATAGATTTATTTAGTGATTTGAAAAATTAAAATTTAGAGTATCGTTTTAATTAAATTGTTAAATTTTTGATTGAAGAAAGATAATTTCTATTAAAGATTTATAATTAAAAGGGATTATTTATTTTTTATTCTATATTATATTTTATATATAAGTTTGTTGTTGTTGAGAGAGATAAATGATAGAAGAATAGATTTCGAGGTGATAAAGATTTTGGATAATTGATATTTTTTGGTTCATTGAAAAATGGAAATGTAGGAAAAAGATAAGCTAATTGTATTGTCAAATAATAATAAGTTTGTATATATTTATGATAAAAGATTTAGAGAATAAAAGATAGGATAAGTATATTTCAATTTTTAAAAATCTGGCTTGTAGATTGATAATATTTTTGAGTGAGGGGAATGTAAGTATAGATTGAATTTACATTTGTAAAGATAATTCTTTTTTTGGAATTGAAGATTATGAAAGATAAGGTTATTGGTATAAAGTTTGATTAGATAATAGGATTAGATTATATTAAAAAGGAAAAAAATTTGAATTTTTGAAAATAGGGAGTGAGGTTTTAAATTTATAGTGTTTTTTGGGTGTTTGACTGATTTCGAGTTAATTTAAATATTTTTGAGACAAAAAAAAATGAGTGGAAGGATATATTAAAAGTAAAGGTGAATGGAAATTATAAAGATATAATAAATGTAAAATGGTTTAGGTAGGTAATACTGGATTGAAAATACGTTGGAGGTTAATGGTTGATATAGAATTAGAAGGAGAAAAAATTAGAATAGATAAAATTGAGTGATTTTGCTGATTGATAGTTGAGAATTTACAGAAAAAAGTAAGAAACAAAAGTATTATTCAAGAAGGTAGGAAAAGTAAAAAGATAAAAAAATAAGATAGATTGGTAATATATGTTTTGGATAAGAAGGGAAGAGGAAGATTTTAATAGTTATTATTAGATTATGTAAAGAAATAAATAGAGATAGAAAGAGGAATTAATAGAAATAAATGAAGAATAATTGGCAGAAAGAAATAAAATATTGAATGAAGGTAAAAATGAGTAAGGAGAATATAAATATTTGGTTGAATATGATGTTTACAGGATAAGAAATCAAAGTGTTGAATAGAGAAATTTTTTGTTAAAAAGTTTGGGGAAAAAGTATGGCATAAGTAAAATAAAGAATGGAAAATAAAGTGTGGTGAGGATGGAATTGAGAATGAAAATGAAAAATGTTGACATGATGATGGTGGAAAATATGTGTTTTAATAAAGGTACAGGAACTTTGATTAAAATGGAGTTAAAAAATATAGGATTTGGAAAATAATTAGGAACTTAA
>Ga0163217_1109320_pt1 | contig 14358 bp, 11 predicted proteins | sample SynspAceP_FD_185933 | JGI IMG/M metagenome (GOLD analysis project Ga0163217, IMG submission 185933) | Saline lake microbial communities from Ace Lake in Antarctica - Synechococcus sp. Ace-P (PacBio error correction) | ecosystem: Environmental > Aquatic > Non-marine Saline and Alkaline > Saline ... | reverse complement strand
ATAGCTTGGTAACCCGCTTCCTGCTGCGAACGGAAAATCCAATTATTAAAATTCCCATTAAGGCTTTGCTATCATTTAGGCAACACGATTGGTCCGCAGAAACGCGCTGAATCAATCCATGGTTATTTTAACTTCTTGTCCACATTACAATGGTATTAAAGTTAACTTCGAATCAAAACCCGTAAGAAGCATCCTACCTCACCAATGGTTGAATATCCATCTTGTTCTTACGTGGCGCGAATCCTTGCTTGCTAAATTTTTGCGTCTTTAGATTCGTCTTGAATATCCTGATAGTAAAGATCAAAAAATTGTTGATTGGTCGTGACTCGGGTACCGCATTTAACTGCATGTTGAATTCTACTTTAATAATCTCCGTCAAGGCCTTTTTTCTCTCTTCGGGATTTTTCTTGTGTGTTTCTTTCTCCTGGTACCACAATCTTCCTTGAAGTTTGCCTTGTTAATATCTTGCAACGCATTTTCTTCTGGCTTTGCTCGGTCTCCTTCCTTTTGCGATTCAATTGAGAAGATGACGGCGGATAAAAAACAACAAGCGATATTTTAAAGGCGAACATAATTGGGGATTCCTCCCTCTAATTTTTTCATTCTGCGAATCTGCTTGAATAAATTATAATAGGGCAATGGCATCATCTTGATTTAGAGAAGTTGTCCTTAAAATGCGCGTTTTGGAACTTCCGGTGATTCGCTAGCGCCGCATTGTTCGTTTGTCTAATAATTGCAACCTACAACCGCTTTTTGGGCATTATAGCTTCAAACAGGTTTTTGAACTTAAAATCCGCCCCTTTTCCTTTATAAAATAGTCAATATGGAATCCGTCAGTACAATTTTTCTATCTTCATAGGCATGCGTAATTGTGGTATTTGAGCAAAGCTCATGCTGGATAAAGATATCTACTTAGTGCGTTATTAAGCGCTTTTTCCTTGCCCATCTAACTTGGGGGTATAGGATGCATGTTCAGGCAAAATATTGTGACCCGGTTACCTGGCAAAGCGCAAATAATGCGCATTGAAAGAACTCTTGATGGACTTTGTGATTTTCTCCAAACTGCTGACCCGATGGCACTTCCATACAAAAATATAGAAGACATTGCGCTTGCACTCAATGGTTCTAATCGCCATCCTTTTGTAAGTTTCTTTTATAGGTGCCATCCAGAAGCCAATTCCTAATTTTTGGATGGGTATGCGTGACGACTTGACTTTATCCGCATAGTCCGTTGACAATTAGGTCGCCTGACCAAAGGTTTCGTATTTGGTGTTGTCTTTCTACACTGCCTTCTTGAATATTATTGAACTCTTCACGAGTTTGTCGATCGAGATCTTTCGCACAATCCACACAAACAAACATTTTTCAATATTCAGGAAATTGGTTTTTTGTAGGGGTAGAAGCTTTGAACGGACGTTAAAGCGTTTTTCCACTTCCAGCGGTGGCTCGTGCCAGATATATCCATTTCCTCTATTTTTTGTCATGAATTGCTATCTACGATGGCTATAACTGCATTAGATTTTCGGTTTAAGGGCGCGCATTACTAGCAATTTTTCTCGCTCTCCACCAGCACCATTTGTAAAACTCTGCTGATCATCTTCTCTAGGTAACATTTGGATAAGAACCTTCTCTGAGAATGATTCGAAGGCTGAGTTATCTTTTTATTTTGTTTTCATACTCTGCCAAGATAGATTGGCAAGAAACTGTTCATTCCGCATTAAATTGAAAATGTTGGAATTTTATTATAGGCGACAGTATAGGTATTACTCCGGTTACTTACAATGAACAAATTTGTAATAAAGCACATCAAAAGAATTACCATAGCCATTGCCAGGTTTTTCTGTTTTATATCCCACCAATTTGCCTGCATGGGCTTTTCGGGAGAAATATCTAGTTTCTTCAACTCAATCTGAACCACTGGCAACAGCCATTTATAAGAAGAATTACGTTCATAGCGATGCATTGCTTATTTTCTGGTATTTATCTTCAACTGGCTCGATGACCTCAAATTCATTTTGCACAGTTCTTTGAATTTACCAAAGTGTAGTTGTAGGGTAGTACCATCTTCTCTTCTGGAAATACTGTCTTTCTCGAAGGTTTTTGGCGGCTACAAAAAACATCCGTTCTTATGATATATCTTCTCTCAATCGCAGGATTTCATTATTCTGAAAGCCGAACCCGAATTTAATGCCTCAAATTTGGTTCTGATAATTGCTGCTCAAGCGATTTTCGATCTGTGATATTAGCGTTGAGCCCGTGTATTTCCAACCCTTTAAGTTGCTCAATTAATATTCTTCAATTTTAAATTCTTTGGTCATGAAAAGGAAAGTTCTTTAATAAATCCTCTTTTTTAAAAACAATGAATTGCTTTAAATTAGTAGTTCTATTGGCGTATTTACTCACTATTTCTAAAAATAAAAATAATTCTTGAGCCATTCTCCCTTAAATCCAAAAGATCCAACTCGGCCGATTTCCCGCTTCGATCATCGTGATCTCCCTAGATAATATCCTTGCTGATCCTAGTGCCCTTGTTTTTTGGAGGAAAAGATAAATCACATAGCTTCAAGAGTTCATTTATATTTTTAATTTGATTAAGTCTGCTTTTATTTATTTGCTGAACCAGAGATTTCATTTGCGCGATAGTTGTCTATAGGGGTTCAGCTAGGATCAATCTTTCCCCTTAGTGAGAGCGATGCCCATTTGAGTCTCATCAACAGGACTTTTGTTTCCTCTTCTCATGAAATCAGCTTTTCAATTAGGGATTAAATCAATGACACTAACTTGACTCGCAACTCTTCGTGATTTCTTTGAGAAAGCAAACACCATTTTTCCCTAAGTCCTTTAGCGAAAGCACTCTAAATTGATAAATCTCTTGCGGGCTGTCAATAATCAGACAAGTCGATCATGGCTTTTGTCGAAAGACTCTTTATTTCCAATAATCCCCGTATTGCTCATTCGCTTTTTCGACTATCAATCGAGGTTCGTTTGGAGTTGCGATTTTGGTGAGCAGGATTGCTTCACCCCTTCGAGTTTTTCTTTGCACAAGTGAGTTAAGCGTTGACTCATTATGTAATTTGGTCTATTAGGAATAATGGCTTGTCTTGGCTGAGCGGATGATGCGGGATGCCCAACTCGTATGCATCAAAGACCTGCCCATCGGAAAAGGACACCTTGGGAAGGAAGTATGATCCTTACTCTCCAAGGCTTTTGAAGATCTGTCGAATTTTTGCATCAGATTCGAATTGCCATGAATTTCAATTCCTGCAATCTGATATAATCAATTATATCCTGCACCAACTTGCGCATGGATACAAAGCCTTAATATTGGCATGCTTACTTTAACTGCAATTTTCACTTCTGAGAACTGCGGAGAGCATAGCTACGACCCTTGTTCGGTAAAGGCCAAAAAGGATTAAGAACTGCGAATATTTTAAAAATCTGGAACGGTCACAATTCTGTGACCAGTTTATCTTTTCCAAATTATCAATCTGAAATCAAACTTCTTTGGAATCTAATAGCATTTCGTTTAACAGCTTGATTTCAAAAACCTTAGTTTCTATCCATATAAATTCAGCCAAATCTCGCGGTTCAATCAATAACTTGAACGAACCACGAATGGTGAAAAATTCGATTTTCAATCTCTTGGTTGGATTAGGAGAAGGTCTTACTCATCATATTAAAATTAGGTTAAAAGAATCAGCTGATGATTTTAAAAAATAAGAATTTAAAGGTTGATTTCTGGAGGTATTAGCTTGCTTTTTCAGGTTTTCAATCCCGAAGGATTTCATGTTTATAGCAAATGGTTAAAAAGAAGGATTTATTCGACCCCGAGGCGGGTCGCACCTATTTGCATAATACCATAGCTATAAAACATTAGACCCATTCTGGATACAATAGAATAAGATGTCAGCCCTTAGTTTGTCCCCGCTTTCCAAGGCTGCGTTTGTGTTCCGCCATCGGCCACCTTTTCTACCAGTCCATAAAAAAAACCTATATAGAACTTAGGCTGCAGCTTCCCAGTTAGATCTTTTGCTTATAGATCATCCTTGGGGTATGAAGCCTTCCACGAACGGTACCATTGTCGGTAGATTCGTTCGCTCTCAGACCAGGGCAAGCCCAAAGACGAAATGATGGCAGGAAATTCCAGGCTTCGGATAAAGACCCATTGATCAGAGCGCGGATTAAGGTTTACGTTTCGGGTTCGGGTCATTCTGAACCCTTAATCTGCATTACTCGCCGCCACAGCAGCCCGGCATCGTCCCCAAGGGTAGTTCATCGATTGCTGAAACCGGCAAGATCTCCAGTGGAAATAGGGACGGAAGTCGATCCAACGTTGATATTTGCGGGCGATGCTTTCTTTGAGAACGGGAAGGTGTTGCATCAAGATAGCGTGAAGCCAAGCAATCCTTTCTCTTCCCCCGTCACATCGCAAAAATCAAGGGCCTTGCTGGAATCCCTACCAGCCTGTTTTTCTTTGCCAATTGACATGCAGGCAGGGCCACATTGATGCGCATCATTCCAGCGTTACCATTATAACAAAAACTTCTCCATCGACAGCTGTGCCATAAGCCATACCAATCCAAGTGTGCGGTGAGCCAACAATTAGCCTGATCAGCAAGGCTCGGATCTGGGCCGGCAGTGCGAGCAAGGATGTTTGGAGGATTGTAACGTTCGGCTAGCTAGGGTGAAACTCGCACTCAAGCCCGGTCTGGCACCTCAAAATACAGGAAGTGGCTTGCCCTGACTCCCCAAATCCAATCAGTTCTTTTGCGTTTTGTCCACTGCACCTTCGTGAGTTGTCTTAATGCATTCCGAACCAGCATTGCATACCGAAGGTTGGGAAGGTAGATGGGGAAGGAAGGATCACCACCTGACAAGTCTCACGCTCGACTATAGGCAAAAGGCCATCTTGGATGGCTCATATTCGTAAAACCGGGATCATGCGATGGAAGATGATTTTCCTAAGGCACCGCCTTCGCATGTTTTTGATCCAGGTCGAATTGCCTACGGTAGTTCTTCGCGTCGTGGCCATGACAGATCACCCAACTTATCCTTCACCAGGGCTGTGCTTGTGGAATCACAAGTAGCCACAATAGATAATGGGTGCATCGACTAGTCGGTAGCCGTACTAGGCGAGGTTTGGATAAATCATGCAAAAAAATCTTGAGCTCTCGTGCCGCCCCACGGTTTGAATGGCGCTTGATGGATTGCCCCCACTTCTTCCCAATCGGTAACCTCCTGAATAGGTGCCATTTTCAACCCAGCGGTTTCGCAGACAGCGGGCAGAAATCCTCTGCCACCACAAGCCGCAGCCCGGCGCATAGACCTGGAGAACCTAGGTTGTTCCCGTTCCTTCCATGGCATCGCTGGAAAGTTACCTGAGGTAGTTATCCCCACCAAGCTTGGCGTGTCCTCATCGAGTGAAGGGGAGGTTTCAATTGGGGTTTATCACATCCAGTAAAAAAAGTAAAAACAAGGAGGAAGGAGAGAAGGAAGGAAGGGCTTTCGCATTAGGGTGAATGAATTTATAATTTAAGATAGGGGCGATTTCTTTTAAATGTTGCTAAAATAAATGGACGATGGATGCGTGAAGCCCATTTTTATAAATTATTTCATTCCTATGCCTTGCGGCTAAAGCCCAAGGCAATTCAAAAATATCCCAATTCACAAAGATTCAATTTGATTTCATGAATACTGGGAAAGGGGCTAAAGCGAATCCTAATCAATGGGATTAATAATAATTACCTTCTGCTTTTTTGATTAAACCAATTTTTGGCTAAAGCCGCATAATATATGGCTTTCTAATATCAATGGACATGAGCTAAAGCCACATCCATTGAATTTTAAGAAATCGATTTTTACTCCTTGTTTTTGAATTTGCCTTGCGGCTTAGCCCAGGCCAAAAAAGATTGATATCAATCTGGGCTTTACCCAATCATCCTTTAATATTCTACAGAACTCCATATTCAAAATAACTCCTTCATACTTCCTCCTGGAAATGTCTTGCTTCGTATGATTCTCTTCCTGATTTTTTGATATAACTCCGCGAAAACCTTGTTGATCACAGATTTCCTGATACAAAAACGGCAAAATATTTTCATCCTTGCCATTCAAATTTTCTTCCTTGGTTAAATTTATTTTGATTAATCCAAAAGGACAGACAGTTCGCCTGTTTATAAGCATAACCTGTCTTTTTCTATACGTTTGACCTTCCCCACCAAATAGAAATCAAACGTAATGGCACATATAGACTCCGGCAAGATATATCCCATTATGAAATACCACGAAAAGATCCCCTTTGCCTATGGGCGTGTTCAACGGATATTGATTCCAGGACTTTTAATCTGTAGTTCTTTGGAAGCTAAAAATGTACCCGAGGTTTGGTGCCTCACCACGAGGGTGGATGTAGATTTTAACGAATTAATGGCATGATTGAAAAAATTGTAGCGATAAAACAGATGTTGGCTAAAGCCCTGATTGTTGTTGTGAATTGATATTTAGGAATGGGCTAAAAGCCAGCATTTCCTATTCAATTTTAAATAAAATTCAATTCAATTCCTGAAATAATTCAATTGCCTCTTCGCTTAGGCTAGAGGCAAATAAAACAATTGGCGCTAAAAGCCTTGAAAAACAATTTACAATATCTTGGGAATGGGCTAAACCCCATTCCAATCCATGGGCATCCAATTCAACCTTATGCCATTGAATTCCCTCCTCCTCTTAGCTGAGGGAAAATATCCAAACCAAACTCCCTCAAAACCCACTGGAACCAACCCTGCTGATTCCAGCCCTATCAGGGTAATGCTCATAAATAATATCTGTGCTGGCCATGGTGCGCTTGTTGTGGGGCTCACGATGATAAACTGGCTCTCCGCCACTGAATTGCTGAGTGATCTGGTTGCAACTTTATCAATATTCGCATCGTCCAGCGGAGCATCCACCTCGTCAAAAAATACAGAAAGGCGCCAGGTGTTCAGCAGTGGTAGATAGAGAAGAGCAGGGAAGTGGCAGTCAGAGTCTTCTCCCCAACCTGAAAGTGGTTGATGGTCAGCGGTCGTTTGCCCTTCGCTTGGCGATGATTCTCGATGGACAGATATCCAGGGACTATCCGGATCGACGAGGATTCAAGTCTACAATTCATCCTGCGCTCGGTAAAGCGAGCGGAACGGAAGAAACTTTGACGAAATTCTCCTTGATCTTAGCAAAAGCATCCAGAAAAAGTTCTCTTTTGCGCCACCTGATCGATCTCGCTGATCGTGCGAGAGGAGGGCATCCTTGGCTTTTGATCAGATCCTTCTTTCTGACTAGCTTGATAAAGTCATAGCCGCGCCTGATCTCATCGTAGGCTTCCATTGCATCGGGTTGATGCGGGCCGATTTTTTCGAGTTTTTTCCTTTTGCTTGCGCACCCAGTCTCGGAGTTCATCTTCAGCGAATGTTTCAATTTCGCGGTTGCCAGAGCTGGGTTATCTTCCATCAACTGGTCTAGGTCAAGTCGAATTCCACGCTGAGGCGCTTCTTTATTCCAGTCATTTTCAGGCTTGATTCTCGATTGAGCTGGTTTTTCCATGTGACGTGGATCTCCTGACATCGCTTCCTTGGCTTTCTGGAAAAACTCCGAATCTGCTGTCCGGTCTCACGTCAGTCCACGACTGCCGTAATAATCCTTTTCTGCCTCGGTCACGCCGCTTCGATGCCTTCTTTTTCGGCATACAGCTCGATTCAACTCATCGTCTTTGAGTTCATTATTATCCAGTAGTCCTCGGATCTCGGAGTCCAAACTGGGCAAGTTCGGCCTGGACTTTTCGATCGCTCTTTGGATCCTTCGTAGGCAGATTCGCTTGAATTCGATTCTTCCTGATCCAAGCTTCCTACGCGATTGAGGTTGCTGGTGATAGGTTTTGAGGTTTTCGCGTGAAGGCCTGCGACTTTTCCGCCAGGAGGGTAGATTCCTTTTTTCTAGGCTGTCGGTCTAGCATCCTCCAAGGCTCCAGTTGGGCATTCGCCTCAAAGGTCAATGCGCTGCTCATCCAATTCCGGCGAATGCTGGGCGAGACATCTTCCAGGGAAACAATTTGCCGGTCGAGATATCCTCTCGCTTGTGGCGTTTGCTGGAAAGCAGCTCCGGCCAAGCTGTTTCCTTTTTGGTGCGGATGGAGACATAGTTTTGATTCGTCTCCATTTGATGCGATTGCCAGTCTTCCGAGCTCCTTGCGGATTTCTCCTTTTAGTTTCATCAGGTCCGAAAGCTTCTGATCGAAGATTATTTCGGGTACTGCTGACCTTTTTTAGCTGAGCTCTTTGATTCCTGTCCAGCTTCTCGAGGTTTTTGGCTCTTACCGATTCGCTTTCCTTCGAAAAGACCCACCGAACCTCCCGAAATGGTGAGAATTACGCTTGCGTATATTTTCCTGTTTCGGAGATGAAAAATCCATCCGTGTCGGCGGGAATCCCGGTATTCGCCAGAGACGATGTAGACATTGTCCAGAATGGAAATTGATCAGTCGGAATACTTCACATCGTATCTCGATGATTTCCGTGGCGGCAATGGCATTGGGAAAAAAGCTGAACTTTGGCTGGATTTTGAATTTCTCGAAATTTGCGCCAGGACAAAGGAAATTGGCTTTGCCTTCGGGCGGAATCCGAAAGGAGCTGCGATCGCTGCAAGGCTTGTTGCCTCGGTCTCGACCCCACATAATGATTCATGTAGCCATCAAGAAGTTTTCTATTCGTAAACGCGGAATTTTCATCCCGTTAGGCCCAATAGCGTCGGAGAGGGCGGAAATATCCTTTCCCCCCAACTTGGTTTTTCTTGAGAAATTTGATGGCTCGGCGGAAAAACCTTCCAGATTCTCGCACCAGCGACTTGGTGAGGTTGTATTTCGTTGGTTTTATTGGAGTCGAGTTTTACGGGAAGAAGTATCAAACTCCTCGCGGATTCATTTCGATCACCTCGCGTTAGTTTTCTTCGATCTTTTTGATCTAGGTCTTCCTTGCTTGGCCTTGAGCTTTTGGAAGCCATCCATGGAGTCATCGAGCTTCGGTTTTTGAGCTTCGATGATTTTCGATTCAAAATCGACCAAACTTAGCTTCCTTTGCGGACGAGTCATCCGAGGAAGTCCGCTCCAGCTTCCTTTGCTTGGAGGGTAGAAAGTGAATCATTCGAGGTCTTTTGCTGAGCTGGTAGACTTTTCCTTTGAAGTTGCTCAACCCCTTGCTCAGTGCTTTCTGGGCCTTGTTGCTTTTCGGATTGGATTTGAGTTTTTCTGGCCGCATTCAAATGCTTCCGAAGCTTCGGAGATTCACCAACTTCCTTTTCTGCCAGCATTTATAGCTGCGGATTCTTTCTCTGCATACAATAGCGAGGCGAATACGAATCACTGCTCGTTCGTGGACATACAGATCCGCCGTCCGATTCTGCTCACGCCAATTTCTGAAACGGTCTTTCAAGGAACGGAGGCGTTCCGTTTTTTGACTTTTTTTTTCGGATTCAAAGGCGCCGATCTATTTACATGCTCATTGAGTGCTTTTGCCGAAGAGGCGAGGAGTTTTTTCCTTTCCGATCAGATCAGCTCTTAAGCTGCGCGAGTAAGGCTTCTTTATCGCTTATTTGAGTTTGGAATTGGACGCTTACGATCGCTTGTCCGCATTTTGAATTCTTCTGACTTGTATTCAAAGAGAAATTGGATATACTTCTCAAATGCTTTTCTGGCGAGCGTTGATGCTAGCTCACGTTATTCCGTTGATTCTCAAAATACTGGGATGCTGCCTTGGCTTGTTTCTCGAGACTTTTAAGGTTCTTATCCGATTCCTCACTTAGAGCAAGTCTTCCACTCGTGGCAAGGTCCCCATCGGTATCTTCCTATTACGGAGGGTCTCGGCGCTTTCAGTTTTGAATTTGGAGATTCCCGCAGCCTCTTCGAAAGAGCTCCCGACGGGACGTATGTTCTTATCTCATTGCAGGAGTTCATCGATCATTTTCAACTCGATGATCGCCATAGCTATTCGAAGGTTGATCCCCGTATCCATAAACAGGTCGTGATATCTTCAAATCGGCAGGTACGCCACTTGATTTGGTATTCACTATCTCCGGATCGGAATAGCGACGCGGTGATGGTGACGTAGGTATATTCAGTTGGAGAGGTTTTTGTATTTTTCAAATAGTCAGGGAGAACCTCAAGCCAGATTGGAAGGCTTACGGGTTTTGGTGCCGTTGAAAAAATCACGTTCTCCATAACTTATCCCGAAGCGGAAGCATCGATTGTCTTTTTTGCTCCCCGAGCACCCAGCGAAAGGCAGTCGACTACATTGGATTTCCACAGCCATTTGGACACGACACCGGTGATCCCTTTGTCCCGAAGTTGCATGACCATTTTATCTCCAAAACTCTTGAAGCTTTGATTTTCCAGTTTACTGAGCAGCATGCGTTATTTCCCTTGCGAATAAAAAAAACAAAATAAGTCCAATTGGCGAGATGTCAAAGGATTTCGGAAATATCGTTTGAATTATCGGTTGTGGTTGTGAGTTGTGGGTTGTGGGTTGGTCGCGTTGGCGTTTCGATATTCTACGGGAACTGACTAATTAGAGAAGCTTGTTTCTATAAAGTACCCGAAGAAACTGAGATCCGATAACTTGAGATCCAACAACCGGAAAACTGAAACTGAGAACCGGCAACTGAGAACCGGGCAAAACTGATAACCGACAACCGACAACCGGTAACTCTATTAAAGAATGGACGCTGAATTCACCAATACTGGGGAGAAAACTTTTATCTTGAGGCCTATGGATTTTGGGAAATATCGTTACATCGAGCTGTTTTTGCTTATTTTATCTTACCAGCGCTACAGCAAAACAAAAAAAGAAAAGCAGGCACAGCAGATTCTATGGATTACACCGAGCCTACGCAGCGACCGGCATCTTTTGAGGATTTTACTTAAAGAATTCGTGGTGAACAAAGCCAAAAAAAACCTACTCCTTGAGCTTCCGTAGCTATCCCCGAGCAGGCTACAACCTCGCGGAATTTGAATCTACTTTACGAAGAAAAACCTAAGGTCTGATAGCAGTTATCATAAACCTCAATCCTCTTACGCTCCTAGAGAATCCATCCTTCCAAAAAAAGGCCTGGTTCTCTTCCTATGAAAAAGCCTGCCCAGTACCTATGGAAAAGCCTATAAGTACTTATGGAAGCCTGTAAGCACTATGAAAAAAACCTGAAGTATTTACGGGATCAGCGTGGCAAGGCTTGAAGGAGACCGTGGCGGGCCCGATGATGATGAAGGATTTGCTTACTACGAAAGGTGCCTATTGAGAAAAAAGTACATATGCACGAGCGAAGCGACTTAGCTTCTATTCCGGCACATCCCTACTTTGAAATAGGACGATAGAATGTGAAATTCCAAAAGAAAAACAAAACCCTTACGCTTCAGCTACTCAGAAACCCAAGTTCAGTTCGTGAGTGTGATCGTGTTGACTGAGATTTTGGCGAAGAAGAATTTTTTAGATGTTGTGTTCCTCGGTTGTCGTTAGCTGTTTGTCGGTTTGCTGAGATCTGATAGATTCGGAGTACGGTTTTGTGGTAATTGAAAATTTATACAAAAAAGCGTGCTCACTCCATTATAGCTTAAGCAGTTGTCGGTTGCTGTTTCGGTTTGCTGTTGGCGTTTTGCTGTTGTCGTTTGCTGAAGACCTGTAGGATTTCGAATAGGTTTTGTGGTAATTGAAAATTTATCAAGTACTCACCTTCCATTATAGCTTTAGGGCAAGTTGTCGGGTTGCTTGCGGTTTGCTGAGATCTGTAGATTCGGGTAGTTTTGTGGTTAATTTGAAAAATTTATCAAGTACTCACCTCCATTATAGCTTAAGGGCAAAGTTTGTCGGTTTGCTGTTGTCGCTTTGCTTGAGATCTTGTAGATTTCGGGTAGGGTTTTGTCGGTAATGAAAAAATTTATCAAGTACTCACTCCATTTATAGCTTAAGGCATTGTCGGTTTTGCTGTTGTCGGTTTTGCTGAGATCTGTAGATTCATGATAGGTTTTGTGCGTATTGAAAATTTATCAACGTGCTCACTCCATAATAGGTTAGAGCGGCAGGTTGTCGGTATTGAATCGAAGCGGTTTGTCCTAGGATGGCGATGGATCAAATTGTACCCCCTTCATTCCAAAAATACTTTTAAGAAATCGGATCTAATTGAAGGTTTTTTGGTTAAAGAGAATAGAGTTTAAAGTCCAATGGTCAAATTTCAAGCCTTATCCTTCAGCAAGCGTTGCGTTCGTAATCGGCCTCTAAAAACCTCGGAGCCTTTGACCATCGTTCGCACTTTTCATAGATCCTTCTTCTTCACTTTGTAAGAGTCAAGTCAGAAAGTTGAATACCTAACTCATCGACTAATGAATTGATGTCGAAAAAAATGACCTAAGGACCAAAACATCCTTCAAATCCAAAACCAAGTTCTAAAACTCGTATTAACCCACAAAACGGGAATCATGGAACAGATCAAATCAAAGACAGGGAAATTAACCAACTCAAGGAAGAGAATTTATCGAGGCGGCTGGGAATGACAGCTGGTGATGTCCACATCTGGACTTTCTTTTCTTTTACAGCATGTCTCAATATCTAAATCCCAATCACACCCCTACACCACCTACCAACTGGTTCGACATGCGTGTTAGGCGACCTGCCCTGTGGACTGTAATCCAGGAAATTACTAGTTTCGTATCCCTCATTTAACCATCACAAAGCAGCGCTTGCAGTAACTGTGAGGATGGCTTTGGTGATTGATGCTCAAACGTTAGTAGTAAAATGTGAGCGGCGCTTACCGTGCAAGATGACTTCAGTTCTGTAACCCATTCAGGCATTGTGATCGGACATTGGACTTTTCGCCCCAATAGCAAGTTTACCTGCCCACCTGTCATGTTCAGAGTTTGACACTTTCTGGAAATGTCCTACAAGGGCCCGCAAATCAACCTTTAAAGAGCTTATACTATGGATTGAATGGAAACAGTTTTGACGGTTAACTAAGTTAATGGAAAACGGCCTCGTTCTTTTCTTCTTTTTCATTCACCAATTATCGGTGTAGCTCAGACTTTCTAACGGAGTCTGGGGAATGTTGATTTTTTCTTCTCCAAGGCACCTCTTAAGTGAGGTTTAATGAGTACGGACACGCTTAAATGGCCTTGCGATTGATCTCTCGAAAAACGTTGCTGGACTTCTTTGTAGACCTCAATACATTAGATTACTGCGTATTTGGTCTACGAGATAAAGCACATGCGAGATAAAATTTACCTGGGGAAAACTGAAAAAATATCCTTTCGGCTGAGTTTACCTGGGAAGTTTAATTTTCAAGTTCCGGCACTAAACTATTGGTTCGAAAAACGCCTGTTACCCTCATGGTAAATTTAAAATTCATGGGCCCCGTGGAGCGACAGATTCAAGTAAAAACAGGAACTCTTTCAAAAAACGCTAAAGTGTGAATTGGAATTAAGAGGCAGGCTTGAAGTGCTGCTTTCGGACTATTAAAAAATTCCTGTTGGCAAAAACTTCGTATTTTATGAATTGGCCGAGAATCAGACTGTCACTATCAAAGCAACTTTAAAACCCAAAAAATAATGAATAGAATTGTACTTCCTAGTCCTTTTCGGAAATTTTTCCCACTTCGCTTTTTTGCACCAGTATTGGGAAGTTCGCGAACAGCTTGCTAATGCAAAAAACACCACCTGTAGAGCTCACTCTTGTCACGCCCCACGGTCCACATCAATTTATGACTGGTTGAGCTAAGTTAAGACATCCATTCACGTTCTAAGGCCATCATGCACACCGTTGGCACTCTGGAATGGAGAACCAAAACTCTTTTGCTTGAGGATAATGGAGCGAATTATTTCAGTTTAGTTTTGAGTTGTGCCGGCGGAAAGGTCGCCAGGCTGAAACAGAAAATTTTCTTCGCTTGCTGACTTCCAAAGGCAAGTTCGCGATGTAAACGTATTATAATGCCCTTGGGAACGCCTATGCAGATCTTTTGCAGTGACAAAACGAAGGAATGAAGCAAAGGCCTCTTTTCTGTTTAGAGCTTCGGCGGGTCGGAGCTGGAGTGAATACCCTTTAATTTTATAGCTTTTATTTTCTGCCAAGAAGCGAGGCACCAAACATTGGAGAGCGAGAAACAAAGTTATTTTGGAGGACAAGTAGGCATTGCTCGAAAGAGTTTTGCTCCGAATAATCCCAGTATATCAGCCCACACCCGATGATTGGGGCCTATATTCACGATCCGAGACTAATTCTACAGATCGAAGGACTGAGCACCACAGTGTTACTAGGCACTTGGATTTAGTGGACTAAACTCTTATCTCTTCTATCCTTTGTTGCT
>Ga0163217_1093475_pt1 | contig 14358 bp, 20 predicted proteins | sample SynspAceP_FD_185933 | JGI IMG/M metagenome (GOLD analysis project Ga0163217, IMG submission 185933) | Saline lake microbial communities from Ace Lake in Antarctica - Synechococcus sp. Ace-P (PacBio error correction) | ecosystem: Environmental > Aquatic > Non-marine Saline and Alkaline > Saline ... | reverse complement strand
TAGGAATTTCTATTTGCGGGCTTGCCGCCGTCGGCCGCGCGTATTCGCGCCTTTCTTGGCCCGCTGCTGCGGGGCGAGGCGCCCGCTGATGGAGGGGCGGAGATGAATCCGCTTCGGCTGATCCAGGAAGCCGACCCCACGCCACTCGGCCGGATGCAAGCGCACGATCCTGATCGGACCCGGTGACCCGGATCGAAGGGCCACGCCAAAATCACCATCACCTGGGGGAGAACGGTGCCGTGGAGGGGCCCGCTTCACGTGACGCGAATACCGCTGGCTTCGAGAGGTTCTGCGAGGGGCGCCCGTTCCACCGAGATGGACGGCCGATCACCGCCCCCGCATCTGCGGCATCTGTTCCGGTTAGCCACCCTTCTCGCCTGCAGCGAAAACGTCGTGATCGATCCTGTTCCGTGGACGATTCGCCTTACGGCCGTGAAGCTGCGGCGGCCTGCTGAACCTGGGCCCAGATCATGTTCAGTCGGCATGCGCTGTCGTTCTTTCATCTCAGCAGCCCGATTTCCTGCTGGGGCTGGACCAGCGACCCGCCAAGCGCAAACATCTTCGGCCTGATCGCTGCTGACCCGGAAACTGGCTCGCGGTGGCCATTCGGCTACGCCAGTTCGGCCAGGAGTGATCGAGCGGCTTGGGGGTCGCCAAGATCCCACGCCGCCTGGAGCCGGTGCCGGGCGGGGTACGCAGCCCTTTGGATCGGCCGACCGCGAGGCGATCCAGCGCGGCTTTGTCCTGAAGGCCGTCGCCACCACCAACGCTGCGCTTGATCGTTTTTCAAGGGGTTGCTGGATGGCCCATTGGCGGTTGGAGGCGGCCACGTTTGGGCTGTTTTCCCATCCCTGTTCATGGGCCGGTGGGGGCGATGGCCGCTGGGAGCACTACGACGGCGATCTTGCGCCTTGATCCGATTGCTGTCGGCGCTGTGCTTGCAGAAGCCCTGCCTCAGCAGCCAGATCAGGCGAGGTGCTGGCTGAGCGGTGGAACCCTGGACTACTGAATTCCCGTATTACAGACCGCTCGGTCGGAAGCTGGTAGCACCGGGTCGGGCCCACTGGCGCGGCTGAATGTGTGCACGCGATCGGCACGGAGCGGGCTGATGCCGAGCTGCTGGAGCTGCTCAGCGTGGGCGGGCGGCTGGTTAACTCAGCTCTTTATTATTATCACCTGGCCGCCTGATCGAAATTCCTGCGGCGCTCGAAGCGATCGAGGCCCTGCTCGACGATCCCGAGATCTGCACCAGACATGTGCGCGCCCATGCAGGTGTGGAACACCTTTGAGGCGGGTGGGGGTAAGCGTAGGCGCCGCGCGGCAACCCTGTTTTCACCACTACCGCGTCGATTGCCATGCTTGATTGAGGCGGTGAACCTGATCATTGCCACCGGCCAGAACCAACCGAGGCGATGAACCTCACGATCACCCCAGATCGCCACACTACATCAGCGGCCAGAAGCGAGATGCGAGGCCTGCTCAACGGGTGGAAGGCGGGGATCCGCCCTGCTTCGATCCTTGCCCGTCGTGCTCCAAACCCACGCCGCCCTGGCCAGATGCCGTTGCATTTGCACTGCTGGGCCAGGCGGCGAACTGCGAAGCGAGCGCTGGCGGGATTTGAGGTCCAGTGAGGCACTCCAGAGGCGCCGCGGCGCGACCTGCCTGATCGGCTGGGGCAACGCCCTCCGCGAAGACGAACGGCGTTGGGAGCGCGCCACGCTGCGGAAGTGGAGGGCTGGGGCTGGCGAACCTGTGCGTGATCGAGCGACCCAGCTCACGCCCTAGCTGGCCCCAGAGCTGCCGCCGCCCCGGCGCGTGCTGTTTGTGATGCGGCAGCTGAGGCGGCGGCTGGCTCAGTGGTGGCGGCTGGAGCCGCTTCCTGCTCCGGCTTCTGGGCCAGCCGAGCTGTTCAGCCACCACACCAGCGCCGGCGGGCTGCTTGCAGCTGGCAAACACGCTCTACGGCCCGCGCCCGCCGGCTTGGCAATTGCTTGGTGACAGCTCACGGCATGGGCCTTTTCAGCACGAGCTCACGCCCGCGACCAAGGCTTTGCTGCCCGAGCTGCTGGCGGCCGTTGCGTCGCTGGTGCACGCGAGCCTGAATTGGCCTTGATGAGGAGGTGCGCCGCATTTTGCTGGCGGCGGCGGCGGCGCGGGGGCCCGGCGGATTCACGCGTGAAGCTCAGCGTGGGCGGCTTCTCAGGCGTGGGACCCCGATTGCGCTCGCCTTCGCCTTTGAGGTTGGTGCATGGCCGGCGGGCTGAGGCGGGGCTGCAGCTGGAGCTGGAGGTGCGTACCCCCGTGTTGCACGGTGCTTCGGCCTGCGATTGAGAAACTTCGAGCCCGGTGGAGTGATCTACGCCTGTCCAGACTTGCGGCTGCCTGTCGGGCGGAGGTGCTGGCGGGAGGGAGCTGGAGTTGACGGGGGCTGGAGCGTGAGTTGAAGCTTGAGTTAACTTGATTCAACAACCATCGAATCCGGGCCAACCAGGTGCTCCACACGTGTGGACGTGAATCCCACCTTTGCATCCACCCTGGCAGTCGCGGGCCGGTGTAGTCCGACAAAAAAAAAAAAAACCGCCGGGGGTTTGATCAACATGTTGAGGCTCATCAAAACAAGCCAAAGGCATTTCTTTGGAGCGATTCCGTCGTCGATGATCGCTTTCGTAGATCACAGTTGGCCGCCGCTGATGCAGGGCGTTCGTAGGCCTTTCTGGATCAGGAAGCGTTTGGTTTGCAGGTCCCAGTCGTGCATGGATGTGCCATTCCAGAATCACATCGGCCCTGCGGGAGATCGTGATCAAAGGAAATTGCCTGGGGTTAAAAAGGTGAGGACGGTCGCAACACCAACCGCTGCCACGTAGGCTCCGAAGATCGGAGCCACTTCTCGGCAAGTCAAAACCCCACCCCCGTCAGGTGCGGATTGAAGCGTGCGATCTGCGGCGCGAGATCCCCCCTGGGCGGTGCCCACATCAGCAAAGGTGGAGTAGTCCGTCCACGGGAAGGACTGTGCGATGGCCTGGTGGGCCGCATGCTGATGCCAGTCATCGAGCGAGGAATTCCTGCAGGCGCGGCGGGATCCGCATAAATCGTCTCAAAACAGACCCTCGCCACCGCCCTTGAGTTCGTTCTGCGGCAGCCCGGTGCGTAGCGCCTCGGTGAGGTTGGCTCCAGACGGATAAAGCGCATTGGTTGGCCATTCTCGAGGATTCCGCCCAATTACGACGGCTTGCGCGGTCGAGGAGAGATCGTCTCGGGTGTCGGCGTAGCCGGTTCGTCGCTGCGGGTCAGGGAAACCAGTGCCACCAGCGTGTCGAGGAAGTCGTGGGCGGGCCCGGGGATGCAGGCCTAGCCGGCCACTGAGGGCAGCGAACGGGCTTTCCGGACCGCGGGCCAGCTCACTGAACACCGCCGAATCTCGAGTTCGGCTCCAGCAAGGCTTTCGGACGCCAGAAGTCCCAGGCCGGTCTGCAGGATCTCTCGGGGGTTGGGGAGTTTGTTATGGACTTCTGCGGGGCATGCGCCCAAACCGCCATGAAGCGTAGGCTTGCTGCCGACTGGCGATTGCAGCGTGGAGGCGCCAGGCACAACCAAGTGATGGCGAGAAGAGACTTACGAAGTGTGAGGTGGATGGCTTTATTGGACAGATCTTGGCCCCTGTCATCTGTTAACTCGGGCGGGAGGTTCAGGGTTCAATTTGATGTAGACCTTCATTTGGGAGTTTTTTGCCACCCAATGAGCTATGGGTCTTACATTGGCAGTACCTCCATAGGGAATCGGGCACAAGCTGATTTCAGCTTCCCAAGCCCATCGCTGGTAGGCGCGCAGGTACATCTTCCTCATATTTTGACTGTCCTCCATAGTCTCTCCACCAGGATGTTGTCGTAGCAGCGCCTCTACCAGACCAGCTGATCTGATCTCCTCTGTTCTTGAGCCTGTGCCCACGAAAGTCACCGGAGGTGAACTGACACCCCTGATCGGAGTGGAAGATCTGGTGGCTTTTGCCCACGGTAAGAGCAATTTCCAAGGCCTCAGCAGAAATTCCATTGTCAAAAGGCTGTTGGAAAGTTTCCAGCTGAGTAACATGCCGGGAGAACAGATCCACAACGGCCACCAGGTAGGGAGGAAGCCCCTTCCGCAATGGATATAGGTAATAATCTGTTGCCCAAACCTTTTTTTAATCCACTTCCGTGGACCTCCTGTGAGGTCCACAGGCAAGGGAAAGCGCTCCGATGGGTCACCTGGCACCCGGGTGGCGTGCTTCTGGTAGATTGGCCCGTAAAACCCATGCGGCGCATGAGGGTTTCGCTTACACGCGTCACTAGGCTTGATCGGGATCCCTTCTCGGCCAAATACAGAACCATCCGACGGTTTCCAGAGGTTGGATCCTCCAAATTACAGCGCATCGATCTCTTGGCCATGATCCCCAGCGGTGGATTCAGGCCACTAGGGATGGGCTTGTAGTACAGGCGTGGATCTGGGCAAGCCCCAGGAGCTTCGCCACGGACGGCGAATCGTGATTTTTTCTTTCGTTGTCGTTGTCGGACCAGCTTTCGCAATTCACGGGCATCAGAGCAAGCTGATGACTTTTTTTAGCCACTCCAGTTCCATCTGGAGCTTGCCCAATCTGCCTGGAACAGTTCGCTTCCTGCTGGCTCTCGTCTTTGCCTTTGAAGCCTTTTTTGCCCTTGGCCGAAAAGCTCACTGGCTTCCTTCCAGAGCTGCTTCTTTCATTGGCTTCACCTGTTTCGGGTTGCACCGCGTGGTCTGCAGCGATCTCCTGGGAGCGTCCTGCGGCCACTGATCGCTTCCATGGCGACTTGGACTTGAATTCTGGTGCTTGTGGGTTACGGCGGTTGCTCATTCGGTGGGCAGCCCTTTCAGGTGGCGGTTGCCCGCCTCAAGGTTAACGATGGGACTGTCCAGAAAAACCCAGACCACCTTCAGTGGGCTCGGTTTCCAGAGTCTCCTTTTAACGCATGGCAACCCTTCAATACCGCGCTACCCCATGACTATTAACTTGTCTTGCTGAACTCGGTTGGCGCGTATTGGGTCGGCGTTTAGCCAATTGTATGTGCGATTTTGAATACGACGTTTCATAAGAAACATCCAACGGCCGCTTCGGACCCAGAGCCGGCAGGCCGCGCGTTCGTTGCGATCGGCGCAGTTGGTCCTAGCTAAAGCCACCCCGGGTGGAAATCGTCGCAGCGGCAGGAGTCGGGCCGAGAGTGGGCTCCAGCCAATTCGCCCGCTCCCGCGGATGGCACTAAGCACGAAGTTTTAGCGACAAATTTCTTTGACGATTGCTTCCAAACTCGTTCATCTCGTCAAACCTCCAACGATGAGCATCGGAATTCCCTTCTCTCGGCAGTAAACGCTCCTTATCTGGATCGCGTTTTGCTGACTGGGGCAGATCGGACCCCCCTTCCCCAAAGTCAACCGGCCAAAAGTGTTTGCTCGCGTGAATTCGATGACGCCACGGTGCTCCCACGAGAAGGTCAAGGGCAGCTCGTTAACGTCCGGCAATCGGAGGAATCGCTTCTTGTTTGCTCAAACCAACGCCTAAGCGCTTCAGCACCTTGCTCCGACCCGGAACTCGCGCGAGACTGGGCGGCAGATCGGACATCACTTCTTCCGAGATGATGGGAGGCTCGTTGGTGAAACGGACCGTGTACGGCAATGCGAGTTTCGACATTGTCATTTGGCACGGAGATACCTCGTGCGGCTGTAATCGTAAAAGATTCGCGTGGACACCTCGTGCTTTTCTCGATTGAATTTTCCCTCGGTCTTTAGTGCGGAAACCGCCGCCAATCGGGGCACCCGGACCGGCAGATGGTTCTTGGCCTTCTGGCGGAATCGACCATGAAATAGGGCAGATGATTGTGATTTCTCTGAGTCGATAGAATCAAAAGCAACCTCGGAATAATCAAATTTGCCGTTTCGTGCTTCTCGGTGGCTTCCTCTCAATGAAGGTGGCCATATCAGTTTTCCCCCGTTCCGTGCATTTGAGCAGCCCTCGTAACCTTTCAGAGTGAGTGCGGTCGTTGCATGGAAATTCCCGTGATCGCCAGGTGATGATGAACCCTTCTCAATTGTTGGGGACACGTAGTCAACCTTTCGCGTAGTAGTACTTGTCGCCCAGGACCTCGCGTTGCCTCGGTGATGAAGTCTTTCGGTTGGGTGCGAGGCGACGCCCGCACAGTCCGCGGCAGCCGTGTCCGTGTAGGTGCGGAATTTTTGGCCTCTTGCTTCAAAAAGCGCCGTGCGTCGGACAGAAAATTTCGACCCGGCAGCTTGTTTGCCGCGGTACTTCACAAGTGCTGTAATCGTAGTCGGTTCGGCGTGAATAACACGAGCCTCTGCAAGAACTGCTCGGTCGTTTTCGGCTTTGCCCGCACCTTGCACTTCGGACACCTTGCGGTGGGTTGGTCTTGCTCAGATGATGGAGGGTGACTTTTGGAAATCCCCGTTGCTTACGCAGTGGATCGTCACCGGGCGTTCTGATATCCCGTGTACTCAACCTTATCGTACGAGTACCGGTCGCCGTGGATGACGATTCGCCTTTGCGGATAAATTCCCCCTTGCTCATCCGACTACTCTCATTCCGTTCGAGCCGGGCGCACTCCGGAACATATCCTGCTTGCGGCCACTAGTGTGCTTGCAGGGGAGCGATGTGGAAAGGTCGGCCGTGTTCTTGGCAGGTGACGGTGACAAGCCGGTTTTAGTTGACGTAATGTTGTCTTGTCGAGCCCGTACCGGTCGCCGTGGATCGCCTTTGCCCTTTCACGAAGTCAGCGGTCGTCTTTCTTGCCGGTGCACGCCCGCCACTTTGGGCAACCTTACTTGTCGACGCAGGGAAGGGTGTGGAAGCTGGGTGGAAATAGCCGTGATTTCGGCGCAGTTAAATCTCGACAGGCTCTTTGGAGTGAATGAAACCCGACCGGTCGTACCCAAACTTGCCTCCGAATTGTCGCGGTTTGCTCGCTTCTTTAAACTCTGCGATTGAAAGGACGGCTTGGACCATCGTGGGTGGCTCGGCTTTCGTAAATCCCCCTTAAAGCTGGTAAAGCTGAGGGGCAATACGGTCTTGCGTGGGACGAAATTCAAGAAGTCTGCGGCATCCTTTTCATTAGCTATCGAAAGTAGTTTACCACTTTTTCGGCCAAAAAAATAAGGCAATAGTTACTAGAAGGCCATCAAACGATAAGCCAAAAAGATCGGTCGGGTTTTTTGAAAAAGCTGCTTCTTGTTCTACGAAGCAAGAAGTTAATTCTGGATCTTCTCACCAAGAATTGTCGAACAGGATGGAAAATCCAGTCTTTCCACCTTGCGTTTTTCCGGTCAGCAAGCTCCATGGGCGTTTGTTCTTTCTTACGCCGTCACAATAACGGCCGATGGTTGTGATAGCTGCATAATCAGATTGAGCAGCTTCTTGCGTGACGTGATTCTTGGTGGTTGTTTAAATACGGCCGGATAATGAATTGATACACTTCGACCAGCGCCGAAGCCTGTGGACAGGTGTCGAGCTTTGGCATAGACGGCTTTCCTGAACATCTCCCAATTCTCCGGATGTAGGCCCTCGGCGATCTCCAGGCAAAAATTGGTTCTTGCTTTGGGGGCCTTTCTTTTTCCGCTCGGAATTCTGACCTTCCTGAAAACCTTGCCCCATTTGCCAAGCGATTACAGTTACGCCTTCAGTTCTTTCATCGTCGATCGCAAGCGCTGGCACGCGTTGACGACCTCCGCAGCAACATCAAGTAATGGGAAAAAGTCCGGCAAGGCGGCGGCCTGTTGTTTTTGCCACCGCTGCGGTGAGGCGTTGTGGTTTAGCTTCCTCCAAGAGCGGCAAGGCCGGCCGTGCAGGCCTGCTTCGGCCTGTTTGTCGATCACGCAGGTTGCCGTTGACGTCGAACACATTTGAGCTCGCCGAGAACGCAACGATAGAGGTAGCTTGAAATCAATCGTACAGCGTGACGGCCTTTGTTGGCGGCGGCGACGGATTTTCTTCCCAAGCGAGCCTGCGCTGTTCGCGCACGTGAAACGCTTTTTTGCTGAAGTGAGTTTTCTTCGCAACGCATGCTCCACCCCGATCGCCTTGTTAGGCGCCTGTTTCGAGGCTATGTTGCCAGTTCCGAGCCGGTGGGCAACCGCATGGTAGTATCGCTCTTGGCCGCACGACATTCACTCAGGGCCTCGGCATGGCCGCGCGGATTCCCTGAACCGTCATCGGAAACCAATAGACCGCTTCCAGCCGTTGTCATGGAGCCACTCAAATGTCGTTTTTCCAATCTTCTGCTTCCGAACTCTCGCTTTCAACTCGATGCGGAGAATCGCGCTAACTTAACGGATCCACGGACACCAGGATCGGTATGGTTGTGTGGAAAAGATCGCATCGCGTGGCAAACACCAGATAGCGGAGGGACGCGTGGTTCCGGGGAGAGCGGTCGGTCGGCAAGCAAGCCGCCGTAGGGAGAGGAGTGGGCGGAGGCGAGCCAGGTAGAAGACCGATCAAATGCCGAAGTGTCGGCGCCGTGACCGGGGAAGATGTGGCGCCAGGAACGGCTGCAGGCCGTTCCAGTGCGCAGGACAGCAGCATGCTCGAGTGGCGGGGTGTCGCCGGGACGAGGAGAGGGACCACACCCCGCGGCCGCCCCGAAAAGAAACTGCCCGGCGTGCGTGTGGAGGCGGTCGCGGCAAAGGGAAGAGACAAAGGCCGGGAGACGGCAGGTGTCATGGGCCAGCTGTGGGGGAGCGGTGCCCCAAGTACCGGGCAGCAGGGGCAGTGAAGCCGCGGCGGCGCCTAGCGCCAGCGTGCTGCGTGGGGAAGAGCGCGCGGACGGGGGAAGGCGGTCGGCGGTGGGAAAGGGGGCGGTCGAGCGAGAAGCGGAACGAGGTGCGGAGTGGGCAATACCAGGACGACCAAACCGGCAAGCACAGGGAGCGGGGAGAAAGTGGTCCCCAGCGCTGAGACAAGAAGAGTGCGTCACGGGGTGCGAGGGTCAGGGCGTAGGTCGCCCAGGCGAGAGGCAGGGCGAAGGAAGGGGGTGCCCAGTTCCGACCCAAGGGGAAAAGGGAGAGAGGAAGGAGGCCGATAGGCGGACCCAAGAGACTAAGGCGAGTGGCGACCAGCGTCGTGAAGCACCAGAAACGCGAAGGTGGGCGGGAGCGCAGAAAGTCCCCCGTCCGGAGCCGAGAGAAGAAGAAAGCCGGGGATGGCCAGCGGGCAACAGTGGCAAGAACCCGGGCGGGGCCAGGGGTGTGGGGAAGAACCGCCGCACGGCCAGGCAGCTGTAGGGCGGGTGCCGCCAGTAACACTGGAGGAGCGAGACAAAAGCGCGAGCCCGAGCCGCGGGGCCAGTGGCCTGGCCGCAGGCAAAAAAACCCGCAAACGGGGGCGTGAGCCAAGAGAGAAACAGGGGCCGGAAAGCGGTCAGGTTGTGCGTGTGTTGCCCGACGTGGAAGCGTACGGCGGTGTAGTGGCGGGCAAGGGGCGAGGGAAGCGCGCAGAAAGGAGGATGAAGACCGGAGCAGCCGTGAGCGGCGAAGGAGTGTAACGGCGTGCCCGTGTAGGGGTGAGGCGCGCGTGCGGTGGCGCCGCCGCCTGTGGTGGGTGGGAGAGAGAGAAACCGAAAGCAAGGAAGTGACTGCTCCGAGTGCAGGCAGGAGCAGGGCGGTAGACGTACGGGCGTGCGCGCGACAGCGAGCCAGGCAATCAAGAAAAGCAGTAGAGGCAGGCGGGGAAAAACAGCAAAACGTGGATCGCGGCCGGCCGGGGGCCGATAGGCGAAAGCACCAAGGGCGGGGGGGGACGGAGGCCAGGCCAGGGCCCAGAGGCGCGGAGCGCGAGGGGGGGAGCGATACGAACAGGGGAGGCGCGAACCCCCGCAGAGAGGCCGTGGAATGCGGGCGGAGGGAGGCAGAAAACCCGGGACAAAGACACGGGTGCGTGGCCAGGGGGCCAGCGGGCAGCCCCGGCGGTAGGTCTGCGAAGAGGAGTCAGGAGGGGAGGGTGAGGCGGAGCCGCCCAAGGGCGGTATGGGGCGGTCAGAGAGGGGCAGCCACCGAGCAGGACGGTATCGGGGGTCAGTCGGCGGGCAGCCGGCCAGCGCGTCACTGTACACCTGGGAGGGAGGAGGGCAACCAGGTCAGGAGACCGTGGAGAGCGGCGAGGGGGCGAAGAAGACAGACCGAGACAAGGACGCAGCGTGCGGGGAGTAAGCGATGGGGAAAGGGTCGGTCCCAGCGCACGGGGCATTGGAGGAGGCAGGGGGGGGGCCAAAAGGCAAGAAGGAGCGTCAGCGTGCGCGCGCGAAGACCAAGTGTGCAAAGAAGAAGACGGCTGTCACCGGCGCGCGGAGCGGACCAACAGCGGTACGCTGGGCGAGAGGCGCCAGAGCGCGTGCAGTGCCAGGAGAACGGGAGTGGGGGAACGATGAACCAAGCGGGCAAAGGAACAGGACGGAGTCCAGGCCGTGGGCGAGGCACGTGGCGCGACGCCGAAAAAGAAGCCGGGCAGTTGGTCGTGGCGCGGGAGGCGGCGGGGGGTGGGCCCGTCTGCAGCGGCACCGGCGAACAAGGGCCAAGCGCGAGGAGTGCGGCACGGCGCCCCAGGAGGGCAGTTGCAATAGCAGGGAGCGGCGCCAGCGCAAACTGGGCAGTGGCGCCGAGTGCGCAGGGGAAGCGGCTGCGTACGGGCGTCCACAAGCCAAACGCCGCGGTCACGGAGCGGCGGCGGTGGCGGGCCGACGACGCGCGCCACGGAAAACGGCGGCAGCCGCGAGCGGGGGGTGCCAGCGGAGGAAGATCGGGGCCAAAAAACCAGACCGATTCCGGGGGGTGTCCGGGGATGCCGGGTAGGAGCGGCGAGGCGCCGCAGCGAGGTGAGCGAGAGGCGAAAGCAGAAGAGTGGGAAACGACAGTGTGTGAGTGCCGCCAGTGACAAACCGGGGCGGGAAGCGGGCGATGGTGGTGTCCGAGGAACGCGGGCAGGGAAGCCGCGCGGGCCAGGCGAGGCCCGGAGGTGAGGCGGCGCCAGAGCGAGTACCGTACCAGGCGGGGGCCCACCGGCGCGGAACGGGGCACAGAGGCCGCGAAAAAACAGGCGGCCGACAAGGGCGAGCGGGGGAGCAGTGCGGGCGGAAAGAAAAACGCACGTTCAGCAAAAAGCGGGCACGGGCGCGAACAGCGCCCAGCGTCGCGGGGGAGAAAAGCCGGCGGCGCCGCCAACAAGGCCGTGCACGCGGGACCGAGGATGGCAGCGACCGTCGAGCGGGGCGGTCGTCGGCGAGCGCAAGGGTGGGCGACGGTCAACGGGCAACCTGCGTGAGCGGACAAACAGGCCGAAGGCAGGGCCGCACGGCCGGCCTGGCGCGGGGGAGGGAACGAAACACAAACCGGCCGCACCGCGCGGGGGCAAAAAAAGTCAGGCGCGCCGGTGCCGGACGGGGGCCAGGACGTGGGAAGTGGGTGCGGCGGAGGGCGGCCAACGCGGGGCAAAGCGCGGCCGAGCGACGAGGAAAGCCGGAAGGCGGTACGGGCGCGCTGGGCCAAGGGGGCAAGGGGGTGTCAGGAAGGCAAGAAGCACGAAAGCGGAAAAAGAAGGCCCCAAGAGCAAGAACAAGGGGTGCCGGGAGAGCGCCGAGGGCCGTACATTCCGGAGAACGGGGAGAGGGTTCAGGAAGCCGGCGAGTTGCAAGCTGTCGACACCATGGGCCAGAGGGCGGCGCGGGGCGAGGGGTAGTCAATGTCCCAGGAAGCTGGCCGGTAGGGAAAACACCACCAGAAGCACGGCCACGCAAGAGCGCGCACAGTCGGAGGATGCACGTAGCACAAACCAGCGGCGGTGAGTGGTGACGGCGGTAAGAAAGAACCAAAAACGCCCAGGGAGCGGCGGACCGGAAAAACGCAAGGGAAAGACGTGGAGTGGCCAGCCGTGTGGCGACAGGTCGGGGTGAGAAAGAGTCCAGAAGGACGGCGGTGCTGCGGTAGAAACAAGAAGCAGCGTTGGGGTGCAAACCCGACGAGTCGTGTGGGGTCGAGCGGGGATGGCCGTGCGAGGGCCGGATGGCCTGATGGTGGAGGGGCCGAAAAAAGGGTAAACTACGCGAGATCGAAGGAGGAGGCCCAGGACGGCCTGATGGGCGTCCCACGCAAGAACCGGATGGCCCCGGCAGCGTGACCAGCGGGAGGGGCGAGGACGAAGCCGAGCACCCCACGTAGGGTCAAGCGGCGGGCAAGCGCAGAGGTGTGAAAGGAGCGAGCAAACCGCGAAAGCGGTAGGCAAGGTGGGGGGACGGACCGGGCGGTGGGTCAGGCACGCCAAAAGAGCCGGGCGAAGAGGGTACGGCCCCGAGCACGGGCGAGGGTCACCAGCGGCCCACACCGGCACCGGCGCTCGAAGTACGGGGGCCCAAAGGGCGGCGGCCACCGGCAAGAAGGACGACGCGTGACTGCGTGAAAGAGGCAAAGGCGAGCCACGGCGCACCGGGGACGGCGACGGAAACAAGGACCCAGGACGGGCACGCAAAGACGGCGGGGCACCGGCACGGCCAAGAACACCGGCGACGGGCACAGCGCGCCCGGCAAGCACACGAGGGCCGCAATGCAGGGATGGCCGGAGAGGCGCCCGGCGCGACGAATGTGAGCAGGAGGGCGGAGGAGGCAGGGGAATTGATCCGGGCAAGGCGATCGGGCAGCCACGGCGACCGGGACTCGGTACGAGAAGGGGTGAGGACACGGGGAGAGGCAGAACCCGGGGACGAGTTCACCGTGCAGGAAGCACGGGGAGGGCCAAAAAGGCACCCGCCAAGCAAAGCTGAGCAAGACCAAACCCGCAAGGGGGGTCCGCAAGGTGCAAGGGCGGGCAAGCCGAAAAAACGACCGAGCAGGGTCGGGGCAAGGCGCGTGTGATGCACGCCGACCGAGTACGAGGACAGCCGGGGTGAAGGCCGCGGCAACAAGCGGGCCGGGCGAAAGGTGGCGGGCCGACCCACGGCGCGGTGGGAGCAACTGAGGCCAAAGCCCACCGACACGGACGATTCGGCGGCCCGGAGCGGGTGCCGGGATCGGCGCGCGCGCACCACCGAAGACGGCAAGCACCGAGGCACGCGAGGGCGGGGCTGGACAAGACGTAGCTACCGCGAAGCGAGGGCATCGAACGGGATAGGCCAAACAAGTGAGAAGGGCAAGCAGCCAACCGGCGGCGAGCACCGGGGAGTGCAGCGCATACGACCGCACGCACAGAACTGATAAGGGGTACGAGGGCTGACGCAAAGGCCACGGACGGGGGTATATAACGGAGAGTGGCCACCGGCAGGTGAGGGAAAGCACCGAAGAAAGCACGACGGGCAAAAGGGAGGAGGTCCGAGGGGCGGTTGGGCGAGCGACGCAGAGAAGTCACCAAGCAGGCCCGAGGCATGGGGCGAGTCCGCCAAGAAGCCTAAGAACCCAGCGGCTGGGCGGGGCCCGAGGTGCGGCGGGGCCCGCAGGGCGTATACGCCCACACTCGAGAGGCAGCGAGAACCGACACGAGATGGCGTGCCAACGGCGAGCGGGACCGAGTACAGCGCCACGAGGGAGCGCCGGTGCCAAGGGACAAGGGCGAAGCCATGGCCCGGACCACGGGCCGGGGTCACCAACGAGGGCCTCCCAGCAGCGCGGAAGGAAATGCGGCGGATAGAGGTGCCCGAGGCGGCCGGCACAAAGAATGCCTGTCGCGGCGAGATGTCCGGGGCGAGCAGGGGGCGGAAAGCGCGGAGGCGGGGGGGGAGAACAGAAGCGAGGGCCGAGGGCCGGAACGGTGAACGAGGCGAACCCGGTTGGACGGCGGCGGGGGAGACCGGGGGGCAGGTCTGTATAGTCCACGGCGAGCAACACGGTGGGCCGGGGACGGTGGGAAGGGGGAGGCGAGCCGCCCCAGGCAGCAAACGCGAGCAGATGCAAGGAGCGGGACGGCCGAGAGAAGGGAAGCCCGGAGGCGACATCGGGGGGTGGGACCCGAGAGGTGACGACGGGGAAGCAAGGCGGCAAAAGAGGGGGCGCGAAAACGGCGTTGCGGAGGGCAGCCGCGGGAGCGGCGAGGGCGGAGCCACGCGTCGGCCGACGCCGGCCGCTCGTACGGAGTGGCACCCGGATGGGGACGTGGAGACGTAGGACCAACGGCGCGAGCGCAACGAAAACGCGCAGGCGTGCCGGCGCGGGGGCCGAAGCCGGCCGGGGTAGGGGGCTGTATGAACGGCCGCGGAGCAAAAAGCGCTACAGAACAAGGGGTGAAACGCCGACCCAAGACACAGCGCACCGAGGTGCACAGACAAAAGGTAGGCAGGGCATTGCTCTCTCTTTTGTCCGGGTAGATCCGCC